>JADMIO011306044.1_pt1 | contig 30997 bp, 26 predicted proteins | sample 8958161 | NCBI WGS metagenome assembly JADMIO01 (sample SAMN16585339, study PRJNA669376) | soil metagenome | isolation source: Crop rotation soil | place: USA: Cullars Rotation, Alabama | collected 2011 | reverse complement strand
TCGGACGAATGGTGGCCGGCGGCCGGCGCGCCGGTTATCCGCCGCTGGTGAAACAGGTGCACGTCACCCATGCCGATCCCGGCTATGCGGATGAGTACGCCCGCATCTTTCAGGTGCCGGTGACCTTCGGCAGCGACTGGAATGCTATGGAGCTCGAAGAGGCGTTCCTGACAACGCGCATGCAGCTGGCGCCGCGCTACGTCTTCGGAATCCTGACGGAACGAGCCGAAGCGCTGCTCAAGGACCTGGAGAATTCAAAGTCGGTGCGCGGGCGTGTCGAGAATCTGCTGCTGCCGATCCTTCACAAGGGGGACATCGGGATGGAAGCGATTGCGGAGAAACTGGCCGTGAGCCGCCAGACGCTGTTCCGCAAGCTGAAGGCGGAAGGCACGACGTTTGAGAAGGTGCTGGACGATCTCCGTCACCGCTTGGCGCTGGATTATCTACGGGCGAAAAAGGTATCGGTGAACGAAGCAGCGTATCTCGTCGGCTTCTCCGATCCCGCAGCATTTTCGCGCGCCTTCAAGCGCTGGACCGGCTCAAGCCCCCGCGCCTGGCGCAACGCCGAAAACAAGCTCAGTGACCAACAAGTCTGAGCGCGACCTGCTTCCAGACGGAGCTGTGGTAGAGAACGGACGCGCTCAATTGCCAGAAGAAGCTCCAGGAGAGGCCCGCCACATAGGCAGGATGCAATCGTTTGCGCGTAGCAAGATCGTAGCCGCCGATTCCAAGCATCAGAATGTCATTCGCGAGATAGGCTTCCGCGATGAACGGCCAGAAGCCATCGCCAAGAAGACTGTGTATGCCGTCGCCGAAAACGCGCGCGAAACCTGCATCGCTGATGTAGAGCGTGGCGAGCAGAATCAGCCGCTTATGCGCCGGTGAATCGTTGCGAAGCACAAAGGCAGCGGAGGCAAGGCCCGCGAAGGCGATGATGTCAGAGAGCTGAATGGCAAGAAACGGCGGATCGCTTTCCGGTGTACCCCAATGATAGCGCTGCATGTAGAACGCGGTGGCCGGGCCGACGATAACCATCAAAGCCGCAAGCCACATCGCAACAGCGCCCAGTTTGCGATGCAGATCGGCGCGCTTTCGTCGGATCAGTAGCACCTGCGCCGTCAGCACCGCCAGCCAGCCCACAAACACGACGCCATGAACATGGATGATGAGCGGAAAGGGCGGCTTGTGCTTCGCGATGTGCGCCGCGATCTCCGGCACGAACCCGTTCAGAATGCCGAGCCAGAGCAGCACGACATAGCTCAGGAAGAAATTGCGGTCCCAGCGGTGATAAGGCGCGAACGGCGCCTGTTTGCGCGGTGCAGTCCCGACAATTGTGTTCGTCGTCATGCGCCAGCCCCCTGCGCTGGTATTCAATCAGCGGTGGGCCATTGAGGCAACACGCAATCGCTAGCGCGGCTCGCGGTTGCGCAGGCTTGCGTAAACCAGGAAGGCAACGGAATCCCAGGCGTTGTGGATGCCGACGAACAGCAGCAGCAACACCGCGCCACCAATGGCGAACGGAGTCTCATAGGGATATGGTCGCACGGTGAATGCGGCTATCATCAGGGTTGCATAGGCCAAGAGCGGCAGCAGCGCGTGGCAACACCAGTCCTCGAAATCCGGTGCATAGGCGGTCTGCGTCCGCATCCGCTTGGCGATCAGCGCGCCATAGATGAAACCTGCCGCGCCCACGACACCGGCCGCCGCAGCTGCGGCTGAAAGCGTCGGCCACGGCACGCGCAACACCGCTGCCAGCAGCAGCGCGGCGGCGAAATGCACCACCGTCGGCGTGCTGAACACGGCACCCGCCTCCGGCGCCCGTGGTGGCGGACGGTCGGCGATCAAAGTCATGACGACGAATTGCAGGCCGATCAGTGCGCCCGCTGATCCACCCACGATGACGTAAAATGTGTCCCACGCTTCGAGTGGCATGGCTCTTTGGTGACTTACCCCGGCTTCGCCACCGCGATCATGCCGTGAATGTGCGCTGCTGCAACCTGAAAATACTCAACTCAGGGAAGTTTCGACCACACAACGTCGCGGCCTTCGCGGCGGTCGATGAAGCCGGTGATGTGGCCGGCGGCATCGCGCTGGAAGATCTTGCGGATGCGGGGCTGGCCTTTCACAAAGAACACGTCGGGGGCTTCAGCAAGTAATTCGGCGGCGGGTCTCCCTTGGCGCAGGCCCATCAGTTTCCCGTCCTTACGCGTGATCGTGTAGCTGAGGCTTCCGTCCTTCAGATTGAACCGGCCGACGTATTCATCGAGCTTCGCTATCGGTAGCGTAATGGCTGGCGGCTCTTTCAAGGTTGCAAGCACCTGTTCGCCGATCAGGCGCCAACCCGCGTTGGTTTTCTGCCAGGTATTCATCGACAGATATTCGGCATGCAATGTCTGGCCGAAATAGGTTTCCATCTCGTCGTCGCGGTGCACAAGAATGGCTGTGTCGCCGTTCTGATGAAACGCAACGGCATTCACTTTGATGGCGCCCGATATGCCTTTGGGCAGCGGCGCGATCTGCTTGATGATCTCGGCGCGTGAGTTCACCACGCCCGCTTCGTCGACATAGATGGCGCCTGGCGCGAGATATTTGTCCCACACCTTGGCATCACCGGCGGTCACGGCGTCGAACATCTCCTGCGTCTGACGTACCAACGTGCCTTTCAGATCGTTCGCTATCGACGCACCGGGCGGCAGAAGCAGAACCATCAGACAAACAAAAAACCTTCGCATCGCATGACTCCCTCCGTCGCGGGCGATTGTGATGCGCGCCGCCGCCAAAAGGAATCAAGAAGGTGTGATGCTTCTATGCGGTGCCCTGCACAATATTTTCGCGTGTCAGCGCGCGAACGGGCGCCGGGATCATGGCGTGCGCCATTTCTTTGGCGGCGCCGCGCGAGTGCTTGAGGCCTTTGGGATAGCCACTCCGATCGCTGTAGCGTTTCGGCTCGGCACCGTTCCGGCTATGGCGGCCGGTCGTTGCTTGTGCGGCAGCGATATCCAAAGCCGTTATACCCAGCACCAGCGCCAGTGCGATCGCCACGTTGGTGCGCTTCGGATTGCTCTTGCCAAGGCCGGTTGAGAGCGTGGCGATGTCGATGGCATCGCCGCCCACGCGGCTCCACAGCCCGGCTGGTTTGTCGATCGAAAGACACAAAATTCCGGCGCCGATCTCACGCGCGCCATAAGCGCGGATGACCGCCTCGTTTCCTTCCATTCCCAAGGCACGCGTGATTTGCCGAGGCGCAATCAACTCTGCGAGCCCAAGCCCAAAGCTAAACCAGCCCAAGGCCTTGCCTACGCGGTCTGCCGCTGTCAGCGAACTCGGTCCGATGCTGATGATTTTCGGATCGCCTTCAAAGCGCGCGATTTTTGTCGTGAGGTTTGTGAGATATGGCATGGCTTCCTCCGCTTACGGCCTGAGCACGACCTTGATGCAGCTGTCCTGCTTGTCGCGGAACACCCTGTACATCTCGGGTCCATCTTCGAGGTCGACGGTGTGCGTGATGACAAATGACGGGTCGAGCTGACCGTCCTCGATTCGCTGAAGCAGATCGTCCGTCCAGCGATTCACATGCGTCTGTCCCGTGCGGATGGTGAGCCCCTTGTTCATGATGTGGCCCATGGGGATCTTGTCGTCCAGTCCAAGGTAGACGCCGGGAATGGAAAGAATGCCGCCGGGCCGGCAGACATACGCCATTTCGCGCAAGACATGCGGCCTGTCGTTTTCCAGCAGCATCAGCTGCTTGGCGCGATCGAACAAAGTGTCCGGTTGAGCGAAGCTCACGTGGGATTCGGAGCCCACAGCATCGATGCATTTCTCCGGGCCCTTGCCGTCGGTGAGCTCGTTCAACCGGCTGATCACGCTCTCTTCGAGGAAATTGATGGGAATGGCGCCGCCAGCTTCCGCCATGCCGAGGCGCTCGGGGAGGCAATCAATCGCAACCACCTGCTTGGCGCCCAGAAGCACCGCGCTGCGGATCGCCATCTGGCCCACGGGACCGCAACCCCAGATCGCGACGGTATCGGTCGGTTCGATGTCGCATTGTACGGCAGCCTGCCATCCGGTCGGCAGGATGTCGCTGAGGAATAGCGCCTGCTCATCCGTGAGCGAATCCGGTACCTTGATGTGTGTCGTGTCGGCGAATGGTACGCGCAGGTACTCTGCCTGGCCGCCTGGATAACCACCCGTCAGGTGCGTGTAGCCGAACAGGCCGGCTACGGTGTGACCGAATACCTTCTCGCACAGCTCCTTCTTGCGATTGCTGGTCTCGCAACACGAGTAATTTCCGCGTCGGCACTGCTCGCATTCGCCGCAAAAAATGGTGAAAGGCACCACGATGCGGTCGCCTTTCTTCAACTTGCCTTTGCAGCCTTTGCCCACTTCCACAACTTCGCCCATGGTCTCGTGGCCGAGGATGTCGCCCGGCAGCATGGCGGGGATCATGTTGTGGAACAGGTGCAGGTCGGAGCCGCAGATGGCGCAGCTTGTTACCTTGATAATGGCGTCGCGCGGATCCTGGATTTCCGGATCGGTGACGGTGTCGCAGCGTATGTCTTCCTTGCCGTGCCAGACGAGCGCGCGCATGCAAATATCCTCCGCAGGGTGTCTAGTGTGAAAGCCGTGCGCCTCTGGCGGTTCCCGCTTTCTTTATGGTCGAGACAATTTCATTCCGCCTGCCCCGTCGAGCCGCTGCCGGAGGGGTCATTGTCCGCCAAGGCCATGTGCGAGTCGGAGTTACCGTCTGTCATGACCACGCGGGTACCAAGCCGCGCCTCCTTGAATAAAGCCCGCGCAAACCCGCGCGGCAGGTGCACGCAGCCGTGTGAGGTTGGATATCCCGGCACACCGCCCGCATGCAGCGCCACGCCATCCCAAGTGAGACGCATGGTGTAAGGCATCGGCAGGTTGCCGTACTTCTTCGAACGGTGAGACTTGTCCTTCTGCAGAATCCGGAACACGCCGGTCGGCGTACGATAGCCGCGGCGCCCAGATGAAATCGTCGTTGCGCCGATGCGCGTGCCATCGCGGTATACAGAAGCGCGCTGGGTGCTGAGATCGACCCGGATGGACAGTTGGCCGTCGGGGGCGAGCTCTGGGTGCCAAATGTATTGCCCGTGTCTGAGACGGTTCACCTGATCGTCGGTGATTGAGGGGTCCGCAAAGGCGCTTGCGGCTGAAAGCGCCAACGCCATAACAAAAAGCAACGTGGCGGCCCCGATATTTCGCACGTGGGTGCGTCCAGATATTTCTTCCTCGTAATAATGCGCGAGACGCGGAAGCGGTTACGGATATGCAGAACGAATTGCATGCACTTGCCGCAGCGACGCCATCCCATCAGAAGATAATCTTGCCACGGCACCATCGCTGGCGAAGGGTCGGGTTTCCGGGTATGGCGGCTTCCGGATAGGAAATGCGAAGTTTCTGTTGCGCCCGGATCAGACCAATTCCCACGTTGCAGTATCCGAGTTGCAGGAGCGCCTGAAGGCAAACCCCAGCGACGCCGCTGCCCACAAACAACTCGGCGACATCTTTTTCCGTCAATCGCGCCACGAAGAGGCGCAGCAAGCGTACTCGGCGGCATTGGAACTGCAGCCCGATTTCACGGAAGCACGCTGGATGCTGGCCGGCACGTATGCGTATCGCGGCAAGTGGAAGGAGGCACTGGCGGAAACCGAAACGCTGTTGGCCGGGAGCCCGGGGAATCCGCAATATCTCGACATCGAGGCCTACGCGCTGCTGCAGTTGGGCGACTTCGATCGGGCGCTCGCGTGCTACGAAACACTGCGTGCGATGTCTCCCGCGGCGCAGAACTGGAAGTCGTATGGTCGCGCACTGAAGGCGGTCGGGCGAACGGCGGAAGCTATCGATGCCTACCGGCAAGCGATCGCGCTGAAGCCCGACTATGGCATGGCCTGGTGGTCGCTGGCCGAGCTGAAAACCTTCCGCTTCGAACCACGCGATGTCGCGGCCATCGACGCGGCGTTGGAGAACAACGCACAGCCGTCGCAGAACCGCGCGCTCCTGCATTTTGCCTTGGGCCGTGCCTATGAAGACTCGCGCCAGTATGAAAAGGCGTTCGAGCAGTATGCGCGCGCCAACGCCACGGTCCGCAGCTACGTGCGACACGATCCCGAGCAGCGCGCAACCTTCCTCCGCCGCAACAAGCAGGTGTTCAACGCAGAGTATTTTCGCGCCCGGGCGAACTGGGGAAGCAAACGCAGCGATCCGATTTTCATCGTAGGATTGCCGCGTTCCGGATCGACCTTGCTGGAACAGATTCTCGCCAGCCATTCCCAGGTCGAGCCCACGGCAGAGCTGCAGGCGTTCGAGTCGGTCATCCGCGATCTCTCGGCGCAAACAGCAAAGAAGTATCCGGAATTGATGTCGGGACAGTGCGCGGATCAGGCCAGCGAAGCTGGGGATGCTTACATTGCGCGAGCCGATGCATACCGGAGACTCAAGCGGCCCTTCTTCATGGACAAGATGCCGAACAACTTCAGTTATCTGGGTGCGATCCGCACATTCCTGCCGAACGCCAAGATCATCGATGCTAGACGCCATCCGATGGGCAGCGGTTTTGCCCTCTTCAAGCACTACTTCGTGGAGGCCTATTCCTTCGCCTTCGAGCTGGCGGATATCGGCCGCTATTATCGGCAATACGTTGAGCTGATGGCGCATTTCGATGCGATGCAGCCGGGCCGCGTGCACCGTGTCCTTTATGAGGACGTAATTGCCGATCCGGAACGCGAAATCCGCAGGTTGCTCGATTACTGCGGGCTGCCATTCGAGGAGCAATGTCTGCGCTTTTACGAGAACACGCGCGCGGTGCTCACGCCCAGTTCGGAACAGGTGCGCCAGCCCATTTCTGCTGAGGGCACTGTGCTATGGAGCAAATACGAGCAGTGGCTCGGGCCGCTGAAATCAGCGCTTGGCGATGTGCTCACGCACTATCCCGAAATTCCCCCGTTCCCGCACGATCGGCCTGGCACACCATGGACTATGCAGCCGCGCTTCCAGTGGGGTCGCGCGGGCAACTGAGGGCCCGGTGCTGGCCCGCACCTTGCGTCGCAAGTTCATGTCTGTACGGCGGAAGGACATTAACCATGCGGCTCGGCGACAATGTGTACAGCACATCCCGCGTGGTTCAACGCAACGCCGTCGCGGTCGAGATCACGCTGAATGACGGTGCTTCACTGCGCGCTAAAGTGTTTCTGCCAATGCAGGGACGCATCACGGACCTTCTGAACGACGAGCGCAACTTTCTGCCGGTCGAAAGCGAGGGTGAGTGTCTGGCCCTTGCGAAGTCCGTGATCAAACAGGTGCGCATGCCACCCGTGCAGGCCGCGCTGAAGGGCAAGTCTCCGTATTCGATCCTGGGGCTGCGCGAGGGCGCCAGCCCCGAGGAGATCAAGCGCGCCTATCGTGAGCTTTGCACGGCCAACCATCCCGACCGGGTGAAGGGTGCAGGGCTGGGAACGGATTTCGTCGAATTTGCCACGCAGAACATGATCCGCATCAACAGCGCCTATGCCCAGTTGACAAAGAATCTCCCACACGCTGCCTGACCGAGATTTCCGCTCGTTCGGCAATTGGCAGACCCGCGCGATGCTGTCGGTTCGGCGCGTGACTTGGCACCCATACTGGCGACATTGTATGGCTCCGGACAGGAGAGCCCTGCATCGTGAGCATGGAGACGGCGCAAGATTTTATCCGCTTCGGAGATGAAGCGCGCGACCGGCGCGATTGGCCGAACGCGCGCGCTCACTATGAACGTGCTGTTGAGTTAGACCGGCTATTGGCGCCAATCTGGATTCAGCTTGGCCACGCAGCGAAAGAATCGGGAGACAGCGCCGCGGCTGAAACGGCTTACCGCAACGCCTTGGAGCTTAATCCCGAAGATGCCGATGGCTATCTGCAATTTGGCCATCTGATGAAGATTTCCGGCCGCTTTCCGGCGGCGCTGGCCTACTACAGTCGTGCGGTCGCGCTGGCGCCGAAGCTTGTCAACGCGCGACGCGAGGTGGCAGGGCTTTGGCGCAGGGGCGACGTTTCGGGACGCCAAAAGTATCCTCACGTCGAGGCCACCGATATAGATCGGTTCCGCAGGCAGGCCAGTCCCACCGCCGGGCCGGATTTTCTCGGGCTGGGAATGGCCAAGGCCGGCACCGGCTGGCTTTTCGATCAGTTAAAATTTCATCCCGACTTCTGGATGCCGCCGGACAAGGAGTTCGGGTATCTGAAGCGCGAAGCCAAGACCCTCAAAATACACGGACGAAAACGGTTGGCGGCTCTGCGGAAGGGCGAGGAGAAGCTGGTCGGCTGGTCAAATCGCCGGCCGTGGGACGAGCGCGACGTTGCTTTCCTGCAGGAAGCAGCTGTAGCGATGGGCAATCCCAAGGATGTGGTCAGCTACGCCGCCCTCTTCAGGTATAAAGAGGACAAGATTAGCGGCGACATCACGCCTGGCTACGGCCTCCTGGAACCCGACGTGGTCGCAGAGGTCGCGAAATGGCTGCCGAACGTCAAGCTGGTGTTGCTGGTTCGCGATCCCGTTGAACGCTTGCTGTCACATATAAGCATGCGGGCACGTAACGAGGGCTTCAATACTAGATTGCTCGATGATGGCGCGAGGTTTAGCGAATTCCTCCGGCGGGACAAAACCATCGCGGAAGCGTCTTTCGCTTCGCAGGTCGTCGAACGCTGGCGGACTCATGCGCCGAATTTGCAGCTGCGCTGGTTCTCCTTCAGCGATTTGCGCGCGGATCCAGGCCGTCTGCTGTCCCGCATCCTCAGCTATCTGGGCGCCGATGACCGAGCCATTGAGCGGGCGGAGGAGAACAAGAAGGTCGGCGTGCACAAGCTGCAATGGACGGAAGCCGCAAGGCGTGTCGTCGTCCAGCATCTTCGTGAGGAACTCTTCGCCTGCGTACCCCTGTTCGGCGAGGAAGCCGAAGGCTGGATCGACCGCTACCGGGAGTACCTGTAAATTCTCCCCAAGGTTATGGGCCACCTGACTGTTTGAACGTGGACATAAACGCCCTTCGATGCGAAAATCGTTCTGTCGGGTGTGAGTGATATCTTTGGGGGGCACAGTGGATACTAAACTCGTCAGTCTGGCGTTCGCCTTTGCTTTCGTGACGCTTTCACCCGCGCAGGCGACGCTCCAGATTTCCAACAAGCCGACGAAGAACATGGACTGTTCGGCCGGAGAGTGCATCGCCACGGCCGCCAACGCCGTGATGAATGTGAACGATCTGGCGGCCATGCTGGCCTCTTCGGACATGCGCGTGGTCACCGACCCGCTGGTCGGCCAGGATATGATCGTCGCGGCGCCGTTTGCGTGGGCCACTTCACATGCGCTCACTCTGGAGTCGAACGGCGCGATCTACATGCGCAACACGATCACCGTGGAGGGTGCCGCCCACCTCAACCTCAAGGTGACGGGCGGCCCCATCTTCCAGCGCAAGGGTGCGGTTCGCTTCTGGGACAAGGCAAGCCAGCTCACGATCGACGAGCAGGATTATCGCCTGGTGAACTCGATCGCCGATCTCGCCTCCACCGTGGCCGCGCACCCGAACGGCTACATTGCGCTCGCCGGCGACTACAATGCGAAGGGCGACGGGCAATACACGCGCGTTCCGGTGCTGACGCAATTTGGCGGCACCTTCGAAGGTCTCGGCAATACGATCTCGAACTTTTCCATCTGGGACACCGAGGACAACGGCATCGGCCTTTTCTATTACACCAAGCACAAGGCCGTGATCCGCAATCTTGGTATGGCGAAGGCGAACGTGTTGGCCGAAAACACCTTCGTCAATTACGCGGGCGCACTGGTTGGCGAGAACGACGGCAAAATCTACAACTGCCATGTCGATGGCGGCACGGTGCGCACGGATTTCACCGGCACCATCGGCGGCCTCGTCGGGCTCAGTTATGGTTACATCTATCGCTCCTGGGCAAACGTCTCCGTGGAAGGCGCGGTAAGCACCGAAACCGGCGGCCTGATCGGCAACGCGCACGGGCATGTGCAGGATGTCTATGCGCTTGGCCGCGTAATCGCGGGTGACAACTCCGACGTCGGCGGGCTGATCGGCTACAATCTCGCCCATGTCAGCGATGCTTATTCCACCGGCCAGGTCTCCGGCGGGCAGAACGCGCGCGTGGGCGGTTCGATGGGCTCGACGCAGCTTTCGGGCGTGCACGATGTTTATTGGGATACGGAGACGAGCGGCACGGGGTTCGGTGCCGGCGGGACGAACATCGACGGCATCACCGGGCTGACGACAGCTGAATTGCAGGCAGAGCTGCCGCCGGGATTTGCCTTCTCCGTCTGGGCGCAGGACGCCAAGCTCAACAGCGGCTACCCCTATCTGCTCGCCAATCCGCCGCGGTAGGAGAATGCGATGAGACAGCTTGTTCTACTGATTTCGCTTTCGTGGCTGGCGCTCGGCGGCAGCGCGCATGCGGATTTCTCCATCTCCAAGAAGCCGACGCAGAACGTGAGCTGCAACGCAGGCGTCTGTACGCCAACCGCAGTTGATGCGGTTCTGAATGTCGATGACCTAACGAACCTGCTGGCATCTGGCGACGTTACCGTGGAATCCAGCGACGACCTCAACACGCCTGGCGGCATCGATATCGTGGCGGCTGTCCGGTGGAGCAGCAATACCCGCCTCACGCTGAGCGCAAGACACAATATTTTTGTAAAAGCACCTGTCACCGTGGCCGGCAGAGGGGCTCTGACAATCGCCTACGGCACCTACAATCCCGACAGTGACCTGCTGTTCCAGAAGAGTGGCAAAATCCGGTTCTCCCATCTGGAGAGTCAGTTGGTCATCAATGACCAGACATATGTGCTTGTGAATTCGGTGAGCAGCCTCAGCGCGGCCGTAGCAGCAAATCCGTCCGGCTATTTTGCGTTGGCTGATGATTACGACGCGGCGGGCGATGGAACATATCGCAATGCACCTGTCTACGAGCTGGACGGCGTGCTGAACGGGTTGGGCAACAGCATCTTGAATTTGATGTTGTTTATCAACGGGAATTGGAGTGCGGTTTCGCCTGTTGTGAAAAATCATGGCGTTATACGCGATCTAAGTTTCGGGAATGTTGCTATTGAGGGGCCGAACAAACGTTCATCCGTTGCCGGGCTTGTTCAGCAGAACTTTGGCACGGTCAGCCATTGCTATGTATCCGGCGTAATCGAAGGTGTGGCCGTGAGCATCGGTGGGCTGATAGATTACAATGAAGGAACTGTCTTCGCGAGTAGTGTCTCCGCCAGAGTCAACGGCCGTGTTTACGCTGGCGGCTTGGTCGCTGTTCAGGGTGGCAGCGGAAAGGTAATTCAGTCTTACGTAACCGGCGATGCTCTGGCCAAGAATTTTGCGGGCGGACTGGTGGCTTACAATTATGGACAGGTGGTTGATAGCTATTCCACGGGGCAAGTGGGTAAGAGCTCGATCAATGGTGCCGGCGGATTGGTGGGTGAAGTCCATGGGGGTTCGATTTCAACCTCCTATTCGACGGGACTAGTGCGCGGTACCAAGGCTGGTGGGCTCATAGGAGTGGACGCCACATCCAACAACACAGCAGCATATTGGGATCTCGATACCAGCGGTGTGAACGACCCTCATCAGGGAGCGGGCAATGTTTCTGATGATAAGGGTCTCACTGGCCTGACCGATGCTCAACTGAAGTCAGGCTTGCCGGATGGGTTCGATCCGAAGATTTGGGCGAGCGATCCCAACATCAACAACGGCTATCCGTATCTGCTCGCCAACCCGCCGCGGTGAACCGCCTTCGGCCGAGCGGAGAGTATGGACGACATCCTGCGCTACAACGGCACGATGCGGCGCGATCCGCGCATCGAGGCGTGGTTCGCCGTCTCCGATCCGCACCGGTTGATGGTACGAACATGGTTCGACCGCATGCGCGACTGCGGCGACGATGTGTGCGAGTTGCTGCACGATAGCTGCCCCATCGCCTGCGTGACCGACGCGCCATTCGGCTACGTCAACGCCTTCACGGCGCACGCCAATGTCGGGTTCTACCATGGCGCAATGCTGCCCGATCCCGCCCACCTGCTGGAGGGCCAGGGAAAGCGCATGCGGCACGTGAAGTTGCGTCCCGGCGAAACGCTCAACACCGGGGCACTGGCCGATTTGATTGCCGCCGCTTACAAGGACATCCGGCAACGCCTGAGGGCAGCAGGGGATCGAACATGAGCTATGGATTGAAGATGGGGCGGATAGCTGCCGGTCTCGCGCTTGGCGCTGCACTGCTGGCGGGAACAGCCGTGCAAGCCGGCGACATCGGCATCCTGGGTGGCGGCCCCGTCTACATGCACAACGACACCAACATCAAAGAGCTGCGCACCGCCGGCTTCAGCGAACTCATCGTGTGGAGCGTAGAGGTGAACGAGGTGGGCGATCTCAACCTCAATGGCGAATTCCCCCTCACCGCTGACGGCAAATATATCGGCGACCAGAAATGGCCGATGTTCGCGCAGGATCTCGCCAACATCAAAACCGGCAAGGTGACGCGCATCACCTTCAGCATCGGCTCCTCGAACATCGGCGATTTCCAGCACATCAAGGCGCTGGTGGATAGCCAAGGCACCGGAAGGAAGAGCATCCTCTACAAGGATTTCGCGGCCCTGCTGGCGGCGTTGCCGATCGACGCGATCGATCTGAACGACGAGAACAGCTACGATCACGAGTCCACCGTCAAGTTCGCGACGATGCTGGGAAAGCTCGGCTATCACGTGACCATCAATCCGTACACGAACAATGCCTACTGGCAATCCGTGGTCTCGGACATCAACAGCCAGACACCCGGGCTGGTGGATGGCGTTCACCTGCAGACCTATGCCGGCGGCCAGGGTAACAATCCCTGCGTGAACTGGGACTTCGGCGGCGTGCCGGTTTATCCCGGCCTGTCGGACCAGACGTCCGCGCCGCCCTATTCCTCGCCCAAGCAGGCGAAGCAAAGGCTTCGGGCGTGGCACGAGCAGTGCGGCATCACCGGTGGCTGGCTGTGGATCTTCGACCAGATCAAGGGCACCGACCTGCCGCGGAAATACGCCCGCGCCATGGCCAAAGGCTTGAGCGATTAGCCGGCGTCGCTAGCCCGCGATGACGAGCCGGTAGCCGGCGTCGTATTCGTGGAGGGTGAGCAGTTCGGAATAGCGGCGCTCCCATGCGCCGCTTTCGAGATCGCGCCTTAAACTCTCCAGGCCTGCGTCGGCGTTGCCGATGGCCCAGAAGGATGAACTGCCGGAGCGGACATATGGATCGAGATAAGCCGCGGGCCGCCGCCAGTAGGCGTAGAGGAATCCATCGCTGCAATCGTGCGGCACCAGAACCCGTGTGCTCTGCACCGGACCCAGCCACCGTTCGTAATCGGACATCGTCGGCATCTGCGCCTCATCCAGCGCGGCGAGCTCCGGAAGGTAGTCCGTCAGCCATGGCCGGTGTGACGTATCGAAAGTGAGCAGCACGATACGGCCGCGCGTGACGCGGCGCATTTCGCGCAAGCCCGCGCACTTGTCGGGCCAATGATGAATGGTGAGAATTGCCATGGAGGCATCGAAACTCTTGTCCGCGAATGGGAGCTGTTCGGCGCTTGCCTGAACCACCCTGGCCGCGGTTGGCTTGCGCTTGCCGATCATCTCCCGAGAAGGCTCGACCGCAATCACGTATCGATCCGCCGGTTCGTAGGAGCCGGTGCCGGCGCCGACGTTCAACACCATTTGCGCAGCCCCAAGCGCGCGCTCGATAACTTCCGCGATCCGCGCATCCGGTTTGCGCAGTTCGGCATAGTTGAGCCCGATGCTGTCATATTTCGCCGGCATCGCGCTGGACTATGGCCCAATCGCTTGGCGCAGGCGAACACGTATCGGCGCGGTGCGGACCTTCGGCTATGGTGTTCTCGCAATTACAGGCACGATTCGGCTGCTATGCCTCGACGCGCAACGCACAAGACATCCCGCCACAGCAAAGGCGGCGGAATGGGAAGGCTGCTCGGCTTCCTGAATTCGTGGCAGGGAGTGCTGGCCGCCATGGGCGCAGTGGCCATCGTCACCACCATCGTGGCGCTGTTCCTCCCCTTCGGGAAAGGGCCGCAGGATATCCGCCCGCTGGCGCCGGTGCCGCCCGTCGAGTCGCCGGACTTCCTGCGCCTGATCTCCACCGTGCTAACCGCCCCGGTCGACACCGGCTCGGAGCCCCAGATACTAGAGAACGGCGATGCATTCCTCCGCGCCTTCCTGGCCGACGTCGACAACGCCAAGCAGTCGATCGACTTCATGGCCTACATCTGGGAGGACGGGAAGTTCAGTGATCAGCTGCTTGCCCATCTCACGCGCAAAGTGAAGGCGGGTGTGCAGGTGCGCATCGCGCTGGATGGCTATGGCAGCCTGCATGCGCCATGGAAGAAGTTCGACGATTTCGAGCGCGCCGGCGGCAAAACCACCACCTTCCACACCCTGATGCCGCTGCCCTGGGCGATGATCCGCGATCACAAGCGCAACCACCGCCGCGCCATCGTGATCGACGGGCGCATCGCCTACACCGGCGGCGTGGCGGTGGCCGACACCTGGCTCGGCAACGCGCGCAATGCGGACGAGTGGCGGGACATGATGTTCCGCGTGGACGGCTCGATGGCCGCGCATCTGCAGTCCGCGTTTGCGGAAATCTGGGAGCTGGGCACCGGCGAAATTCTGAACGGCGCGAAATTCTATCCCACGCCGGCGGCCGCATCGGGGAGGCCGCTGCGCTACATCCCGTTCGTCAGCTCGCCGTCGGTCGATACCTTCGGCATGGAGAACCTGATGCTGCTGTCGCTGGGCGCCGCGCGCCACAGCATCAGCATCGTCACGCCGTATTTCCTGCCCGATCGCAGCATGCGGGCTGTGCTTTGCGGCAAGGCGCGCGCCCACGTGGATGTGCGCCTGCTGCTGCCGAACGATTACAACGACAGCCATTGGGTTCGCTACGCGAGCCAGCATTATTACGACGAGCTGCTTGGCTGTGGCGTGCGCATTTCCGAGTACCAGCCCACCTTCATTCACACCAAGCTGCTGATGGTGGACGGCAGCTGGTCGGTGATCGGCTCGGCCAACATGGACAACCGCAGCCGCAAGCTGAACGACGAAGTGGTGCTGGGGATTTCAGACGCCGCCTTCGCCGCGAAGCTGGCGCAGGTGATGGCGGCGGATGAAGCGCACGCACAGCCGATCACGTTGGCGCAATGGCGGCAGCGCGGTGTGTTCGCCCGCGCCCGCGAATGGCTCGCCCTGGCCAGTGTGCAGCAGTATTGAATTGGCCCCGCCCGTACCAGCGGGAACATTCAGACGTATTGAACTAATGCTCCAGATTAAGCCATCGCTCTTCAAGTCGGAGCAGCATATCGGACGCAACGTCATTATGGCGGAACGGTATCCTGCCGTCTTTCCACTGGCCGCTGCCGCGCACGTGTCGCGCAAGCAAAATTTGGAGATACCTTTTCCGATACCGTTCGGTATGAAAGCTCTCCAAAGTTTCCTCGACCACCTCTCGCTGAACGACATCCGTTATCTCGCGTGACCGCAAAATAGAAAAGTCACTTAGGTTATCAATAAGCCCGCGGTATCCCATCCACGCGAGCGCAATCAATACTGTACTTGCGAATAGGGCCAATAACAGCACGGTGAGCACTCGCAAACCGACGAACTTCAGTAGTATATCGATCATGTACCCGACAAGTACGAATAACGCCGGTAGCGCGACTATGACGGCGATCACTTTGAAAGCACTTTTCGCATCAAAGTCTTTCACCGTTGTAATTATCCGAGCAATTAGCTCCGCGACAGTTTTGGGGTTTGGGCGAGCCACAGGCCGGTCGCGTCGACGTTTCCTTTTCTTAGGTTTCGGAAGGCGATATTTTGCAATGTTTAGAATAGTAGGAGTGACGGGCAAAAGGAGGAAGCTCGCGAGACAGACTGCCCCCGAGTAAAGCTTCCTTGCGGAAGCGCCGTCGACCATGGATCTCCAAGGAAAAACGAGGGTATCAAATGTAATCGATGTTCCGAATGAAAACTTAATTCCGTTTGCGTATATAGCCACTACCCCGAGGAGTAGGGCCAGACACATTACGATGCCGATGCGTTGAATTCGAACAATTTCATCGGTGGGATTAGGTATCTTACTAAACAGCCACATTGCCGCCAGAGTGCAGCATGCGACCATAGGGGATAAGGCCAGCAGTACCGCAATGGCAAGAATTACCTGGAATGAGTCTAAAAGCCACGCGACCTCAGCTCGTGCAACCCATCTAAATGCATTCGAAATGGAAAGCGAAAAACTCAACTCTTCGTGTTCTCGAATAAGCGACAGCCCGGTCGGCGGGATCGCGCGATATCGTTGGATCACTGTGATGGCAGCCCGAGTGAGGTCGTCGGAAATCTGTGGCAACGATCTGCAAGCGCGAAATGCGGTTTCGCGCACCCAAGCGCTTGGAAACTTCAATGCGTCCGGAAATACCTCCGCGGCCTTAGTTTCATCCAATAGAGTAATTGCCTCCGTTGCAAACTTCGAAATAAGGGGCCGAGGTGTCCATCGCTGGAGTTCATTCGAGATGAAGGCTTTTAGCTCAACCTGAAAAGATTCGCTCAATTCGCGCGAACGCAGTGCATCCACCAAGAATCTAAGCCCCTGGACAGCTTCAGAAGAATCAGCGTCCTCTGATTTGTCGTTTTGTATCCGTTTCCAACAAGCTGCTGCCAGCTGGCCGACTTCATCGGAATCCCCTACTTCGCAGTAGAGGACGTAGATATCCCGAAATCGAGTGTCGGAAAAAACTGCTTCGGCGGTCGGGACCGTCTTTTCGGAGACGAGCCGAATCACCACAAAATATTCTTGGAACCGCCTGTGCACAAAGCTAAATGTGCGGCTGGCGTCCGTACTCGAGCGCCCCAGGCGCGAAAAAACAAGAATCCGAATAACATCAGCAACTTTTTCATCGGGAATCGTCTCAGCTAGGTAGTCAAGCGGAACCTCCAGACCAAATCTGTCGCTCTGAGTCATAACAGCGGCGATTTTGATCGCCACCCTAATGCAATCGTCGAGCGCCAGATCGCACTCCGCCATCCGTTGGACCACGGTTGGAGTTTTGAGGCGACCGAAAATGTAGTCGTCGAAAAGCTGTAGATTGCCGGCCGGCCAACGGCCTGCATGTTCGCGCACATAACCGGCAAGGAGGTTCGCTACCAACGGATTTGTTGCGGATGACGCCAAATCCGGTCGCGTTCTGAAAAATTCCTTGATCTGCTGTCTATTGCGCGAGCCAATATGGGTCAGGACTCTTTGAATCCGACGATCGTCGAAAGGACGAATCCGATAAATTGATCCGGTATCCAATTTATAGGTTGGGCGCTTAAACAAGCGTGACGCAACGATTCCACGTGACGCGTGAGCACCGATTAGAAATTTTCCGATCACTTCGGAGACATTATCAATAGCTACTGAACTCTCCGGATTGTCCATAACCGCAGGGATTTCATCAAACGAGTCCAGTATGAAAAAAAATGCTCCGTCGGCTAGCATTCGCTGGAAATTTTGTCTCAGGAAATTTTCAAAATGAACATCATTTGCTTCGCGGCATACGTACGAAAGAATATATTCGACTAGGTCACTGGTTGTCGGAGGGCAGGTCGGATCATGTAAAATCCAGTGCTTCAAGTTCACGTAAAGCGGAAACTTGTTGGAAGTGGGTGCTTCCTTCAACAGCTCTCGACACAGGCGGCGTAAGGCCACACTCTTTCCCGATCCTGGGTCCCCCAAAATAAGTATTGGCTTTTTGGTTGTATCAACCCTCAGTTCGGAAATAAGATCTCCAACCCTCTTCCTGTTGTCAGTAAGTGAGTGTGATTCAACCTCGGCCTCAAGCGGGACGAATTGGTAGTTGCTCCAATCCGTCTCCCTGTCGATCAAATCAAGTCTGCTGGCCCAAAACCCAGCAAAAAGGTGCATGTTATGCCGTAGAGCTGTGTCCTTTTTCTCGCGGGCCTCTCGGTGCCGCCTTCCCATAACAAGGCGAGCAGGCGACGAAGCTAAAATTGCAATTACAGCTAGGATTACTGCTGGCAAAAGGTAGGTAGGTGGTTTCTCAATCCTGATTTGCTCAATGTGTAAATGAAAAGCACGATTTATTGCCGGGACGGCGCTGTTCAGAAAATCTGCTACGTGTTCTGGAAGGACATAGTAACCAATCGTTGCAGAAACTAAAGATATGAGTCCAGTAATTAATCGCGCTGACTCACTGGAGGACTCCCACAAGGGCCGGACAACAGTAAATGTCAGTAGGAAAAATATGAGGAGAAGCACTGAAAGGGCAGGCGATAGAGGCCAAGCTATAAGCACCGCCAAGGCAGCAATGCTTATAGCTAGCACGAATGCTTGATACCTGCCCAAATGGCTTCCCCCCAGACGCGATAAACGTATTCGGTACAATGCGACCACGTTCGTCAATCCCCGGTGATCGGGAAATTCCGGGAGGTGACAGATTCATAGTCCCACGGCGCGATGGCTCTGGGCGTCCGCGCCTATTCGCCACCCACTGGCGAAAAGGCGTGACGAATCAACGGCGAAAATAAATCCGTTCTCCATTGCGATTCCGGCCTTACACTTGCGCGCGTGAGTATGCAGTCGGCACCGGCGTTGCGTGCGTGTAGAGCGTTGCTCCTATCGCAATCCGGCATGGCCGGACGTCCTCCGGCCACCCATATTCGTGTCGGCTTTGTTTAGGGAGGGTCGGCGCGGCCGTGGTGACGAGACCGTGTGGAGTGCAATGCGCATGCGATGTGCGAATTCGGTGAGAACGACTGCTCGCGCGCGCGCGGGGATCGCAACATCTGGAGTCGGAGAATGAAGCGGAGGGGGGACCCCTCCCCCCGTTTTTCTGCAAACAAATGCTGGCCGGCCTCCGCGGCACAAGATGTTGTGGTGGATGGCCACCGGGCAGCGGGGGGGCCCCCTCCAATTTTTGGAGGTTCGAATGGGAACTCTGGGAGCAGAGGGGAGGGGGGTATGCGATTTCGTGAAAACAACTCGAAGGGGATTCTGTTGCCCGATCAGAGATTTAGGAGGTGCACCGAATTGAATTGAAAAATTTCGAAGGGGTTCGTTGCGCTGATCGCCCCTCCACCGCCTTGGGCGGTCCCCCTCACCCCAGCCCTCTCCCCCTGAAGGGGGCGAGGGAGGTTAGCCGAGGGAAGGCAGGTCGAGCCGGTGTTGGCGGGCGCAGGCGATGGCGTCGTCGTAGCCCCCATCGGCGTGGCGCATGACGCCGCTGGCGGGATCGTTCCACAGCACGCGCGCCAGCCGCTTCGCCGCCGCCTCGGTCCCGTCCGCGACGATCACCATGCCGGCGTGCTGCGAGTAGCCCATGCCGACGCCGCCGCCGTGGTGCAGCGACACCCAGGTGGCGCCGCTGGCGCAGTTGAGCAGCGCGTTCAGCAGCGGCCAGTCGGACACGGCGTCGGAGCCGTCGCGCATCGCCTCGGTTTCGCGGTTGGGGGAGGCGACGGAGCCGGAATCGAGATGGTCGCGGCCGATGACGATGGGCGCCGAGAGTTCCCCGCGCGCCACCATCTCGTTGAAGGCGAGGCCGGCGCGGTGGCGGTCGCCAAGCCCGATCCAGCAGATGCGGGCGGGCAGGCCCTGGAAGGCGATGCGCTCGCGCGCCATGTCGAGCCAGGTGTGGAGGTGCTTGTCATCCGGCAGCAGTTCTTTCATCCGGGCGTCGGTCTTGTAGATGTCTTCGGGATCGCCGGAGAGGGCGGCCCAGCGGAACGGCCCAATCCCGCGGCAGAACAGCGGCCTTATGTAGGCCGGCACGAAGCCGGGGAAGTCGAACGCGTCGGCCACGCCTTCGTCCTTCGCCATCTGGCGGATGTTGTTGCCGTAGTCGACGGTGGGGATGCCCATGCGGGCGTAGGCGAGCATCGCGCGCACATGCTCCGCCATCGATTGCTTGGCGGCATGCTCGACGGCCTTGGGATTGCTGGCGCGCTTGTCTTCCCATTCGGCGAGGGACCAGCCTTTGGGCAGGTAGCCGTTGATGGGATCGTGGGCGCTGGTCTGGTCGGTGACTGCGTCCGGCTTGACGCCGCGGCGCACGAGTTCGGGCACGATGTCGGCGGCGTTGCCGAGCAGGCCGACGGAGATCGCCTTCTTCTCGTGCGTTGCGCGGGCGATGATTTCGAGTGCTTCGTCGAGGCTTTGCGCCTGGGTGTCGAGGTACCGGGTGCGCAGCCGCATGTCGATGCGCGAAGGCTGGCACTCTATGGCGAGCATGCTGGCGCCGGCCATGGTGGCGGCGAGCGGTTGCGCGCCGCCCATGCCGCCAAGGCCCGCGGTGAGAATCCAGCGGCCGGAAAGGTCGCCCCCGTAGTGCCGGCGCCCCAGCTCGGCGAAGGTTTCGTAGGTGCCCTGAACGATGCCCTGGCTGCCGATGTATATCCAGGAGCCGGCCGTCATCTGGCCGTACATCATCAGGCCCTTGCGATCGAGCTCGTTGAACTTGTCCCAGGTCGCCCAGTGCGGCACGAGATTGGAGTTGGCGATCAGTACCCGCGGCGCATCCGGGTGAGTCTGGAAAATGCCGACCGGCTTGCCGGACTGGATGAGCAGCGACTGATCGTCTTCCAGCCGCTTGAGGGAGGCGACGATGCGGTCGAACGATTCCCAATCGCGCGCCGCCCGCCCGATGCCGCCATAGACGACAAGCTCTTCGGGCCGCTCCGCCACCTCGGCATCGAGATTGTTCATCAGCATGCGCATCGGCGCTTCGGTGAGCCAGGATTTGCAGCTGAGCTCCGTGCCGCGCGGCGAACGAATGTGACGAGAATTGTCGAGGCGTGTCATGTGCCGCTCGCAAACCCGATGCAGGCACGCAGGACGGAGTGCAGAGCAAGACGGACGGGTTCCGCGTGCGCCTCATCATAAGCTGGCGGCCAGTTGTCCCGTTCATATTTCGGCACGCGGCTGCCCCAGTGCTCTTCGTCCGGCTCATGCAGGTAGCAACGGCACGACAATTCCATCTGGATGGCGTGAACGCCTTCAGCAGGGTTGCCGTAGTGCCGCGTGATCCAGCCGCCTTTGAAGCGCCCGTTGGTCACGCGCAAGAAGCCGGTGGCATCGCAGATGCGCTCGATGGCAGTGGTCAGCGCGCCGTCGCAACTCTGGCCGTCATTCGTACCGATGTTGAAGTCCGGCAATTGGCCCTTGAAGAGATTGGGGATGAAGGCGCGAATGGAGTGCGCTTCGTACAGAACGACTTTCTCATGTTGCTCACGCAGGCGCGCAATCTCCGCCGCCAGCGTGCGATGATAAGGATCGTAGTAGACGGTGCGCCGGCGCACGATGTCCGCGCGCTTGGGCTCCTGTCCGGCGCGATAGAGCGGCTCGCCGTCGAAGGTGGTGGTGGGGCACAAATCCGTGGTCGCCTGTCCGGGATAAAGCGATTTGCCCGAAGGATCGCGGTTCACATCGATCACGGAGCGCGACAACCCCATGCGGATGGTGGTCGCGCCAAGCGCCGGCGCAAAATCGTACAGCTTCTCGATGTGCCAATCGGTGTCCTTGCGCGCGAGCCAGGGGGAGACAAACTGCCGTTCCAATTCCGGCGGAAGCTGGTCGCCGGCATGCGGCATCGAGACAATGAGTGGCGCGTCGCCGCGCGTGACCTTCACCCAGCTAAGCATCTTTGCCCTTCCACACCCGCCGACAGAGTGGATTGAAGCCCATCCGATACACGAGTTCGGACAGATCTTCGATATCCCAGATGGCAAGATCGCATTGGTTGCCCGCTTCCAGCGTGCCGATGTCCTCACGACCGAGCGCCCGCGCGGCGTTGCGCGTCACGCCCAGCAGGCATTCTTCAACCGTGAGGCGGAAGCAGGTCGCCGCCATGTTCATGCACAGCAGAATGGAGGTGAGTGGCGAGGTACCGGGATTGCAGTCCGTCGCGATGGCAACCGGCACCTTGTGTTTGCGCAAGAGATCGATCGGCGGAAGCTTTGTCTCACGCAGGAAGTAGAATGCGCCGGGCAGCAGCACGGCCGCTGTGCCCGCATCAGCCATGGCGCGCACGCCGGTTTCATCGGTGTGTTCGAGATGGTCGGCCGAAACCGCACCGTGGCGCGCCGCCAAGGCCGCGCCGCCGCCGTTGCTCAACTGATCGGCATGCAGCTTAACCTTCAGGCCGTGGCGCTGCGCTTCCACAAAGATTCGTGCGGTTTGCTCCGGCGTGAAGGCAATTCTTTCGCAGAACACATCAACGGCGTCGGCCAACGGCTCCACTATGCTCATCATGTCGCAGACACTGTCGATGTAGACTTCTGCATTTGTTTCTGGCGGACACGTGTGGGCGCCAAGAAATGTGGTGACAATATTTGCTCTGTCGCCGAGCGCGTGCGCCGCACGAAGCATCTTGATTTCGTCATCCAATGTCAGGCCGTAGCCGGACTTGATCTCAAGCGTTGTCACGCCTTCCGCCATCAGTGCGTCACGGCGAGGGCGCGATTGCTCAACCAGTTCTTCGAGGGAGGCGGCTCGCGTCGCCCGCACGGTGGAAAGTATGCCGCCACCAGCCCGCGCGATCTCTTCGTAGCTCGCGCCTTTGAGGCGCAGTTCGAATTCTTGCGCCCGGTTGCCTGCATAGACCAAATGGGTATGGCAATCGATCAGCCCCGGCGTGATCCAGCGGCCCTCACAGTCGGTCCGCTCTTCTGCTTCGAAAATCGGCGCCTTGCCGGCCGGACCCGCGTAAAGGATGCATCCATCCTGGACAGCAACAAGGCCGTCCTCAGCGATACCGAGGCCGCTCCCGGCCATCGTGGCGAGGCGGGCATTGGACCAAAGGGCATCACAGCGCATGGCGCTTGGCGCAACTGGCAAACATGTCTAGGCATAGGTTGCCGCGACGGGATTTGTCTATGCCACTCTGGTCTGAGACTGCGCTGCTGCCGCAGGGCTGGATGGATTCCGTGCGTCTCGTTCTGTCGGAGGGGCGAATCGCTCAGGTCGAAACCGGTGTGCGGCCGGGTCCGGAAGACGAGCGGCACGCGGTGGCAATTCCAGCCTTATGCAATGTCCATAGTCACGGCTTTCAGCGCGGCATGGCGGGCCTTGCCGAAGTGCGTGGGCCCGAGGGTGACAATTTCTGGACGTGGCGCGAAGTGATGTACCGGTTTCTGGACCGGCTCGATCCAGAGCAGATCGAAGCGATCACGGCGCTTGCCTACATCGAGATGCTCGAGACCGGATTCACGCGCGTCGGTGAGTTTCACTATCTGCACAACGATGTTTCAGGAAGGCCGTACGCAAACGCCGGTGAGCTGGCGGAACGCATTGTCAGCGCTGCGTGCCATACGGGTATCGGATTGACGCTGCTGCCGGTATTCTATGCGCACTCAAATTTTGGCGGATTGGCGCCGACGCATGGCCAACGGCGATTTATTACATCGGTCGATCAATTCGCAGCAGTGGTAGAATCTGGCGGCCGAGCGCTGCCTTCCCTTCCGGACGGCAAAATCGGTGTAGCGCCACATTCACTGCGCGCGGTTACGCCGGACGAACTTGCTGAAATTGTCCCTCTCGCAAAGGGCGGCCCGATCCACATTCATGCGGCGGAGCAGACCAAAGAGGTTGATGATTGCCTCGCCTGGTCCGGTCTGCGGCCGGTTGAATGGCTGCTCGACAATGCTGACGTGAATGAACGCTGGTGCCTTGTGCACGCGACTCATCTCACTCCGATGGAATGCAACCGCCTTGCCGCAAGCGGCGCCGTCGCAGGGCTCTGTCCGGTGACGGAAGCGAACCTCGGCGACGGCATCTTCCCCGCACAGGATTTTCTTGTGCATAGTGGCCGAATAGGCGTTGGCACGGATTCCAATGTGGAAATCAACCCGGCGGCGGAACTGAAATCGCTCGAATATGCACAGCGACTCAACTCGCGGTCGCGCAATGTGCTCGCATCAGGCGAAGGCCATTCAACCGGCCGCACACTTTTTGATGCCGCCTTCAGCGGCGGCGCGCAGGCGTTAGGCCAGGAAACATGTGGGATTCGCGAAGGCGCATCCGCGGATATCGTGAGTCTCGCTGCCGCGGACGCTGCCTATTTCGGACGCAAGGGCGACGCGTTTTTGGACAGCTGGATTTTCGCTGGCGGCGGAATCGATTGCGTCTGGCGGGCGGGGCGCAAGGTGGTCGTTCAAGGGCGGCACTTTGCGCGTGACGAGATTGTCACACGCTATCGCCGTGCCATCGAATCCGTGCTGGAATAGGTTGGGATGAGGAATCGGCCACTCGCCAAGCCGGATGAATCGCTCGCCGATCTGTGCATCGAACGGCGACAGAATCTCTTGCGTCTCGTACCTACGGGCGAGTGGAACATCGGCCAATCGCCGCGGCTGGACTTGCTTCTGCGCGGCATTCGCGCGGACGGTGCGCGCGAGGCGGAGATCGATGGCCGTGGCATCACGGAACTCGACAGCGCGGGCGCCTGGCTGCTGCTGAGGCAAAAGCACGAACTGGAGCAATCCGGTGCGCGCGTTCGAAGCTTCGCCCTTCCGGACCAATACGCGCCCCTTCTGCAGAAGATGGGGGCGGACAACCTTGCTTCACCGGTAAAGCACGCGCCGCGCCCTCGCGGCTTCGTTCACTTCTTGGAAGACCTCGGCCGCGGAACCATGCATGCCCTCAGCCAGGGTTACGGCATGCTGGGTTTCCTTGGCAGGGTGACGGTTGAGGCGACAGAAGCGTTGCTCGCGCCCCGCCGCGAACTCCCTGTGCCGGCCTTCGTTCGCCAGATCGAGGAGACAGGGCTTACGGCGCTACCCATTGTTGGCCTGCTCGCGTTCCTGGTTGGGGTGGTGCTCGCCTATCAAGGCGCCGATCAATTGCACCGCTTCGGCGCGGAGATATTCACCGTCGATCTGCTTGGCGTCGGCTTCCTTCGTGAGTTGGGAGGCCTGATCACGGCCATCATCGTGGCGGGCCGCTCGGGCTCCGCCTTCACGGCTCACATCGGCACCATGCGCGTGAACGAGGAAATCGATGCCATGGAGACCATGGGTCTCAACATCGCTGAGACCCTAGTGCTCCCGCGCGTCTTGGGACTGATGATCGCGCTGCCCCTGCTGACGTTCTTCGCCGATATCGTCGGTCTGATCGGCGGGCTGGTCATGTGCTACTTCGACCTCAACATCACCGTGCCGGTGTTCTTGCGGGAACTGCAGCAGGCGATCACCTATAAGACGCTGCTGGTCGGACTGATCAAGGCGCCAGTTTTTGCCTTTCTGATCGGATTGGTCGGCTGCTTCGAAGGATTGCGCGTTGAACGAAACGCAGAAAGCGTCGGCAAGCTCACAACCCGATCCGTGGTGGAATCGATCTTCCTGATCATCACGTTCGACGCGGGCTTCTCCATTCTCTTTTCGATCATCGGCATATGAGCGACAGCGCCAACAACGACGACGTGGTGATCCGCATACGCGGCCTCGTGAACGGCTTCGGCGGCAAGGTGATTCACGATCACCTCGATCTCGACGTCATGCGCGGTGAGGTTCTGGGGGTGGTCGGTGGCTCAGGCACGGGTAAGTCGGTGCTGTTGCGATCTATCATTGGGCTAAATTATCCATTGTCGGGAAGCATCGAAGTCTTCGGCGTCGAGACGGCCGGGATCGCTGCAGAGGAACTGAAAGGATTACAGCTTCGCTGGGGTGTGCTGTTTCAGGGAGGCGCGCTTTTCAGCTCGCAAACTGTCGCGGAGAATATCCAGGTGCCGCTCCGGCGCTACACGCACATGAGCCAGGAATTGATGGACGAGATTGCTGCAATGAAGCTGTCCCTCGTCGGGCTGCCCCCGGATGCGGCACAGAAATATCCTTCGGAACTGTCCGGCGGCATGATCAAGCGCGCCGGGTTGGCGCGAGCGCTCGCGCTGGACCCGGAGCTGCTGTTCCTCGACGAGCCGACTTCTGGGCTGGACCCGATATCGGCGAATCAGTTTGATGAGCTCGTGCGCAGCCTGCAGGAGAGCCTCGGTCTCACCGTATTCATGGTGACGCACGATATAGACAGCCTGCGCGCGATCACCGATCGCATTGCAGTTTTGGTGAAGAAGAAGATCAAGGTCGGGACCATCAACACCTTGGTTCAGGATACCGATCCGTGGATTCACGAGTACTTTTCCGGCGCGCGCGGGCGCGCAGCGCTGGCAGTGGCGTAGCAGGAGCGCGCAATGGAAACCAAAGCCAATTATGTGGCGGTCGGCGTCTTTGTCATGGCGCTGGTGCTGGGGCTTGTCGTGGCGCTGCTGTGGCTCACGGGCGCTGAATACGCCCAGGAGTACAGCTACTACCAAACGTACTTCTCCGGCTCCGTGTCCGGGCTCGGGAAGGGAACGACGGTCCGTTACAACGGCATCGAAGTTGGCCGGGTGGCGCAGCTCAATTTCGATCCGAACGACCCCAGAAAAGTGCAAGTGGTCATGCAGATCGATCCCAAGCTGCAAATCCATTCGGATTCTGTAGCGTCGATTGCAAGCCTTGGATTGACCGGCGGCTCCTACGTGGAAATCGATGGCGGGACGAAGACCGCGCCGATCCTGGAATCCCCGCGCTTTTGGGCGCGCGAGTACCCGACGATCCGATCCAAACCTTCCACCCTGCAGCAGCTGGAGCAATCGGCCCCCGTGCTGATTGCGAAGCTGCAAAGGATCGCGGACCGATTGAACGACGTGCTGAACGACAAGAACCGCAAAGCCATCGCCGACCTGCTTGCCAATCTCCGGAACACAACGGCTGTTTTTAGCAATCGGTCGGGGGACATAGACGGGATGCTGCGCAATCTCAATACAGCGTCAGGCAAGCTGAATGGCACGCTTGCCGATTTGCACAACACGCTGGGGCATGCAGACGAAGCGCTGGCCTCGGTGAAAGGGGCGGTGGATTCGGTGAATCGGCTGGCCGAGAACGTCGACAACCAGGTGGCCTCGGCCCAGGTCGGCCAGCTAAGTTCGGACATGCGCAACTTGGTCAGGAATCTCAACCACCTTTCCAACCAGCTGGACCGGGAACCCACGCGGCTCCTCTTCGGCGATCGTCGTGAGGGATACACACCGAAATGACGAATGATGTCTGGATGGCGCCGACGCGGCGCGGAGTTCTGCTTGGCGGTACGGCGCTAGCGCTCGCAGGCTGCGGCGCCGGCGGTCTCATCGGACCGCCGCCTGCGCCGCAAATCTATACGCTTCAGCCAGGCTTCGCAGCTTTGCCCAATGCGGGGACCGTAACCTGGCAATTGATTGTTGCGCAGCCCGTGGCTCCCGAAGTTCTGGATACACAGCGCATTGCGCTGGAGCGCGCGCCGAACGTGATGGATTACTACGCGAACGCGCAGTGGCCTGACACTCTGTCGCTCTTGCTGCAGGGGCTGCTGATAGAGGCCTTCGAGAAAAGCGGGAAAATTGCCGCCGTCGGGCGAGAAGGATCGGGGCTGCGCGGGGACTATGTGCTGGCGACGGAGATTCGCAACTTCGAAGCGTACTACCAGGTGCCGGATGCTGCTCCGAAGATTCGTGTGGGAGTGGTGGCGAAGCTGCTCGGCGCGCTCAGCCACAATCTGGCCGGAACCACGCTCGTCGAGCGCGCGGCGCAAGCCGCGGCCAACGATCTGGTCAGCATAACAGCCGCTTTCGGACAGGCGGCTCGCGTAGCGGTGGAAGATATCGTCACCTGGACGTTAACGGCGGCGGCTGCCAAGCCCTAGCCTCAACAATGCAGCACCTGCCTTCTCTGTCAGGGAGGGCGGTGCTGGGTTCCCGACGAAACCTGCAATCTTGCTGAAACAATTGCTGCTTCACGTCGTTTCTTAACTGGAACGAGCGTCGTCCGTCGGGGAAATCGCCCGGTTCTGCGGCCTTTTCGTTTGTGGAGTCACCGGCACTCATGTCGCGCCTTCCCGCCATCGATCCTGAACACCCAGACCAAGCTGAGCTCATAGTTCGGCGCCTGTCGCAGTATGCGGATCTTGCGTTGGACGAGGTTGAGCTGCTGCGCAGCCTGTCTGAGACACCGGAACGTCTCCAGCCGGGTGCGGAGTTGATCGCGCAGGGCGAACGGCTGGAAAATCCCCGCCTGTTGCTGGCGGGCTGGGCCTGCCGTCAGCGCTACCTGTCGGACGGCCGGCGGCAGATTTTCGACTTCATCCTGCCTGGAGATGTCTACGGCCTCTGCCTACGACCTCAAGCGGTGGCGCTTTGCACGGCCGTGACTTTGACACGTGCCACGATTTCGAATGCCGCCGCCTTGGGCGACGCGGTCGTGGTACATCCTGATTCGTATCCAGGGCTCACGGCGGCGGAGTTGATGAGCGCCAGCACGGACGAAGGCTATCTTCTCAACCAGATGGTTCGCATCGGACGGCAGACGGCCTACGAGCGCGTCGCGCATCTCATCCTCGAATTGCACTACCGCCTCAGCATCGTCGGGCTCGCCAGCGACAACTACATGCCGCTGCCGCTGACGCAGGAGATCATCGCGGATGCGCTAGGCCTGAGCATCGTTCATCTCAATCGCACGCTCCAGCAGCTGCGGCGTGACGGTGTGGTGGAAGTGAAAGGTGGCGCGGCGCGTCTGCTAGACCTTGCAAAGCTGCGAAGCATCTCGGATTTCCACGCGCCGTATGTGTCCGCCAGGCGGACCGAAAGCAACGGGATGCGGATGCACATGTCAGCAACGGCCTAGCTGCTGACGAGAACGGCGACAGGGAAACGCGCGAATAGATCGCTGCAGATCAAGTTCTCGCCACGGATGTTACGCATGTTATCAAAAACGCTTGCGTATTCGACGTTGCGAAGTTGATCAGGCGAAATAACCTGCGTGTCTCGCCAAAATTCAGGGGGTGGCAGCGGGGTATCAGCGCACGCAGAAACACAGTGAAGCGGTACAGCGACAATCAGACGATCGCTATCAGCTTCCCTCGTGAATGCCAAAACTTGACCCGCCCGTTCTCCTCGCACGTCCAACGGCACATAGCTGCCGGCATCAAACAGCCGCGATTTTTCGCGTCTGATCTTCAGCAAAGTTGAAATCAGGGATTGCTTTACGCGACCGTCCCGCCAATGGCGCAGAAGCTCGGACGGTGGCAAGCCCGCTTGGACTGCCTCGATCCGGCTGCCGTAATCCACAGGGCGCCGATTGTCGGGATCGACAAGCGAGAAGTCCCAGAACTCCGTGCCCTGATAGCAATCCGGAACACCGGGAAGTGTGCAGCGCAGCGCCGCCTGCGCCAGTCCGTTGAGCGCTCCTGCCGGTGCGATGCGCTGAACAAAACCGTGCAAGCTTCCGAGGAATTCTTGCGATCCGTTGCGGTCGAGAATGGCGCGAAGAAATGCGATCGCACCCTCCTCATAGGCCTCGTCCGGATTGAGCCAGGAAGTGCGCAGCTTTGCCTCGCGCAGCGCCTTCAATTGCCAGCCGCCAATGCGCTCGCAAAATGTAGCAACACCCGCACTGTCTTCGGCTCGCAGCTCCAGGGGCCACGCGCCCACCAAAGTTTGGTAGAGCTGGTATTCGTCGCCGGGATCGAACCCACCGCGCCGCTGCGTGTTCAACGCCATCCACTCGCGAACAGCTTGTGCCCACTCAAGCGGAAGCTCGCTGAGCACCGCCAGACGGGCGCGGACGTCTTCGCCGCGCTTGTGATCGTGTGTTGCGGTGCTAAGCAGCGCATAGGGAAAACAGCGGGATCGCTCCGCCATCACGGCGTGAAACTCTTTCGAGCTGCGCGATAGGCAGCCGGGATCAAACCCGACATCGTTGCGCGAGAGCAGGCGTCCGTACCTGTAGAAGGCTGTGTCCTCGACCGCCTTTGCGGCGACCGGCGAGGAAAGCTGATTAAATCGCCGAATTGCATCGCTCGTGTGACCGGCTTCGCCGAAGCCCCTGAAGATCTCCGCGATATACGTGATCGCTGCCTGGTCAATGGGTTCTGCATGCTCCAGTGCCAGCGCTATCGCGTCCTCGAAATGCACGCCCGGCGGAGGAGAGCCCGCCAACCCCGTTGCATAGGTTCTATAAACGCCAAGGTGCTGCAGGATCAGAACGATGGCCCGTCGCACAGATGCCTCCGTGATGTCGCGCCCGCCCTGCGACGATCGCGCCAGCGCGAAGAACGCCCGAGTCGTTTGCGTCAAGGCACTTTCGAATGAACTCTGGACGACCTCGGATCGCGCGGCTGTCTCTTCGTTGTTGAATTCAGCCGCCCGGCCGCTGATTTCGCTCCACAGCTGGGCGAGCGGCCGCGCACCGGCCGGGTCGTGCTGAAGGGCCGAGTCGTCGTTCATGAATTCGTAGCCGGTTGTGCCGTCCACACTCCAATCCTGCGGTAGCGACTCGCCGGTGCCCAAGATTTTTTCGACGATAATGTACGGATGGTCGCTCCCTCCCTTCCGTTGCGCGGCAAGGCCGTTCAGTTCGGCGCGAAGCCTTTGGCAATACGCGGGGGGATCGGCGATTCCGTCCACATGATCTATCCTCAGCCCGTCAATGAGGCCGTCGCGGTAAAACTCGAAGATCTTTGCATGCGTGGCCTCGAACACGCCGTCGGCATCTTGTTTTAGGGCGATGAGGTCGGAGACATCGAAGAAGCGGCGCCAGTTGATCGTATCATTCGCCGTGCGCCACCATCCCAGCCTGTAGTGTTGCCGTTCGAGCAAAGTGTGAAGTGCGTCGGGCGTGGCGAAGCCGGCTGGATCAATGCCCTGATCTTCTGGGCGGAGTGGAAGCGGCTTGTCGAAATAGGCCGCATACAATTCTCCTGTCTCGCCATCTCGTTCGACCGTGATCTCACCTTCCCGCAGTGTTTCCCAATACGGTTTGCCGAGAATGGCCGCCTTTCCAGCACAGTGGGATCCGAAGCTTGGAATTCACGTGACTTGAAGTCGCGGC
>JADMIO011421285.1_pt1 | contig 31000 bp, 34 predicted proteins | sample 8958161 | NCBI WGS metagenome assembly JADMIO01 (sample SAMN16585339, study PRJNA669376) | soil metagenome | isolation source: Crop rotation soil | place: USA: Cullars Rotation, Alabama | collected 2011 | reverse complement strand
GTGTGCTCTTCCGATCTATTTATTCTTATCTGGCTTTGTTTCATCTTCATCGGTCTTATCCTTTTTCTTGTCTTTGTCCGTTAATTCAGTGTCGTCTTCTTTTGTTTTATTTTTCTTTTTCAGGTTATCGCATGATACGATAATTAGCGCAGCGGCAAAAAACAGGAATACTCTTTTCATGTTGGTTTATTTATCAATGATTTTTTAAGTAGGCACTGCAATATATTTAAATTGGCTTGAAACTCTTCAGAATGTCTACAGCTAAATCTTCATACTGTGCCTGGTACTGCAACCAAACGTAAAAACTGATAGTGGGATCATCAGGATCAACCAGGAGCAGAACAGTTGTAGGTAAATTATTGGAAGCAGTAGCATCCAGGTAAACACCCCAATACCCATTCAGGTTAGTCATTGATTGAACTCCGCCGGAATATGTCAGCTTTGTATCCCTTGCCCATGATCTTAATAGAGATTTGAGGTCAGATTCCTGTAATTTGTCACCTTTTTTGGGATAAATGGTCAAATGAAGTCTTCCATCACCGGCGTCGAATTTAGATGATGAATTTTCATCGACAGTAAAATCAGTAGGTGCTTTGAACTGCATTTTATACGTGTTCCAATCCCACGTCTTCATCCCTGAAGTCGTGTTGCGGAGATCACGCGTGTCCCGGGTATCCTTGTTGTCCCGTGTTTGAGTATTGTTATTTACCTCGTCTTCTGAATTTTTATCTTTCTTTTTTGGAGAATAATTTTCGTCGTCTATGCCGTTATCCTTTTTCTTATCTTTTGTTTCATCTTCATCACCGGATTTATTCTTATCTTTTTTGGTGATCTCAATTTCCTCGCCATCTTTTTCTTTCGTGTTTTTCTTTTTCAGGTTATCGCATGAAGCAAGAATAAGTGCAGCAGTAAAAAGCAACAATATTTTTCTCATAGCGGAAAGTTTAGTGTGGTTAAAATAATACATCTTAAAAGAACAAAAAATTTTTTTATGCTGGCAGGCCATTTGCAAAACATATTGCATGAACTGGACACAAATGGTTGGATTGGGTGCAGGAGTACTTACTGCTTCATCTCTTTTGCCACAGATACTGAGAACGATCAGGAAAAAACAGGCAGGAGATGTTTCTATAGTAATGCTGGTGGTATTAATGCTGGGCGTGTCTACATGGATCGTTTATGGGTTTCTCAGGAATGACCTGCCCATTATACTTACAAATAGTATTTCGCTTGCGCTGAATATTACAACACTGGTATTAAGATTAAAATATAAAAAGTGATATGCCGGCTATTCCTGGCAGGCCCTGATGATCTTGTTCTTTTGCGTTTCCGTCATATCATTAATATCCTTTGAATTGGGGAACATTTTTTCTGCCTCTTTCAGTGCACAATTGCAATATTTTTTTGCAGTTGAGTAATCTGCATTTTTTTGTGCTTCATTAATACATGACTCTAAAAAATCGTTCCTGTCCTTACTGCTCCAGTTGCTTTCCTCTTCATCGTCGGAATTACGATCTTTTTTATCGGGAGAATGATCTTCCTTATCAAAATCTGAATTCTTCTTCTTATCGGTTGTTTCCTCATCATCACCATTCTTCTTCTTCGTAGTTTCTTCAGTATCGTCTTCGTCTTTTGTAGTCTTTTTCTTCAGGTTATTACATGAGGTAATCAATAAAGTTGCTGCAAACAGGAAGATTATTTTTCTCATAGCCAGGTTTTTATCTTTCCGAAAATAATCAATCCTCTAGGGAAGAAAAAATTTTTTTCAGGCATTTTCAATGACCATAGCGCTTGCACCACCACCTCCATTACATATACCTGCTGCCCCGTACTTTCCATTCTTTTGTTTCAGTATATGGATCAACGTTACAATGATGCGTGCACCACTGCAACCAAGAGGATGCCCGAGAGAAACTGCACCGCCGTTCACATTCACAATTGCGGGATCCAAATTCATTTTACGTGTATTGATGATGCCGACTACGCTGAAAGCTTCATTAAGTTCTACAAAATCAATATCGCTCATTTGCAGTCCCGCCTTTTGCACTGCCTTTGGAACGGCTATACTAGGTGTGGTTGTAAACCAGGTAGGGTCCTGCTCGGCATCAGCATAACTTTTAATAATGGCGATCGGTTTTATTCCAAGCGCATCTGCTTTTTCCTTGCTCATTAATACAACTGCCGCTGCTCCATCATTCATGGTGCTTGCATTGGCTGCCGTAACAGTTCCTTCTTTGCCAAATGCCGGCCTTAAAGAAGCTATCTTGTCGAACTTTACATTGAACGGCTCTTCATCCTTTGATACCACAACCGGCTCACCTTTTTTTGAAGGGATCTGAACCGGCACTACTTCGTCATTAAATCTTCCTTCATTCCATGCACCCTGGCTTCTTTTATAACTCTCAACGGCAAAGGCATCCTGTTCTTCGCGGGTGATCATATTTTCTGCTGCACATATATCGGCTGCACATCCCATAGCGAAATTGCTGTAGCAATCAGTCAACCCATCTTTTGCAAGGCCATCGATCATGGATGTATTACCATATTTGTTTCCCCAGCGCATGTTCTCTGCATAAAACGGAACAGAGCTCATATTCTCCATACCACCTGCAACAACAACATCGGAGTCTCCCAATAAAATGCTCTGTGCACCTTGTGCAATAGCCTTCATTCCGCTTGCGCAAACTTTATTTACTGTGGTAGCTATTACTTTATCGGGCAGCCCTGCAGCTTTTGCAGCCTGTCGTGCGGGCGCCTGTCCCAGGTTTGCCTGCAATACACAACCCATCAATACTTCATCTACCTGTTGCGGATCAATGCCTGCTTTTTCAATGGCTGCTTTAATGGCAATAGCGCCAAGCTGAGTGGCAGGAACATCCTTTAATGCACCACCGAAGGAACCCATAGGTGTACGAACGGCAGAAACGATATATACTGTTTTCATATAGCAAATTTTGCCTCGCAAAGATAGCAATGGAAAGTGTGTAGCAATGAAGAGTAAGGAGTTTAAATTTGTCGATTAAATTATTATGTGGATCAGCATTATACACTTGTGATCGTCGGTGGTGGGCCTATTGGAATTGCCTGTGCACTCGAGGCTAAAAAGCGTAATATTAGCTACATCATTATTGAAAAAGGAACCCTCGTCAATTCATTATATAACTACCCGGTGAACATGACGTTCTTCTCAACATCTGAGCGGCTGGAGATCGGGAACGTGCCGTTTGTTTCAAATAATGCAAAACCTACAAGGAATGAAGCGCTTGAGTATTATCGAAGGGTAGCAAAAGATAACGAAGTGAATATTCATTTGTTTGAAGAAGTAACAGGAGTGAAGAAACAAGATACAAGGGACAAGATACAAGAAGCAAGGGACAAGCCTGCCCTGATGACGCAGTCAGAAGGGAGACAAGGGTTGCACTCCTATGTTGTGGAAACAACAAAAAATGAGTATACGGCTGATAACATTATCATATGCACTGGCTTTTATGATATTCCTTACCAGTTGAATGTTCCCGGAGAGGAATTACCGAAGGTGCTTCACTATTATAAAGACCCGCATTTTTATGCATTTCAAAAAGTAATTGTGATCGGTGCTATGAATTCTGCGGTGGATGCTGCATTAGAGACGTGGCGAAAAGGAGCAGATGTTACAATGGTAATTCGTGAACCCGATATTGGACAAAGAGTAAAATATTGGGTAAGGCCTGATATAGAGAACCGGATAAAAGAAGGTTCTATTAAAGCATACTTTAGTTCGAATGTTGTTGCCATCCGTGAGCGGGAGGTGGATGTGATGACGCCCGATGGAATGATCACTATTGAAAATGATTGGGTACTGGCTATGACAGGCTATCAACCTAACCTCGCCTTCCTGATGACATTGGGTATTGAATTATCGAATGATGAAGTACGCAAGCCCAGGTATGATGAAGAAACGCACGAAACAAATATGCCAGGCATTTACCTGGCGGGGGTTATTTGTGGAGGTATGAACACACACAGGCTGTTCATCGAGAACTCACGGGAACATGCAGTAAAAATTCTCAACGACATAGCACGAAGAAGCCCGAACGGTGCACCATAGCACCATCATATGAGGCAAATGCAAGAACTATAGCTTACTCTTCAGGTTTGTTAGTAACCAGGGAAAGCTTGGCGAAATCTGAACCGGCGAAGATCTTTGCAAGGTTAATATCCTTTGTCTTTTGGTATGCCGGCAGGTTCTTTTGAGTAACAATACGCCAGAAATTCTTTGCTTTCAGGTCTTTATAATCACGACCTTCAACAATCAGTCCTCTAACAGGATCTCTTTTCTTCAATTCGAAACGAATGATCTTTCCTTGAGGGATCGATTCCTTAGCTAAAAATGTCTCTATTTGTTCTACTGTCATAGCGGGTGAAGGTAATGGATAATTTATTTTCGAGTGTTAAAATCTTGTTGTAGAAATGAGCCAAAAGTTATGCATCAACGAGGCTTATGCTGCGGCCACTTTCACTGCTTCCTGCTGTTGTACTAACTGTACCTCTGCATGAATCTTAACCTCGTTGCTTACAACTACCTGGCCTGCCTCGGTCATAGCATCCCACTTGAGATTAAAGTCTTTCCTCAAAATTTTTCCTTCAATGGTAAAACCGGCTTTTGTCTGTCCCCATGGGTCCACAACTATACCTCCAAAATCTACGTTCAGACTTACAGGTTTTGTAATGTCCCTGATCGTAAGGTCTCCGTGAAGCTTTACCTTGTCACCATCTGATTCATATTTGTTTCCTACAAACTTTAATTGAGGATACTGTTCAGCGTTGAAAAAATCATCTGATTTCAGGTGACCGTCACGCTGGCCGTTATTCGTATCAATAGAATCAATATCGGCTGTAAACTCAATGCGTGAGGCAGTGTTGAAATCGTTACCATCTGTTTCAACTTCCAGGTTAAATGATTTAAAGTAGCCGGTTACGGTTGTGATCATCAGGTGCTTTACCTTGAATTGGATCTCTGAATGTGCAGGATCGATCTTCCAGATTGTCATATTAAAAGTTTAGAGTGCAAATATAATCAATGTTTGAACATTGAAAAATATTTTTGCATTTACATAAGATTTATCCCATAGAGCACGGATGACATGGATAAGGTGAATAATCACTGTGTAAATCCTTCTTATCCGCGTCATCCGTGTTCTAATCACAGTAAATCTTCATTAGGTTTGCGGCAATAAAATTTATTATGACCAATATTGCTGTTATAGGCGCAGGTACAATGGGTAATGGCATTGCACACGTGTTTGCACAGAATGGATTCACAGTATCCCTCATCGATGTTTCGCAGGACCAACTGAACAAGGCCATTGCTACAATTGAAAAAAATTTCGACCGGCAAATAGCCAAAGGTGCTATCGAATCAACAGTCAAGGAAAATGCGCTGAAAAATATTACCACTAATGTTTCTATGGAAGCCGGCGTAAAGAATGCAGACCTGGTAGTGGAAGCAGCCACAGAAAATGCAGAACTTAAATTGTCCATCTTTAAACAACTGGATCAGTATGCGCCGGCATCGTGCATTTTAGCTACCAATACATCATCCATTTCTATAACAAGGATCGCATCTGTTACATCAAGGCCACAGCAGGTCATAGGCATGCATTTTATGAATCCTGTTCCCGTAATGAAATTAGTAGAAATCATTAACGGTTATGCAACGAGCGATACAGTTACTCATTCAATTGCTGACTTAAGCAAAAAGCTGGGAAAGGTTCCATGTGTGGTTAATGATTATCCCGGTTTTGTTGCCAATCGCATATTAATGCCCATGATCAACGAAGCCATTTATACTTTGTATGAAGGAGTGGCCGGAGTGCAGGAGATAGATACGGTAATGAAATTAGGAATGGCGCACCCGATGGGCCCTTTGCAGTTAGCTGATTTTATAGGACTTGATGTTTGCCTGAGTATTCTTCATGTGTTGCACGATGGATTCGGTAATCCAAAGTATGCGCCCTGCCCGTTACTTGTAAATATGGTGACTGCAAAAAAACTGGGTGTAAAAACCGGTGAAGGTTTTTATACATATAGCGCAGGCAATAAAGATTTGGTTGTAAGCGAGAGATTCCTCTCAAAGACAGCAAAATAAATAAGATTGCAACGTAGCCTGGCGTTCTTGCGGAACCTGGCGGCTTTTGCGTTAAATAAAAAACTGCCTCCGACTGGAGACAGTAAATACTATCGTTCTTAGAATTCTATTCTTTGGATTTTCCTAATAAACCTGCTATCCCAATGCTTGTGAAGAAATGATAATCGGTGGTTTCTTTCGTTACCGGAACACGGTACTGGAAAGTAATAAATACATCTGCTTCTCCAAACAGGTTTGCCTTTACACCAAGACCCAGCGGAACAAATGCACCCCAATAAGCCCTGTATTTACTAATCCCTGCACCTGCAATGACATAAGGAGTCGCAACATAATCTTCTGCAAACAACCTGAAGTTACCTGATACATCTCCCTCTAATAACAAACCATCCGAGGAATTTGACTGGCCATTAACTGTGTATGTTACGTAGGAAGCTGCAAGTGTAGCTGCAAGATCCAGGTGAGATTGCAAACCTTTAAAATAATGTACCGCCAAACCTGGTGATTGCTGTCCTAATGAAGTCCATTTATGATTGCCTTTCACATAACTCAATGAAGTTGTGCGAATCAACCTTGCTGTAGCATAATCATTGAGGAAAAAACTAACACCAAGTTCAGTTGGCCTTAGTGGAGTTTGCGCAGAAGCGCCTTCCCATAAAAGCAATATGGTGAACAGAGAAGCAAGAACTTTCTTCATAAGTGGTTGTTTGGTTGTTAAACAAAAATAAATGCTATGTTTTGAAATGGAAAAATATTTTACCTACATCCTCCTGTTTGCGAAAAGCTTATCACGGAATTTTTTATCGTCATCATAAATGTCTTCGTAAAATACCAACTTCCCCTCTTTACCTTCTACCGTAAAGTAACGGATGAAGATGGGCATCTGTTTTTTAATCGCAATAGCACGCTTTACCTTCCGGTTTAACCAACTGTTCAACGAGTCTATCGATGTGGCCTTCTTACTGGCTACACTATCTCTCCGCAATAAATAATACGCAAGTTTCTTCCACTCCTGCACCCTTACGCACCCATGACTGAGCGCCCTGCTGGTGTTGCTGAAAAGGTATCGCTGGTTTGTATCGTGCAGGTAAACGGAATATGGATTGGGAAAATTAAACTTCAATACGCCCAGTGCATTTGCATCACCACTACCCTGTATTACTTTGTATGGAATATCCTGGGTGTACTTCGCCCAGTTTACAGAGTAAGGATCTACCTCGTTCCCCTTTGAATCAAGTAAACTGTATCCTTTCCGGCCAAGGTAACCGGCATCTCTCTTTAGCCCGGGTAAAATTTCTTTTTTAATGATGCTTGTTGGAATTGTCCATTGCGGGTAAGTGATCATATCCGTAATGTTGCTCGTGAGCAGCGGGGTACTTGTGGTTGGCTTACCGCATACGATCCGTGATAATAAAGCAACCGTATCCTTTTGTCTCACCTGCAGGTAATACGATGGAAGATTTACCCAAATATATTCATCCGGTAATGCAGGCATCATTTTATACCGGTCTAACGTTATTGCGACACGAATGAACTTTTCTTTATCGTTTTCATTCAGCTTTTTCAGAAGAGCAGAATTTATTTTTCCATCCACTTTCAGTCCTTTCAGCTTCTGGTATTTTTTAATGGCATTGACAAGCGTAACAGAGTCCAGTTTGGCAACAGGTTGAAGCTTTAAAGAATCTTCTTCAGAAAGCCTTTTATACAAAAGCCTTGGAAGTGCAGAACTATCTTTTGTTTTAACAACAGTGTACTCTCTAAAATTTGCTTTGGATAAGAAATTCTGCAGCGCTTTTTTCAGCTCATAATAATCTATATTAGCCGGTTCTAAAGAGGCAGCAAAGTCGCGTGTCGATCGCTGTTGAAATGACTTTAATTGCTGAAAGAAAAAGTCCGCGGTCAGTGTAGTGTCTTTCAGCAAAGTGCTGTCACCCATCAAGCGCCCTGCTTTCAGATCTTTTACTACCTGGATGAATGCAGATGTCATCAGCATATCGCTGTATGCCCACCTGGAAGCATCCAACCTTTCCTGTGCAGAATCAGATGTAAGTTGTTTATGAAGAACGTTTAATTGAGAAGAATAATAATCGTCAGGGAATAATCCATAGAGCTTTGAGCGATCGATAAATGCAAGCAACGAATCAGCATATTTAAGGAAAACTCCTTTCGCACACCATAAAGGCAGTGAAGAATTTTGCCTGTACACTTCCTGCACATTGAACGGGTCCCTGATCTTTAAAGAATCATTCAAAGCACTGTCCAATACAAGTTCTTTCAGCGTATTCTGAATAATATCTTCAGCTTTTGTGTCTATCTCGGTGGGCTGTGTAACTATTTGTTTTTGGCGAACATCCTGCCCGTTACACGACGACAAAAAAATCAGCAGGCAGGCTGGTAAAAGATATAATTTGAGTATAGTTTTAAAAAGAAAGAAAACTTTACATCTCATATGCATATGCAGACAACTAGCAAAAGCTATTACAATATAAAGATTATTTGGATTGCTCCCTTTTTTATATTGCTGTTTTTCGCTGAAAACCTACAGGCGCAGGTTAAAGCCATTGCGAGCGTAAAAGAGTACTGCAACATTGTGAAAAAAGATGACTTTCAACAAATGATCGGGCTTAAAGAAACAATTCCTTCTATAGTCTATGACCTGAAGTATGCAACGAAAGAGAATTTTACGCACCAGCGGTTATACAAAAAAGGAAATAAAACATTTGTGCGCCTGGCTGTGGCTAACGCATTGAAGAATGTACAGTATGAGTTAAACAAGAAAGGATATGGATTAAAGATATGGGATGCATACAGGCCTTATGCAGTTACAAAAAAGATGTGGGAATTGATCCATGATGATCGCTACGTGGCAGATCCTTCAAAAGGTTCGGGACACAACCGCGGATTGGCAGTTGATCTTACCATTATTGAATTAAGCACCGGCAAGGAATTGAATATGGGAACCGGCTTTGACAATTTCACCGATACTGCACATCAAACATTCAAAGATCTGCCTGCAGCAATTATGAAGAACAGGCAACTATTAAGATCGACGATGGAAAAGAATGGATTTAAAGCGCTGGAAACAGAGTGGTGGCATTTTAGTTGGCCTAACGACAGGAATTATGAAGTGCTGGATATTGAATTTAAGAAGCTTGAAAAATCATGTCACTAACATTGATCTTCATTAGCAATGTGCTCAATAAACTCGCTTGATCTTTTGCTCCAGTAGCATTAAGTCTGCAAGCGCAATAGCCGTTACAGCCTCTAACACAGGCGGAACTCTCAATGCAATACACAGATCATGTCTTCCTTTCACTGAAAACTTTTCGAGCTGGTTTGTTTCCCAGTTCAATGATTCCTGTTCTTTTGGTGTTGAGGATGTTGGTTTAACAACAACCCGATATACAAGATCATTTCCATTGGTTATACCGCCAACTATGCCACCAGCATGATTGGTTCCTGTTTTACCTGAAGCTTCAATGATCGCATCATTATGATCGCTGCCAAACATACGGGCTGCTGCGAAGCCCGCACCAAATTCAGCTCCCTTTACAGCAGGAATAGAAAATGCAGCATGTGCCAGGACGGATTCGGCAGAATCCCAAAACGGTTCACCCAAACCTATCGGAATATTTTTCACTGTACATTCAACTATTCCGCCAACAGAATCTTTTGCATCTATTGCTTTCTGTAATCCTGATTCAATATCTTTCTCACCACCAACTTCGATAAGTTTGGCTTCGATACTGATGTCCTGTAAAATCTTTTTTGCGATAACACCAGCAGCAACTAAACATACAGTTAGCCTTCCACTGAAGTGTCCTCCTCCCCTGAAGTCCTGGTGACCGTTGAATTTTTTCTGAGCAACAAAATCAGCATGTCCCGGGCGCGGGATAGCTTTTTGTTTTTCGTAATCAGATGATCTTGTATTCTTATTTTCAAAAACTATTGTGAGAGGTGCACCTGTCGTTTTATTATTAAACAATCCCGTTAAAAAATTAGGTAGGTCATCTTCTTTACGGGGTGTGGTGCCTTTCTGTATTCCTCCCTTTCTTCTCTCAAGATCATCAACAAAATCTTCTTCGGAAAGAGGCAATCCAGCAGGACAACCATCTATTACAACACCGACCGATGGACCGTGTGATTCACCAAAAATTGTTACCCTGAAGATTCGTCCGAAGGAATTCATGAATTATTATTTAAAGATACTGCTGCATTTAAATTTTGAAGGTGTTCCCAAAATTGAGGATAAGATTTATTAACAGCTTCTGCGTCTTCAATTATTATTGCTCCTTCTGCTCTTAGCGCTGCTACTGCACAAGCCATTGCAATGCGATGATCGTGGCGTGAATGTGTTGTACAACTTTTAACCTCATTCCTGCCTTCAATAAGCATGGAGTTATTTTTGAACGTGATCTTTACTCCCATTTTATCAAATTCTTCCTGTAATGTTTGTGCACGGTTGCTTTCTTTATGTGTTAAACGATGCACTCCTTCAATTGATGAAACGCCTTCGCAAAAGGAAGCAAGTGCTGCAAGCGGCGGGAACAGGTCCGGGCAATCAGTAGCATCGAATTGAAATGCTTTCAATTGTCCTCTGCCAATCTCAATTTGGTTTTCATTTATTTTCATGTTAGCACCAGCCGGCTTCAATGCATTTAATACTGCTTTATCGGCTTGCGTTGAAAAGATATCTAATCCTTTCACTGTAATATTACCGGCAATTGCACCTGCAACAAGCAAAAAAGCTCCGCCACTCCAATCACCTTCAACTGTATAATTGATCCTGTCATTTGCAAACTGGGTGATGGATTGCTTTTCAAAATAGAACTCTTCATAATTTCTGTTCACAGGTGTTTTCAACCCGAAATCGGCCATTACTTTCAGCGTAAGATCGATGTATGGTTTACTGCTTAGGTTATGCACTTTAATTGAAACACCTGATGCATCAGCAGCAGAATATACGAACAATAGGCCTGTAAGATATTGAGATGAAAGGCTTCCATCCACAGTGATATTCTTTGGTTGCAAGGGACCATGAATAGTGAGAGGAAGAAAACCACGATTGCTTCTGCATTGCACATCCAGTTGGGGTAATACCTCGCTAAAAAAATCCAAAGGCCTTTTTACCAAACTGCCACTTCCGTTGATGACAATTTCTTTTTCACTTAGTGCTGCAATGGAAGTAAACATTCTTACAGATAACCCACTCTCCCTGCAATTGATCTCGTTTGATACGGGATGGATGCCGTTGCTTTCAATGGTAAGTGTACTTCCAGTGTCCTTAACAACAGCTCCCAATTTTTGTATGATGTCCAACGCTGCTTTATCATCTGCAGATACACCCGGATTATGAAGAACCGTAGCTCCTTCTTTCACCAAAGCAGCAGCGCAAGCTCTTTGCATGGAACTTTTAGATGCTGCGGCTGTAATGGTGCCCGAGATTTCTGAAGGTGTTACTATTGCCTGCATCACAATAACTCCTCTAACTGTTGAAATGAAATTTCTTTTATAATGCCTTTCCCAATCTTTTCCAGCAGAACATAATTAATGCTGTTCCTCTTTTTCTTTTTATCCATCTTAAGAACGTTCATTACTTTTTCTTTATCGAATTGAGCGAAAGTGGGAAGCCCATATTTATCAAGCAATCCTGATACGCGGGATGCATCTTTAAACCGAAGCAACTTCATGGAAATAGAAGATGCATAAGTCATCCCGATCGATATTGCTTCACCGTGCGACAATTCATATTGCGTTTCCAGTGCGTGCCCAAGGGTGTGCCCGAAGTTCAACAGCTTACGGTCTCCTTTTTCAAATTCATCCTGCTGTACAACTTTTGTTTTTATCAAAGCGTTACGTTGTATCAGCTCGCAGAGTTTCGTTTTACTTTTTTTATAAGAAGCAACGCTATTCGATTCTAACTCGTTAAACATTGCAGCATCTTTTATTGCTGCATGTTTAATGATCTCCGCGAATCCATTCCTCCATTCATTGCCAGGGAGGGAATTCAGGAAGACGAGATCATGTAAAATAAAAGATGGCTGCCGGATAATTCCCACCATATTCTTATACACACCGACATCTATCCCGTTCTTTCCACCGATAGATGCATCCACCAACGCAAGCAATGATGTTGGTACAAATCCAAATGCAATACCTCTCATATATGTAGACGCCACATAGCCTGTAATGTCTGTGATAACGCCGCCACCGACACCTATTAAAGTTGTACTGCGATCGGCTTCCATTTCAATCAATTGTTCAACTACGGAATCTACCGTAGCCTGTACCTTGTATTCTTCACCTGCTTTTAAAACGATGACATTCCAACCCTTAAATTTTTTTTGGTGATGCTGAAAAATATTTTCGTCAGTGATAATGACAGCGTTTTTAATATTGGCTATTTCTTTCAGTTTTGAAAAACCGGTAGCGAAATAGTACTCAACCGACGCATTACCGAAGCGGAATGTTTTCTTCTGCATCAACTGTTGAAAATTTTGGTTTGATGAGTAATACTTTCCAGGTGCACAGCATCAAGGTACTTAGTAATAAACTCTTTGCTCAATCCTAATTGCTCACCTTTTTTACATGCGCGGTCAAGAATTTCATTCCACCGCCTGGTTTGTAAAATGGTGATGTTATTGTCTTTCTTATATGTAGCTATCTGTTCAGATATTTTCATACGTTGGCTCAAAATAAAAAGCAATTCATCATCAAGATGATTGATCTGCTGACGCAACTTTTCCAGTGCTGCATGGTATTCTTCTGAAGAAATATCTTCCCTTCTCCATACAATCTTATCCAGCATTTCGGCTAACTGTTCCGGTGTTATTTGTTGCTTTGCATCACTCCATGCATTATCCGGATCTATATGTGTTTCTATCATCAACCCATCGTAATCAAGGTCAATTGCCTTTTGAGCTACATCAAACAAAATATCCCTGCGGCCGCAAATGTGAGAGGGATCGTTGATCATCGGGAGATCAGCATAGCGTCTTTTCATTTCAATGGCCAAATGCCACATGGGTGCATTGCGATATTCTGTATTGCCATAAGAAGAAAATCCACGATGTATCAAACCAATGTTTTTCACACCGGCTTTTGCCACTCTTTCCAATGCGCCTGTCCATAATTCCAGATCGGGATTGATAGGGTTCTTTATCAGTACCGGAACATCAACACCGCGCAACGCGTCTGCAACTTCCTGCACACTGAAGGGATTCACAGTTGTTCGTGCACCTATCCATAATACATCAACATCAAAATGCAATGCATCTTCAACTTGCTTTGCTGTTGCTACTTCTACAGTGATTGCTAAACCGGTTTGCTTCTTTGCCTGCTGCAGCCATGGTAAAGCACGTGTTCCTATTCCTTCAAAGCTTCCGGGACGTGTACGTGGTTTCCAAATGCCTGCGCGAAGCATATCAACTTTGCCGGTGTTTGCCAGGCGGACAGCAGTTTGCAGCACCTGCTCCTCTGTTTCAGCGCTGCATGGTCCCGAGATGATCAGCGGACGCTTGTTCCATTTTTGCATTACTGATTGCCTGTCCTCTTTTTCTAACGTTTGCATAGTTAATGTTTTTTGTTTCTCAAAAGGCTTCACGCAAAGACGCAAGGTTTCGCAAAGATGCAATACGCTTGATCCTGCGCCCTTGCGATACTTAGCGTCTTTGCGTGAAATCAACCTTGCGAGAAATCATTTTATTATTCTTTTAATCTTATTCGCGTTCTCTATCAATTCCTGCAGGTACTCTGAATTTTCCTTCTCCAAACACGCCTTGAATTTTCTCAATTGACTCAAATGTTCATTCAACACATCTAATATATTTTCCCTGTTCTGCATCAGCACCGGCACCCACATAGCAGGATTACTTTTTGCAAGACGAACAGTACTTTCAAAACCTGCACTCGCCAATTCAAAAATGGCATCTTCTTCTCTTTCTTTTTCCAACACCGTATTTGCCAAAGCAAAAGAAGTAATGTGCGAGATATGACTCACATACGCCACATGCACATCATGCTCGTCTGAATTCATGTACACAAGATGCATTTCCAGGTTGCGATAGATATTCTCCACCAGTTCCATTGCATCCTTATCTGTAGACTCTTTATCACAGATAACTGTTGCTTTTCCCTGGAAAGCTCCATGCACTGCCGCTTCCGGGCCACTGTATTCTGTACCCCACATTGGATGCGTGGCAACAAATCGCCCACGTTTTGAGTGACCTGCTATTGCAGCCAGAATTCCTCCTTTGATAGATCCCACATCCATCACCACCTGGCGATCAACTCTGTCAAGAATTGCAGGCAATAATTGTTCAACAGCATTAACAGGAATAGAAAGCACAATAAGATCCGATTGACCGATAGCTTCGTTCAACGACAGTACTTCATCAACCAACTTTAATTCAATAGCCTTTTGTGCATGTTCATTATTAGCTTCTACGCCAATAACTCTCATGGCCATGCCTTTTTCTTTCAACGCAATGGCCATAGATCCACCGATCAAACCTATACCAACTATTGTGACAGTCATAATGAAGTTTCTGTTATAAGGTTTTGAATTCTTTGTAAAGCTTCGTCCAACTTTTCTTCCGTGCTGCACAAGCTCACACGAATGTATTTGTTTCCTTCACTGCCAAAGATGCCACCGGGTGTAATGAACACTCTCGATTGATAAAGCAGCTTATCACTTAATTCATAACAGTCTTTGTATCCCGTAGGAATCTTTGCCCACACGAATAACCCGACCTGTTGCTTATCGTAACTGCAATTCAATTTGCTTAACAGGGTGAAAACTTTTTCTCTTCTTCTTCTGTATGAATTATTTAACTCATTAAGCCATTCCTCTCCCAATGTTAATGCCTTTGCTGCTGCCAGTTGAACAGGCAAAAACATTCCACTGTCCATATTACTTTTGAAGCGAAGCACTTCATCTATTTTCTCCTTTGCACCACACAGCATTCCTACTCTCCATCCTGCCATGTTGTGCGATTTACTCAACGAGTTCAATTCAATCACTACATCTTTTGCGCCATCAATGCTCAACAAACTCATTGGATGATCATTCAAAATGAAACTGTATGGGTTATCGTGACAAATAAGAATGTTGTTCTTCTTTGCAAATGCCACAAGCTGCTCAAACAATTCTTTTGCGGGTTGCTGGCCCGTTGGCATTTGAGGATAGTTCACGAACATCAGGCGAGCGCCCTTCCCGATCTTTTCTATTTCTTCAAAACCAGGAAACCAATTATTCTCTTCAGTCAATTTGTACTCTACAATTTTTCCTCCTGCAAGTTTTGCAGCAGATGTGTACGTTGGATAACCAGGGTTTGGCACTAACACAATATCACCTTCATTCACATAAGTCATGCAAACATGCATGATGCCTTCCTTAGAACCGATCAGCGGCAAAATCTCCGTATCGGGATTTAATTCAACACCGTACCATTTCTTATACCAGTCACTCATTGCTTTGCGTAAGGCAATGGCACCTTTGTAAGCCTGGTAGCCGTGTACATTTGACTTTTTGCTTTCTTCATGTAAAACTTTTATTACTTCAGGATGCGGCGGCATATCCGGGCTTCCAATACCAAGATTGATAACAGGTGTGCCTTGTTTATTCAATTCCTCGATCTCTCTCAGCTTCTGCGAAAAATAATATTCGCCTATTCCATTTAATCTATTTGCTACATCAAGTTGCATTAGTTTGAATTTCCATTTTTATAAATACCAAAAATGCTTATCTCCTCAGTTACGGACTCAATACTCTTTATTACTTTTTTAAATTGATCGGTGTGATCGAATTCCATATCAGCATGGAATTTATACTTCCAGTTGCTGCCGGGAATTGGAAAACTTTGCAGCTTACTCAGGTTAATTCCACCATCAGCAATTTTAGTTAATACTTTTGCGAGGCTTCCTTTTGAATGATCTGTTTGAAAGCTGATCGATGCTTTATTTGCACGTTCTACAGGAACGGCGTCCCGCTGCAACACTAAAAATCTGGTGTAATTATGCTTTTCCGTATGAATATTCTCTGCAAGAATATCCAGGTCGAAGAGTTCTGCTGCCAGTTTACCCGCAATAGCTGCCGTATGCCGGTTCTTATGCAGGTGAATATGTTTTGCACTTAGCGCAGTGTCTTCTGTCTCCACCAACTTCCAATTATACTGGATCAAAAAATCAAGACATTGCTGGATCGCCATCGGGTGTGAATGAACTTCCCTAATATCCTGCAGCGATACTCCGCGGTTCACCAATAAATGTTGCTTGATAGGCAGGTACACTTCACCAACAATCTTCAGTTGCGATTTCTGTAACAAATTATAGTTCGGAAGAATGCTGCCTGCGATCGAGTTCTCGATAGCCATAACACTTGCATCTGTTGCTTTGTTCTTTGTGAGATCGATGACTTCACGAAAGGTGGCACAGGGCGCAACCTCTATGTCGTTCCCAAAGAATTCCCGGGCTGCTATCTGGTGAAAGCTTCCCTCAAAACCCTGTATTGATACTTTCCGGATCATAATAAAATAAAAATCCCGGCTATGTGAGCCGGGATTTTATTATGTTGATTTTAGTTTATCTGTTTCAACAAAAGCAATCCCGGCTTCCTTTAAAATAGAAGTAAAAATAAAAGTAGCGGTATGCTTTTGACGTTATCACTATGGGACAAATATAGTTATCGTTTTAAAAAAATCAAATCTTTTTCATGATCGTGAATCATGAAACGTGAGTAGAGGACTCTAAAAATCGACGCTTCATCTCACGGCTGACGACTGACGTCTCATAACTCACGATTTCCTCACCGAGTCCGCCTCGTTCATCCTGATCCTTCTTCCTTTGTATTTTTTACCGTCGATAGAGCGGATCATTTTATTTGCAGATTGTTTGTCGACTTCTATCCAGCTATTCATTTCTTTCATATCAATGCGGCCGAGGACTTCTTTATTCAGATCGCTAATGTCAAGCAGGAACTGGAGGAAACTGGCTTTATAAAATCCATCCTTCGTTCCAAGATTGACAAATAACCGTGTATAATTTCCACCGCCTCCAAATTCTCTTCCGCGTGTATCTCTTCTTCTTTCACCGGATCTGTCTCCGCGTTCATCAGATCTTCCACGGCCTTCCTTCCTTTCCCGGACATTCAGGTCTTCCGCATTCTCGTAATATTTTAAAAAGCGGTCGAACTCCAATGCAGCCACCCTTTTCAATACTTCTTCCTTACTTACACTTTGAAATTTTTCCTGCAGCAGCGGGATGTAAGTTTCATAGTCGCCGTGACTGATATCGGCCTGCAGCAGTTTATCCATAAAGTAAAAAAACTGTTTCCGGCAAACATCTTTACCTGTGGGTATTTCCAACTTATGAAATGGCACCTGTACCATCCGTTCTATCTGCCGGATCTTACTCACCTCCCGTACGTGGACAATAGACATGCATACGCCTGTCTTTCCTGCGCGGCCTGTACGTCCACTTCTGTGTGTGTACACTTCCACATCATCGGGTAATTCATAATTAATAACATGACTGATGCCCTGCACATCAATGCCTCGTGCAGCAACATCGGTTGCGATGAGCAACTGCAATGTCTTATCACGAAACTCACCCATCACTTTATTTCGCTGCACTTGTGTAAGGTCTCCGTGTAATGCTTCTATGTCGTAACCTTCTCTTGTCAGCTTTTCCGATATCTCCTGCGCATCTGCCTTTGTTCTTGTGAAGATGATCCCATACATGCCGGGATTGAAATCGATCAATCTCTTCAGGGCTTCATACCGGTGATGTGCAGTTGTAACATAATACTGGTGATCGATGTTCTTGTTGGCCGTATTCATTTTTCCCATTGTCAGCTCCACGGGCTTTTGCATGTATCGCTTACTGACATTCCTTATTTCAGGAGGCATAGTGGCACTGAACAGCCAAATACTGTCGCGCTGAGGTGTGTTTTGCAAAATGAATTCAATGTCTTCCTGGAAACCCATGTTCAGCATTTCGTCTGCTTCGTCAAGAACAACATATTTAATAGCAGCGAGGTCAATTGCTTTTCTTTCGATGAGATCTATTAAACGACCTGGTGTTGCTACAACAATGTGCACGCCGCGCCGTATATCTCTTATCTGCATGGAAATGGAAGAGCCGCCATATACTGCAACAACATGTACCCCGGGCGTATGCTTCTTGAAATTTTCAATATCGCTGACGATCTGAAGGCACAACTCGCGTGTGGGACAGATGATCAAGGCCTGCGGATATTTTTTTGCAGCATCTATCAATTGCAAAAGAGGCAATCCAAACGCAGCAGTTTTTCCTGTACCGGTTTGTGCAAGTCCAATAAAATCTTTAGTGCCTGATAAAAGAACAGGAATGGCTTTCTCCTGTATGGGTGTGGGTTGGGTGAATCCTAACTCTGATATCGATTTTAATAGTCTTTCATTTAATCCTAAACTCTCAAAAGTCATTATGGAAAATTTGGTGCAAAGCTAACCACGGATTTGTAGGATTTGAGAAGGATTTGTAGGATTTTGATCCGGAATCAGTAAGATTTGCAAGATTAATTACGGATTAATAAAAAAACCGCAGATTATAAGGCAATTATAAATTAGTGGAGATTAATCCTACTAATCCATATTAAATCCTATTAATCCGCGGTACGATTGCTTGCCATATGAAACTCTTATACTACAGTCCAGGCAAACAAACCAGGAAATTACTTCTTCTTAGAAGTATCCATTTTAGTTTTTCCTGTGTCGCCACTGTTCATTTTGTTTGCAGTGTCCCCAGTAGTAGGTGTAGTCGGAGTAGGGTTAGTGATAGTTGTGCTATCTTTCTTAGTAGTGTCTGTAGTGGTAGTATTTTCACCACTGTTGTTACAAGCTACCAATGCGCCGGCGATAGCTAAAATTCCAAGGAACTTTTTCATTGTTTGTTTGTTTTTTATTGATTAAAAGAGTTTATTTCTTTTTGCTCGTGTCTTTCTTGGCAGTTGAATCGATCATGTCTTTTTTAGCCTGGGTAGTAGAGTCGATCATGTCTTTCTTTTGACCGGCTGTAGAGTCGATCACGTCTTTTTTGAGCTTGGCAATAGAATCCAAAGAATCTTTTTCCCTGTTTGTACTGTCAGCCGAGTTGTTACAAGCCACGAAAAATGCTGCAACTGCGAAAATTAAAAACGTCTTTTTCATTGTTAATGGTTTAAGAGTAAAAAATCAGTTGTTTACCAGGCTTCAAACGGAAAACTATTGAACAGTTCCCATGAGACCACTGACTTCTGAATTAATACGGGACTTAAAAAAAGGTAACCCTGCCGGTAAAAAAAATTTTTCCCACCACCTGCGGGGTTACTATTTTTAGATTTTAGTATTAATAAACGCAGAGTTGAAAGGCGAGATCAATCAGAAAGCATTGTTGCAGGGCCTGGCAAGAAACGACAAAAGGGCGATAGAAGCGATCTACAAAGAGAACTTTAATATGGTCCAGGCGCTGATTATCAACAACAACGGCACAGCTGAGGATGCGAAGGACATTTTCCAGGAAACCATGATCGTGCTGTTTGAAAAGGTGCTTACCGGCACGTTCGAATTAAACTGCCAGCTAAAAACGTTTGTCTATTCAGTAAGCCGGCGGTTGTGGCTGAAAAGATTGATGCAGCAAAACAGGTTTAACCTGGCGGAAGGCCATGAAGAAATGGTGGCGGTAGATGAAGAAATGGAGGAACACGAGAAGAGAGACGCTGAGTTCTTAACAATGGAAAAGGCGATGATCAGCTTAGGCGAACCCTGTAAAAGCCTGCTGGAAGCCTTTTATATGCAGAAGAAATCCATGCAGGAGATAGCATCCGGTTTTGGTTACACGAACGCGGAAAATGCAAAGACCCAGAAGTACAAGTGCCTTATGAGACTGAAGAAACTCTTCTTTACCCAATATAAAAATGGAACGCTGTAATGGAAGACATTAAAATCATAGAGGCTGTTGAACGTTACATCTCGGGACAGATGAGTCCTGACGAGCGTGTGTACTTTGAACAACTGCGCAAAACCAATCCTGAAATTGACCAGGCAGTGGTGGAGCATACATTCTTCCTGCAGCAACTCAACCGTTTTGACGAAGTACGTAAGCTGAAGAATACCCTGAACGAAACCCATATTCATTTAGCAGAAAAGGGCCTGATAAAATCACCAAAACTGAAAGGCAAAGCAAAAGTTGTTTACCTGTTCAATAAATATAAACGTGTAGCAGCTATTGCAGCCATCATTGCAGGTATAACTGTGTTGGCTGTTTTTCCACTGATGTGGAATTTTGCGCCAGGCAAAACTGCTAAACAGCAAGATCTCACTGATCTTAATCGTAAGCTGGATAATATTGACAGGCAGGTACAACAGGTAAAGAGTGAGAACAGGACGTTGGTGAATAAGATCAATGAAGTGAAAGAAGAAACCACCCAGCCACATATATATACCAGCGGTGGAACAGGTTTTCTCATTGATGCGAAAGGCTACCTTGTTACCAATGAACACGTGGTAAGAAATGCAAAGAGTATTGCAGTGGAAAATTCAAACGGAACAAACCTCACCGCGAAAGTTGTGTATAGCGACTATGAAAGAGACATTGCCATCTTAAAAATTATTGATAAGGCCTATAAAACTCCGGCCGCTATTCCGTACTCTATAAAAAACTATAGTGCAGATCTTGCAGAGCCAATATTTACCCTGGGATATCCTCGCAACGACATTGTGTACGGAGATGGTTATATAGCTGCGAAGACCGGGTATAATGGTGACACGCTGAGTTGCCAGATCACAATTCCCGCTAATCGTGGTAATAGCGGAAGCCCTATCCTGAACCGTAATGGTGAGATCATAGGCATCCTGAGCAAAAAAGAAAATACATCTGAAGGAGTGGTATTCGCCATCAAATCAAAAAATATATTCGCTGCGCTCAACCAGTTGCAGAAAGACTCTACGTATCAAAGCATAAAAGTTCCTACTACTACATCTTTGAAAGGTATTGAAAGAAGAGAACAAGTGAAGAAGATCAGTGATTATGTCTACATGGTTAAAGTTGAATGAATATCGAACAAGGAATTAGGGAATGTTGAATTGAGTGCCTGCCTGGCACTTTTTTTTAAAGGAAAAATGCTCAATATTCAACGATCAATGTTCAATACTCAAGTTGGAAGCACTCAAATGAAAATTGAGCATTGAAAATTGATTATTGAACATTTTTTCCATCAGAAAGACCTTCTCATTCAACATTCTTTAATTCCTTGTTCCTTGTTCTGCGGTTCATTAATTCCACAGCCTCTCCGGGTACTCTCCTCTCTCCACTAATTCATTCAAACTCTTTTGAACTACCGGCGCATCTTCTTTATACGTTACCCCAAACCATTGTGCCGATGTGGGTATTACCCTGATCACTCCCGCTCCACTTTGTACAAATTGATCTGCGACGTAAGGAATGAGAAACTCTGCTTTAGGGTTATCAATATTTTCTTTCAGAAACAGGTCAAACTGTTCACGTGAAAAAGCCAGGAACGTTGGATGAAAGCACCAGAAGTTCAACGATGTCTTTGCATCTTCTGGAACAACATGCTTGCTTCCATCGGCTTCTTCATAAACTATTTGTCCGTTTTCGCGGTAAAGTTTTACACGCTCATTGATCGCAACTAAATTGTTGTTGTCATCCACATCGCAAACGCCGCGACTTACAGAGCCATATTCAGAAAGTGTTTTCGCCAACTCATAACCAATGATCGCATATTTACCAGGCGCGCATTCTTTCAGCAGGAAATCATATGCTTTTCTGAATGCATCGGCACCGTAAAAATCATCGGCATTGATCACCGCGAATGGCTCTTTCACAACATCGCTTGCACACAGTACAGCATGCGCGGTGCCCCATGGTTTCTTCCTGTCGCCGGGAACAGGATTCGTTCCCAAAAATGAAGTCAGCTCCTGGTATACATATTCGGTAGCTATCCTGCCCTTAAGCTTGGGTTCAAAAATATTTTTGAAGTCTTCCGCAAAATCTTTCCTGATAATAAAGACCACTTTTTCAAAACCTGCTTTGATAGCATCGTAGATGGAATAGTCCATGATCGTTTCTCCACCCGGGCCAAACTGTTGTATCTGCTTCATACTGCCATATCGCGATGCCATACCTGCTGCCATGATCACCAATGTTGGTTTCATATCTGTACTTTTATTGCGGTGCGAAATTATGAATTCGTCATCACCCCTGAATGGCAGATCTCGATAAAGAATTACGGTCAGATCATATTTCATTACCGGATACGAATACCGATGTGCTGCGTCTTGACTTATTGCATCCTGTTATCTCCGGCAATAAATGGTTTAAGCTGAAAGAATATCTCGCTGATGCGGCAACAACGGGTAAGAACACGATCCTGACTTTCGGCGGAGCATACTCCAATCACATAATCGCAACAGCAACTGCGGCAAAGTTGTCCGGGTTCAAAAGCATTGGCATTATTCGCGGAGAGCAAAACGAAGTGATGACAGGCACGTTACTCGAAGCTGCTCAAAACAATATGCAGCTTTATTTCACGTCACGGGAGGATTATAGAAGAAAGATAATTCCCATCAGTGTTTTTAAAGAAAATGATGAGAAAAATATTTACATCATTAACGAAGGCGGGTATGGCATCAAAGGAATGAAAGGAGCAGCAACTATCCTGGAGAATATAGACTTATGTCATTATACGCATATCATCGCGGCGGTTGGAACCGGCACCACGCTGGCCGGATTAATTTCAGCGGCACAACAACATCAAAGCCTGATAGGAATAAGTGTAATGAGGAACAATTTTTCGCTAGAGGAAGAAATAAATGCTTTATTGCCGGAAGAAAAGAAGGATCGTTTTACACTGGTTCACGAATATTCATTCGGTGGATATGCAAAGCACAATGAAACGCTGATACGGTTTATGAATGAATGGTTCAGGGCTACTTCTATTCCTTCTGATTTTGTTTATACAGGAAAGTTATTCTACGCTGTAAAAGACCTGGTGGAAAAGAAATTCTTTCCTGGTGGAAGTAAATTGCTCGTTATTCATAGTGGCGGCCTGCAGGGAAACAGGTCGTTGAAAAAGGGAACGTTAATCTTTTGATCAAAGAAGCTTACACAATTATATTTGTAAGCGTTGGAGATAGTTATGACCCGTTTGCGTTTAGTTTTTTTTCTTTTATTATTTGTGCTTTCTTCCTGTGTTTTCGGCCAGAGTGTCTTACCTGATTTTTCCGTAACGAACCCGGGGAATGGAAATATTATCATTAGTTGGGTGAATAATTATGACCTGGTAAAACAGATCAGCATTCAAACTTCTTTCGACAGTCTTAAGAACTACAGAACTCTTATGAGCATGACCGATCCCAATTCGAAAGAAAATGGGTTTGCCGATACAAAGGCCATGAACGATCATATGTTCTATCGCCTTTTTATAGTAAAGGGAAACGGGGAGTATTTTTTTACTACAGCAAAAAAACCGTCCATCGATAGCTTTGTTACCGTACCAAAAGAAATATTCAAGCCGCAAACAAAGCAGCCTGGCTTTGTTCCATCATTTTATGTGTACACCACCAACCAGGAAGGTTCAGTATACATTAACCTGCCGGATGCAGATAAAAAAAGATACAGGATAAAGTTTTTCGAAGAAGATGATACATTCCTGTTCGAATTAAAGAACATCAAAGAAACAGGTCTTATCCTTGATAAAACAAACTTTCTTCATGCCGGCTGGTTTAAGTTTGAATTGTACGGAGATGATAAATTGATAGAGAAGAATAAGTTTTATCTGAGTAAGGAATTTTGACCGCGGATTTAACCACAGATTACCGCAGATTTGACTACGGATTACCGCGGATTATTTTAACATCAAACACTCTTTCAAAATTTAACTTCAACCTTTCTTTTACTTCCTGCATATCTACCTCCCGTCCTAACTCCTCTTTTATTGATGTGACTTTTTTATTCTGAATGCCGCAGGGAATAATATGATTGAAGTAATTGAGATCGGTATTTACGTTTAATGCAAAGCCATGCATGGTGATCCAGCGACTGCATCGCACTCCCATTGCACAAATCTTTCTTTCTTTTCCTTTCAGTGCGCTGTCTATCCATACGCCTGTTTCTCCCTGTGATCTGCCGCCGGCAATTCCATATTCTGCAAGTGTAAGAATGATCACTTCTTCAAGCTCGCGTAAATATCTTCCGATATCTGTATAAAATTTTTCCAGGTCAAGGATCGGGTAGCCAACAATTTGTTGCGGACCATGAAAAGTAATATCTCCACCCCTGTTGGTGTGATAAAACTCAATTCCGTTCTGCTCCAATTGCTGTTCATTAATGAGCACATGCTCCATCTTACCGCTCTTGCCTAAGGTGTATACGGGAGGGTGTTCAACGAAAAGGAGATAATGTTTAGTTGGGAGTCGGGAGTCGGGAGTTGGCAATTCCTGGTGATGTTTCTTCAATTCTACTTGATCGTTATCGATTGCCAATTGCTCATTGCCTATTGCATATTGCCCATTGCTTGCTACCAATTGCCCACGCCTCTTCACTTCCAGATTTTCCTTCAGCAAACACTCCTGGTAATCCCATGCGGTCTTATAATCCATTATACCAAGGTCTCTGAACTCCACCTCCTGCTTCATAAAGCAAATGTAGCAATGAATGCCTGTCCGGTGGCGCTCCTTTATTTTTGTATTATGTCGATAGATGAAGTGACCATAAATGAAGAGAATTCTGAAAGCGGTGATGAGCTATACCAGCGCTTTGTATTCAATATTGACAAAGGACAGGAGCCGTTACGTATTGACAAATTTTTAATGAACAGGATCGAGGGCGCCACACGAAATAAGTTGCAACAAGCTATTAATGCGGGAATGGTGCTGGTCAACGAAAAAGAAGTAAAGCAAAATTATAAAGTAAGGCCCCTGGATAAGATCGTTATTTACTCTGATCTCTCACCTGAATCAACTGATGTCGTCCCGGAGAAAATGGACCTCAGCATTATACATGAAGATGATGACGTAATTATCATTAATAAACCCGCAGGAATGGTTGTGCATCCCGGGAGTGGTAATTATTCAGGGACTTTATTAAATGGGATCGCCTGGTATTTGCAGCATGAGGATCCGTCCATCTCCGAAACAACGCTTCCAAGATTTGGTTTGGTTCATCGCATTGACAAGAATACAAGTGGATTATTAGTACTGGCTAAAAATGATAAGGCCATGCGACAATTGGCCAAGCAGTTTTATGATCACACTGTCAACAGGAAGTATATCGCGTTAGTATGGGGCGATATGAAAGACGAACAGGGAACTATCGTTGCGCATGTAGGAAGAAATCTTCGATACAGGAAATTGTTCGAAGCATATCCTGAAGGTGAACATGGTAAAGATGCTATTACTCATTACAAAGTGCTGGAGCGATTCAATTATGTAACTCTTGTTGAATGTGTACTTGAAACCGGACGTACGCACCAGATACGTGTGCACATGAAGCATATAGGGCATCCGTTATTTAATGATGATTTTTATGGCGGAGATAAGATTGTGAAAGGGACAATTTTCAGCAAGTACAAACAGTTTGTCGACAACTGCTTCGCTATTTGCCCGCGACAGGCACTGCATGCACGAACTTTGGGATTCATTCATCCTTCAACAGGAAAGGAAATGAATTTCGAAGCGGAGCTGCCTAATGACATGAGTAGTGTAATACAAAAATGGAGAGATTACGCCAGGACATTGAAAACCTTTTCTTAATCGTTAATTTTTGAAAGCCATTATGAACGTTATAGATCAATATTCCAAAGACATTCAAAACCTTTCGTGAAGTATAATGTCAAAGGACTTTATGCTTTTGGCTCCGCCATATCTGATCGTTTTAATGAAGACAGTGATATTGACCTTATCGTTGATTTCAATCCGTTAGATATTGATCATTATGCAGATAATTACTTCAATTTAAAGTTCGCGTTGGAAGATACTTTTAAGCGTCGGATTGATCTTTGATTCAATAGAGCTTACCAATTCAAGAAAAATTGTTGATACCAGGAACCGTATTATACATGGTTATGATTCTGTATCAGAAGACATCCTTTGGAATATCATTATCCAACATCTACCGATCCTCAAAAAAGAAATTGAGGAACTGCTAAATCGATAGCACCGTAGTCTCCCCCGAATTTGACCTCTTACTTCCCTATCAACTTCGCAAAATAATGCACAGTCCTTACTAACTGGGATACATAACTCATTTCATTATCATACCAGCTTACTGTACGCACAAGCTGCACATCACCTGCACTGATAACTTTTGTTTGTGTTGCGTCAAACAAAGAGCCATAATGCATCCCAATGATGTCGCTGCTCACGATTTCATCTTCTGTATAGCCGTAACTTTCATTAGATGCAGCCTTCATTGCGGTATTGATTTCCTCTACGGTAACTTTTTTGTTAAGTATTGTATTCAGTTCGGTCAACGAACCTGTAAGTGTGGGAACACGTTGTGCAGTACCATCTAATTTTCCTTTCAGGTTTGGCAGTACCAGCCCAATCGCTTTCGCCGCGCCGGTGCTATTGGGAACAATATTCTGCGCAGCAGCTCTTGCTCTTCTCAAGTCTCCTTTCGGATGCGGCGCATCCTGTGTATTCTGGTCATTTGTATATGCATGCACTGTTGTCATTAAACCTGTAACGATGCCGTATTTATCATCCAGTACTTTGGCCATTGGCGCCAGGCAATTAGTAGTACATGATGCACAACTGATCACAGACTCACTTCCATCAAGAAGCTCATGGTTTACATTAAAGACGATCGTTTTCAAATCTCCTGTTGCGGGTGCCGAGATCACCACTTTTTTTGCACCTGCCTGCAGGTGTGCTTCAGCTTTTGATTTATCAGTGAAAAATCCTGTACACTCTAACACCACATCCACGTCATTATCTTTCCACGGAATTTCAGCTGGATTTTTTTGTGCGTATATTTTTATTTCCTCACCATTTACGATGATCGAGTTCTCTGTCGACTTTACTTCTTCATTGAATCTTCCCTGTGCACTATCGTATTTTAATAAATGTGCTAAAACCTTAGGGCTTGTAAGATCGTTTATAGCAACGACTTCTATTCCTTCCATATTATAGATCTGGCGAAATACCAAACGGCCTATCCTTCCAAATCCATTAATGGCAACTTTTACTATACTCATTTTATTTACTGTTTTGCGGGGGCGAAGTTACGTTGAATGTGCAAAAAAATTCCATATCAGATGAGGTCAAATCAGCCGTATCAGTTAATTACCAGCCAATTCCATAGTCCTCACCATGATTGCTTGATCCGCCCCAGAAGCTTCCATGCTTCCAGTCGAAGTAAATAGCATTGATCGGCCCACTGGAGCGTTGCTCAAAGCTCAGCGTGTAACCCATTTTTTTCAGGTCATTACGCACCGACTCAGGTGTGTTTGAATTCAACATGATCTGCCCGGGCCTTGGCTTACGGTCACTTAGTTTTGTTCCGCCTAATGAAAGCCATAACTGGTTTGTATTGATGTTCGCAGCTTCTGTTGCCTGTTGCACCGTCATTCCAAATTCAACAACATTTAAGAAGAACTGCAATAAGTTCTGGTCCTGTGTGTCGCCACCCTGGACAGCGAATGAAAGAAACGGCTTGCCATCTTTCATTGCAAGTGAAGGCGTCAATGTTACTCTTGGACGCTTGCCGGGTTGCACAACATTGAAAGGATTTAATGTGGAATCAAGCACAAAGCTTTGCATCCGTTGGCTCATACCAATACCTGTATTGCCGGCTATGCACGCAGGTACCCAGCCGCCACTTGGCGTGATAGACACAACCCATCCATCTTTGTCTGCGGCTTCAACACTGGTTGTACCTAACCACAGGCGTTCCATGTACTCGGTCATGCTCGTTGTGTTACGAATATCATGAGTAGGTGCAAAATTTCTTTTCGTAGTATCCAATTCGTAGCCTCTTTGCTTAAGCAGGTCCAGGAATGGATTCTTCTTTCCTTCAAACGGATAAGGATCACCAGGGCCGATGTTCACATTATTTTTTGCTGCATCAATCAGGCTCGCACGCTGCTTTGCATATTCTTTACTTAATAAACCTTTGATCGGTTCCTGCGGAGAAAAATATGGATCGCCGTAATAAAAATCTCTGTCGGCAAAAGTTAAGCTAAGCGTTTGATACAATGTATTAATGTACTTAGTGCTGTTATAGCCCATACTTTTCAGATCAAAATTTTCGAGGATATTGAGAGATTGTAACAGCATGGGGCCTTGTGTCCACTCACGCAGTTTGTAAACATTAATTCCCTTATAATTTACCTGCAAAGGCTCTTCTTCAATTGGTTTCCATTTTGCAAGATCATCAAGTGTGATCAATCCTCCCTGCTCCTGGCAGCCACGCACAAATTCTTTTGCAATATCTCCTTTGTAAAAACGATCATACGCGGCCATGATCGCTTCTTTCCTGCTCTTTCCTTTTTTCAGGGCAGCCCTTTCGGCTTCTATCATTTTTGTCAGCGTTTGCAAAAGATCTTTCTGAATAAAAATTTCGCCTGCCTCAGGTGCTTCGTGTTTTTCACCTTCATGCACCAGGAAAACTTTTTTGCTGTAAGGCCATTGCTTTATGCGTTCTTTATTTCTTTCAATGGTGTTGGTTGATTGCGCTTCAATAGGATAACCTGCAGCCATTTGCATTGCAGGATTTAGCACTTGCTCAAGGCTCATAGTACCATAGTTTGCAAGCATTAAACATAATCCACCCGGCGTACCCGGGGTGACAGCAGCAAGTGGCCCATACTCCGGAGGAAAATCATATCCTTTGCTTTTAAAATATGCCGGCGTTGCTCCTGTTGGCGCAACACCCAATGCATTAATAGCAATAACTTTTTTTGTTTTTGGATTATAGATCAGCGCCTGCGTTTCTCCGCCCCAGGTCATTGTATCCCACATTGTGCAGCACGCACCCAGCATAGCACATGCGGCATCCACTGCGTTTCCACCTTTTTGAAAGATCATCGCTCCTGCTTCGGCAGCTAAAGGTTTCCCGGTGATCGCCATCCAATTCTTTCCGTGTAAAGGTGGCTTCTGGGTTTGTTGGGCAGGCGTTAAGAGGCAGCAGCATATTGCAAGCAGCAGTAATGAGTATTTCATTCTTTAAAGATAGAACACAGACGACACTGATCCGGATGGATTTTCACAGATCAGTTTTCGGGAATAATATCCGGATAAACACCAGTGAAAATCCATGCGATCCATGGCACCAGTGTTCTATTACTATTTTGGAACCGGAAGATTATGCAATCTTAAAAAAGATAATTTATCCCAGTAACCCCTCTGAAAAACAATTTTGTCATCCTTTACATGAAAGAAACCGCATCCTCTCAATCCCAGTGGATCTTTCCATTCCAAAATTGCCCATTCACCATCTTCAAATAAATTTTCAATAACGCATACCATTTCTGCCTGCGAAAACTCACGCGTAAACATTGCTGTTATTGCCCCTTTTCCTTCTACAGGATAATTGGCAACCTGGTGATTGATAGCTTGTTGATGATAGAGGTCACTTAATGCAGCTACATCTGCATTATTGAAGCATTCCACCCACTTCAGAACTACTTCCTTAGGAGTCATTATCGTTTATTAAGCAGGTATAAGACTATGAGGAACCTTTATTGATAGCTATTCTCTACTACCAGTTCCACATCAGGCTTGGATTGATCGGCTAATGTAACCTTACCCCGGTTTTTGCGAACGATCCTTGACCACAATGAAAGCTCCCTGTCAAACAGGAACCTGAAGAAAAGCTTTGTCCATGAAGTGTGATAATAAAGCGTGTCATAAAATGAAGGAGCTGCTTTTCTTATCTCGGGTAATTTATTCCATGGAATGGATGGGAAATCATGATGCTCATTATGGTAGCCTACGTTGAACGCAACCTTATTCAAAGGACCATAGTAGCTGTATGTTTCCTGTTCTTCGTGTGTAAGATAATGTTCCTGTATCCAGCGGCCGCCCAATGGATGCAGCCCGACAGAAAAGAAAAAGCTGATGGTCAGGAACGCTACTGCTTTAGGACCAAAGAAGTACCAAATAGCTCCAACAAAAACAATCTGGGCCAACCAGTTTAAAGCCATCCATCCGTCAAAAGGCTTTATTTCTTTCAGGCGCTGAATACGGAATGCCTGGAAGAATGGATACAAAAGGAGCCAGATAACTTTCCCGATAAAATAATTATTTATCAGCTTTGCTTCCCACCTGTTAGGCAGATCAGCATCCAGTTCATGAATGCCCTGGAAAGAATGGTGTTTAATATGATAACGTTCAAAGGCTACAGAACTTGGAAAAACCTGGGGCAGATTAGCCACCATACCTGCAAGCCTGTTTGCATTTTTATTCTTAAAGATCAACTTGTGCGTTGCTTCATGGATCATTACAAATAAACCATGATCTGCAAAAGCGCCTACAAAATAAGCGACCAGTACAATAACCCACCATGATTGATCCGATACCAGCCAGGAAAGTGTTACGAGGATAGCCACCAACAGCACGATCAGATGAAAAGTATAAACGTTCTTGCCGATAAGATTCCTTATCTGCGGATGCTGCTTCAATATATTTTTCGTTCTTGAGCGATGTGGTTCCGGGTTGCTGGAGAAGACAAAATCGTTTCTTTTCATACTTATTCTGATAGTCGGTAAAAATAATAATGAAGAGCCGTATGACGGCATTTATTCGGTCAATTTCTGTAAATGGACTGCCAAATGTCTGTATTGATAATCAACGATAAGCGGGCTGATGTTGGTTTTAAATTTATTATGATTTTGTTAGA
>JADMIO010828282.1_pt1 | contig 31000 bp, 37 predicted proteins | sample 8958161 | NCBI WGS metagenome assembly JADMIO01 (sample SAMN16585339, study PRJNA669376) | soil metagenome | isolation source: Crop rotation soil | place: USA: Cullars Rotation, Alabama | collected 2011 | reverse complement strand
CTTTCCCGCGCGTCACGACGGCCGTCCAGTCGTGAAACGGATAACCGCGAGACTCCGTCGCGGTTCCACGGGTTCGATACCGGACATCTTCAGGTGGACTGCACCGACGAGATTGGGAAGGCTTGAGCGAGATGTTGGCCACCGGCTTCTGTCGCCGTGCTCGCGCTGGTGATTTTCGGACCGCGCACTCTATGGCGAATACGGAACCGGCGGCTGATGTCACACCAGACGCCGGGGCCGAAGCAGGATTAGACTGGAAGCATGTTTGGAAGCATTCCGTTGCCGATGCTCTTCACCTTGTTCGTACTGGCGCTAGTCCTGTTCGGCATGCGCGGATACGGAGGCAGGCGTTTCTGAGACGAAAACGGCCCGTGACCAACGCCTCAAGGTGCCCCACCGACTCACCCAGAAAGCACAGCAACCAAGACCGAAATCACTGCCCAAACAAAAGGCGGAGACTTCGCACTCAATAAAGCCGGAATCTGGTGGCCCTCCACTTGCACCGTTCTCTGACCAGTGGAGGCAACGGATGAGTCTCAGGCCAATCGGGTTTGTCTTTATAGGAACGTTTGTATTGACGGTCGTCGGGGCCGCCCAGACTGCTTCGCCATCGCAGACCGCACCGGCGCAGCAGCCCGTGACTGAAGCACCCGGAGCGAAGACGCAGGTTAGTACCGTCACCGTCGAGGGATGTCTGGTTGTAGATCCGGATCAACCAGGACGCCCGACTGCTGATGAACGGGCGGGCAACGCCGGCGACTACCAGTTGACGAACACGGTATTGGTCAAAGGCACGGGTCCGCTCCCAGCTGAGGGCCGGGCCGCGCCGACCGACACTCCGACGGCGACATCGGGTCCGAAGGCCAGCGTGACCTACGAAGTGGAGGGCATGGATAAGGATCAACTGCGGCAGCACGTTGGTCGCCGCGTACAAATCGATGGGACGTTGAGGAACGTCGAACGGGCGCGGAAAAATCTCGAGAGTCAGACGGTCGCCGATAACTTCGTTGAGCTGCGAGGGGTCACGATTCGAACCGTACCCGGCAACTGCGCCTCGAAGTAGTCAGACGAGCGATCAACCCGCGACGTCGAGTTCAGATCTCTTCAGGCGTGCCCACGGCTCATACCTTGAACGGTGGCGGCTCCAGTCGTGTGTCGGACAATTGTTCCAGCTCCGCCGAACTGGCCTCCCCCAAGGCCTGCATTTCGGCCGGGGTCACGCGACCTTCTGCTTGCAACTTCGTCAGGAATTCGTCGTACGGCCGGAGCGCAATCACCACGATACGCTGCACGAGATCGATTGCCGCGCTGAGATTGTTGGCCGTCGCTGCGTATACTGACTTAGTTTCCAGCCGTTTACGGGAGGGTGCTGCGACATGGCTACTTGGATTCGACAAAGCGGAGACTACAAGCTGGAGTGTCGCATCGAGGGCGACGAAGTCACCGCCGATTCAGTAGACGTGGTCGTCGAGGAAAACGGACAGGAGTTGGAGCGCATTACGCTGAAAAGACGCGAGAGAGAGCCCCGCGAGTTTGTGGTCGATGTCGCGACGTATACGGACAACCTGTTGAAGAAGTACTTCGCCCGCTTTAGTCAACGTCAGGTCGATGAACTCGCGCGCCAGATGCCTGAGACCTAACCTTCCGGCGTACAAGCGCCTCATGCCAGGGCTCCTGTCCCATCGAATTCCCGGCGCCCGCGCAGCGTCCCGCAGCTCACGTCACCGCATCAAAACTCGATCATCACCTTGATGGCTTCACGGTCATTCATCGCGCGATAGCCATCGGGGACGCCGTCGATATTCGTGGTGCGATCGAATACGAGGCCCGGCTCGATTCGGCCTTCCAGTACATCGGGCATGAGCTCGTGCATGTAGGCACGAACCGGCGCTGGGCCACCCCCAACGGTAATGTTGGCGTAGAACGTCGATTGCGCTTTCGGGATCGTCGTCTCTTGAGGAACCCCGACGCGGCCGACGGCACCGCCCGCGCGCGCAATGCTCACGGCTGTGCGCATCGACTCTCCGTGGCCAACGCACTCGAGGACGGAATGGGCGCCGAGTCCACCGGTCAACTCCCGGACGCGCTCGATCGCGGCATCCCCTCGCTCGCTGACGACGTCCGTCGCCCCGAACCTCCGAGCGAGGGCAATGCGATCGGCGTGGCGGCCGAGCACGATGATCTGCTCGGCACCGAGACGACGGGCGGCGATAACTCCGCAGAGGCCCACGGCGCCATCACCCACGACGGCGGCAATCTTGCCAGGTCGCACATTCGCCCGCAGCGCCGCGTGATGGCCGGTGCCCATGACATCGGAGAGCGTCAGCAGCGAGGGCATCAGCTCGTGTTCAGGACCGACCGGAAGCGCCACCAAAGTTCCGTCCGCCTGCGGCACGCGGACTGCCTCACCTTGACCGCCGTCGAGCGTGGTGCCTCCCCACCATCCGCCGTGCAGGCACGACGTCTGCAATCCCTGCTGGCAGAATTCGCAGGTGCCATCCGACCAGGCAAATGGCGCGACGACCAGATCGCCCTTCCTCAAGGTTCGCACGTCGGCGCCGATCGACTCGACGACGCCGATGAACTCGTGGCCCATCCTGTTGCCCATCGTGCTCGGCGGCATCGAGTTGTACGGCCAGAGGTCGCTGCCGCAGATACACGCACGGGTCACCCGAACCAGGGCATCGGTTGGCTCCGCGATTCGCGCGTCGGGGACGGTTTCGACACGCACGTCGTGCGCGGCATACATCACAGTCGCTCGCATTGGATTCCTCTCATCCCTGAGGTATGGGTCATCGACCGTACTGTTCATCGGTGACGTGTTCCAGCCACTCGACCGCTTTGCCGTCGAGCATCTCCGCGATCGCGATGTGCGTCATCGCGGTTGTCGGCGAAGCGCCGTGCCAATGCCTTTCGCCTGGCCCGAACCACACGATGTCACCGGCGCGAATCTCCTCGATTGGTCCGCCGTCCCGCTGCACACGTCCACAGCCAGCCGTGATGATCAGCGTCTGCCCAAGTGGATGGGTGTGCCAGGCCGTCCGAGCGCCGGGTTCGAACGTCACAATGGCACCCCCGACGCGCGCCGGTGCGGGTCGTTGAAACGGGGCATCGATCCGCACTGATCCCGTGAACCAGTCGGCGGGGCCTTTTGCCGACGGCTGTGATCCGCTTCTTGTAATCTCCACGACTGTTGCTCCAGTCCTCCGTTTACTGCGTCCGAACTTCCGTGACGTCGCCGTACCAGTAGGCCGCCGTGACACCACCGTCCATGAGGAAGTCGCTGCCCGTGATGAATCCGCCATCCGGGCCCATGAGTAGCGCGCCGACGGCACCGACTTCGTCGGGGGTACCCGCTCGCTTGGCCACCGACCCTTCAATCATGCGCCGGTAGCCCGCGCCCCGCGGTCCGGAGAGTTCGTCCTTGGCGAGCGGGGTCATGACGATCCCAGAGGAAGCGGAGCTTCAGCAGTTCGTCCGTGGGCGTCGTCGCCAAAGCCTTGTTCTGCTCGACGGTGAGTGCAGGCAGGCGATGACCAGACTGCGACGAGATGACCACCCCCGACCCGCCGCGTGCCATCACCTTCCCGAACTCCTCGAGCACGACGGCGGTACCGTAGAGATCCACGCGAAGGATCATTTCCGGCGATGCTTGACTGGGGGAAACACCGGCGGCGTGGATGAGCCCGACGATCTCGTCACCTGGTAGCCGGCGTTGGTCATGACCTCGGCCGCCGCGTTGGCGTTGGCCTCGTTGCGGTCGGCGAGCACGACGTGCTTCCCTATACCGACGCGGCGTGCGATGGCCTGACCGATCTGGCCGGATCCGATGACAACGACGACGTTCTCCATGATGAGCCTCGGTTCTGATTGACCGGCCTGAGTCTTAATCAACGACGAGCCATTCGCCTCGGCCAGGCTGCAAGCCTCAGTCCGTCGGTGGAGGGGTCAAACCGTGCGGGCATCTTCCCGTCAGCGCGCCGCGTAGCCAGCCCGGAACAGTCGTCTGCCCCGAGCACCGGGGCGGGCGGGAATCGCGCAGCTGGAATCGTCGGAAATCGGCTATTCTCTCCAGGTTCGAGGTTGGCTGGGCGCCGGATCGCGCTCCGCTTTGCCGTTGCGGTTCCCGGTCAAACGGAGGGTTTATTCCGTGACTACGCAACTTCGCTCGTTCCTTCTTGCGTTGCTCCTGCCCGCATTCCTGCTCGTCAGCGCATTCGCTGTCGTTCACGCTCAGAATGCTGGATCGCCGGCGGCCAGGCGCTGGTCTGATCCTGCCACCTGGCCTGACAAGAAGGTGCCCGCCAAAGACGACGTGGTCACCATTGAGAAGGATATGAACGTCCTCCTCGACGTCACTCCGCCGCCGCTGCACGGTATCAAGCTCGACGGGACCCTCAGCTTCGCGGATGACAAGGATCTGGAGCTGACCACCGAGTGGATCATGGTGCACGGGGCGTTGGAGATTGGCACCGAAGCGCGCCCCCACACGCGCAGGGCGACCATTACCCTCACCGACAACGTCAAGGACGAAGACATCAGTGTTCCCCCGGCGAGTGTCACGAGTGACCGCAGTGACCGCGCGATCATGCTGATGGGTGGAACGCTCAGCCTGCACGGCAACCGGACGAACTCCTGGACCAAGCTGTCCAGGACGGCCGACGCCGGCAGCACCTCGATTGACGTGCTGAACGCCGCTGGCTGGCGGGTGGGCGACGTGATCGTCCTCGCGTCAACGGATTTCGATCCGCACCAGGCGGAGCGGCGAACCATTGCGGCCATCCGTGGCAACACGATCACGCTCGACAAGAAACTGGACTACATGCACTTCGGCAAGATCACGTTCGACGTGGATGAACGCGGCGAAGTCGGCATGCTGTCGCGCAATGTCGTGATCCAGGCTTCTCCTGACGCAGACACGAACCTCTTTGGCGGCCACATCATGGCGATGGGCGCGAGCAAGATGTTTGTGGAAGGCGTCGAGCTCAATCGCATGGGTCAGAACATGCACCTGGCCCGGTACCCGATCCATTGGCATCTGGTCGGCGATGCGCAGGGGCAGTACATCAAGAACTCCGCCATTCACGACACCTACAGCCGCTGCGTGACCGTGCATGGTGCCAATTACCTGGACGTTGAAAACAATGTGACCTACAACAACATCGGTCACTGCTTCTTCCTCGAAGACGGCGTGGAGCACGACAACCGGTTCGTCCACAACCTGGCGATCCTGACCAAGTGCCATCCGAACGCGCCGTGCGACGCGACCAACCTCGCCCCGTTCGGAGCGAACTCGGACGGCTTGAACTTCAAGACCACCGGCCAGGACGCCAAGGACATCCTCATCCCGTCCGACAACACGGCGTCGATGTTCTGGATCACCAATCCGGACAATATCTACCGGGACAACGTGGCCGCCGGGTCCGACTCGACCGGCTTCTGGTTCGCCTTGCCGGAGCATCCGACGGGTAAGTTCGAAGGCACGGAGATCAGCGCGAAGACCTGGCCGCGTCGCATGCGGGTGCGGGAGTTCAAGGGCAACGTCGCCCATTCGAACTTTGACGGGTTCCTGCTCGACCGCGGCCCCAGGCCCGATGGCCATTTCGCCACCGGCGGGCATATTTCCCTGGTCAATCCCGCTGACGCGAACGGCCCTCAAGTGGAGTCGGTCTTCGAGGATTTCACCGCCTACAAGAACCGGAATGGCGGCCTCTGGTCCCGCGGTGAGATGCACACCTACAAGAACCTGAAGCTGGCCGACAACGCGATTGGCTACACGCATGCGTCCGGCAGCATCGGTCGTTCCGCCTTTACGTCACGGGTGGTTGACTCGCTGTTCGTGGGCGAAACCGAGAACATCGGCAACCCCAGGACGCCGGCGGAAATGGCGTACGGCCGCAGCTTGCCGGAGCCCAAACTCGCGGATTTCCCGATCCGCGGCTACGAGTTCTACGACTACCGTCATGAACTGGACAATGTCACGTTCGTGAATTTCCAGGACAACGCCACCCGCAAGACGGGAGCGATCTCGTACCTGCTGTATACCAGCTTCGGCATGAGCTCCAACAACACCGTCCAGCGCGCGAAATTCGTCAACGCCAAGCCGGTGTATTTCCCGCCGATTGACAACCGGTGGAGCAACGATGATTACGGCAATGCTGTCTACAAGACCTCGGTCTTCAACGACAAGGACGGCACCGTCACCGGTGTCCCCAACTCCTTCATCGTCAACATCACCGGAATCGACCCAGACGACGCCTGCGAGGTCAAGCCCACCTGGAACGCGGTGGTGTGCAAGGGCGATGTCGGGCGCATGAATGTTGGCGGCGGTGGCGGTGCGGTTGGCTTCGGACGCGGCGGTGCTCCCGGTCGTGGCGGCGCTCCTGGTGCTCCCGGTGCAGCGGCCGGCGGTCGCGGAGGGCCGGGCGCACCTGGCGCACAAGCTGCCGCACCTGCTGCACCTGTAACTTTTGCGATTGCGCCAGGTGGTGGTCGAATCAGAGGTACCGCTGCACCGTCAGGGCCGCCGGTCGTTCTCAGCCGCAATGGCAAGGAGTTCACCGCCAACGGTGTAACCAACGTCCGAGCGGGCACCGAGTACAAGGTCACGACCGAAAGGCCGACCCTGTCCCTCAGCGTGACGGAACTGGATGCCGGTTCGTGGGTGATGTTCGAGCTGCCCGGATTCACCACCGCATCCTCGGGCACGGCGCAGGACAGCCTGGATGCGCTGCGCAAGGCCAACACCACCTCGTACTACAAGGGCAACGGCTCGCTTTGGGTGAAGCTCGTCTCCACCGGTGACATCCTTGGCAACGGCCCTGCCAACGGCCCGAGCGGCGGAGCCAGCCTCCAGGCCAGCCGGTAAGCAGCAACCCCTGCTGCATGAGCAAACGCCCCCGGCTGTGCCGGGGGCTCTCTTCCTTCGGATCTAGCCAGGCAAGGAAACGTTTAACAGGAGCACGGCGCGTCGGTGGGACATTGACAGCGCTGCTGGTGGAATCTTGAGACCAGGTAGACGCCGGGGCCAACGTTGCTGCTGAAGTCGTGAGCGCGGCTCGAGAGACCGGTCGGAAACCCATCGTTGGGAACGTGCGCCATGAAGCTCGCGCTCGTATTGGGCCCCGGGTTAGTCCGAGCGACTTGTAACAGAAGGTTGCCGCTTCCTGCTGTAAACGAGAACGGATTGGAAAAGCCAATCTGAAAGCGGGAGTCTACGATCGCGCCCGGCCCGCCTGTTGGGTTTGTCAAAGAGATGATTGCTACACTCCTCGGGCAGCACTCGCTTGTCACATGGTAGAGTGCCGCCATGCACCCATGGCATGACTGCTACCTCGACGAACGCTCGGTCGAGAGTTCGTTTCCTGTCGTAATCGAGGTCCCCAAGGGCAGCAAGAACAAGTACGAACTCGATAAAGACACGGGACTGCTGCGGCTCGACCGCGTGCTGTTCAGCGCCGTCCACTACCCCGCCAATTACGGCTTCCTGCCGCGGACCTTTTGTGATGACGGGGATCCTCTGGACGCCCTCGTGCTGGGCCAGGAGCCGGTGCACCCGCTCACTCTCGTCGATGCGCGCGCGATCGGTGTCATGCGCATGCGGGACGAGAAAGGGGTCGATGACAAGATCGTCGCGGTCAGCGTTCAGGATCCGGCGTTTCGGGACTACACGGATGAATCGCAGCTCCCGAATCACATCCTTCGTGAAGTACGTCGCTTCTTCGAGGACTACAAGCTCCTCGAACACAAGCAGGTGGTCGTGGAGGACATGCTCGGCCCGGCCGATGCGCTGCGCATTATCCGAGACGCGCTGGAGATGTACCGCCAGCTTCGCCGTGGAGAACTGAAGCCCGCCTCGTAGCCGGATGAGACAGGTTCGGTCTTGTCCTCGGGTGCCGCAGTTGGGCTAAGCTGACGTTCTCTGCCCTGCGGCTTCACGATCGATCTCGCCCGCTCGCTGGTCCTGTCGAGGGCCTGGGGTGTGCTGTCGGATGCCGAGCTTTTTGCGCGCGCGCCCTCAAACAGGACCCCCGCTTTTCGCCGACATCTCAACAGCTGCTGGCCTTCAGCGATGTCACCTCTCTGTCCGTGACGGTCGATGGTGTGCGCACGATGGTCGACCTCAACCCCTGGGGCCGGGGTTCACGACGTGCGGCGGTCGCCCCGAGCGACCTCGCGTTTGGCCTGGCGCGGATGTACGAAGCGTTGACGCAACTGGAACACGGGGAGTTTCAGGTCTTTCGCACGATGAATGAAGCGATGGAATGGCTTGGACTGACCAGTGTGCAGTCGGAGCTGCTCGATGCACTCGCCCGGGTTCGCCCGCCTTAGAGTTTGGCCAGCTTCTTCGCCAGATGAATGTCTCCGGGTTCCGGTCCTGAGAGAACCGCATGCCCATCGCGCCTCCACCAATCCAGTCCGCCGAGCAGCTCCTTGGTCTGGAAGCCCAGGTTGGACAGCTTGTACGCGCCCTTCGTCGATCCGTTGCAGCCGATGCCGTCGCAGTAGACGACGTAGACCTTCGAGCGATCGAGCGTCCGCGTCGAGCTCTCCGTCATCTCACGATGCGGGAAACTGCGCGCGCCCGGAATGTGCGCCTCCTCGTAGGCCTTCTGCGACCTGGCGTCGAGCACCACGATGCTCGTCTCGTTCCGCGTCAAGTCTTCGGCCAGGTCCCACGCGTCGGTGTGCATCCGCAGATTGACGAGCATCGCCGCGGCCATTTCCGCCGGCGCCGCACAACCGAACTCCAGGACCCGGGAAGTAGACCCGGCGTTCGCGGCGTTCTCATTACCTTCCATATTGGTTTTCGTCGTGGACATGTCCCCTATTATGAGAGTTCCTCGGCCAGCGCGACGATGATCCCCGCAGGGCCTCGCATGTAGCAGAGCCTGTACTTGTTCTCGTACTGGACCACCTCGCCGACGAGTTCGGCCCCGTGAGCGCGCAGGCGGGCCACGGTGCCGTCGATGTCTTCGACCGCGAACATGATCTGCCGGAGGCCCAGCGTGTTCGGCGGGGCAATCGCCGGCTCGACCCCGATCACCGCCGGGTTGCGGAACTTCGTCAACTCGACCCGCCCGTGGCCGTCCGGAGTCCGCATCATGGTGATGTCGACCTTGACACCTTCGAGGCCGTTGAGGCGGTCCACCCAGGGACCTTCGACCGGCATCCTGCCCTCAACCGCCATGCCGAGGGTGGTGAAGAAGGCAGTGGCAGCTGGTAGGTCGTCGACGATGACGCTGACGTGATCCATTCGCTTGATCGGCATAGCGCTAGTTTAAGCCGCGCGTTCCAGCACCGACCGTTCACGGCCAGCCCTCGCCCCCCACATCGGGATCTGGGCTATTTTAGGCAGTGCCAATGGCCAGACTAGTCGGCCGCCGCCAGTTTTTGCGTCTGTCGGCCTGGGCCGCCGCGCCGCTCGCGTTTCCGCTCTCGCAAACGACAGCGCCGCCGCCCGGCGATCCTGACGTCGTCGTGATCGGAGCTGGGTTGTCCGGGCTGCGCGCCGCCCAGGTCCTCATCGACGCCGGGAAGAAGGTCGTGATTCTCGAAGCACGCGCCAACGCTGGCGGACGGGTCCAGACGATTCGGGAGCCGTTCGATGATGGCCTGTATGGCGAGGCTGGACCGATCCGCATCCTCGGCATTCATCGGTTGGTGTTGCGTGCGGCACGGCAGGCCGGCATTCCGCTGGTGCCGTTTGCGCCCACCACCGGCACTTCACTCATCACCGTCCGTGGCACCACGATGTCCTCAACCGATCCGATCGGTCGCGATCTGTCGGCGCTCGACCTGAAACCGGACGAACGAGGGCTGACGCTCGAGGCGTTGCAACGCCGATATATCGGCGCGCTCCCTGCCGACCTCGCAGACGCCGAGCCCACCGCCGCGTCGTATGCACGGTGGGCACCATACGACAAGATCACGTGGCCCGACTGGTTGCGGTCTCGCGGCGCATCGCCCGGCGCGGTGGCGATGTTGACGCTCGGTGGCGATTCGCGCGAGCTGTCGGCTCTTTACATGCTCCGCCAGATCGCCCGCCTCGGCACGTCGAGGACGTCGTACAAGCTTCACGGCGGCATGGACAGCCTGCCGCGCGCCATGGCGCGGTCGATGAACGGGGTGATTCGGTATAACGCCGCTGTTGTTCGGATCAACCGAGCCGCGCAGCAGGTGCGCATCGACTACATGGAGCGTGCGCAATCGAAAAGCATCGCCGCGAGCCGCGTCGTTCTGGCGATTCCCTTTTCAACGCTGCGGAACATCGAGGTGCGGCCGCCGTTCTCGCGAGACAAAGAGCGCGTCATCGAAGACCTCGGCTACTTTCCCTCGACACGGTTCGTACTCCAGTCGCGGACGCGTTTCTGGAAGCGCGCCGGCCTCACCGGATCGGCGCGGACGGATCAGCCGGCCGAGATTTGGGATGCCGCCCACGAAGTGCCGGTGGCCCGCGGCGTACTCGGGGCGACGGCCGGCGGCGCGATCGGGCGATCGCTGATGGATGTCAGCCCCGCCGATGGACTCGCGTTCGGCGTCAGCCTCGTGGAGCAGACCTTTCCTCAGATTCGCGCCAACTTCGAGAAAGGCGCCGTCCGGCAATGGGCGCTCGAGCCATGGTCGCGGGGGGCATTTGCCGTTTTCAAGCCGGGCCAGATGACCTCGATGGCGCCCGCGATCGCGTCCCCCGAAGGACGGGTGCATTTTGCCGGCGAGCACACGTCCACCTGGACCGGCTGGATGGAAGGTGCTCTACAATCGGGCGAACGCGCAGCCCGCGAGGTCATCTCCATGGATACAGCTCGATGATCGTTACCGCCTTGCTCATCGTCCACGGGTTGCTTGCCGTCGTCCTGCTGGGCGCGGTCACCCATCAGGCTCTGGCTCTTGCCAGCCGCCCTCCCGCGGGACGAAAGCAGTCCTTCTTCAACCGGTTCGCTTCCGTCAACGCGCCGGCATACGTGAACCCGATCATCTTTTTCTTCGTGCTGACGTCGATCGGCGGCGCGCTGCTCTACCCGCAATATCGCATCGACGTCCGGCCGGTGCTGGAAGACCTGCAGATGCGGCAGGCCAACGGTATTTTCGAGATCAAGGAACACTTCGCGGCGATCGGGCTCGGCCTGCTGCCGGCGTACTGGTTCTACTGGCAGCCACCGCTCGTGCCGCAAGCCGCCGGCGTCCGCCGCTACCTCACCTGGATCCTGGCGTTCCTGATCTGGTGGAACTTCCTGGTCGGGCACGTGCTGAACAACATCAGAGGATTGCTCGCATGAGCAGGGCACATTCTTCGTTCAAGGTCTTCTCGGTCCTGTTCGGCATCATCTACCTGGCGTGCTTCTATTACGACTGGGGGCTCTTCAAGTACTACCCCATCACCAGGGAGTTTTCTTACACCAGGCTGCCGCCGTCATCGGGCCCGGCGATCCTCTGGTACGGATGGCTCGCCGCCGCGGCCGTTCTGAGCGCGGCGGTCGCGTTAGCTGTGCCGCGCAGGCTCGCGGATCGCATGTGGGACGGGCTATTATGGGTGGTGCCGACAGTGTTGCTGACAGCGGTTCTCATCTACGAGAAGCGCTGGTTTTTGTAATGCGAGGGAGACCGAACATGAAGAAAGTGGGGCTGTTCGCCACTATCGGATTCGTCCTCGCCGGGATGCTGTTCGGAGCGCGCACGGTGCGCGCGAACGGTGAAGAGTTCTTCGAGCCGGCCGGCGAGGGTCCGGTTGCGCTCGTCTACTTCGGCCACATCAAGGACAGCGCGGGGAAGCCGCTGGACAACGTCGTCGTCTGGATCCAGACGAGCGTTCAGGTCTTCAACATCTCCAACGATTCGCCGGGGCACTACCGCAGTCCGGACGTCGGTACCTACTTCAAGGAAACCGGCGAGACGCTGGACGCGTCCAGCATCAAGATTCTCGCGGCGAAGCCCGGATACCAGCAGGGTTGGAAAGACGTCCCGAAGAAGGTCGACGGCGCCGTTCAGGTCGATTTCGTACTCCTGAAGGATGGTGAGATTCCCGCCGTTGCCACGAACTCGCCACTGGGCGGGTGGATATTGCCGCTGGCGCTGGTGGCCTTCGTCTGCCTGATTACCGCAGCGGCGGTGCGTACATCAGGCCGCCCTGAGTCCACAGACGATTCAAGCCCCGCGGCAGTTTGATCGGACTGCCCCGCCCGACGTTCCGATCGAACGCTTCGCCGTAGTTCCCGACGGTCTTGATGACGTAGTACGCCCACTGTTCGTCGAGTCCCAAAATTTTTCCGTTGCCGGGCAGGACGCCGAGCAGCCGCCTGATGTCGGGATCCCGGCTTTGGCGCATGGCATCGACATTGGCCGACGTCACTCCGAGCTCTTCAGCCTCGATCATCGCGAAGACGGTCCAGCGAACCACATCAAAAAAGGCATCGTCACCGCGACGGATCAGCGGCGCCAACGGCTCTTTCGAGATCTGTTCCGGCAGAATCTCGAACTCGTTCCGATTCGCCATTCTGCTCAGAATCGAACCCAGCTCCGACATGTCGCCGCTGTACGCGCCGCATCGCCGGGTATCGAGGGCGGACGGAACATCCGTTGCAGAAGTAACCGGCACCTCGACCAGCGCCAGCTTGTGTGCGGGAAAATACGATTGAAGTCCCGCTTCGCTGAGCGATCCGCGTTCGACGCAGATAGGAATTCCTGACAGCTGCTCGAGACGGGTCGCGCCGGTCCGCTTTGCGACCAGGAAGCCCTGGCCGTCATAAAACATGATTGGTCCAAAGCGAAGTCCGCTGTCGCCTTCTCTCCTCAACGACCAGGTCAGCCGCCGGACGACGACGTCGATCGCGTCCGAGCCGCGAAACATGTCGGCGGTGCTGGCGAGGACGAACTGGACCTTGTCCGGCCGTCCGAACAGCGCGGCCGACAGCGCTCTGCAGATGTCCACCTCGAGCCCCTTATAGGAGCCTTTGCCGTCGACCTCCGCGAAGCCCGCAATACCTGGAGCAACGCCGCAGGTCACCGTGCCCAGTCGACGAATGCGCTCCAGACGGGTTTCGGCCGACACACTCGTGACGGCAAGACACCCCGCCGCAACGAGCAGTCCGATGGTTTTTGAGAGCGTTCCCATCATCAACGTTGCCACTTTACCAACTCACGACCACCACGCTGGCAATTCTCACCTGAGCGGGCTGGTGCTCAGCCACCTGCAACTCAATATTTGCCGTTGTTCCGTGCGAGGCAGGAATGATGCAGGCGATCGTAATCGCCGACGCCAAGCCCGCAGGGCTCGAGGGCGAGCGAGTGGCGCCCTCACGGCCCGCTACGCATCAATCAAACGGAGCACAGGGAGAATCGCATGAAATGGGTTTGCGTAGTAGTCGGTCTGAGCGCGCTCGGCGCGGGATGTTCCACCTCGAGCTCGAGCACGGCCCCCGATACGTCAGGACGAGTCGAGCTCAGCGTGTCGCCGACGTCGGTTGGGTACGCCGGAGGGGCCGGAGTGGGCGGGGCCATCTGCCCCGTTCCCTACCTCTCCCGCTGGGGCCCGTTCACCTGGACGCTCCGGGAAACCAACGGGGCACCGGTGACGCTCACGTCCTTTACTGCAACGATTTTCACGACTGCCGGCGTGCAAGTCTCGACCGAGGAGATTATCGCCGGCGCGTCAGAGGACTTCACCGGCATGGCAGCTCCGACGCTGCGTATTCCGGCGAGCGGTACGTTCACCAGCCGCGTCGTCTACGACTGCGAACTGGCGACCAATGGCCGTCCCAGTTTTGGCGGCGGCCGGGCGGTCTACACCGTGAACGGCACCGATGACAGCGGCGCCGCGGTATCTTCCACCGCCACGCTGACGTTGTTGCCACCGCCGTAGGATCCGCAGGGCTTCCAAGATTGCGATCGGAAAAGGCCAGCGTCTGAGCGGGCTTTTTCTTTCTCGAATTAGTGACGAGCAGACCGCGATGCCCTGACCCGCTGACGAACGCCGATGATTGCGGCTCCGATGCCGACGAGCAGCGCGGTCGCGGGTTCGGGCACGGTTTTCACGCCAGACACTCGCGCAGTCAGATGTTCGGTGTCCGAGCGCGACTGTGTGGCCGCGGTCATCGCGAGCATGTAGGTGTGATCCACGGTGAACAGGGTGTTCTGCTGTAGCGACGCGACGAAGTGGCCGCCCGGCATGAACACCCACGGCACATTCCCAATAGTCGCGTCGCTCGTCCAGGTGTAGCGCCAGAGCGATGCGCCCTCGGTCAGATCGAGCAGTTCAATCAGCCCCTGGCTGAACGTGGGCGAATGCATCTCGGCGTCAAGATCAATGTTGAAAGTAGCCGCCCCGGATTGCCAGGCAGTGAACTCGGTCACGCTGCTGGCCTCAGCGTCTGCGTGCTCAGCGAGCACAAACAAATCGAGCCCGAACAGATCAGCTGTGGCGTAAGCGAAACAACAATACGCCGGCATCAGGCTGTCTGCGATGGGATTAGAAGATGTGATCGTTCTCGTGGTCGTAACGATCTGCCCGTCTTCACGATGGAGGTCAGTATCCGACAGCGTCGTGCGGTACTGCGTGGACACCACATCGAGGGTAATTGTGTCCGCCCGGACAGGATCGGCCGCCACTACGCTCAGCGCCGCCATTAAGTACCAACAACTCCGCAATGTAACCTCTCCAATGCGCCTACCCGTACAGGCGCACGTCGTGAGTCTGGAACGAAATGATCAACCCAATGGAGAGTGTTCTACCGGGTGGACTTGTCACGGTGAGCGTCCCTCCACGATAAGAAGTAAACGCACGACACGTCTGATCCGAACCGTGCAACCGAATAATGCCCCTCGGCTCAACGGTGTTCTTTCAGGTTTGCATCGCCCCTCTGTGGCGCCGTCGTCGCAGGGCGGCCACTCCGCCGCCGATACCCATCAGGAGCATGGTTGCCGGTTCCGGTACGGGCTTGATGCCAATCCCCCGGGAGGATGCCACCTGCATGTCGGTGATACCTGGCAACGTCACGGCAAACATCTGAAACACTGCAACGATGTCCGGTTCCCCTGGCACGGTCGCAGGGACGATATCCACGTTGACACCGATGTTGCCTGGCAGCTCGTATTGAGTATTAGACGAGAAGGAGGTGATCTGTCCGTCGAGAAAGTGCGCGAACGGCCCGCTGGCGTTGATACGTTCTGCCAGCGTGGCGGTCAGCGAACCATAGGTGCCGACGGTCTCCGTGATAGAGAAGGCGGACACCTCCACGCTGCTCGAGCCGCTCGGGCTGGCCAATGCCGGGTCGACTGTGAACGTTCCCAGGTCGAGCAGCGTATCGGTATCGAAGATGGTGTAGTCGAGCGGCAGTGCCGCAGCAGGTGAACTCGAGAGAACGAAAAGGAGGAAACCCGCGAGACACCACCGCCGAAGAGGCACATACCGGCTCATATGTCGATCCTCCAGTCGCGCTCGTTCAACCTGTTCAACAGATTCAACGCGCGGCTTCATTGCAGTTGTGTGGAATCCTAAGCAAAAGTGTATCCGTCGATTGAGAAGCTCATTGCGGCCACATTCTTTGAATGTGAATTGCCAAGTCTGCTTGGACGAGGACAAAAAGGCTTTTGGCCAGCTGACCAGCAGGGATTGGTTCAACAGCCGGCCCGTAGCGTCGCGAAGATCGCCTTCGTCAGCTTGCTCGCCACCGGGATCGGCGCTACTGTCTGCTGTGTTACGGCGAACAATTCGCCGGACCGGCAGTGAGGAGCGATGAGCACAACGGTAGCAACACGAGCCACAGTGGACTCCCGGTCTGTGTTCCAGATCGGGCTGATGGGTGGGCTTCTTGGCGGCGTGACCATCTGGATTTACGAAGCGGTGGTATGGGTGGGAGCGCAACACCTGATGCCGCTGGCCGGGATCCCGCGCAACGCCACGGGGCTGGTGTTCGGCAGCGACGTGCAGACGTCACTCGGCTGGCTGGCCTATGTGATCGGCACCTTCATCCACTTCTTGTTCGCGGTGGTTTGGGGAGTGCTTTTTGCCTATATCTGGCCCTACTTCAGGCGGCGCGGATATGAAGCGACGCTCGTGGCCCTGGCCTACGCCATGGTCGCCTGGATTGTGATGCACCTTGCGATCATGGTGGCCTCCGACAATCACCCGAACTACTACGATCCGAACGTGATCATCGGCGGCTTCATGTCGCATTTCTTCTTCGCCGTCCCCATGGCGTTGTACGTCAAGGATCGAATGGCGAAGTCCGGCTAGCTAGTCGAGCGTAAAGTTCTCCACCAGGCTGTCCAGAGCCAGGGCCAGCGGTGGCCGCAGCGATGTCCCCGCAAACGAGTCCGCAAGGATGCGAGCGGCGCGACTGGTTCGCCGATAGTTCCGGCCTCCCCCGAGCGCGAACAACTCCGCACAGAGCTTCGTCGCCTCCTGCGTGACGTAGGTCTTCGCGCGCAACACGCGCGCCGCATACTGCGGACCGGCGGCCGGACGGAAGTCCGCGGCCGTCTCAAGCAGATAGGCCCGCATCGCTTCATATCGCATCGTCGCGTCCGACAGCCGCATGCGCAGGGCTGGCGAGGCCGGCATGGGTCTGCCGAGCGCGGTCAACATCGCGCGAGCGCAGCCGAGCGGGATGGCGGCGAACAGGCAGAACCAATACTGAAGCGGCTGCGCCCGGCTGATGAAGTCGGGAAATCCCATCAGGTCCCGCGCCGCTGCATTCACGTAGCGAACCGTCTGGCTGTCGGTGGAGCGCATGCCAAAGCCGTCCCAGTCCTGAAGAACGCCGACGCCTGGCGATCCGACCGGCACGAGGAAGAATTCGACAATGCCCGCACCAGGCAGGTCCGCCTGGCTCACTTTCGCGCTGGAGAAAAACACGTCCGCGTGATGACCCGACGAAGCGAGAATCTTCTCGCCGGTGATGTGAAACCGTCCATCGGTGCCGCGGGTGGCCACCGTCTTCGTGGCGTCGAGCGAGCCGCCAGCGCCCTTCTCGGAGTTGCAGGCGGCATAAACGAGACCCTGACGGTACTCGCCTGCAACGTCTTCGATCTGCGCCGCCCAGGCCGCCCGGTGCGCCTGCGGAGCGATCTCGGCACCGAGTCCAAAGACACCCGCGAGACCGAGCGGCATGCTGACAATCAATGCGGTCGATGGTGAAGCCGCCGCAAGGGCTTCGATTGCCGACACGGCCTCCGTGAGGCGCCAGTTCGCGCCGCCCAGCGCGGCAGGAAATGGGGCGGCGATCACGCCCGCCTCATACAGCGCCTGAACGCTGGCCCTGGGGTAGCTCTCCGGGTCTGATTCGTCCCGCTCGATAATTTCCGGCAGGATGTCCTGCAACGCCGCCGCTGGCGTCTTCATCGCGTCAAACTTACAGACGTTGTACCCAGCTGATCAACCCGAAAGTTGCCGACCAGACCACAGTGTCGCGCTCTGGAACACCACCGTTTCCTCATGAAGTCGCCGAGGCCACGAACAGATCTCGTGCGGGGAGGCGACGTCGTTCAAGGATCAGCGACAAAGGCCCGTAAACCGACGACACGCCCAGTGAGCATCGTGCTTGCAGCAGATCCCGCGGGAAAAAGACTCGAGCCATCATGCGAACTCACGCGCTAGCGGCGATTCTCCTCATCCTGCTTCTGGTACCTTCCGCCAGAGGCCAGGTCAGTCCCATCTTCCTGGGCGGCGCATATCTCTTCTTCTGGCTTGAAAAACGAGCCGGCGGCTCGCTCGTCTAACGCCAGCGCTCGGCTTCGTCTTCGAGCGCGGTTTCATGACGCCGCACAAACCGGAAAAAGACTATCGCGGCGGTGACGGCGACGATGGCGCCGAAGATCGCCAGCGGGCCGCGCACCCGTTCGATTTGCTCGCCGAGCACGTAGCCGGCCAGTCCGTATGACGTCACCCACACGACCGCGCCAGACGCATTGAAGAACAGGAATCGGCGCCACGGCATGCGGTTGATCCCCGCGAGGACCGCAGCGAGCGCCCGCAGCAGTGCGATAAAACGCCCGAAGAACACGACCTTCCCGCCGTGACGGGCAAACAGAAATTGTCCGAGCGTAATGCGGCGCGGATTCATCCGCAGCAGGCGGCTGTAGCGAACCAGCAGCCGGTGTCCCCATTGACGTCCGACCGCGTACCCCAGATTGTCGCCGGCGATCGCGCCGACAATCGCCGCCGCAATGATCAACGTAATGTTCAGCTGATGGGTCGTGCCCGCGTAAATCGCTGCGGTCACCAGCGTGGTCTCGCCCGGCACCGGTAGACCCATGCTCTCGAGCGCCACGATCACGGCCACCAGCGTGTAGCCATGAACGGCAATCAACTGGGTCAAGTACGCGGACAACGTCCCTCCGTCAGCCAGCCTGCCCCATCATTCGGCCGGGCAACTAACTAGCGGCGATTCTTGTCCGAGGCTGATGCGAGTGACGACGGTCTGCTGGGGGAGGATGCGTGCCTATCTTCAGATATAGAGACGATGGGTTCGGCCCATCCTTCGGTGACGAGAAGGTCAGCGAGAGTGGTTCCAAGCTCGTATTGGACGCCGACGACGAAATAGCCAAGTTGTATACCGTCAATACTCGCAACGGTAGGCTGTTTGACGATTCGTACGCGCATCTATTGGTGGGGGGCCGTCCCGCCGGGCAAATGAAGCAAGACGTCGGCCAACCTTGATGGCAGCGTCAATTCCCAAGTATTAGAGCAGGAACGAATTAGCGCCTGCCCGGACGAGCTTTTTGCTGCGTGCTAGACTGCGAATCATGGACGCGCGCCGGTTCGCGATCGCCGTCATCGTCGCAATTTGTCTGGGCGGTCCGATTCTCGAGCTGTTCGATCAGTGGGATCCGGCGATGCCGGCGGGCAACGACACCGAAGCCGATGCGGTCATCGTGGCGCTGTGCGTCGGGATCGGTTTCGCATGTGCGGGTGCTGCTGGTCATCGCATTCGCGCGATCGCCAACCTGTCGGAACGGATTCCACTGGCGCCTCTGGCGCGCGTTTCCATCGGCGTTCCGTACCGGATCGCGTCGTCGAACCCCGGCCACAGCCCGCCACTGCCCCTTCGCATCTGATCCCTTTCCTGAGAGCACACACAGAACGGCGGCGGTCTGCCCTGCGCCTGTTCGAGAGGCGCGTGGCGCCGCTATCCGGCGGTCGTCTTGAAGGAGAGGGAACCATGAGGCACGTGAACGGCGGCGCATTTGCCGCCGCAATGATTCTGTTGACCTGCGTGTCCGCGCATGCGCAGACCGAGTCCGCATTTCCGGAGACGGACAGCGTTTACATCGCCGCGGTGGCGGAGTCGCCGAGGCTCGACCTGGCGGCCGCCTTCCAGCAACCCGCTGGTCCGCCACCGACGCCCCGGCACACGGGGATCAAGGCGATGGCGAAGGAGCTCGTCGTCGACGTCAAGCTCCTGCCGTCGAAAGAGAACCTGATGTGGGCGGTGGTCGGCGGCGGACTCGCGCTGGCCGTCCATCCCGCCGACGACAACGTCAATCGCGCGCTGGTCGGCAATACAACGGCAGAGAACTTTTTCAAACCAGGCCGGGTGCTGGGGTCTCTGGGGACGTTGATGGGAACGTCCGTTGCCGTGTACGCCGTCGGCCGCATTCGCGACCAGCCACGTGTGTCACACGTCGGGATGGATCTGATCCGCTCGCTGGCGATCGCGGAAGGCCTGACGCAGGCGCTGAAGTACACGACGAGGCGGGAACGGCCCGATGGGAGCGGCGCTACCTCGTTTCCCTCCGGCCATGCGGCCGACACGTTTGCCTTTGCAACGGCGATGGAGCGGCACCTCGGATGGCGTTTTGCGGTGCCTGCCTACGTGCTGGCGTCCTATGTCGCGATCTCCCGATTGCCCGCGAATCGCCACTGGCTGAGCGATACCGTCTTCGGATCGGCGGTCGGCATCATCGCCGGCCGGACGGTTACGACCCCGGACCGCGACAAGTACCCGATCGCGATCGTTCCACTCAACGGCGGCGTCGGCGTATTCTTCGTCCGCAACCAGGGGGCCAGCCGCGAGGCGCAGCCGCGCGACTAGTAGTCGGAGCCGCCACTCCGCGACTCGATCTCCGCTCGCCACTGATCGCTGACCGCGCCCAGATCGTCATTGAATCGATCCCGGTGCCGCTGACGTCCACGCATCAGGGCCACGAGTCCGACCAGACCACCGCTCAAGAGAAGACCCCATAGAAACCGCATGACGACTATCCTGACCAGAGACGGCCGCCGACGCAAGACCACCGAGCGTTCGGTTGCACACTTTGCTGCGACTCTCGATCGCGTGGATTGCGGCGCCTGCGACCGACGGGACTGTCGCTCCAACGGTTGAGACGCAGAGGACAGGCCTGATTCACTTCTGGAGCGCCTCGAGTCTGTCGATCGCGAGCTGGATGTCGACAATGCGTTTGAACTGCACGTCCAGCTCCCGGCGCATGTCATCAAGACGCCGTTCCATGTCTGCCTGACGCCGATCCATCCGCGCCTGCCGCCGTTGCCCGACACGCCGATCGTTTTTGATCCGCGGACGAGTCTTCACCATGACGCGACGGGGTGCCTGAAGTGTACCAGCACTGCGGAGGCCAGCTCGACTTCGCGCGCGCCGGCTGTCCCGCTTTTGCGACGCGGGCGCTAACACGTTGGTGCTCACGGCGCTACCTGAGTTACGTCGGGGTAGGTTTTGTGTCGTTGCTCCGGCGCATTACCGGCGCGTTCCATCCGCACCGTAGGTGCGGCGTGTAGTTCTTGCTGATCCAGAAGCGGGAGCAATACAGTGCCTCCCAGCTCTGCGTGAGTCCTCCTGCCGGTGTCAGCGCCGCCCGGCGGCCGCGACCACCGTCTCGCGCGGTTCGATTGGCTCGGCCAGCGCGACGGACCCCTGTCGATCGTGTGGGCCACGACGGCGGGGCACCCGGACACGGGCGTATGGGTCGATTGGACCGGTGCGGCCGAACCACCTGGTGATCAGCCGGCGCACGAAGCGGATGAGCGCGTGCAGCGGTGTCATCAGCGGTCGATCGGATACAGTCTAGACCGAAAGTCTGAATCCGGCGCCGGTTTGTGCCGCGCGCCACGGAGCGCGCCACTGCAGCCTGATTCCACAAATCGTTCAGCGCCACCGCTCCGCCCGATGCTCGCCGCGTCGGCGACCACGCTGCCGGAAGGTCTGCTATGGACCTACGAAGTGAAATGGGACGGCTATCGGGCGCTGGCGATCAAGCAGGGCCCGCGCGTGCAGATCCTGTCGCGGAACCAGAAAGATCTCACGCGCGATTATCCGGACGTCGTCGCGGCCATCCGGACGCTTCGCATTCCCGTCGTCGTCCTCGACGGCGAGATCGTGGCCGTTGACAACGAAGGACGTCCGTCCTTTCAGGGACTTCAGCACCGCATCACCACCGGCCTGACGATCGTCTATTACGCGTTCGACGTCCTGCGTGTCGGCCGCGAGTCGCTGCTCGGCGAGACGCTGGCGGCGCGGCGGCAGCGCCTGAAGCTCGTCACGCTCGGCTCGCAGGTGCTGCGATCGGAGCCGCTCCCCGGCTCGCCGGCCCGCATCGAGCGGGAGATTCGGCGGCTGGGCCTCGAGGGCGTGATCGCGAAGCGGAAGGACTCGACGTATCTGCCGGGCCAGCGCAGCGATGCGTGGGTGAAGGTCAAGTTCAATCAGCGGCAGGAGTTCGTGATTGGCGGATACAAGCCTGGCGCGCCGGTCTTCGAATCGCTTCTGGTCGGGTACTACGACGATCGCCGGCTTCATTTTGCCGGCAAAGTGCGCGCGGGGCTCACCGCACACACCCGCGCCGAACTGGCCGCAAGACTCGGATCGCTCGCTGCTTCCGCGTGTCCGTTCGTGAACCTGCCGAACAGCGGCGGCCGCAGCCGCTGGGGCGAAGGCATCACGGCCGACGATATGGCCACGCTGCGCTGGGTCAAGCCGACGCTGGTGGTCGAGGTGTCCTTCGTCGAATGGACCCGTGACGGCCTGCTGCGCCACCCGGCGTATGTCGGCGTGCGTGACGACAAGCTCGCGCGGGACGTGCATCGCGAGTCACCACCTTGAACCACGAAGACACGAAGGCCACGAAGAAAATGTCCTACGCATCCGTACCAGCTCGGCCGCTCGCTGACCAGGTGCTCGCTTTCTGGCTCGAACGCGGCCGTTTCGGCTGATACTTATAGGGCCGCAAAACTTCACGACAACAGGCGGGAAACAAGGTGAGCGTGGCAGGGCTTCGCGAACGGCTGGTCAATTGGATACGTCTCGTCGACGTTCTGGCGGTGGTGCTCTTCTGCGTCGGCGTCTACGTCACTTTCAACGGCGGATTCGTGACGCGGCTGTTCGGCCTCCGGATCTTTTCGTTTCGGTCAGCAGACCGCATCCTGTTCTGGACGATCGGGCTGGTGATCGCTCGGCACATCGTGGTCCCGCGCCCCGCGTTCCCGGAGTGGATCGTCCTGTGGGTGCGCGACGCGGCGCGAGCGGCCGGCGCGCTCCGGAGCGATCGTCAGCTGCTCGGACTCCGGCTTCAGTCCCGGCCCGCAGGCACGGGTCGTCGGGTCGCGGTCGTGATCGCGGTCGCGCTCCTGTTCGTCGGCCTGACGGCGTTGATGACCTACCCGCAGGTGCGATTTCTCTCGACCGGCGTCAGCCCTGATGTCGGCGACCCGCTGCTCTCGACCTGGCGGCTCTCGTGGATCGCGCACCAGATCGTTCGCGATCCGCTGCACCTGTTCGACGCCAATATCTTCTACCCATCCCGCCACACGCTCGCGTTTTCCGATGCGATGCTGGCGCCGGCGTTAACGGTCGCGCCCCTCGTCTGGCTCGGCGTTCCGCAGCTGGTCGCCTACAACCTGCTGTTCCTGTCGGGGTTCGCGTTCTCGGGCATCGGCATGTTCATCCTGGTCCGCTCGCTGACCGGGAACGTCGGGGCCGCGCTCGTCGCTGGCTTCGTCTTCGCCTTCCTGCCGTTCCGGTTCATCCACTACGCCCACCTCGAACTGCAGATGGCGCAGTGGATGCCGCTCTGCCTGTGGGCGCTGCACCGGACGATCGAACACGGGCGCCTCCGCGACGGCTTGCTGACCGGTCTGTTCTTCGCGCTGCAGGCGCTGTCCTCGCTGTACTACGCGATTTTCCTCGCCACCGTGCTGGTGCCGATGGTCGCCGTCATGCTGCTGGCCCAGCGCGAGAGCTTCGCTCGGTCGATTCGGCCGCTGGCAGCTGGCGGCGTGCTCGCGGCGCTCCTCGTCGCACCGGTTGCGCTTCCCTACTTCTCGGCGAGGGAAGCGGTCGGCGAGCGTCCCCGATTCGAAATCGAGTTCTATAGCGCCACGCCCCAGGACTACATGTCCGCGCACCCGCGCAACGCCATGTTCGGCGAACTGACCGCGTTCCGGCGCCACCAGGAACGGGAACTGTTTCAGGGCGTCGTGGTTCCGCTCATCGCCCTGATCGCGCTCTGGCCGCCCCTGTCGGCAGCGAGGATCGGCTATCTCCTCGCGCTGCTGCTCGCCTTCGAGGCGTCGCTCGGTTTCAACGGTTTCAGCTACCGCTGGCTTCACGAGTACGTGCTGCCCTACAAGGGCCTCCGCGTACCGGCGCGAATGGCGATGCTCGTCGGCCTGTCGCTATCGGTTCTGGTCGGCTACGGTGTCGCGCGGCTGACGGCCCGGCGGACTGCGCTCGCGGGCGCGGTCATCACGGCGGCGATTGCCCTGGTGGTGTTCCTCGAATATCGCACCAACCTGACCCTCGCCTTCATCTGGCCAACGGCGCCGCCGGTCTACGACCAGCTGAAGCGCGAGCCGCCGAGCGTGCTGCTCGAACTGCCGCTCAGATCGCCGGACATCTATCTGGAGCCGGTCTACATGTACTTCTCGACCTTTCACTGGCACCGGCTGGTGAACGGCTACAGCGGGTTCAGCCCGCCGTCGTACGCGAAGCTGCTCGAGCTCATCGGCACGTTCCCCGACGAGGCCTCGCTCGCGGAGCTGCGGCGCCGTCACGTCGGCTTCGTCGTCCTGCACGGCGCGCTCTTCGAAGATCAGCGCGAATACCAGCGGACGGTCAGGGAAATGGATCAAGGCGGGGATTTCGAACTGGTCGGCATCTATCCGTGGGAGTCGCGCGAGACACGGCTGTACCGGATGACGAGCGCGACCGGCGCGCATACGCACGGCGTCCCGGCGGTTCCTTCCAATTGATCCGGCACGACGTCGCGAAAATCCCGCGACCGGTTAAAATCGATTTAATGACATCGCCGGCCGACGAGAAATCGATGCTTGTTCGTGGCGCCGTCGCCGTCGGCCGCACGCTCGGCGGCTGGCAGCAGCGCCGGATCGCGGCCGCGCAGGACGCCTACGTGGAAAGCTGGAAGGCGGCATGGACGGAGGGCTGCAATGCGTCGTGGGCCAGCGAGCCGGTGACCGCCACTCCCTACCGCCAGGGGCCGCAGCGCGACGCCTGGCTGGCCGGTTGGAACTGGGCCCACACGCAGCCTGATCGCCGCGATCCCGCGCGCGCCGGGGCGAACAGCCCCGCGGCGCTCCGGCGGAACGGCGAGCGCCGGCGCCACCTGGTGAGCGCGGCCAAAGGCGGCGCACTCAGCTTGACCGTCTACGCCGCGGCCCGCTGGTTCTCGCGGCTTCGCAGCCGCTCCGAGAACGGCGACGACGCCGCGAACTAGAACAGTGTTTTTCGGTTTACCAGCGATTCCGAACGATCGGTTCGGGAACGGCAGCGACGGCCGCCGCGGCAGCAGGCTGGACAATCTCGACCGGTGAAGCCGCCGGCGAAGTCACCGGCGATGCGACCGGCGACGCGACCGCCGGCGGTGCCGCATCCTCGAGTGTGATGCGCGAGTCAAACTGAACGCCGACGTGATACCGGAGCCGGCCGTCCGATCCGAGCGCGGCTACCGACGTCCTCGTTACCCGGCAGCGCATCGTCGCGGGCGCGAACGCACCCTCCACATCACCGTCAGCCGGCTGCCGGGCATCTGACGCTCGCCGCATTCCGCGAGCAGCCCGGTTTCTGAAATGTTGATCAGCGTCGCCTTCTGCCCCTGAATCCGGAGGCCGGTGATCGCCGGCACGGCCGAGGCCGGCAGGCGCTGCGCCGCGCGCAACTCGGCCGGAGCCGGGTCGTCGGGCGAAGCGGCGGACCGCTGGTTATTCAGCAAGGGAACCTGCGACCGCATCGGCGGCTCCTTCAGAGCCGGTGCTCGGAACCCGGGTGTCGGGCTGCGTCAACTGGCGCGCCAGCCCCGCGGCGCGCAGCGCATCGAGCCGCAGCGTCTCGACCCCGGCGCGGTGCGCGGCGTCGAGCGGCGTCAGCGTCAGCAGGCTGGTCGAGTGCGCGTTCAACTGATCGATCGTTTCGTGAAGCTCGGCGCCAATCTCGCGCGCCAGCCGGCCGATCGCCGCCAGCAACTCGAGCGCTCGCGCGCTCTCGCGCAGATGGCGGAGCTCGACGTTGTCGTCCACCAGCGACTTCATCATCCGGTTCTGCTCGACCATCGCCTCGGCGACCTCGCGTTTGGCGCGCAGCCGGTCGGCCGCATAGTCGGCGGTCAGCCGCATCTGATGCGCCTCGCTCTCGGCGAGCAGCATCTGCAGGCGCTTGTTCTCGGCGCGGCCGTCGGTCAGCTGCGCGCGCAGTTCGGCCGTCTGCACGTCCTGCTGCTCCAGCTGTTCGGCCAGACGCTCGCTCTCGCGTGCGCCGCTCGCCAGCCGCTGCTGGAGAATCAGCATCTCCTCCTGGCGCTGTTCGTGCCGTTCGACCAGTTCGTTCAACTGCTGGCGAACGACGGCGGCATCGGCGCGGGCGTGAACCAGCTCGCTCTCGAACTCCGAGCGGGCTTTCTCGCCGCGCTCGAGCACGATCCCCAGCGCTTCCCGATCCGCCTCGGCGTACGACAGCTGACGCCGAAGGTCGGCGATTTCCTGGTCCTGACGAACGAGCCGCGCTTCGGTGTGCTGTTCGGCCGCGGCCAGGGCGCGCTCGAGTTCCTGGCGTCCCGCCGCGTGCTCGGCGAGCAGCTGCGCCCGATCCGCAGCGAGCGCGTCGTGCGCTGCACGCAGCAACTCGTGCGCCGCAGCCGCCTGCGCGAGCTGGCTCTCGTGATCGGCGCTGACCCGCGCCAGCCGCGCGTCGTATGCGGCGCTGATCTGCGCGAGTCCACTCTCGTGGTCGGCACCGAGCTGCGCGATCCGGGCATCGCGCTCCGTGACGGCGTTCGAGAAGCGCTCCTCGTGTTCAGCAATCGCGCGAGCCAGCTGCGCCTGGTGGTCAGCGATCGTTCGCGCCAGCAGCGCCTCGCGTTCGGCGGCGGCGCGGGCCAGCTGGGCTTCGTGATCGACGAAGGTCTGCGCGAGCTGCGCTTCCAAAGCGCCGAGCACTTCGCGATGAGCGCGCTCCTGTTCCTGCAGCGCGACCTGCTGCTGCTCGGACAGCGTCCGCGCCTGGTCGGCGATCAGGGCGTCGTTGGCGGCGCGGAGCGCTTCCCGCTCGGCGATTGACTCCGCGAGTTGGGCCTGCACGCGGCTGAGGAGCTCGAGCTGGCCCTGTTCCTGGTCGTGGAACGCCTGGCGCTGCTCCGCGAACAGCCTGGCTTGATCAGCCACCAGGGTCTCGCTGGCCGCGCGAATGGATTCCTGCTCCGACGCGGCCTTCGCCAGCTGCTGGTGCAGACCGGCGACCAGCTCGCGATGTTCGCGCTCCTGTTCGAGCAGCGCCAGCTGCTGCTGCTCGGACAGCGTCCTGGCCTGATCCGCGATCAGCGTTTCGTTGGCGGCACGCAACTCCTGCTGCTCCGCGACCGACTGCGCCAGCCGCGCCTCCAGATCCGATACGAGCTGGCGGTAAGTCTGCTCCTGTTCGAGCAGCGCGGTCCGCTGTTGTTCAGCGAAGCGCGCCTGCTCCGCCGCCTGCGTGTCGCCGGTAGCGCGCAGCGCCGCTTCGTGATCGGCGACCAACTGCGCAAGCTGCGACCGCAGCGTTTCCTGCCCGGCCAGCGCACCGGCAAGCTGTGACTGGAGATCCGCGACGGCTTCCTGGTGGGCCCGCTCCTGTTCGACGAGCGCCTGTTGCTGCTCTTCAGAAAGCGACCGTGTCCGATCCGCCGCCAGCGCCTCGTTCGCCGTGCGCAGCGACTGCTGTTCGGCGATCGCCTGCGCGAGCTCGGCCTGCAGCCGCTTCACGAGGTCGCGATACTTCCGTTCCTGTTCGAGCAGCGCCAGCTGCTGCTGCTCCGCGAGCGCCTGCAGCGGCGCGCGCTCCTTGAGGTGAAAGGCTTCGATCTTCTCGCGCGCCTGCTCGCTTTGCCTGAGCAGCTCGTCACGCGAGTCCCGCTCGGTCTCGACTTCGGCGAGGCGGGCAACCAGGACCTGCTCGCGCGCGCGCGCCGCTTCGAGCTCGGCGCGCACGGCGTTGAGCGTCGCCAGCTCGCCTTCCGACTCGTGGAGCGAGCGCTCGAGCTCGCGCGGGGCCGACACATCGCGGGCCGATACAAGCAGCGAGTCGATGCCGTCGTAATGGTCGCGGAGCGCGACCGCCTGCATCAGCGTGGGACGGCCAACACCGGCTCGATCCAGCAGACTGCACTCGAATGAACCGGCGCCGTTGGCCCAGACCCGCGCCGCGAACTCGGGCCAGTGCGCGACCTGTTCCGGGGAAATCCGTTCAGCGATCGGCCGGCCGAGGAGGCCGGCGAGCTCGGGGGCATCCAGCAGACCGAGGGCCGCGTCGTTGACCGCCAGCATCACGCCGTCCACGCCCACCCGCATCAAGCAGGACGGCTGCTTTTCAAGCAGGGTGCGAAGATGGTCCGTTTCGCTGGTTGCTGACGGCTTTATTGCCGATAGCGGCATAACGAAGATACTTTATATGACTTTATACGACTATACAACCGAATCTAGAGGGATTCTGTGCAGCCATGCGCAGAGATCGGCGTACCTGGACACGAATCCCACTGGTGTTTATCGTCTCCAGCCGTCGCCGGCGTCAGGCTCCCTGGCTCTGGGCTACAGGCTCTGGGCTTAGGGCTCTGGGCCTGACAAGCGGGGGGAATCAGGGCGTGCTTATGCGGGCGGCTACGCGCGAACGCACGGTCTCGGTCAGGCAGGCCGCCAGGGTCACCGGCATGGAGGAGGCCACGTCGTAGAGCGCCCCGGTCCGCTCCGCCTCGCGCGCCAGCCAGGGGTCCAGTTCGGCGCTGTAGACAATCGCTCGCGGGGCCTGCCGGCCGTACGAACTCAGGTAGACCAGTTGAAGCCCGTTGTACGCGTGGAGGCGGACATTGGTCACCAGGAAATCGAACCGCGCCTGCGGCAACCTCGCTCTCGCGCTTTCGAAGTCGCGGAAACTCTCGACGTGCGCGAGCGGTGACGCCGCGGCTTCGAGCGCGCCGCGCGTCTGGTCATCAGGCTCTACGAGCAGAATTCGGGGGACCGAGTGCATGCACTGTTACGAGGCACAGCCCGTGCCGTCATCGGTCGTTTGATAGAGAAATCGCCGTGCGCGTTGCACGAATTCTCGCGGCCCAATCGTGGCAACAGGTTACAGAGGGGTTGCACAGGATTTTCAGCGTGTTGCGTGCGGCAGCGGAATAACTTGGCTAGAGTAGAAGTCGAGTTGTCAGTGGACAGCCTGACTTTTTTCCGCCGTTCAGCCTGGAGCGGGCAGACCCAGCCAGGAACCGCGCCATTTACCGAAGACTGGTCAGCGCTGATGCTGCGCTCGCGCACGATGCTCATCAGTGGCGAGCGCCAGGCTACCGACGCCTTCATCCTCGCCGCGATTCCGGCCTTCCGCACGCCGGTCCGCCGTTATGGCTGCGATGCCCACACCCCGATGCCGCGCCCGGACGGGACGTTGATTCTCGACGACGTCGAAACCCTCGACCCGGACCAGCAGGAACAACTCCTCCACTGGCTCGACGACGCCCAGGCCGCGGAGGCGCAGATCCTCGCGGTCACGACCACGTCGCTCTACACCCGGGTGCAGGCCGGTCTCTTTCTCAGCCGCCTCTATTACCGCCTCAACGCGCTCTACGTCGAAATCGGCGCCTGACGGCGACGATTCTTCCGGAAAATAAAAAAGGCCGCGACCCGAGGGCCGCGGCCTGCTGTTCATCGGGTGCGCGCCGTTAAGGAACGATCGTCGTCGTGCGATCGACTTTGTCGAAGGCGCCGACCATCAGTTCGTGCGCGTAGTTCGCCTGCTGGCAGACGTATTCCCAGAGTTCCTGGCCAGGCGTGAAGTTCATGTAGAACCATCCGGTCCATGGCGCGGTGTAGGCGCCGGGATCGTCGATGGTGGCCTCGTACTTCATTCCGTTCAGGCTGACGCGCGTGAAGCGCTCAATCGTGTGCAGCTGTTCGGTGTGCGGCAGGCCTCGCCGATCGAGCCAGAATTTTTCGTTGTATCCGATCGTATCGACGACCAGCGTGTCGCCTTCCCACCAGCCGATCGAGTGACCGTAGGCGGTCGGCACAAAATTTACCGGGTGCGAGCGGCCGTCCATGTAGACGGTACGGAAGGTGTGCGGCCCGCCCTCGTCCATGATGTAGACGCGCTGCAACTCCGGCAGTTCCACGAACTCCACGCCGTAGGGCGTCATGAACTGACGCGCAACGCCCGACGGGTGGCAACGTGCGTGAGGCTCCAGTTCCTGGATCTGGCGATCTTCATAGAGCGCCTTCGCCCAGGGCTGGAACGGGACTTTTGGATACTCGAGGATGGGATCGAGGATGCCGAACATCGGCGTCCAGAGACCGCCCTTCTCCGCGCCCGTCGTCGCGCCGCCGAGGAGCACGCGGCCGTCCGAGGAGCGCGGAGCTGGTGGCGAGTCTTTGGGCGGCTCGCGCCGGTTGATCACCGGCGCCTGGCCGCGCGGCGCCGCCGCTGGTTCCTGCGCACGCAGAAGTTCCCCCGCAGCCGGCGAGAGACAGACCACTCCTGCGATCACGAGAACGAGTCGACGTCGCATCAACACTCTCTCCTGACTTCGAACCGTGAGAAGAGAACGGGGGAGGCCCCCCGTTCTTACGGGTTCTGGCCCTGGCTCGACGAAGCGTCCAGCGTCTCGCCCGGACGGCCGCCCGTCGCAGTGAGCGTGACCTTACTGGCGTTCATCCGCTTGGCACCATTCTTCGCCATCGAACCGGCTACGGTGACTTCCGAGCCGATCTTCAGCGTGTCGCGGCGCCAGCCGCCGCGCTGCAGGCCGTGCGGTGGACCCATCTCGGCGCCCCAGTTCGTGACTTCGCCGGTCTTCGGATCCTTCACGTTGACGTAGAACCACACGTGGGGATTTGTCCACTCGACCTTCGTGACGATGCCCGTCAGCGTGATCGGCTTCTTGGCGTCGAACTCCGCCGAGAACGAATGGTGAGCCGAGATCGTGCCGGCAGCCGCAATCATCGCAGCCGCCACCACACCGCCGAGTAAGTACGCTCTCATTTCTTTCCTCCTCCGTTCGTCGTTCACTGTCCGCTTGCAGTTTACGGCCTATTGTCCTGGCAAATGTGCACAGGAAGCTCTTCGCTGGCCACCCAGCGCAAATTCCAGGTCGCCGACCATGGTCTAGTGTAAGCCCCAGGATCGTCTACAGTCACCTCGTATTTCAAGGTATCGAGGTCGGTTCTCGTAAACCGTTCGATAAGCTTGAGTTGCTCGGTGTGCGGCAACCCGCCATTCGTGAACCAGAAGTCCTCGTTGAACCCCCGGGTATCCGCCACGAGGGTTCCACCCTCCCATTTGGCCACCGACCGGCCGTAATACAGCGGGTTGTCGTCGTCGCCGCCCTGCTGGCCGACATGGCCACGGCCGTCGAGATAGACAATCCGGTAGTTACGGTTCCCGCTGCCGAGCAGCACGAACATGCGCTGCCGATCGCGGTCCTCCACGAACTGCAGCCCGTACTCGGACTGGAACTGCCGCGGCCCCCCTGGCGGCTTGCAGTTCAAGAACATAGGATCGTCTTGCAAGAACCGCCGGGAAAG
>JADMIO010928620.1_pt1 | contig 31003 bp, 19 predicted proteins | sample 8958161 | NCBI WGS metagenome assembly JADMIO01 (sample SAMN16585339, study PRJNA669376) | soil metagenome | isolation source: Crop rotation soil | place: USA: Cullars Rotation, Alabama | collected 2011 | reverse complement strand
GCCGCGACTTCAAGTCACGTGAATTCCAAGCTTCGGATCCCACTGTGCTGGAAAGTGACATCCGAGAAGATCCTGCTTGGGCTGCTGGCGCTGGTGGTGCTCGGCGGGGGGATCGGGCTGCTGATGCGCTTTGGCCCCTTCAACCACACGCCGGCGCGGATCACATTCCTGATCTCTGGCCGCACTGAGGGCTTCCTCGAGAACTGCGGCTGCAGCGGCGGGCAGTCCGGCGGCGTGCACCGCCGCGCGACGATGATCCGCAGCAAGCGCGAAGAGGTGGCCAAGCCGATCGTCAGCGATGACGGGCACGCCTCGGAGTCGATCACGCTCGACACCGGAGATTTCAGCGACTCCAGCGATGCCCGCCAGGTGCTGCGCAGCAAGGGCATCGTCAAGGCGATGGACATGACCGGCTATGACTCCGTCGGCCTGGGGCAGAACGAGCTGACGTTCAACCAGAAGGACTTGCTCGACCTGCTCAAGCAGGGCCCGAGCCTGCCCTACACGTGCGCCAACCTGAAGTTCATCAAGCCGACCGATAGCGAAGACAACAGCCAGGACCTGGCGAAGCTCGTAAAGCCGTACCAGATTGTGCACCTGAAGAGCGGCTACAAAGTGGGGATCATCCATGTGCTCGACAACTCTGCGATCCTGCGCGGCGAGCCGATCAAGACCGGTTACGTAGTCGACAGCCCCGTCGATGCTGTGGCTAAGGTGCTGAAGGAACACGGCGGCGAGGCGCCGTTCTGGGTGCTGAGCGTAGGTACGAATGAGCAGTTCGGGCTGCGCAACGAGAAGCTGCAGGACTTCGACCAGATCAAGCTGGTGTTCGGCATGCGCGGCTACCAGCCCGAGGGCGGCACGGACGGCGTGGCGTATCCCTACTTCGTCGATAAGCCGATGGAGAAAGGCAAGGACGAAACCGTCGTCGGTGTGACGTTTGCCGAAAACAACCAGCTGCGCATTACTGCCCTGAAAGTGGGCATCCGCGAGGACAGCTACAAGAAGGCCAAAGATGTCGAGCAGATGATCGAGGCGCTGAAGCCCGAGGAGGAGAAGATCGAGCAGAAGCGGGCCGAGGATGCGCTGAAGAACCATCCTGTCGATGTGCCCCTCTACATCGGCTTCCAGAACTGCTCGACCTGCCACCGCGATATCGCTGTGCAACTCGCCAGCTCGATGCACATGGAGGCCTACTCCACGCTACACAAGCTTGGCCAGGAACACAACGCCTGCGCGCAATGCCACAACAACGGTTTCAACAAACCCGGCGGCTTCAATGTGATTGAGGACGCAAAGTACACGGGTGACTGGGTACAGCGCAACGTGCAATGCGAGACCTGCCACGGACCGGGCGAGTACCACGTCAAGCTGCACCAGAACAAGTTCAAGCACCCCAAACTGAGCACCGACGGGCGCGACAAGGAAGGGCTGCTGCCGGTTAACCGCGACACCTGCGTCGCCTGCCACACACCCGAGCAAAGCCCGCACTTCGATTTCGATAAATACTGGCCGTATATTCAACACGGCAAAGGGCTCAAACCGAAACAGGGCCATCCCGAAGGCGCGGGCATGGGGCCGCAAAGTAACCCCAGCGCCACCAGCAATCAGACCTCGCTTAACGACCGCCGCGACCGCGTGATCGCCAGCCTTCACGCCATGTTGTGAGTAATTCGCCGGCAGGGACGCCAGCGCCAATGGGCTCGCCGCTGTTCGTGCTGACCGGCATGTCCGGCGCGGGAAAGAGCACCGCGCTGCGGACTTTTGAAGATCAGGGCTACTTCTGTATCGACAACCTGCCGCCGACGCTGATCGAGACGTTCCTCGCGCTGTACCGCCAGAGCGATGCGCCAACGCACGGCGTGGCAGTAGTGAGCGATGTGCGCAGTGGTGAGCTGTTCGACCATCTGCGCGAGGCGATCGAGAATATGCGCAAGCACGAGCTCGACCCGCAGGTGATCTTCATCGACTGCGACAACGAGGTGCTCGTGGCACGCTTCGCCGCGGCCCGCCGTCAGCCGCCGCTCGGCGCTGACCTGCGCCCGATGGAGGCTGTGCGCCTGGAGCGCCGGCGGCTGGAGCCGCTCAAAGACCTTGCCGCGCACATCATCGATACGACTGAGCTGTCGGCGGCGCAACTGCGCGAGCGCATCCGTGGGCTCTTCGCCACCGGTGAGCCGGACGAAGTGCACCTGACAATCCTGACCTTCGGCTACAAGCATGGCGTGCCGGCGGACGCCGACTTTGTCTTCGACACGCGCTTCCTCCCGAACCCCTTCTACGTGGACGAGCTGCGCCCGCTGACGGGCCGCGATGCAGCGGTGAAGGACTATATCTTCGAGCAGCCGCTGACGCATGAGTACCTGGCGCAGATCGAGTCGACGCTCGACGTGGCGCTGCAACATTATGGCGAGGTAGGCAAGAACTACGGCGTGGTCGCGCTGGGTTGCACCGGCGGGCGGCACCGCAGCGTCTGCCTGGCGGAGGAGCTCGCGGCGCGGTTGCGCATGCGCGGGCTCACGGCAACGGTGCAGCACCGTGACGTAGACAGGTAGCGGAGTCGGCTCGTGCGGATTTTGTGTTCGCCAACCTCAAGAGTCTGCCCTCTAAACTGATATACTCAGGGGTAAACTAGCGGCTGGGAGGATGGTGCCTGAAGTTGCGTGAGGATTTCTCGCAGGATACTTACTTCTTCAGGTACATGCGTCAGATCATGCATAAATCCCTTTTGTTTTGCGGCCTTCTTTTTCTTGTAAGTTGCGGCGGCGGTCATGTTGACCGGGAGCTGACCGCTTCTCCGGGGGTGAATGACCGGAGCGCGGCTTGGCAACGACTGGAGCAAACCCCAAAACCGAATACCCAAAACCAAGACCTCTTGCGGATCATCGTTGAGTACGGCAGTTCAACCAGCATCCCTGCCGCGTGGCAGCCGACTTCCAGTGCCCCACCACCCGCAATTGCGGGTCACGCTGCAAATTCAATCCTACGCCATAACAAGCAATACGAACCGGTGACAGACGCCATCGCAGCGCATTTTGGGCTACTAATCAAGCAGCAGGTCTACCTCAAGAGTGTCAACTTTGCGAGCTTTGAGATCCCGAAGAGAGCCGATGGCAATGCCATCCTGCAGCGCCTCCGCACTGAGGGTGCGGGCCTTGTGGAGCATGCCGTGTTCGCGCCTCGCAGCCGGATGCAGTATGTACCGAATGACCCCGATATGCAGGCCGGTCCGACTGGGCCGCAGTGGAGCCATTGGCTGGTGTGTTGCCCGGAGGCCTGGGAAGTCACACTGGGCGATCCGTCGGTCATGGTTGCAGTTGTCGATACCGGCGTGATGCGCGAGCACGAGGAACTTGGTGCCCAGGTCATCGATCCGAAAATCGACTTCCCAACCTCGCATTGCGACGTGATGAACAACGACAACACCGTCGAGGATCAAGTTGGGCACGGGACTTTTATTGCCGGCATGATCTGCGCTGAAGCTGATAATGGAAGAACAATTGCCGGTGTCGCTCCTCGTTGCCGTGTGATGCCGATTAAAGTCGCTAATGAGCCATGGACTACCGCCGATAATCTAATTGCAGGCTCATACCTAGCCGACCAGCTGGGAGCACGAGTAATCAATTTCAGTTGGGGGAGCTACGACGATTTCCCGCTGGAAAACGCAATGGTCAACGACGTCGTGGCCGATGGTGTGCTGTTCGTCTGCGCGGCCGGCAATGACGACACGTCAGATTTTGAGTACCCCTCCTCTTACGACAGCGCGCTGTCAGTCGGAGCTACTGACATAAACGATACCCGGGCCAACTTCTCGAACTGGGGCAGCTACGTAGACATCTGCGCGCCGGGCCAGGGTCTGAAAAGCTGCGCCATCCCAATCACTGACTGGTATGAAACTGACGGGAATGGCACCAGCTATGCGGCTCCGATGGTTGCAGCTGCTGCGGGCCTGATCTGGAGCTATAACCCTGATATTGAGTTAAGCGACCTGCGGAATGCGCTGGTCACTCATGGTCCTATCATTCCGGGGTTTTCCGGCGAAGTGCACCGTCTGGATATTGCTGATGCGCTGGGGGTCTTCGTTGATCCCGTGGTGCCCACAGTTGATGGCGTTACCCTGCAGCCACGCACAACTTATGGCCAACTTGCGGACTCCACCAAAATCGACATCAGCCTGGTGGGCGCGCAAGACGTAAAGCGCGTGCGATATACACTGGATATCCTGCCACCCGGACCATCGCCAACTGATCTCACGACTGTCGTCTATGGGGGTGGGGCCAGTGCTGCCCAATTCGATGTTACCGGACAGTTTAACCAGTCGGCCACTATGCACATCGAATACTTCAGTGCGAGCGGCGACAAAGGCGAATTAACCGTCGCGCCGATCTGGATATTCAACCAGCGGGGCGATATTGATGGAGACGGGGTAATCGGCCCATTGGACGCCGCAATGTTCCCACTGCTGATTGGCATGGACAGTAACGACCCGAACTATCTGCCGTTCGCGGACAGCAACGGTGATGGAAAAGTCTCGGAAGGCGACTTGGCCTCTGTAGGATACGGGTACGGCCAGGGTATCGTCCTCCCCAAGATTAACTCGATTGACAACGCCTACTTGTGGCTGGGTATCGACAAGACAATAAATTCGTATGTGGTAGGCAGCGGCAACATAACTTACAACTGGAACTTCGGCGGGGGCGCAACCCCCAACACGAGCACACTCCCTTCGCCCACCATAACGCCGGGGGCTGCGGGACACTACAACGCTTCACTCACGATTACCAGCGAGTACGGCACCGACTATAAAGCCTTCCCGCTGGACATTGTCGAGAAGCCTCCCATCGAGATCATCCTTGACATCAAACCGCGGGTCGGCCTTGCTCCGCTCAACTCTTACTTCAATGCGCATGACACAAAATCGACCGACCCGATCGTTAAATATGAATGGGATTGGGACGGGGACGACTCGACCTGGGAACAAGAGTCGGACTTCTACGCCATAGCCCACACTTTCCCGGATCTCGGCCTCTACACGATCCACTTGCGCGTCACCGACAGCCTCGGGGTGACGGCGGAGACTTCCGCGAAGATCCGCGTCGTCGAGGGCATAGCGTACGGGAGTTTTGGCAGTCGTAACCTGGGCGCGGCTTTCTATAGCTCGGATGGAGGTGGTTACGTGGCGACCGGGGAGGTTGGTGGCCGCACGGCCATTTGCTGGATGGATCCCCAGCCCGAGTCATATAACGTAGCCGTGGCAAAGGTGGACACTCCGCTGCTCTCCAGCGACTGGCGGATTGATAAGGTGTACACGGGCGCCTGGCCATACAAGTACCAGCCGACAGTTGGGATTTGCGAGATCGACGGCGAGGCGGCGTTCCTGATTGCTGGGGATGACACGCTGAAATATGGCCGGTACCACGGCGACACCTTTACCCTGCAGGATATCCCGGGGACACCAAAATTCGGCACGCTGGCGAACATCGGCGGCAAGCCGGCTGTACTCGCCGGCACTAACAGCGCACCGCATTACATCTATTCGAAGGTAGCAGATCCGGACAGCCCAGATGACTGGGTGGATGTCCCAATCACAGCGCCGGACACCGGTGTTGATTCAGGTAACAACCAAAGCTGGCAGTTGATGGAATATGCGGGTGTGCCTGTGTATCAGGGCGGCATGAGTGACGACAGACGGCTGGTCTGGGCCACTTCAACCACGCCAACCAGCGAGTCCTGGAACAGCTTCACCTTCCCAGGCGTGCACACCGGCGCAGGGCAGTTTGGCATGATGTTCAACGAGGGCCTTAGCCTCGGTTTACTGTTCGAGCAGATGCCAGTGGATGAAAAAGAAATCCTCTATGCAAGGTTGGCGCAATTCCCGCCAACACAAATGTCGGATTGGACAATCCACCAGGCGCGGATCCCAGAAAAGCCAATTTCGGCCATGGGAAGTGTTGACGGTCTTCCATCCTTCCTCACCCGTGACGGCGAGCTGTATCTATCTCTTGATCCTCAGCCGGCTGACGTAACCGACTGGCTGCTTGTGACAACTCCCAGTGGTTTCGAGGGCCAGCATATTGTCAGTCACGGCGGTCTGCCGGCAATGCTCAAGCTAGAGGGCGGCTCGCTCAAGTATCTGTATCCACTTTTGTAGGTGAGATCAATGTTGTTCAACAAACCAATCCTTCTGCGTTCAGCTCTGGCTTGTGCGTTCGTGCTGCTTGTCTGCGGATGTGGTAATTCATTTAGCGGGAATCAGGCTGGGCGGAAAACAGGGTTCCCGAGCCTTCCACTTGGAGAAACTGAATCCACAAGAGCCCGGCGCACTGCCAGTGTTTATCAACTGGACGTGCAGGTGCCCATCAGCCAAAGCGGCAACCTGTCGCGGAACGACGGCGGCGACTACGTCCTTGCGAGTGATTCAGAGCTTCCGTGGGCGATGTATAGCGTCGCAATGACCGATCCACAGCGACCTGTTTCAATAGACGTGACTGCGGCGGCGGCCCCTCTGCACGCCGGCGATAGTCCGCAGCCTCTGTTGTACTACGTAGCTAGCTCGGATTACAGCAGGCTTGCGTGGGAATGGAGTGGTCCTTATTCTGCAGACAGCACGATTCTCCTGAACACTGCCAGCGTTACAACCAACCCGCGCCGCACTTCGCCGAGCGATAAGCTCTATTTCGTCATTGCCGCCGGTGCACCGGCCGGCCAGCCTCCAGGACCAGCCGCTGTCTCCATTAAGTCGATCAAGGTGAACACCTCCTCGACGTTTACCGCAACTCTGCCCGGTGCAGTTATTGCCACCGTGAACCAGGGCAATGATCGCGGGCAGGTAATCCCGCAGGATGCCTATTCAATCAGCGTCCATTGGAACCACGTGGCCCAAGTTTCAACCGCTGACTTGGTCAACATCGCTCAAACTTACTATGTTTACCGTCGCTCACCGAGCGGCAATTTTGTCCACATCGGCAATATGTCCGCCCCCAACGAAGTCTACGTTGACCCTTTGGACAACGACCCCGGCGTGCACAGTCCCCTGCCGAATACGACATACGATTACTACGTGGTTGCCTGGAATCTTCAGGGTTTTAGCGAACACAACGGCTTTGCCACTGCAACTGCGGGGGATCTCGCTGTAAATGGCCAATGGACGACCGAGCGTGGGAACAACGCGCGGACAGGCTACAACCCCGCAATGGCTATCAACGGCCTACTTCAGCCCAAGTGGACAACCCAAACGCAAATCGGACAGAACGATCGCTTCGAGCCGGTCCTCACTGAAGACTATCGAATCGTACAGACAACAGGTTCCCAGCCAAGAATGTACGATTTTGCAACTGGTGACCAGACAGACTCGTGGCCCGGTTTCACAGCATTGACCGGGCACAATTTCCCCACCGTGTTTGGCAATTGGCTCGCCTTACCCGCGGATACGGACGGCTTATATGTGCTTGACCTGCCCAGCGGCGAAGGTGCAGCTACCGCGACCCATCTTGAAGGAGCCGGCCCGGTATCTGGATCACCGCTGTACATGGATGGCGATATCGTGTTTGCTGATAAATCAGGCCTGGTGATGCGCTACAAGCCCTTTAGCGCGACGCCTGTATGGCAGTTCAATGCGGCGCCGGCCTCTCCGTTCATTTTGTCACCGGCAGCCAGCTCGACGTACATTTATGCGGCAGACAATGTGGGCCGCGTCTTCAAAATTGACGCCTCGACGGGGGAACAAGTCGACTCAGTCAGCCTGAACGCAGAGCCCCTCGGCGATTCAATTGCGCTCGATGTGGACAGGAACTTACTGTGGGTCTCGACGGATGAGTCTTGCCTAGTCGCTATCTCCACGCTCGACATGACCGTCCTGAATTCGTGGCCAGACGTCCCGGTGCTAAAGCGGTCAGTCGCGCCTTGCATTGTGGGCGACGCCAACCCTCCTCTGGTTGCGGTCGCCTATGCGACCGACACTTCGCATACGAAAGTGCTGGCGGTTAATCCCGACACGATGCTTGAGGCCTGGAACAAATCGTTCTCACAATCCCAGCCTTATTCGGTAAGCGCATGCAGCGACGCCATATTCCTAGTGCATGACAGCACGACGGGGGGAGACCTGTCTGTCCTGAGCATGAGCGGCGCACTCGTACAATCGCTGAGCCTGGGGCACACCGGTGCCGGCAGCGCGATCCCGCTTAATGGCCAGGTGATCGTGCCAACGAAGAATGATCCTTATCTAAAGTGCTTTGATACAAAGCCGCTAACCCGACCAATCTGGGTTGATGAAGACACAGGGGGAATTGGCATTCGAAATTGGGAGTGCGCCGGCGAAGGCGAGGCGAAGGATGACATGCGTGTTGCGTGGTATGACGCCTACCACCCGGACGGTTTGCCAGTTAAATATGCGCTGTTCTATTCGGCCGGTCATCCTCCGATGGTTGATGCGCCTTACACGGACACGACCATTATCAGTGAGCTGACTGCCGGCGACAACAACACTACTCTGGTCAACGACTTGCCGCTCGGCGTGCGTTATTACGCCGCGGTTCGAGCATACGTTGGTACCTGGGGCGTTGACCAACTAACTGACCTTAACACGGTATCGATAGGTTCGACCCCACCGTGGCACGAACGCGCGCTGGTCACAGGTACTAGTGTGTTACCTTCTCAGGAGATCGGCACATTCGCCATCACTCCCGGCGACACGGGTGACGCCGTATACATGATTGCCAGTGAAGCCGCAACAGGCAAGATGTGGAACTTCTGGCGGACCAGCCTTTATGGGAACTTCGACTACGAGGGCAGTTTCCTCAACGGCTTTAACGCAAGCGCGGTCTCTGCCAGTTGGTACAACCAACTATACGCTGCCCGCGCAGGCGGCGGCACCCTGAGCGTCCTCAGCCGCATCTCTAAAGATAGCTGGGATCCGGAAACTGTCATTTCTGGCGCCCAACCCGATCCGAGTCCTGCGGTTTCGCTTGCCATGGGAAGCCAGTCGGGCCTGGGCTACACCCAGCTGATTGGAGGATCTGAACCAACCAGCGAGGTGGATTACTACGCCGTTCGCAATAACGGCGCTGGATGGGGTAGCCCTGAGGTTGTCGAAAGCAACAACGTAAGTGGCAGTGATCTCGACGTAGCGCTTGACCCTAGTAATCCGAGCAAACTGTGGGTAGCCTATGAAAAAGGGACTACGGCATCTAGTGCCTTGCCCACCTGTTTGAGCGGCGAATTATGGTTTGCACGTGGTAACGGAGGTGGTGGCTATAGCCACGAGTTGGTTGACTCCGGCAGCAACGGTGCGGCAAGTGACTGCGGCAAGCGGGTCAAGATGGTAGTTCAGGGAACTACTCCGCACCTTGCTTATTTCGACCTCAATGCAGCAAACACCGGTCCACGAGCCCAGCTAAAGTATGCGTTTTATGATGGCTCAACCTGGCAAGTATCGGTTGTCAAAACGTTCGACACCTCAACCCAGCTGAATGACTTCCGTGCCACTTACAGCGAACTGGGGCTGGCTATGAGCATTACCGGCCCGGTGATCGCAATGCTGGAGCGTCAGCAGTTCAGCTCAGCGCCGGATGTTTTCACAACGGCAGTTGCTCATGTGTTCTCTAAGAATGGTGCCAGCTGGGACGAAGAAATCGTAAGCGATCCTTACCCACTATTGACCAAGGATCGCGAACCCTGCGAGCTGGTATCAACTCCTGGGGGTTTCCTCGACTTGTTCTTCGTGGCCCCGCCTTCCGATAGTACTCTTGACCCGGGAAAGCAAATTGTATTTCTGCGACGGCTCATCTAATTCAGCCACGCCAAAAACTTGGTGGACGGTGGCGCGAAAGCTTTGACTGCGGGCGGGCGGGCCTGGGCGGGTACGCACGCACTTCGCCACCCGATTCGACGAGCTTGCGGCCCGGTATCAGGTGGGGGAGGTCAAATGCCGAAGGCGGGACTTGAACCCGCACGAGCTTGCGCTCACTAGGCCCTCAACCTAGCGTGTCTGCCATTTCACCACTTCCGCAGGGATGACAGGCCGCGTGCAGCGGGAGATGCAGTATACCTGACGCGCCGTAATGCGTCAGGCTGCGCCGCTCGTTAGAATTCTCGCGTGGAAGAGAGCGGGCTTACCTACGAGCAGAGTGGCGTCAGCATCGAGGCGCAGGACCGGGCCATCGAAGGCTTTAAAGAGCGCGTCGAGCGCTCGCACGGCGCCGCGTCGGCGGCTGGTGTCGGGAAGGTACTCGCCGGCGTCGGGAGCTTTGGCGCGGCCTTCGCGCCGAACCTCGTAGGCATGAAACAACCCGTGCTCGTCAGCAGCACGGATGGCATCGGCACCAAAGTCCGGCTGCATGCGCGGTTCGGCACCCACGAGTGGGCCGGGCGCGACCTCGTGGCGGCCGTCGTCAATGATGTGCTCTGCCAGGGGGCGCGGCCGCTGTTCTTCCTGGACTACCTGGCCTGCCACAAGGTCGACCCGGCTGTGATCGAGCAGGCTGTCGGCGGCATGGCGCTGCAGTGCGGCGAGATCGGCTGTGCACTCGTGGGGGGTGAGATCGCCGAGATGGGCGATACCTACCAGCCGGGCGAGTATGACCTTGCCGGATTCGCCGTGGGCGCCGTCGATGGACAGGCGATGTGGGGAGCGGAGCACGTGCGCGAGGGCGACGTTCTGCTCGGCATCGCTAGCAGCGGCGTGCACTGCAACGGCTTTTCGCTGGTCCGCAAGGTCTTCGAAGCGGCCTCGGACGCGGAATGGACCGCCCGCAATGACGAGCTGGGCGGCAGCCTGCATGACGCGCTGTTGCGGCCCACCCTCTGTTATGCGCAGGCGCTTGGAGAGATCCGCAGTAGCGAGCTCACGGGAGCCATCCATGCCGCCGCGCACATTAGTGGCGGCGGTGTGACCGGAAACCTTCCGCGGAGCGTCCCGGAAGGGCTGGCTGCGCGCGTAAACCGTGCTCTGGTGCGGGATTTGGCCGGGCCGGTCGCGCCCGTCTTTGATATAATTGAGCGTTACGGTCGAGTTTCCCAGATTGAGATGTGGCGCGTTTTCAATATGGGGGTTGGCTTCGTCCTGCTGGTTGAGCAGAGTGCGGCTGAGTCAGTCGTGACAGCTGCGCAAAAAGCTGGTAACCGAGTGCAACAGATCGGGACCGTGGTTGCGTCAGACAGTGCTGAGCGCCTCGTTTGGTCGGACTAATTCGCTAAAGGATTGGCAATGAAATCGATTCGTCTGGTTGCAATCGCCGCAGGGGTCTGTCTCCTGCTTTCCCTCCTGTCATGCGACAAGATCAACGGCGCGATGAAGAGCGTCGAAGGCAAGGTCGCCGGCCAGGTGATGAACTCGTCCGGGCACGGCCACGGCTATGTAACCGTCGAGCTGCGCCCCGTGGAAGGCACCGGCGCGGAGGCCAACTCCGGCCTGGCGGAAGAGTCCGGCAATTTCCTGATCGACGAGGTCACGCCGGGGACGTATACGCTGCACGTGAAGGACGCGGGCGGCAATGAGATGCCGAGCGACACTCCTACCGTCAAGGTCGGACCGGGCCGCACAATGACTGTGAACGTAACACTGGCTGACAAAGCGCCCGCCACTTAAGACTGGCCCCGGTGGGCGGCATCTTGGCGGAGACTAGTCATGGCACTGTTCGGCAACTTCGATTTCGGCAAGGGGCTGAAGAAGCAGGCCGAAGCGTTTAGCCGTTCGCCGGTCAGTGTCCGCGGCCGCAAGCAGCCTGCAATGAACAAGGCGCTGGACGATTACGCCAGCAAGTTCCTCGCCACCGTAATCACGCACTCTTCCCAGGTGAACCCCGGCCAGCTACGCACCGGCGCAGAGGTGCTGATCGAAGTCGCCGGCGTACTGCATGAGCCTGCCCCAGCCTATCGAGTCTTTGCCGAACTGGCTTCGCGCAGCCGCAAGGTACCGGCCGTGCCGCAGCTCGGGCAGCTGGTGGACAGACTGCTGGAGCAGCCGACCGACCAGACCAAAGAACGCGCCGCGCTGCTGACCTACCGCATCGTGACCGGCACGCTTGGCAGCGAGCGCTTCATTGAATACCTCAAAGAGCGCGCACATCTCACGACACAGACCACGGACTGGAAAGAGTACGCGCTCGGTATCGCGCGCCTCATCCGCGACGGCGTCGTGCAGGGTAACGACGAGCTCGTGAACGAAACGCTGCAGGACCTCGTGAACAACAAGCCGCAGCTCGGCGACCAGGCCGTACCGATCCAGCAGATGCTCGCCGAGTCGATGATGCAGCGCCGCAACCACCGCCAGGCTGAGTTCATCCTCGTCGAAGCGGCTATCAGCGGAGCCGACCTGCCCGACTCTTTCTACGAGACTGTCGATGCGCTGCTGGCGGCGCGTCCCGAAACGTGCTGGGAGCTGCATCAACTGGTTATTACGCGGGCGCTGAAACGCTTCGAAGCTGCCGAGATGGACTGGCCGAACGTGCTGCAGAAGCTGGCCGCGGCCAAGCTGCATGAAGTGCCGCTGCTGACTTTCCTGCTGGAACATCCGCTCACGTTGCAGGATAGCCATCTGGAGGCGTACGTGCGCCAGAACCTGCAGAACCTGCCGGAAGAGGCGCGCGCCCCGCTCGTGGCACGCTACGAACAGCTTACCGGCGGACGCACATTGGCCGCGCCAGCGCAGCAGCAAGTGCGTGGCGAAACGGTGCCACCTGTTCCGACTCTCGGCCGTGCTTCCGCTGAGCCCGAGCAGATCGAGAACCTTGGCAGCGTGGCAATCGGCGATACAGGCTCGCTGCGCGGAATGCTGCGCGAGAACGTCAAGCCTGAGACGATCGACATGATGTCGGCCCGCGCCCTGCTGCGTCAGCTTAGCAACGCCGGCTTGCCTGAATGGGCGCCGCTGGAAGCGCGGCTCTGGCTGGTCGAACAACTCGTCGGGCTGTCTAAGGAACGCCTCGCCGTGCAGCTGCTGGACGACCTGCTGCAACAGTCGACACCGCGCGAAACGCAGCTGATGCGCGACCGGCTGCAGGGGGAGCAAATCGGCGGCCTCGCGGCACGGCTGCGCAAATCGATTGGTTCGCGTGACAACTCCGAGATCTGGCTACGCCTCGTGCGGGTCGCCCTGAGCATCGGCGAGTTCCGCGCGGCGAAAGAGCTGCTTATTGAAATTGCACCCGATACGGATGCACGCCGCCAGGCGTTCGCCGAGCTGGAGCACTGGATCACGCGCCAGACCCAGCCCACGCCGTGGATGCTGATCACGCTGTCCGAGGCCCGGCGCGACTCCAGCGACGACCCGCGCGCCGGCTTCGACGTCGCCACGCAGGCCGCGCTGCTGGCCCCGCACGACGCGAATGTGCAGCGCGCCTATTCCGCCTGGACGGGCAAATTGCCCGCGGAGGTGGTCCACGAGCGGCGGCTGTCGCAGGGGATCTACCTGCTCACCCGCGAGGAGCGCGTGGAACTGCTGCCGGTGGTGCTTGGTGAACTGGAAAGCGCGCACTCGAATGGGATCGATGTCGCGGAGTGGATCGACCAGCTGGTCCCGGTTGTGGGACGCCTGCGGGGGGCGAGCCGCACCAAGGCGCGGGAGTCGCTACTGCAGCTCGTGGCCAAGGCGGACGCTGCGTCCTTCCAGGCGACGTTCGAAACCCTGACGAGCGACCTGGAAGAGAACGACAAGTTTGCGCTGGTCAAGCGCATCTCCGATGCCGACCCTGTGGCGCGCGAGCATCTGGCCACAATCCGCGAGCGACTCGAAACGGTAGCTGAGGAGACGGCGCGGGCCAAAGTGGAGTCGGAGATCGAGACGGCGCGTGCAGCCGCGCGTCCAGTGCGTTACAGCGCCGGCGAGATGGTCCCCGGTGAGCCCGTGGCACAGCGGCCCGGGGCCGGGCTGACCAGCCCGTGGCGCAGGGCGCTGGCCATCGCACGCCGTAAGCGCGTCGCCGGTGACCTCGACGGTGCGATTCGCGACCTGCAGGCCGCGCTGGAACTGGATCCGAAAGAGGCGGAGCTTTCAATCGAACTGGCCGAGACATTTGCCGACAGACATGACTACGCGATTGCGCGCAGCATCCTCGGGGAAACGCTGGAGTCGCTGGGTGGTGAAGGGAACGTCGAATTACGCTTAAGATCGCTCTACTGCCTGGCAACCGTGATCGAGCATCTGGAGAATCCGGCTGAGGCAATGCACTGCCTCGAGGAGCTTTTGATAATCCGTCACGACTACCGTGACAGCCGGGAGCGGCTGGAAACTCTGAAGGAACAGATGCGCCCGCGGGAGGCTGTCGCCGCGGCACCGAGTAACATAGCAGCTAACGTGATTCTCGAAGGGATCCTCGATCTGCTGAACTCGCGCGCCGGTGAAGGGGCGGAGGTCTCCGACTGATGCAAGGTCGCCCGACCGGCCACCAAATCGATCCGCTCGCCATCATCGTTGGCCTCGAGGAGCAGGTCAACGAGAGCTCGCAGCGCATCGACAACGCAGTGCGCAACCTGACGGACCTCGCCAAGGCCGTGCGCTCGCTGGTTGGCAAGGTCGAGGAACTGCAGCACAAGCTTGAGGAAAAGCACGCCGGGCCGGATCTGATGTACCCGCACGAGGTACATAGCGAGACGATCCTCGAGCTGCAGACCGAACAAAGCGCGCTCCTGCAGCGGATCGACGACCTGGAGCAGCGCGCGCTGCCGGCCGCGGCGAACGCCGACTACGCGAAAGAGTTCCAGCGCACCGAGGCCGATGTTGAGGCGCTGCGCCTGCAGTTCGTGCAGCTGCAAGACAAGATGGCCGAGCAGGACAAGCGCATGACCCAGCGCATGACCGAGTTCGCGCGCAAGTATCCCGAAGGCCAACTGGCGAAATATGAAGACATCGAACGCCTGGGCAGCAGCCTCGACAAACTGGCCAAGGAGCAATCGCGCGTTGAGGACCGCTTCAAGGAATTCAGCCATGTCAAGGAATCCAGTGCGCTGCTGACCATTCTGCGTACTGAGCACAGTGCGCTGCAGCGTCGCCTGGAGAACCTCGAGGCAACCGGCGTTGCCGGTGGCGGAGATGCCGGACCACTGCTCGATGACCTGCATCGGCAGATCGATAAGCTCACCAAGGAACAGGATGACCTGCGCGAGCTGGCCGCGAAGCTGCAGGAAGCCAATGCCGAACAGCCGGATGTGCGCGCCCTGATCCGGGCCGCGATCACGCCGGTGCGCGAACAGCTCGAGACGCTCGAAGCGCGCGAACCGGCTGAGGCGGTGGACTCGAGCGCGGATGTGGCGCGGATGGAAGCGACGCTGGCCGGACTGTCGAAGCAGCAGGAAACGCAGGCTGCCGCACTGGCCGAGCTGCGCTCCGCGCTGGAGCGTGTCGACAAAGTTGCGGCTGAAGGCATGAAGCCCTCGCCGGAAATGATCGAGGCCGCGGCGTCGGTCAAGCACTTCCAGGCCCAGCTGGAAAAGCTAACCCAGGAGCAGGTAGGTCTGCGCGAACGCGTGGAGTCCGTGGCAACTTTGGGGATGCGCATCGGTGTGCTGGAAGCTCGGGAATTGCCAGAAGCAAAGGACTACAGCGCTGAGCTGGCGCAGCTGCGCGACTCGCTTACCGCGCTGGATGTCAAGTACGGCGAACTTGCAGCTCGCGAGCTACCGGAAACAGTGGACCACAGCTCTGACTTGGCTGGGCTGCGCGAGTCCCTTACCTCGCTGGAAGCGAAGCACAGCGATCTTGCCGCCCGCGAGCTACCGGAAGTAGTGGACCACAGCGCCGAGCTGGCTGGGCTGCGCGAGGCTATCACCGCGCTGAATACAAAGCAGGCGGTCTTTGCCGAAGCGCTGGGCAAGGTCGAGGGCCTGGAGATTCCGGAGGCGCCGGACCATACGCGCGAACTGGAAGACCTGCGGGCCGGCATGGAAGCCCTGAACGAGCAGCAGAGGCCGCTGCTGAAGCGGATCGCCGAGCTGGAAGCGCGGGAAGTGCCGGCGCCGGTCGACCACAGCGCCGAGCTGGCGGAACTCCGCGCGGCAATCGAAAAGCTGGGCGAGCTCCACGCGCCACTGCATGAACGCATCACTGAACTCGCCGCACGCGAGATACCCATACCTATCGACCACAGCACAGACCTTGCGGAAATGAACCGCACGATCGAGTCGCTGTCATCGCAGCATACGCCGCTCCTGGCGCGGGTCTCCGAGCTGGAAGCACGCGAGCTGCCGCAGATCCCCGACCATACGGCGACGCTGGCTGAACTGCAGGAGAGCATTCACGCGCTACAGGTGCAGCAGACAAGTCTGCAGACACGCATCGGCGAAGTTGGCTCGCGCGAGATCCCGGCGCCGATCGACCACAGCTTTGAGATTGCTGAACTCAAGGCGGCGATTAACAACATTGCCGAGCAACACGCCGGGCTCCAGTCGCGGATTGGAGAGGTCGCGTCGCGTGAGCAGCCAGCGCTGCCCGACCACAGCGAGGAGCTCTCCGAGCTAAGGACCACGACGGAAGTTGTGGCCGAGCAGCAGGCGTCTCTGCTGACCCGGATCACGCAGCTGGAGACACGCGAGCTGCCCCAGGCTGCGGACTACAGCGCCGACATTGCACGGATCCAGTCCGTGCTCGACAAGCTGGCGCAGCAGGAGGCGCAGGTCGAGGAGCGGCTGGCGCGCTTTGCCGACCAGGCACAGATCTCCAAGCTGATGGAGACGCTCAGCGAGCTGCAGATGCGCCTCGCGCGCAATTCCGAGCAGCTCGTCAGCATGGAGCAAACGCGCAACCAAGGTCAGGAAGAGCAGCGTAAGCAGCTGCAAAACCAGCTCGACATCCAGGAGCGCCAGCGCGCGCTGCTCGAAGAGATCCAGGTCAAGCTGGAAGTGCAGGATGAGCAGATCACCGCGCAGCAGTCCCAGCTGGCGGAGCTGATGGCGCAGGCCAGGGAAGCTGCGGAGAAGAAGAGACGGGCATCGGACGAACCGCATGCCGACCCCACGATGGGCTCGTTGATCGAAGGCGCGCTGCACATCGAGCGCGGGGAGTACGCAGAAGCCGTGCGCTGCCTCGAAGCTGCGCGCGCGCTGGGCGACAACCCGAAGATCGACCAGGCGCTCGCGCTGGCCAGGAAGATGCTCGAGCAGAAGAAGTAGCGGCGGTTAGGCTCCCGCTGAACCCGACTTACCACTCTTGCGCATCACTTCCTGCGCGACACTCGTGGGAACTTCCGCATAGCGCTTGAATTCCATCGTGTAGCTGGCGCGGCCCTGCGTCTTGTTGCGGGTGTCCATGCTGTAGCCGAACATCTCGCTCAGCGGCACCTCCGCGGTGACGACAGTGTAGCTCGGCTCGCCCTGCCCCATGCCGGTGATCAGGCCGCGACGACCATTGATGTCGCCGACGATCGCGCCGGTGTACTCATCGGGCACGGTGACCTCGACACGCATCAGCGGCTCAAGCAGGCGCGGGGTGCAGCGCTTCATCGCGCCCTGGATGGCGATGCTGCCCGCGGCGCGGAACGCCATTTCCGAGGAATCGACGGGGTGGAAGCTGCCGTGCACGAGGTCGACCTGCACGCCGAGCACCGGATAGCCGGCGAGCACGCCGCTCTTTAGCGCTTCCTTGATGCCGACTTCGATCGGGCCGATGTACTGCGCGGGGATCACGCCGCCGGTGATCTTGTTGTTGAAGACGAACGTCTTGCCCTCGTGCTGCTCCGGGTCGAGCGGCTGGACGTCGATCACGACGTGGCCGTACTGGCCCTTACCGCCGGTCTGCTTGATGTAGCGCTCTTCAACACCGGTGATGCCGGTCGTGATGGTCTCGCGGTAGGCGACCTGCGGGCGACCCACCTTGGCCTCCACCTTGTACTCGCGGAACAAACGGTCGACGATGATCTCGAGGTGCAGCTCACCCATGCCGGAGATGATGACCTGGCCAGTCTCCTCGTTGAACGAGAAGCGGAAGGTCGGGTCCTCGTCGGCCAGCTTGAGCAGGCTCTCGCTCATCTTGTCGCTGTCGGCCTTCGTCTTCGGCTCGATCGCGACATCGAGCACGGTCTCCGGAATGTGGATGCTCTCGAGCAGGATCTTGTTGGCCTTGTCAGTCAGCGTGTCGCCGGTGGTCGCGCTCTTCAGGCCGACCAGTGCGACGATGTCGCCCGCCTGGCAGGTCTCCACGTCCTCGCGGTTGTTGGAGTGCATACGCAGGATGCGGCTGATGCGCTCGCTGGTATCGCGGCTGACGTTGTACACCGCGTCGCCCTTCTTAAGCGTGCCGGAATAGATGCGGGTGAAAGTGATTCGGCCAACGTGTTGGTCGCCGGCGATCTTGAACGCCAGCGCGGCGAACGGACCCTTGGGATCGCACGTGCGCTCGTCGGGCTCTTCGGTGATCGGGTCAACGCCCTTGATTGCGGGCACGTCGAGCGGGCTCGGCAGATAGTCGATTACCGCATCGAGCAGGTTCTGGACGCCGCGGTTCTTGAACGCGGTGCCAGCGAAGACCGGCACGAGCCCAGCATGGATGACAGCGTTGCGCAGCGCCTGCTTGAGCTCGGCGTTGCTGATGCTCGTCTCATCTTCGAGGTACTTGTTCAGCAGCTCGTCGTCCGTCTCGACGATGGCCTCGATCAGCTCGTGGCGCTTCTCCGCGTACTCAGTCTGGTACTCCTCGGGTACTTCCTCAGTGCGGTAGCTCTGCCCCAGTTTGTCCGTGTCGTAGATGTAGGCCTTGCCCTCGATCAGGTCGATCACGCCGCGGAAGTCCGCCTCGTTGCCGATTGGCACCTGGGCGGCTACGGCGCGCGCCATCAGGCGGCTGCGCAGCTTGTCGACGACGTTCCAGAAGTTGCTGCCGACGCGGTCCATCTTGTTGACGAATGCGAGGCGCGGTACGCGGTAGCGGTTGGCCTGGCGCCACACCGTCTCACTCTGCGGCTGCACCGCGCTGACGGCGTCGAGCACGAACACGAGGCCATCGAGCACGCGCATGCTGCGCTCAACTTCGATGGTGAAGTCCACGTGGCCCGGCGTGTCGATCAGGTTAATGTTGTGGTCGTCCCACACGGCGTAGGTTGCGGCAGATGTGATCGTGATGCCGCGCTCGCGCTCCTGCTCCATCCAGTCCATCGTGGCCGCGCCCTCATGCACCTCGCCCAGCTTATGCTGGCGCCCGGTGTAGAAGAGGATGCGCTCGGAGAGCGTGGTCTTGCCGGCGTCGATGTGCGCTGCGATGCCGATATTCCTAATCTTGCTCAGGTCTGCCATCTCAATATCCCTACTACCTATTTACCAAAATCATGTAAGCCAAATAAACATAGAAGGGGCGGCCCGGAAGCCGCCCCTTCTTGCGGGCATCACGCCCGCTTTGTTTGCGGGCACGGAGCCCGCGCCTCGTTTCCTAGAACCTGAAGCTGGCAAAGGCCTTGTTCGCCTCCGCCATCTTGTGCGCATCGTCGCGCTTCTTGATTGCCGTCCCCGTGCCGTTGGCGGCATCGAGCAGCTCCGCCGCCAGCTTGACGCTGAACGTCTTGCCGCTGCGCGTCTTCGCCGCGTTGAGCAGCCAGCGCATTGCCAGCGCATAGCGGCGCTCGGGACGCACCTCGATCGGTACCTGGTAGGTCGAACCACCGACGCGGCGGCTCTTCACTTCCAGCGTGGGCAGCGTGTTCTGGATTGCCTTCTCGAACACCTTGATCGGCTCGCCGCCGGTCTTCTGTTCGATGTTCGCGAGGCTCATGTAGAACAGCCTCTGCGCCGTGCTCTTCTTGCCGCGGCGCATGATGTTGTTGATGAATTTGCTCACCAGCACCGATCCGTAAACCGGATCGGGGGCCGGCGTGCGCTTGGCTACTTTGCGGGGGTCACGTGGCATTCCTGCTTACTCCTACTTCTTACCCGTCGTCGCGCCCTTGCCGCGCTTCGTGCCGTACTTACTGCGGCCCTGCTTACGGTTGGCCGTGCCGGCCGCATCGAGGGTGCCGCGGATGATGTGGTAGCGCACGCCCGGCAGGTCAGGCACACGGCCGCCGCGCACCAGCACCACGCTGTGCTCGGCGAGGTTGTGGCCGATGCCGGGGATGTAGGCCGTCACTTCAAAGCCGCTCGTCAACTTGACGCGCGCCACTTTGCGCAGCGCGGAGTTCGGCTTCTTCGGCGTGACGGTCCAGACGCGCGTGCACACGCCGCGGCGCTGTGGGCAGGCCTTGAGCGCCGGGCTCTTGCTCTTGGTACGCGGAAGCTCGCGCCCATGGCGGATCAGCTGGTTAATGGTTGGCATAGAACGGTCAAATCCTCGAAATGGAAATCCGCAGGCTCGCTGCGGACTAAATAATGTACCACAAAGGCGGTATTGGGGCAAGCGCAGGCATAGCGATAAGGCGCGCCATTGCGTAATATATCAGCCCATCAACGGGGGCGGCACGGCGGGGGAAAGCACGGGCGAGGCGTCCGGATGGGCGCGCGCCGCCCTGCGCGCCATGATCCTCGCCTTCGCAGTACCTGTCATTCTGGCAGCGATACTGAACTTCCTCGTCAACCCGCTCGGGCTCTACCCTACCCACCTGCTGGCACCGACCGAGCAGAACCTGCGGCGTTACAAGTTCGAGCAGGTCCAGCGGCTTGGGCTGAAGCCGGTCACGCTGATCCTCGGCAGCTCGCGCGTGATGACGATGCGCAGCTCGGACGTGGAGCAGTACCTCCCCGGGGATTGCTACAACTTCTCGATGCAGAGCGCCGCGGCGGAAGACTGGTATGCCGCGCTGCGGCTGATGGTCGAGGACCTGCACGCGCCGCTCCGCGATGTGGTAATCGGCATGGACTATGAGGCGTTCAACCCGGCAATCCCGACGATGAGCGAGGGGCGGTATTTCCCACAGTTCGCGAAGTACCTGGTGCATACGAAGCTACGCAGCCGCATGCTGGACCAGCTCGGGCTGCTGCTGTCGTCGGAGCAACTCGACGCGACGAAGGGCGTGCTGACCAGCCAATTTCAACGTGAGAACAAATCGCAAAACAAAGTTGTGGAGCCCGATGGCACACTGCTCCTGCGCGACCGCGAGGAAGAGATCAAGGCCGGGACGTTCAACCTGCAGGCAGTGCTTGATGGCCGTGTACGCAAGTACGCCGCGCGCAGCCTGCATCTAGCTGGCTACGACAAGCCGAGTGCCGAGCGCCTGCGTTACCTCGACGACCTGCTCGACTACGCCGACCGGCACCACATTACGCTGCACATCTACATCACACCGTACCACCCGCGGCTGTGGGAAGTGCTGCGGCCGCTGCCGGGAATCAGCGTGCTGCGCGAAACGCGGCGCGAGGTGCAGCAGCACTGTCTGGCGCACGGGGTACACCTGATCGATTTCGGCTACATCGAGCGCTTCGGCGGCAGCCCGGACCAGTTCTACGACGAGATCCATATGTGGCCAAGCAACCAGGCGCGGCTGTTGCACGCTCTGTTCGGCGACGAGCAGATGTACAGGCAGCAGGTCGCGCTCGCCGGGGCCGCGCGGTGATCTTCTCCAGCCAGGTCTTCATCTTCGTGTTCGCGCCGCTGGCGATCGGCGTCTATTGGCTGCTGCCGCAGCGCTGGCGTCTGCACTGGCTGGTGCTGGCGAGCTACGTGTTCTACGCCTGGGCCGACTGGCGCTTCTGCCTGCTGATGCTGACGACGACGGTGGTGGACTTTGTAGCGGCGCAGCGGATTGCCGCATGTGATGGTGGCGCGGGCGGCACTGCCCGCGATTCCGAGGCGGGCACGGCCGCCCGCCCCACCTGCAAGAAACTTTGGCTACTTTTCACCCTGCTCATCAACCTCGGGCTGCTGGGTTTTTTCAAGTACGCCGGCTTCTTCGCCACGTCGTTCAACGCGCTGTTTGCCGTAATCCATCAACCGGCGCAGATCCCGATCGTCGAGCTGGTCTTCCCTGTCGGCATCAGCTTCTATACCTTCGTTTCACTCGGCTACAGCATCGACGTGTATCGCCGCGCGGTGAAACCCACGCGCGACTTCATTCAGTACGCTGCCTATGTATCGATGTTCCCGCACCTCGTCGCCGGGCCGATCATCCGCTGGCGCGAAGTGGGCGACCAGCTGGCGCATATCCCGCGCCGGCTGGCCAGCGAGCATGCCGCGCTGGGCTGCATGTTCTTCGCCGCCGGGCTGGTGAAGAAAGTGCTGATCGCCGACCGGCTGTCGTTTTACGTCGACCCGCTGTGGGCCGACTACACGCACCTCTCCACTCCCGAGGCCTGGGCCGCCACCCTCGGCTACGGCCTGCAGATCTACTTCGACTTCGCGGGGTACAGCCTGATGGCGGTCGGGCTCGGGCTGCTACTCGGGCTGCGCCTGCCGCAGAACTTCAACTCGCCCTACCGCGCCGCCGACATCGCCGACTTCTGGCACCGCTGGCATATGACGCTCTCGACGTGGCTGCGCGACTACGTCTTCCTCACCATCGGCGGGCTGCGCGTCGACCGCCGCTGGTTCGCGGTGTTCTTCACGATGGTTGTTGCCGGGCTGTGGCACGGCGCGAACTGGACTTTCGTGCTGTGGGGCGCCTACCACGGCGCGCTGCTGGTCATCCACCATGGCCTGCGTGCAGCCAAAGTGAAGTGGGTCGGCGGCTGGCCGGGGCGCATCGGCACGCTGCTGCTGGTGATGCTCGGCTGGGTGCTGTTCAGAGCCGGGAGCTTCCATGTGGCGCGGGTTGTCTACGGGGACCTGTTCAACCTGGCCGGCTTACTGCACGCGCCGCAGATCCCGTCAGCCTATTGGCCGCTGCTGATTCTCGCGCTGCTGTGGGCGATCTTCGCACCGAATGCATACGATGCATGGCTGAACCGCGGCGTGCGACCCTCGCGCGCGTTCCTGGTCATGCTTGGATTGCTCGCGGCGCTGGCGGTGATGCTGCTCTCCCAGAGCAGCCCGTTCCTGTACTACCAGTTTTAGGGGCCTAAATCACATCTATCGAGATTTCGCGGTAATCGAATTGTGAGCGGTCAGTATCTTCAAAGTGATAGCCTTCGCTGTTGCTCCACACTGTGATCTTCTGACCACCTGACGCCGCATTCTTGGCGCTTGCGATGTAAAAGTAATACTGGCCCGGCTCGTAGAGTCTTCCCGTGAACGTTAACTGATTCCCGACTGGTTGCAATGGCGTCGGGGTGTACCAAGTAATCCGATACAGAAACGGCTGCACTATGCCGCCGGCATGGCTTATGCCAACTGTCGGCTGAGCAGGGGAAAGACTGAAATCTTGGGACTGCAGGACAACGTTTTCCTCCGTCAACAGTTCCGGCATTGCGGCCGTAGACAGCGTAATCGTAATGGTAAATGGTTGCCCAGAAGTTACGCTAGAGGGTGCGCTTACGTTCTCAACAAACGGAATGTAAACGACCTGCGGAGCCCGGCCTTCGCCGCCGGGACCCGTCGGCGACCAGATTGGGGTGTGGCAGCCGCTTGCCAATAGTGCAAAGCAGACAAGCGGAAGTATTCGTAAGCTGATCTTCACTCGGAAATGCTACCGCACTTCCTCGCTGGACAACTATGTCGCCTTGGCCGCAGCCTTGCGCGAAGATGCGCTACGCTCGGCCCGCGCACCTGGTTTCAGCAGCGGCTTCAGGAACTCTCCCGTAAAGCTGCGCTTCTCTTTTGCGACTTCCTCGGGCGTACCTTGCGCGATGATGTAGCCGCCCTTCGCGCCACCCTCGGGACCGACATCGATGATCCAGTCGGCGGTCTTGATTACGTCGAGGTTGTGCTCGATCACGAGCACTGTGTTGCCACCCTCGACGAGGCGGTTAAGCACTGCGAGCAGCTTACGGATATCTTCGAAATGCAGCCCGGTCGTTGGCTCGTCGAGCAGGTACAGCGTTCGCCCGGTGGCACGCTTGCTCAGCTCCTTGGCCAGCTTTACGCGCTGGCTCTCGCCTCCCGACAGCGTAGGTGCGCTTTGGCCCAGCTTGATGTAGTCGAGGCCGACGTCGGCCAGCAGCTGCAGGCTGCGCACCAGCGCGGGGATGTTGGCGAAGTGCGTCAGCGCCTCAGCGACGCTCATCTCCAGCACGTCGAAGATGTTCTTGCCCTTGAACGCGACGGCGAGCGTCTCGCGGCTGAAGCGCTTGCCGTGGCAGACGTCGCACTGCACGAACACGTCGCTGAGGAAGTGCATTTCGATTCGTTTCACGCCGTCGCCCTGACATGCCTCGCAGCGTCCGCCCTTGACGTTGAAGCTGAAGCGCCCTGGCGTGTAGCCGCGCACCCGGCTCTCCGGCAGCTCGGCGAACAGCTTGCGGATCGTGTCCCACACGCCGACGTATGTCGCCGGGTTGCTGCGCGGCGTGCGCCCGATCGGCCGCTGGCTGATCTGGATCACTTTGTCGACGTTTTCTTTGATCCCGCGGATCTCCTTGAACTTGCCGGTGGAGCGGATGCTCCCGTTGATCAGGTTGGCCGTCGCCTTCCACAGCGTCTCGTTGATCAGGCTGCTCTTTCCGCTGCCCGACACGCCCGTTACGCAGACTAGGCAGCCGATCGGGATGCGCGCGTTGACCGACTTAAGGTTGTTCGCCTCCGCGCCGACGATCTCAATCCAGCCCCTGCCCTCGCGGCGCGCTGCGGGTAGCGCGATCTCTTCGGTACCTGCGAGGAACCGGCCCGTGATGGTCTTCTTGCTGCGCGCGAGCTGCTCTGCAGTACCCTGCGCGCAGACTTCGCCGCCGTAGATACCGGCGTGCGGGCCAAAGTCGATGATCTGGTCGGCACGGCGCATCGTTTCTTCATCGTGCTCAACTACGAGCACGGTGTTGCCCAGGTCGCGGAGGCTCTCCAGGGTCTGGATCAGCTTGAGGTTGTCGCGCTGGTGCAGGCCGATGCTCGGCTCGTCGAGCACATACAACACGCCGGTCAGCCCGCTGCCGATCTGGCTCGCGAGGCGGATGCGCTGGCTCTCGCCGCCGGACAGCGACGGCGCAGTGCGTGACAGCGTCAGATAGCCGAGGCCCACGTTCTGCAGGAAGCCGAGCCGCTCCGTGATCTCCTTGAGCAGCTCATGGCTGATCTCCTGCTCCATCGGCGTCAGTTCGGCGGGTAGACCGCCAAAAAATTCGACGGCATGCTCGATGTCGCGCGCGACGACTTCGTCAATGCCGTGGCCACCGATCTTCACGGCCAGCGCCTCGGGCTTGAGTCGCCGGCCTTTGCACACCGGGCACGGTTTGCTGCCGAAGAACTGCGCGTACCACTGCCGCGCGCCTTCGCTTTGGGTCGACTTGTAGAGCCGCGCGATGTGGTTGCTCAGGCCCTCGTACTCGCGGTTGCGGTTGCGGTATGTGAACTTCGCGCCAAACATCAGCGCGTCCATCGCCTTCTTCGGGAAGTCCTGCACGGGCATATCGATGCTCGCGCCGAAGGACTTCAGCATGATGTCGATGAACGTCGCGTAATCGGGGCGCGTGGTGCTGAGGAATCCCCAGGGGCGCACCGCACCCTTGTTGATCGTCTCCGAGGGGTCCGGGATGATCAGGTCGGGGTCGACCTCCATGGCTGTGCCCAGGCCGTCGCAGGCCGTGCAGGCGCCCTGCGGGCTGTTGAAGCTGAAGAGCTGCGGCGTGAGCTCGCTGTAGCTGATGCCGCAGTCGACGCAGGCGTTGCGCTCGGAGAACAGCATCTCCCTGCCGTCGTCGGCATTGAGCACGAGCACTGTGCCACCGCTCTCTTTCAGCGCAAGCTCGATGGCTTCAGCCAGACGTGGTGTGTCATCCGCACTGAGCGCGAGGCGGTCGATCACGATCTCAATGCTCTGTTTGCGGTTCTTATCGAGCTTGATCTCATCGCTCAGGCTGAGAATCTCGCTGTTAACCCGCACGCGCGCATAGCCGGCGATGCGTGCCGCCGCGAACACATCCTTGTATTCGCCCTTGCGCGAGGTCGCGACCGGTGCCAGCAAGTAGACTCGCGTGCCCGCGGGCAGCTCCATGATGCGCTCGACCATTTCGTCGACACTCTGGCGACCAACGGCACGTCCGCATTGCACGCAGTGTTGCCGACCCGCGCGCGCGTAGAGCACGCGCAGGTAGTCGTAAATCTCTGTGACTGTGCCCACGGTGCTGCGCGGGTTGTGGCTCTGCGCCTTCTGCTCGATGGCGATCGCCGGTGACAGCCCGGTGATGTGGTCGACTTCGGGCTTGTCGAAGCTTTGCAGGAACTGCCTCGCGTAGCTGCTCAGACTTTCCAGGTAGCGGCGCTGGCCCTCGGCATAGATCGTGTCGAAGGCGAGGCTGCTCTTACCGCTGCCGGACGGCCCAGTGAAGACGACCAGCTTGTTGCGCGGGATTTTGACATCGATGTTCTTCAGGTTGTGCACGCGCGCGCCGCGGACATGGATGCAGTCCGCGACCGGCTTGGGCTTGGCTGTGCGACGTGAACCGTTAGCTGCCACTGCGAATGATTACCCCTCAACCCTTAGGACGCGATTAACTATACACCCGTTTGGATGAACGCAAAAGGGCGGGAGTACTACCCGCCCTTTACAAAAGCCAATTCTCATGTCCGGCGCTTAGCCACCCAGCTCGAAGCGGTGGAAGCGCGCGATCGCGATCGTGTCGCCGAGGTCCTGCTCGGCCTTCTTGATCACATCGCTGAGCTTGCTCTTCTCGTCGCGGATGTAGGGCTGGTCGAGCAGCGCGATGTCCTCGAACCACTTGTTCATGCGGCCCGTGACCTTCTTCTCCGCAATCTCCTTGGGGTCGCCCTTGAAGTTGGGACCGCCGGGGGTTTCGCCAAGCGCGATCTCGAGCTGCATCGCCTTCTCCTTCTCGATCGCCGCCGGATCGATGCCGTCGCGGCTGACCGCCTGTGCGACAGCTGGGATGCCCGACGCGACCTGCATCGCGATATCGCGCGCGACCTCACGGAACGCCGGGTTGTTGTGCGTCTCGACGTGGCCCGTGGTGAAGCACACAATTGACGCGACGCGGCCAGTGGCGTGCATGTAGTCCTGCAGGAAGTCGTGCGGATCCTCGCTGCGCTCGATGGCCAGCGCGCCGAGCTGGATATTCTCGCGGATCACCGCGACCGCGCCGACCAGCGCATCGTTCACGCTCTGCCCGTTCTTGAAATCGAGGCCCTTCGCCGCTTCAAGATCGTCACCTTTCAGGCTCTTGCCGAGCAGGCCGGGATCGACCTCAGTTGTCGCGAAGAAGAATGCCAGATCCTTGGCTAGGTCCTGGAACTGGTCGTTGCGCGCGACGAAGTCTGTCTCGCAGTTGACCACGACCAGCGCGCCATGGCGGTCATCCACCTTATAGAAGCGGATAAGGCCGTCCTTGGCGAGGCGGTCGCTCTTGCTCGCCGCCTTGGCGAGGCCGACCTTGCGCAGCTCGTCCGCCGCTTTGTCCATGTCGCCGTCACTGGCGACCAGCGCTTTCTTACAGTCCATCATTCCTGCGCCGGTACGCTGGCGCAGTTCGCTCACCATGCTTGCTGTGATATCTGCCATTTGAATTCCTCCGATCGGACCGGCTACCGCGCCGTCCGTCTGTTCCATCCCGCCAACGCTGTGCTCTTCGACGCGGGCGGGTTACTGAATCTCAGTTTCCTGCTGGCTGGCGTTTTCCTTCAGCGTCTCGCCTTCACTCTGCTGCAGGTTCGCGTTGACGTCGCCACCCAGCTCGGGCGCGGCGGCCACGGGCTGCTCGGCGCTGCCGTTGGAAGCCGCCGGCACAGGCTGCTCCGCCAGGGCGGGGGCTGCAGGTGCGGCAGCGCTGCCGTTTGACTCAGCCGGCGGCGTGACGCCCACGGCGGCCGCCACGAGGTCGGCCGTCTCCCCTTCCTCAGCTTCGGCGGCGCGAATGAACACGCTGTCGGGGGGAAGGTAGCCGTACTTCGCTTCCATCACGCTGTCGGCGATGATCTGGCAGAACAGGCGGATGCTGCGGATAGCGTCGTCGTTACCCGGCAGCTTGAAGTCCACGTCGTCCGGGTCGCAGTTCGTATCGAGGATGCCGATGATCGGGATCTTCAGCTTGCGCGCCTCGAGCACCGCGATTGCTTCCTTCTTCACGTCGACGATGAACAGCGCATCGGGGATGCCGTTCAGGTCGGCCATGCCGCCGAGGAACTTCTCGAGCTTGCCCAGCTCTTCCTCAGCGAAGCGGCGGTCTTGCTTGGTGAGCGTGTCGAACTCGCCGCTCTCCTTCTGACGGCGCAGATCGCGCAGGCGCTCGATACGCGCGCGGATTGTCTGGCGGTTCGTCAGCAGGCCGCCCAGCCAGCGCTGGTTGACATACGGCATTCCGCATTTCGTCGCTTCCTCGCGCACGGCGTCCTGCGCCTGCTTCTTGGTGCCGACAAAGAGGATCGTCTTACCTTGGCTGATCAGCTCGTGCACATATGCATGCGCAGTGTCGACGAGCTTCGTTGTCTGCTGCAGGTCGAGGATGTGGATGCCGTTACGCTTGGTGTAGATGAACGGGGCCATCTTGGGGTTCCACTTACGCGTCGGGTGACCGAAGTGGACGCCGCACTCAAGCAATTGGCGCAAAGAAATCAGTGCCACGATTACCTCCGATGAGGGGATTAGAAGTGCCTGCCCGCCGTGGCTATGGCGATCAGGGCGGGGAATTGTAACATAGAGGGCCCAACAAAGAGTGGGTTTGTCTACGCCAATAGAAGTCCAACTGCCGCCATGACCGCCATACCGAGGTCTTCCGCTAACGTGACCGTTGTAAGCGGCAGCTTAATCGCAGTGCCCAAACATGCGCACTGCACTGTCCGCCTCTCACGTAGCACCTGGAACACGCCAAGGCTGCTAAACACCATGACCACCAGCGTGGCCCAGTTGGTCAGCCTGGGATTGAAAGCCGTCAGGTAGGCACAGCCCAGCGCCAGCTCGATGAATGGATAAACGTAGCCATATGCGGGCACTCTCTTCGCCAGCAGATCGTACGTGCTGTAGCCTATCGCAAAGCCGGGCAAGTCGATCAGCTTGAATCCGGCGAACACAAGGAAGAAGCCGGCCATGAAGGCCGTCATTAAGCCGTGCCAGTGAATCCCGTGCTCGATCTGCGACAGCACACTGGCGAGCAGGATCAGACCGATGATTATGAAGAGCGGGAGGTAGCGCCCTGAGGACACGCCAATCTCAACAGCCTCGTGCTGGTGTACAGCTGAAGAGCTATGCAGTCAATGGTCGCCAGTGGTTTCCGCGCTTGCGGAATAGCCGGACTCACCTACGACGGTGACCATGGCTTCAGTGGAAGCGCGTGCAGGGTCGTATCTCACCTCCGCTGAACCTTTCGCGAGGTCGACATTGGCATCCTGCACACCCGGCACGTTCAGCAGCGCCTTGCGTACCGTGTTCACGCAGCCGTTGCACGTCATGCCGGTCACCTTCAGCTGCGCCGTGGCCGGCTGCCAGTTGCTCTTGCTTGCATCCATGAGCCCATACTACCCCGTTACACTGGATTCGTGACCTTGCACATCGGCACCAGCGGCTATGACTACTCCAGCTGGGTCGGCGCGGACCGCTTCTATCCGCCTTCGCTGAAGAACCAGCGCCGTGACTGGCTGACGTACTACGCGTCGCAGTTCGAGGTTGCCGAGCTGAACTTCACCTACTACGGCGAAACCAAGCCGCAGCAGATGGAAGACATGCTGCGCCGCGTTGACCCTTCGCAGGCGCTGTTCCTATTAGAAGGAGAATTCCGTCCGCTGGCGGACTTCCAGTTCGTGATCAAGGCTTACTCCGCGCTCACTCACGAGATGGATGCGGGCTGGCGCGGGGTGGCCGAGAAGTTCGTCAGTGACGTCTCGCCACTGCAAGAAGCCGGGAAGCTGGCCGGCGTGCTGGCGCAGTTCACGCCCAAGATGAAGTACGGCGAAAAGCCGCTGACGTACGTCGTGCGCCTGGCCGAAGCTATCGCACCGATGCAGCTCATCGCCGAATTCCGCCATCCGAGCTGGTTCACGCCTGAGGTCGCGACGCAGCTCTCACAGCGCGGCATCGTCTTTACGCTGGTGGATACGCCACCGGAAGTGGAGCTGCCACTACTCGGGCTGAAGCGATCGGATCAGACTGAAGCCTCGGCGGAGGAGGTGCGCGAAGCCTTACAGACTGCACCCTTCGAGTACATCCGCCTGCATGGGCGCAACGCTGGTCACTGGTACGGTGGTGACGGTGTGCAGCGCTACAACTGGAACTACACGCCTGAGGAGATGGACTGGATCGTCTGGCGCACTCGTACACATGTCCCTAAGCACCTTTACGTGCTGTTCAACAACTGCTACTGGGCCTACGCCGCGCGCAATGCGCAGCAGCTTAAGGAGCTGTACTACGGTGCGGGCGAATGAAGTTTTCCCGGGGGTGGGGCTCGAACCCACGACATCCAGTTCCACAAACTGGCACTCTAACCAACTGAGCTACCCCGGGACAGGGATTGAAGCAAGAATGGAGGTAAGGGGATTCGAACCCCTGGCCTTACGGATGCGAACCGTACGCTCTACCAACTGAGCTATACCCCCACGAAAGCGGAGAGAGAATATAACATAACGGGTGTACTGCGGCGCCTGTTCAGGCCTGCTGTTCCGGCACCAAACCCGCGGCAAACTCCGCAGCGTTGAAGTCGAGGAGATCGTCCATCGTCTCCCCCACGCCCAGGTAGAGCACGGGGATATGCAGCTTGTCGACAACTGCGAGGATCGCCCCACCCTTCGCCGTGCCGTCGATCTTATTCAGCGCCAGTCCACTCAGCGGGCAGACTTCGTTAAACAGCTCCGCCTGACTGATGGCGTTCTGGCCCACGGTTGCATCGAGCACAAGGATGTGCGCCACATTCGCGCCCGGGCAGGCCTTCTCCACTGTGCGCGCGATCTTGCCGAGCTCGGCCATCAGGTTGCTCTTCGTCTGGAGACGCCCCGCCGTGTCAACGATCAGCACATCCGCACCGCGATTGGTGGCAGCCTGAGCCGCGTCAAACGCGACCGCCGCCGGGTCTGATCCCTCCTGGCCGCTGACGATCTCCACCCCGGCGCGCTGCGCCCAGATGCGCAGCTGGT
>JADMIO011070305.1_pt1 | contig 31009 bp, 28 predicted proteins | sample 8958161 | NCBI WGS metagenome assembly JADMIO01 (sample SAMN16585339, study PRJNA669376) | soil metagenome | isolation source: Crop rotation soil | place: USA: Cullars Rotation, Alabama | collected 2011 | reverse complement strand
GCCGCGACTTCAAGTCACGTGAATTCCAAGCTTCGGATCCCACTGTGCTGGAAAGACTCGGTCTTGAGGATCTTCACGGCCGCGTGCTTGAGTTCCGGCTGCTTCGACGTCGGGCAGTACGCTGACGTCGTGATCGCGTTGACGCCCGCCAGCGGCTCGCCGATCGAGGAGCTGCCGGTGAGGTACTCGCTGCCCCAGTGCATCGCCATGAACGCCTGGCCGAGGCCGACTTCATTGCTCGTCTGCACCGGCACGACAATCGAGCCGCGCTTGCTGGTCAGGTGCACGAGCTCGCCGTCGCGCAGGTTGCGGCGCGACATGTCCTGCGGGTTCATCTGCACGCACGGCTCCGCGACGTGGCCGAAGAGGCGCCCGAGCGTGCCGGTGCGGCTCATGCCGTGCCACTGGTCGCGCAGGCGCCCGGTGGTGAGCGAGAACGGGAAGCGCGACTCGCGCGGCTCGGCGAGCGGCCGGTACGCGACGTTCGCGAACCGTGCCTTGCCGTCGGGCGTGGGGAACACACCGTCTTCATAAAGGCGCGTCCTGCCTTCGGTGTCGCCCTCGCGCATCGGCCACTGCAACGGCTGCGACTCCAGCTGCGCATAGCTCATGCCGGTGATGTCGAGATCGCGGCCGCGCGTCGATTCGCGGTGCTCGTTCCAGATCTGCTCCGCGCCGGCCTCTGCGTCCGTGAGGGAGTAAGGGAACAGCGTGGAAAGCCCGGGGCGCAACTTCTTCTCGAGCCGCCGCGCGAAATCGACGGCGATCGACCAGTCGTGCCGCGTGCCCGCAGGGCTCGTGACCGCCGGTCGCACACGGCTGACGCGGCGTTCGCTGTTGGTGACGGTGCCGGTCTTTTCGCCCCATGTCGTCGCGGGCAGGAGCAGGTCGGCGTAGTCGCAGGTCGCCGTGGTGAGGAAAGCCTCCTGCACGACGACGAGCTCGGCGCGCTCCAGTGCGCGGCGCACCGTCGCCTGGTCGGGCATCGATTGCGCGGGATTCGTGCAGGCGATCCACAGCGCCTTGATCTCGCCATCGGCCGCGGCCTGGAACATCTCCACCGCCGTCTTGCCCGGCTTCTCGGGCACGGAAGGCACGCCCCATAGCGTCGCGACTTCGGCGCGATGCGCGGGATTGGCAAGGTCGCGATGCGCCGACAGCAGGTTCGCGAGCCCGCCGACTTCGCGCCCACCCATCGCGTTCGGCTGCCCGGTGAGCGAGAACGGACCGGCACCGGGCTTGCCGATGTGCGCCGTGGCCAGGTGCAGGTTGATGAGCGCGGCGTTCTTCGCCGTGCCGCTGGTGGACTGGTTCAGGCCCTGGCAGTAGAGACTCAGCGTGGCGGGCGACGTGGCGAAGAGACGCGCCGCTTCGTAGAGGTCTTCCTTGCGGATGCCGCACGTCTGCGACACGACGTCCGGCGTGCAGTCGCGCGCCGTGGACTTCAGGTCCTCGAAGCCGCGCGTGTGGGCTGCAATGTAGTCGTGCTTCACCCAGCCTTCCCATAGCATGATGTGCAGCATGCCGTGGAACAGCATCACGTCGGTGCCCGGCTGGACCGGCAGGTAGAGGTCGGCGATCTCGGCGGTGTCGGTGCGGCGCGGGTCGCAGAAGACGATCTTCATCGCCGGGTTGGCGGCCTTGGCGTCCTCGATGCGGCGAAAGAGGATCGGGTGCGCCCACGCGGTGTTGCTGCCGACGATGAAGATGCACTGCGCGTGGTTGACGTCGTCGTAGCAGTTCGGCGGCGCGTCGGCGCCGAGCGTCATCTTGTAGCCGGCCACCGCGCTGCTCATGCAAAGGCGCGAGTTGGTGTCGACGTTGTTCGTGCCGATAAGGCCCTTGGCGAGCTTGTTGAAGACGTAGTAGTCCTCGGTGAGCAGCTGGCCGGAGATGTAGAAGCCGACGGCATCGGGGCCGTGCTCGCGGATCACCTGCGCGAACGTCTCGGCGGCAAAGGCCAGGGATTCGTCCCACGACACGCGCGAAGGCCGTTCGCCGCGGTGCATGCGGCGCATCGGGTGCAGCAGGCGCGCCCGCCGCGTCACGGGCGCGGCGGCAGTCAGGTGCAGCGACGAACCCTTGCTGCACAGGCGCCCGAAGTTGGCCGGATGGTCAGGGTCGCCACGCACGCCGGTGATCTGGTCGCCGGCCGATTCGATGATGACGCCGCAGCCGACGCCGCAGTAGGGACAGGTGGACTTCGTTTCCTTCAAGCGGTCACTCCCTCCCCCTCTGGGGGAGGGGTGGGGTGGGGGCGCAAGGTCCTGCGCGAGGCGGTTCCACGTCGATCGCGAGCGTTGCGAGTTCGACCGGGTCGAGCATCACGTCGCCGCCTTCCACGCGGCACCCGAACTTCGTCGTGCAGCCTTCGTCGGGCGACCTCGCGCAGCCGTCGTCGAGGCCGATCGTCCAGTTGTGCAGCGGGCACGCCACGCTCGTTCCGAAAACGATGCCTTGCGAGAGCGGGCCGCCCTTGTGCGGGCAGCGGTCGAGCAGCGCGAAGACCTGGTCCTGGTCGTTGCGGAACACGGCGACGTCGATGCCGCGCTCACGGCGCACGCGGCGCGAACCGAGTACGGGGATATCGCCCACCTTGCAGATCACGGTCCAGTCGTTCATCTTCATGCCGCCTGCTCCACCGGCGCGAGCTTGATGAACTGGCGCGTGTCGACGGCCGCCTTGTCGTGCTCGAACCACGGATCGGGCTCGCCGTCGAGGCTGAACTGCAGCCGTTCCCACAGCGCCTTGCGGCCTTCGTGGTCCTCGAGCACCTTCTTCTTCACGTGGTCGAGGCCGACGCGGTTCACGTAGTGCACCGTGCGCTCGAGGTACCAGCCTTCCTCGCGGTACAGCTGCAGGAACGCGCCGCTGTACTCGAGCACCTCGGCCGCGGTCTTGAGCTTGCAGAAGAAGTGGGCGACTTCGGTCTTGATGCCGCCGTTGCCGGCGACGTAGATTTCCCAGCCCGAATCCACGCCGATCACGCCGACGTCCTTGATGCCCGACTCGGCGCAGTTGCGCGGGCAGCCCGAGACCGCCAGCTTGACCTTGTGCGGCGCGTACATGCGCCAGAGGGCCCGCTCGAGGTCCTTGCCCATCTGCGTGGAGTCCTGCGTGCCGAAGCGGCACCACTCGCTGCCGACGCAGGTCTTCACCGTGCGCAGCGCTTTCGCATAGGCGTGGCCCGAGGGCATGCCGATGTCCTTCCACACGTCCTGCAGGTCTTCCTTCTTCACGCCGAGCAGGTCGATGCGCTGGCCGCCGGTGACCTTCACCGTCGGGATCTTGTACTTGTCGACGGCGTCGGCGATGCGGCGCAGCTCGTCGGCCGTGGTCTCGCCGCCCCACATGCGCGGGATGACGGAGTAGGTGCCGTCCTTCTGGATGTTCGCGTGGCTGCGCTCGTTGATGTAGCGGCTTTGCGGATCGTCCTTCGCTTCCTTCGGCCAGGTCGACAGCAGGTAGTAGTTGATCGCGGGGCGGCACGACGCGCAGCCGTTGGGCGTGCGCCATTCCATGAACTCGTACACCGAAGCGATGGTGAGGAGCTTGTTCGCGCGGATCGCATCGCGCACGTCCTGGTGGCTGTGGTCGGTGCAGCCGCACATCGCCTTCTTCTTCGGCGCGGCGGAGTAGTCGCCGCCCGCTGTGAACATCAGGATCTGTTCGACGAGGCCGGTGCACGAGCCGCAGCTCGCGCTCGCCTTGGTGTGCTTCTTGACCTCGTCGATCGTGAAGAGACCCTTCTCCTTGATCGCCTTGCAGATCGCGCCCTTGCTCACGCCGTTGCAGCCGCACACTTCGGCGTCATCGGGCATGGAAGCTGCCTTCGTGTGGCCTTCATGGCCAGTGTCGCCGATGCTCGACTCGCCGAACATCAGCTTGTCGCGCAGGTCGCCGATCTTGCGGCCGTCGCGCAGCAGCTTGAAGTACCAGCTGCCGTCCACGGTGTCGCCGTAGAGGCAAGCGCCGACCAGCTTGTCGTCCTTGATCACGAGCTTCTTGTAGACGCCGCCGAACGGGTCGGACATCACGATTTCTTCCGTGCCTTCACCGCCCATGAATTCGCCGGCGGAGAACAGGTCGATGCCGGTCACCTTGAGCTTCGTCGAGGTGAGCGAGCCCGAGTAGCGGCCGATGCCGAACTGCGCGAGGTGGTTGGCCGCGACCTTGGCCTGTTCGAAGAGCGGCGCAACGAGGCCGTACGCGATGCCGCGGTGGGCGGCGCACTCGCCGACGGAGTAGATGCGCGCGTCGGTCACGGTCTGCATCGTGTCGTGCACGACAATGCCGCGGTTGACGTGGAGCTTCGCCTTCTCGGCGAGCTCGGTGTTGGGGCGGATGCCGACGGCCATCACGACGAGGTCGGCATCGAGCCGCGTGCCGTCCTTGAACACGATTTCCTTCACGCGGCCATTCGGGCCGCCGACGAGTTCCTGCGTGTGCGCGCCGATGAGGAACTTCAGCCCGCGGCCTTCCAGCGACTTCTGCAGCAGCTTGCCCGCCACGTCGTCGAGCTGGCGCTCCATGAGCCATGGCATGACGTGCACCACCGTCACGTCCATGCCGCGCAGCATCAGGCCGTTGGCGGCTTCGAGGCCGAGCAGGCCGCCGCCGATGACCACCGCCTTCTTGTATTGCTTCGACGCGTCGATCATCGCGTTCGTGTCCGCGATGTCGCGATAGGCGATCACGCCCTGCAGGTCCTTCCCGGGCACGGGCAGCATGAACGGGTTGGAGCCCGTGCACAGCAGCAGCCTGTCGTATTCCTCCTCGGTGCCATCCTCCGCGCGCACCACGCGCTTGATGCGGTCGATTTCCACGACCTTCTTGCCCGCATGCAGCTTGATGTTGTTCTCTTCGTACCACTCCCATGAGTTGAGGACGATCTCGTCGATCGTCTGCTCGCCGGCGAGCACGGGTGACAGCAGGATCCGGTTGTAGTTGGGGTGCGGCTCGGCGCCGAAGACGGTGATGTCATACAGCTCGGGCGCGATCTTGAGCACTTCCTCGATCGTGCGGACGCCCGCCATGCCGTTGCCCACCATCACCAGTTTCGATCGCTTCACAGCCACTCCAAATGATTGCCTGCCTGCTCCAGTGCAATCAACGTGCCAGTGGGCCGCGGGCGCAATCGGGGCGCTGCAAGCTGGTGCGGGCACCGATGCGTGCTGCACCGCACCAAGATGGGCATCCATTTTGCTTAAGCTGGTGCATGGCGTTCGAACTCGACATTGGCTTCACTTCGTTGACAGGCCGCAAGGACATCAACGAGGACTTCGCCGCGGCGATGCTGCCCGAGCCGGGCCACGAGGCCATGGGCGCGATCGCCGCCATCGCCGACGGCGTGAGCATGGGCGGCATGGGGCGCGAGGCGGCGCAGACGACCGTGACCAGCCTGGTGCGCGACTACTTCGGCACGCCCGAAACCTGGGACACCACGGTGGCGCTCGATCGCGTGATCGGCGCGCAGAACTCGTGGCTCGCGGGGTTGAACCGGCGCCGTGCGCCGGCGTGCGGCCTCACCACCTTGACTGCGTTGGTCCTGCGCGGCCACGGCTATGCGCTCGCGCACGTCGGCGACACGCGCGCCTACCTGCTGCGCGAGGGCGAGCTCACGCAGCTGACGCACGACCACGTCGTGGAGCACGCGGACTTCCAGCACAAGCTGCTGCGCGCCGTCGGCGCGGACGACCGCATCGTCGTCGACTACAGCCAGGGTGACCTGCACGTGGGCGACGTCTTCCTGCTCCTGAGCGACGGCGTGCACAACGTCGTGCCCGCCAGGGCGCTCGGCCAGCTCGATGCGGGCGGCGCTGCGCAGGCGGCCAGCGAGCAGCTCGTGCGGAAGGCGTTCGACGAAGGCAGCCGCGACAACGCGACGGCCCTGGTGGTGCGCGTGCTCGGCGTGCTCGAGGGAACGCTGCACGACGAGAACCGCCTCGCGCAGCAGCTGCCCATTCCGCCGCGATTGAAGGTGGGGGACACGCTCGACGGCCTCGTCGTGACGGCGCTGGTGGCCGACAACGGCATCAACCTCATCTACCAGGTGCGCGAGCCGGCCTCGCGCAGGCTGTTCGCGCTCAAGACGCTGAACCCGGCGCGCGCCCGCGATGCGCAGGAGCGCGGCATGCTCGCGCACGAGGCGTGGCTTGCCAGGAGCATGGCTTCCGGACGGGCCGGCGGGCACCTCGTGGCGCTGGCCGACAGGCCCGGCCCGAGCGCTTTCTACCTGCTGTACGAATGGCACTCCGGCGAAACATTGCAGCAGATGCTCGACCGCAAGCACGCCTTCACGCTGCAGCAGGCCGCGACGATCGCCACGCAGGCGGCACGCGCGCTCGGCAGGCTGCACCGGCAGGGCGTGATGCACCGCGACGTGAAGCCCGCGAACCTGCACCACGGTGACGACGGTGTGCTGCGGCTGCTCGACCTCGGCGTGGCCTTGAGCGGCCGCGAACCGGAGGCGACGCGCCTGCTGCATGCAGGAACGCCGAGCTACATGAACCCGGAGCAGTGGGGGCTCGATGCGGGCGGCACGCGCGAGCCGCCCGATGCACAGAGCGACCTCTTCGCGCTCGGCGTCACGCTGTACCAGCTGCTGTGCGGCGGGAGGCTGCCGTACGGCGAAGTGCTGCCCTACCAGGCCGGGCGCTACTGGCGCGACGCAGTAGCGCCGAGCCGCCACAACCCCGGCGTGCCGATCTGGCTCGACCATGTGGTGCTGAAGGCGATCGGGCGCGACAGGCGGCAGCGTTTCGAGACGGCCGAGGAGATGTTGCTGGCGCTGGAGCGCGGCGCCTCGCGGCCCCTCACCGCACCGGCACCCATACCGCTCATGCAGCGCAACCCGGCGACGCTCTGGAAAGTGGCCGCGGCGATCAGCCTGCTGTTCAACGCGATGCTGGTTTGCTGGCTGCTTTTCCTGCCGAAGTAGTGGGTGCGGCCTGCGGGCGCGCCCGTCCGCCCTTCTCGGCCCAGGTGCGCGTCCAGCGAATCTGCATCGCGCGCAGAATCAGCAGCACGAGCACGGCGCAGATCGCGAAACCCGCGAAGCCCCAGAAGTAGGTGCCGAAGTGCTGCTTCGACAGGCCCATCGCGTTCGGGATCAGGCCGCCGCCGAGCGCGCCGACCTCGCCGATCATCGAGCCGGCCACCGCGGTCGTCAGCGGCCAGCGCAGCGGCACCAGCTGGAACAGCGCGCCGTTGCCGGCGCCGAGCGCGGCGAAGCAGAGCATCAGCAGGAGCGTCGTGGCGACGAGCGAATTGCCCGCAGCGCCGCACAGCACGAGCGTTGCGGCGACCGTGGCGAGAACGGCGGTGAGCGTGTTCACGCCGCCCCAGTGGTCGGAGATCCAGCCCCCGAAGATGCGCACGGCCGCGCCCATGAAGGCGGCGAGCATCGACAGCTGCCCCGCCTCCACCTTGCTGACGCCGAACTGGTCGTAGTAGTACGACGGCAGGAAGGTCGCCAGGCCGATGAAGCCGCCGAACGTCACCGCGTAGATGATGCTGAAGGCCCATCCGTCGGGTTCGAAGAGGCAGGCCATGTGCTCGCGCAGCGTCGAGTGCTTGTCGACATCGTCCGGCTCCTTCGCGAAGAAGACCATCGCCAGGATCGGAAGCAGCATCGCGGCCGCGGCGATGCCGTAGACCGACTGCCAGCCGAAACGCTGGGCGAGCGCGGGCGCGACGAGCACCGACACCGCGGTGCCCACGTTGCCCGCGCCCACGAGCCCCATCGCAAGGCCCTTGTAGCGCGCGGGAAACGAGCCCGACCCGACGCTCAGCGCGACGCCGAAGCTCGCGCCGGCGATGCCGAGCAGCACGCACATCGCCAGCAGCGTGCCGTACGACGTGACGAAGAAGCAGCCGAAGAGCAGGGCCACCATGATCAGGCCCATCTCCACGAGCGTTGCGTTCTTGCGGCCGATGTACTGCGCAAGCACGCCGAGCGGGAAGCGCATGAGCGCGCCGGCGAAGATGGGGATCGACAGCATCAGCCCCTTCTGCGCGGGCGAGAGCGAGTACGCCTCGGAGATGAAGGGCGCCATCGCGCCGTTCATCACCCAGACGCAGCAGGAGAACGCGAAGTAGAAGAAGGCCGCGAACAGTGTCGGTGCGTGGCCGGCGTTCAAAAAGGTGCGGAATCCCGCCATGGTGCGAAACCTCGATCGTTGGGGTGCGTTGGCCCAAACGAGTGCGAGAAGCGTGCCAACCCGGGGCGCGCGCTCAGGCTGCCTGGCGTTCGACGTGCGCCTGCCGCGTGTAGAGGAAGTCGATCACCGCCTTGCGGCAGTGCACGTAGGCCGGGTCTTCCGCGAGCTCGATGCGGTCGCGCGGGCGCGGCAGGTCCACCGCGAGCACCTCGCCGATCGTTGCGGCCGGGCCGTTCGTCATCATCACGATGCGGTCCGAGAGCAGCACGGCCTCGTCGACATCGTGCGTGACCATGACGACCGTGCTGTGCGTGGTGGCGACGATCTGCAGCAGCTCGTCCTGCAGCTTGGCGCGGGTGAGCGCGTCGAGCGCGCCGAACGGCTCGTCGAGCAGCAGCACGTTCGGCTCCATCGACAGCGCGCGCGCGATGCCCACGCGCTGCTTCATGCCGCCCGAGATCTCGCCGGGGCGCTTCTGCGCGGCGTGCGTGAGGCCGACCATGGCGAGCGCGGCGTCGGTCCTCGCGCGCAGTTGCGCGCGGCTCTCGGCGGGCTTGCCGGCGTCGCGCGTCTGCCCGCAGACGCGCTCCACCGCGAGGTAGACGTTCTCGAAGCAGGTGAGCCACGGCAGCAGCGAGTGGTTCTGGAACACGACGCCGCGGTCGGGGCCGGGGCCTGCGATCTCGCGGTTGGCGCAGATCAGGCTGCCCCGCGTGGGCTTGGTGAGCCCCGCGATCAGGTTCAGCAGCGTCGACTTGCCGCAGCCCGAGTGGCCGATCATCGTGACGAACTCGCCCTTGGCCACGGTGAGGTCGATGCCGCGCAGTGCGACGAAGGGGCCCTTGGCCGTCTTGAACGTCTGTTCGACGCCCTGGATCTCGATGTACTTCGAGTGCCGTTCGTCCTGAGCCTGTCGAAGGACTGTCATGTCTTCACCTCTTCGAATGTGAATGCCGTTGCCAGCTTGATCAGCGCGAACTCGAGCAGCAGGCCGACGCCGCCGATCGTGAAGATGGCCACGATGATGTTGCGCACGTTCAGGTTGTTCCACTCGTCCCAGACCCAGAAGCCGATGCCGACGCCGCCGGTGAGCATTTCGGCCGCGACGATCACCAGCCAGGCCGTGCCGACCGCGAGCCGCACGCCGGTGAGCATGTAGGGCAGCACGGCGGGGAAGAGGATCTTCGTGACGATCTTCCACTCGGAGAGGTTCAGCACGCGCGCGACGTTCATGTAGTCGCTCGGCACGCGCTGCACGCCGACGGCGGTGTTGATGATCATCGGCCAGATGGAGCAGATGAAGATGGTCCAGATCGCCGCGGGGTTCGCGCCCTTGAACACCATCAGGCCGATCGGCAGCCACGCGAGCGGCGACACCGGCCGCAGCAGGCTGATGAGCGGGTTGAACATCCGCGACAGGAACGTGAAGCGGCCGATCATGAAGCCCAGCGGAATGCCCACCGCCGCCGCGAGCCCGAAGCCCATCGCCACGCGCTTGAGCGACGACAGCACGTTCCAGCCGATGCCCTGGTCGTTCGGGCCCTTCTGGTAGAACGGATCGCTGAACACTTCCACCGCCTGCTTGAACGTTTCGAGCGGCGAAGGAAACGAACTGCCCGTCTTGATCGCGACGATCGCCCAGATGCCGATCAGCAGTCCGAAGCCGAAGACCGGCGGCAGGACCTTGAGCCAGAGGGAACGCCAGTCGAAGGGGATCCGGTTTTCCTCTCTCTCCCTCTGGGGGAGGGCCGGGACGGGGGCGTCTTCGCCTGCCACGACGTTCAACTTCGGCAACGAAGCGGCGTTCGCCGCCTGCCCCCACCCCAACCCACCGCCGGAGGGGGAGGGAGCAATTTCAACGGGCCCATGGAAAACAGCACTGACCATGTCCATCTCCCTCAGGCCGCCGAGCCGGCGTGGATCTTGAAACTGTCGGCGTACTTCTTCGGGTCCTTCGGGTCCCACACGACGCCGTCGATCAACTTCGCGGTGCGCATCACGTCCTTGGGCACCGGCGTCTTGGTCATGGCGGCGGCCTGCTTGTAGATCTCGACCTGGTTGATCTGCTTGGCGATGCCAAGGTAGTCCGGGTGCTCCTTGATCAGGCCCCAGCGCTTGTGCTGCGTGAGGAACCACATGCCGTCGGAGAGGTAAGGGAAGGTCGCGAGCCCGTCGTTGTAGAACTTCATGTGGTTCGGGTCGTCCCAGGTCTTGCCCATGCCGTTCTGGTAGCGGCCGAGGATGCGCTGGTTGATCGCATCGACGCCGGTGTTCACGTAGCTCTTGTCGGCCACGGTCTCGGCCATCTTGTTCTTGTTCTGCAGGCCGGCGTCGATCCACTTGCCCGCCTCGAGGATGGCCGCCGTCACCGCGCGCGCGGTGTTCGGGTACTTCTTGACGAACTCGGCCGTCGTGCCGAGCGTCTTCTCCGGGTGGTCGCGCCAGATGTCCTGCGTGGTCACGGCCGTCACGCCGATGCCGTCCATGATCGCGCGGTGGCCCCACGGCTCGCCGACGCAGAAGCCGTCCATGTTGCCCACCCGCATGTTCGCGACCATCTGCGGAGGCGGCACGGTGATCGCCTTCGCGTCCTTCATCGGGTTGATGCCGTACGCGGCGAGCCAGTAGTACAGCCACATCGCGTGCGTGCCCGTCGGGAACGTCTGGGCGAAGGTGTATTCGCGCTTGTCGGTCTGCATCAGCTTGGCGAGCGAAGCGCCGTCGACGCCGCCCTTGTCGGCCACCTTCTTGGACAGGGTGATGGCCTGCCCGTTGTTGTTCAGGCTCATCAGGATCGCCATGTCCTTCTTGGGGCCCGCCGTGCCCATGTGCACGCCGTAGATCAGGCCGTAGAGGACGTGGGCGAAGTCCAGCTCGCCGTTCACCAGCTTGTCGCGCACGCCGGCCCAGCTCGCTTCCTTCGTCGGGATGATCTTCACGCCGTACTTCTGGTCGAAGCCGAGCACCGAGACCATCACGACGCTCGCGCAGTCGGTCAGCGGGATGAAGCCGATCTTCACTTCCTTCTTCTCGGGCGCGTCGGAGCCCTGGGCCCATACAGCGCTTCGCAGGGCGGGGGAGACGCCCGTCACCCCGACGGCGGCGGCTTGCAGCAGGCTGCGGCGGGAGAGTTTCGTCTTCAAGAGGTCGGTCATCACTTCGTGGGCTCCAGCAGTTTCGAAAAGCAAAAAAGGCGTCCGCACTCGACACCTGGGGTGCCGGTGGGGACGCCTTCGTCCGTCGGGCGTGCGCATGCTTCGCCGTTGAAGCGCGCAGCCCGGTGAACCGTCGTTGGTTCGTTGGATTCGGTTGAGCAAGCGGCGTGCCAGCCTGCATGCACCTCGAACGTGCCGCGCCGGTGCGGCGGGGGATTCAGCCGAGGAGGTCGGCCGCGTCGAGCATGCGCTGCGCGACCTCGCTGACCTTGAGGCCGCGGTCCATCGCCGTCTTGCGCAGGCGCTCGTACGCTTCATGCTCCGTCAAGGTGCGCCGCTGCATCAGCAGGCCCTTGGCACGGTCGATGACCTTGCGGTCCTGCAGCTCCGAGCGCGCGTCGGCCAGCTCACGGCGTAAGGCCTGCTCGTGCTGGAACCGTGCCATCGCCACGTCGAGGATGGGGCGGATGCGATCGGGCGCGAGGCCGGCGACGACATAGGCCGAGACGCCGGCCGCGACGGCGTCCTTCACGTGCGTCGTGTCTTCGTCGTTGGTGAAGAGGACGATCGGGCGGCGCTCGTTGCGCGTCGCCATCACCACGTGCTCGAGCGCGTCGCGGGCGTCGCTCTCGGCGTCGACCACGATCATGTCGGGCTTGAGCTGCGCGATGCGCTCGTCGAGGAAGGTGTCCGCCGGCAGCACGGCGATGATGTTGTAGCCGTTCTCCAGCAGCGCGATGCGCAGCAGTCGCGAGCGCTCCGCGAGCTCGACGGCGTAAGTGTCCTGCTGGTCCGGGTGCAGCGTGTCCGGCGCGATCACCACGAGGCGCAGTTGCTGGGCAGGAGTCGTCATGACCTTTCGCGGGTGCAAGATTCGAGCCAAGCGCCGCCCCGTTCGATGTCGAACGCATACACTTGAACGATGCTTGTGCTCGGGATCGAATCGTCGTGCGATGAAACCGGCGTCGCGCTCGTGGATGTCCGCGGCGCGGCCCTGCCGGTGCTGCGCGCCGATGCGCTTCACAGCCAGGTCGAGATGCACCAGGCCTATGGCGGCGTCGTGCCGGAACTGGCGAGCCGTGACCACATCCGCCGCGTCCTGCCGCTGGCCGAGTCAGTGCTCGCGAAGTCGGGCGCGGCGCTCGAAGACCTCGACGTGATTGCGTACACGCGCGGGCCGGGGCTGGCGGGCGCGCTGCTGGTCGGCGCGGGCGTCGCCTGCGCGCTCGGCGCGGCGCTGGACAAGCCGGTGCTCGGCGTGCATCACCTCGAAGGCCACTTGCTGTCGCCGTTCCTCAGCAGCGATCCGCCGGCGTTTCCGTTCATCGCGCTGCTGGTCTCCGGCGGGCACACGCAGCTGATGCGCGTCGACGGTGTCGGCCGCTACGAGCTGCTGGGCGAAACGATCGACGATGCGGCAGGTGAAGCCTTCGACAAGTCGGCCAAGCTGCTCGGGCTGGGCTATCCGGGCGGTCCCGCGCTCTCGCGCCTCGCGGAGCAGGGCGACCCGAAAGCGTTCAAGCTGCCGCGCCCGCTGATGCACAGCGGCGACCTCGACTTCTCATTCGCGGGGCTGAAGACGGCGGTGATGACGCAGGCGAAGAAGCTCGGCAGCGAGCTGGAAGCGCGCAAGGCGGACCTCGCGGCGTCGACGCAGGCAGCGATCGTCGACGTGCTCGCGCGCAAGTCCATGACGGCGCTGGACGAGTCGGGCCTCAAGCGGATGGTGGTGGCGGGTGGCGTCGGCGCCAACAGGCTGCTGCGGGCCGAGTTGAATGCCGCGTGCGCAAGGCGCGGCGTTCGCGTGCACTATCCCGAGCTGCACCTGTGCACGGACAACGGCGCGATGATCGCCATGGCCGCCGCGATGCGCCTGCAGGCGGACGTGCAAACGGCCAGCAAGGTCTACGCTTTCGACGTGAAACCTCGATGGCCGCTCGGGGATTTGTCATTGCGGGCCTGACCCGCAAGGAGCGACTTACTTGACCTCGATCGCGCGCGCGTTCGAGACCGGCACCTTCTTCACGAGCGTCAGCGTCAGCACGCCGTTCTCGAGCTTGGCGCCGCTCGCGTCGGCGTCGATGTCCTGCGGCAGCTCGTAGGCGGCCTTGAACTGGCGCTTGGCTTCGGCCTTGGTGTCGATGCGCACGATGGTGCCTTCGATGTTGATCGAGAGCTCTTCACGGGCGATGCCGGGCATGTCTAGCGTCACGGTCCAGGCCTTGTCGTCCTGCTCGACGTTGAAGCCGGCGGGCGTGTTGGTGAAGAACGCGTCGTTGACGAAACGCTCGAAGCTGCGGTCGAACGAGCGGTAGGAAGGCGCGACTGCGCGGGTGCGGACAACGGGTGCGAAAAACATGCTGGGCTCCTTGGTGTCTTCAAACATCGCGGCGGGAAGCCTTCCACGCCGTCACTTAAACTGCGCGGCTTTCACCGTGATCGCCGCATGCCTCCCATCTGTTGGCGCGGCGCTCCATTTCAAGGGTCGACCCGTTTGAAAAATCCGCGCCGCAAGGTCTTGAAATCGCTGGCGGCAACGCTATTTGTGCCCGCCCTGTCCTGGGCCCAGCCCGCCCCCCAGCCGGTCAAGCTGGCGATGATCGAGGGGCTTTCGGGCGGCAACGCCAACGGCGGCGAAGCCGTCTTTCGCAACCTCGTGTGGGCGGTGGAGCGCGTGAACCAGCGCGGGGGCGTGAAGACGGCCGAGGGCACGCGGCCCCTGGAGCTGGTGCGCTACGACAGCAAGGGCCAGATCGAGGAGGCGCTCTCGGCGATGCGCTCGGCCATCGACGACGGCGCGCGCTTCATCCTGCAGGGCAATTCGTCTGCGGTGGCGGCTGCGCTGATCGAAGCCGTCAACAAGCACAACGAGCGCGAGCCGCAGCGGCGCGTCGTGTTCCTCAACTATTCGGCCGTCGACCCGACCCTGACCAACGAGAAGTGCAGCCCGTGGCACTTCCGCTTCGACGCGCACGCCGACATGCGGATGGCGGCGCTGATGTCGGTGCTCAAGCAGGACGCGTCGCTGAAGTCCGTGTACCTGCTCGGGCAGGACTACAGCTTTGGCCAGTCGGTGCTGCGCGAGGCGAAGCGCCAGCTGCAGCTGCAGCGGCCCGACATCGCGCTGGCCGGCGAGGAATTGCACCCGCTGCTGCGCGTGAAGGATTTCGCGCCCTACGCCACCAAGATCAAGTTGAGCGGCGCGGGCGCCGTCATCACGGGCAACTTCAGCAACGACCTGACGCTGCTGGTGAAGGCCGCGCGCGAGTCGGGCTTCGAGGGCAAGTTCTACACGTTCTACGGCAACGCGCTCGGCGCGCCCGCCGCGATGGGGGAGGCCGGCATCGGCAAGGTGGTCGCTGTCGCCGACTGGTTGCCCAACGTGCCGACGCCGCAGAGCGAGGCTTTCTACCAGTCGTTCCGCAAGCGCTTCCCGCGCCCCGAAGACGACTACGTGCACATGCGCATGCAGCTCATGGTCGAGGCGCTGGCGCAGGCGATCGAAGCCGCGCGCTCGACGGACGCCGTCGCGGTGGCCAACGCGCTGGAAAAAGTCACGGTCAGCTTTGCCGGCCAGAGCGGGACGATGCGCGCGGCCGACCACCAGTTCCAGCAGCCGCTGGTGGTGGGCGTGATGGAGAAGCAGGGCGGCCCCGGCGTGAAGTTCGACGTCGAGGGCTCGGGCTACGGCTTTCGCGTGATCCGCACCATTCCCGCTGCGCAGGCCGAAATGCCCCACGCCTGCAAGATGGCGCGCCCTGCCTGATACTGGGGGCATGCGCACCGCCATCCAGAACCTCGAAGAATCCAAGATCCGCGAAGTCGCCAACGCGGGCATGGGCCGCAGCGACGTGCTCGCGTTCTGGTTCGGCGAGAGCGACGAGGTCACGCCGCAGTTCATCCGCGAAGCAGCCATCGCTTCGCTGGAGCAGGGCGAGACCTTCTACGCGCACAACCTCGGCCTGCCCTCGTTGCGCAGCGCCATCGCCAGCTACACCACCGCGCTGCACGGCAAGGTGGCCGACAGCCGCATCGCGATCACGTCCGGCGGCGTCAACGCGCTGATGCTCGCGATCCAGGCGCTCGTGGACGCGGGCGACGAAGTCGTGGCCGTCACGCCCGTCTGGCCCAATCTCACGGCGCAGCCGGTGATCCTGGGCGCGAACCTGAAGCGCGTTTCGCTCCAACCCGAGGGCGGCGCGTGGAAGCTCGACGTGCAGCAGTTGCTCGACGCGATCACGCCGGCGACGAAGGTGCTGGTCGTCAACGCCCCGAACAACCCGACCGGATGGACGCTCACGCGCGCCGAGCAGCAGGCCATCCTGGACCATTGCCGCAAGACCGGCACATGGATCCTCGCGGACGAGGTCTACGAGCGGCTCTACTACGAGGCGACGCCGAACCGCTGCGCGCCGAGCTTCCTCGACCTGGTCACGCCGGACGACCGGCTCGTCGTCGCCCACAGCTTCTCCAAGAGCTTCCTCATGACCGGCTGGCGCCTCGGCTGGCTCGTGATGCCGACGACGATGACGCACCACATGGGCAAGCTCATCGAGTTCAACACCTCCTGCGCCCCGATGTTCGTCCAGCGCGCCGCGCAGGTCGCCATGGAGCGCACGGATGAGGTCACGCCGCGCATCGTGGCGCACCTCAAGGCCTGCCGCGACACGCTGGTGCCGATGCTCCAGGCCATTCCGCAAGTCCAGCTCGAGCCCGCCAAGGGCGGCATGTACGCTTTCTTCAAGCTCGACGGTTACGGCGATTCGCTCGAGACCGCCAAGCGGCTGGTGGTCGAGGCGGGGCTGGGATTGGCCCCCGGAAACGCGTTTTCCCCCGAAGCGCAGGGCTGGTTGCGCTGGTGCTTCGCCTCGAAGGACATGGGGCGCCTGGAGCAAGGTGTCGGCCGGCTTCAGCGGTGGCTGGCGGGAACTGCATAGTCCCGTGGGGCGGGATCACGGCGACAGGATGCCCTGATCCGTCCATGTCCTCCGCCGCCCTAAGGGTGAGCTCCCCCTTTACTTACCGGATCAGGGCATCCCGCCGCCGTGATCCGGGACAAGGCGCCGGCGGATCGATGAGTTGTTCGAGCAGAGCGTGCCCTGGGACGCGGATGCCGGGTGGCCGTTTCCCGCAAGTAAAGGAGGAGCCCGCCCCTAGGGCGGCGGAGGACATGGAGGGAAACGGCCACCCGGTGTCCGTGGCCCCGGCAGAGACCTCGGGGCAAGCTGCGAAAGCCACTGGCTTGCGGGTCAAGCCCGCAATGGCAGGTCAGGCTATAATCGACAGGCTCTGCATCCCGCAGGGCGCACGCAGGAGGCCGTTCCAGCCACCTGCGCAAGTCACAAACCAAACAAGGAAACACATGACCGCCATCAACAAGGCCGAGGTCGTCAAGGCCAATGCTCGCAGCGCGAGCGACACGGGCAGCCCGGAAGTGCAAGTCGCGCTCCTCACGGCCCGCATCAACGAACTCACCCCGCACTTCAAGACGCACGCCAAGGACCACCACGGCCGCCGCGGCCTGCTGCGCATGGTGAACCGCCGCAAGAGCCTCCTGTCCTACCTGAAGGACAAGGACGCCGAACGCTACACCGCCCTCATCGGCAAGCTGGGCCTGCGCAAGTAAGCAGGGACCGGAAACAAATCGAGAAAGCGCCTGGGTTAGTACCGCTAGCTCAGGCGCTTTTGACTTCGGAGACGGCAAGACGAATACGCGCTGTGTCATTCCACGAGGGGCCGACGGCTCCTGGTGGAATGGCATCGTGTTCGACACCGCCCAATCTCCGGGCCACTCGCGCAGCCACATGCGCGTGACAACAAGGAGAAAATGAACATGTCCATCTTCAACAAGGTCACCAAGACTTTCCAGTGGGGCTCCCACACCGTCAAGCTCGAGACCGGTGAGATCGCCCGCCAGGCCGGCGGCGCCGTCATCGTCGACATCGAAGGCACCGTGGTGCTGGCGACCGTCGCTGCTTCCAAGACGGCCAAGCCGGGCCAGGACTTCTTCCCGCTGACCGTCGACTACATCGAGAAGACGTACGCCGCCGGCAAGATCCCCGGCAGCTTCTTCAAGCGCGAAGCCAAGCCGAGCGAACACGAAACGCTGACCAGCCGCCTGATCGACCGCCCGATCCGCCCGCTGTTCCCCGAAGGCTTCCTGAACGAAGTGCACGTGGTCGTCCACACGCTGTCGCTGAACCCCGAGGTCGACGCCGACATCGCCGCCATGATCGGCGTGAGCGCCGCGCTGGCTATCTCCGGCATCCCGTTCTCGGGCCCGATCGGCGCCGCGCGCGTGGGCTACATCAACGGCGAATACGTCCTGAACCCGGGCCAGACCGCCCGCAAGGACTCGCTGCTCGACCTGATCGTCGCCGGCACCGAGTCGGCCGTGCTGATGGTGGAGTCCGAAGCCCACCAGCTGTCCGAAGAAGTCATGCTGGGCGCCGTGGTGTTCGGCCACGAACAGGGCAACATCGCCATCAACGCGATCCATGAACTGGTGCGCGAAGGCGGCAAGCCGGTGTGGGACTGGAAGGCCGCGCCGAAGGACGACATCCTCATCGCCAAGGTCCGTGCCCTGGCCGAAGAGAAGCTGCAGGCGGCCTACCAGATCCGCAACAAGCAGGCCCGCACGCACGCCACGCGCGAAGTGACGACCTGGACGACGATGGGCCTGAAGGCCGAAGGCGTCGAGTTCGACAACGGCGCGGTGGAGAACATGCTGTTCGACATCGAGGCGAAGATCGTCCGTGGCCAGATCCTGGCCGGCGAGCCGCGCATCGACGGCCGCGACACGCGCACCGTGCGCCCGATCGAGATCCGCACCGGCGTGCTGCCGCGCACCCACGGCTCCGCGCTGTTCACGCGCGGCGAGACGCAGGCGCTGGTCGTCACGACGCTCGGCACCGAGCGCGACGCGCAGCGCATCGACGCGCTGATGGGCGAGTACGAAGACCGCTTCATGTTCCACTACAACATGCCTCCCTTCGCCACCGGCGAAGTGGGGCGCATGGGTTCGACCAAGCGCCGCGAAGTCGGCCACGGGCGCCTCGCCAAGCGCGCGCTGATCCCGCTGCTGCCGTCGAAGGACGAGTTCCCCTACACGCTGCGCGTGGTGTCCGAGATCACCGAGTCGAACGGCTCGTCGTCGATGGCTTCGGTGTGCGGCGGCTGCCTGTCGCTGATGGACGCCGGCGTGCCGATGAAGGCGCACGTCGCCGGCATCGCCATGGGCCTGATCAAGGAAGGCAACCGCTTCGCGGTTCTGACCGACATCCTCGGTGACGAGGACCACCTCGGCGACATGGACTTCAAGGTGGCCGGCACGACCAACGGCATCACCGCGCTGCAGATGGACATCAAGATCCAGGGCATCACCAAGGAAATCATGCAGGTCGCGCTGGCGCAGGCCAAGGAAGCGCGCATGCACATCCTGGGCAAGATGCAGGAAGCGCTCGGCGAGGCCAAGACCGAAGTGAGCAACTTCGCGCCGCGCCTGACGACGATGAAGATCAACCCCGAGAAGATCCGCGACGTGATCGGCAAGGGCGGCGCCGTCATCCGCGCGCTGACCGAAGAGACCGGCTGCCAGATCAACATCGAGGAAGACGGCACGATCACCATCGCCTCGACCGACCCGGAAAAGGCGGAGTTCGCCAAGAAGCGCATCGAGCAGATCACGGCGGAAGTCGAAATCGGCAAGGTGTACGAAGGCCCGATCACGAAGATCCTCGACTTCGGCGCGCTGGTGAACCTGCTGCCCGGCAAGGACGGCCTGCTGCACATCAGCCAGATCGCCCACGAGCGCGTGGAGAAGGTCACCGACTACCTGAGCGAAGGCCAGGTCGTGAAAGTCAAGGTGCTCGAGACCGACGACAAGGGCCGCGTCAAGCTGTCCATGAAGGCGCTGCTCGACCGCCCCGAAGGCATGCCGCAGCAGGAAGAGCGCCGTCCGCGTGAAGACCGCGGCGACCGCGGCCCGCGCGGCGACGACCGCGGCCCGCGTGGCGACCGCGAGCGCCGCGAGCCGCGTGGCGAAGGTGGCGACCGCGAGCGCCGCGAACCGCGTGGCGACTTCCAGCCGCGCGACCAGCAGCAGCCCCGGATGGAGCAGCAGCCGCGCATGGAACAGCCGCGTGGCGACGAGCCGCCGGCCGAGCCGCAGCAACAAGCGCCGGTCGACACGCGCGAATGAGCGAAACGCCGCTGCACCTTGCAGCGGCGCCATTGCGAGGCCATCCATGAAAGCCGTTGAAATCACTTCGTATGGCGCGCCGGACGTCCTGCGCGTGGGCGATCGCGCCGATGTGGTGGCGGGGGCAGGCGAAGTCCTGATCCGCGTCACGGCCAGCGGCGTGAACCGCCCCGACGTGCTGCAGCGCACGGGCAACTATCCCGTGCCGCCGGGCGCTTCGGACATTCCGGGGCTCGAAGTCGCCGGCACGATCGTCGAAGGCGATGCCGCTGCGATGGCGGCGGCCGGCTTCAAGAAGGGCGACCGCGTGTGTGCGCTCGTTGCCGGTGGCGGCTACGCTGACCTGTGCGTTGCGCCGGTGGGCCAATGCCTGCCCGTGCCTCGGGGTCTGTCGGACATCGAGGCGGCTTCGCTGCCCGAAACGTTCTTCACCGTTTGGAGCAACGTGTTCGACCGCGCGCGGCTCAAGGCCGGCGAGACGCTGCTCGTGCAGGGCGGCACCAGCGGCATCGGCGTGACGGCGATCCAGGTGGCGAAGGCGCTAGGCGCGAAAGTCATCGCCACCGCCGGCAGCGACGAGAAGTGCGACGCCTGCGTCAAGCTCGGAGCCGACTACGCGATCAACTACAAGACGCAGGACTTCGTCGAGGAAGCGAAGAAGCTCACCGATGGCAAGGGCGTGGACGTCGTGCTCGACATGGTCGCCGGCGCCTACGTGGCCCGCGAAGTGCAGTGCATGGCCGAAGACGGCCGCATCGTGATCATCGCGGTGCAGGGCGGCACGAAGAGCGAATTCAACTCGGGCCTGGTGCTGCGCAAGCGCCTGGTCATCACGGGTTCGACGCTGCGCCCGCGCCCCATTGAATTCAAGGCGGCCATCGCCACCTCCCTGAAGGCGAAGGTGTGGCCGCTGCTCGAGCAGGGCGCGATCAAGCCCGTCATCTACAAGACCTTCCCGGCGGTTGAAGCGGGCAAGGCCCATGAACTGATGGAATCGAACCAGCACATCGGCAAGATCGTGCTCACCTGGGGCGAACAGGCATGACGCGCAGGAAACTCATCGCGGGCAACTGGAAGATGAACGGCGACCTCGCCGCGAACGACGCGCTGGTGCGCGCGCTCGTCGCCGGCATGGCCGACGCGAAGTGCGCCGTCGCCGTCTGCGTGCCGGCGCCTTACCTCGCGCAGTTGCAGATGCTGCGCGCAGGCTCGCAGCTCGAAGTCGGCGCGCAGGACGTTTCGCCGCACGACAAGGGGGCGTACACCGGCGAAGTGTCGCCCGCTATGCTCAAGGAATTCGGCGTGCGCTACGCGATCGTCGGTCATTCGGAGCGGCGCCAGTACCACCACGAAAGCGATGCGCTCGTGGCCGACAAGGCCAAGGCCGCGCTCGCCGCCGGCATCACGCCGATCGTGTGCGTCGGCGAAACGCTGGCCGAGCGGGAATCGGGCAAGACCGAGGAAGTGGTCAAGCGCCAGATGGCCGCGGTGATCCACACCAACGGCCACTGCATCAGCGAGATCGTCGTCGCGTACGAGCCCGTGTGGGCGATCGGCACTGGCAAGACAGCGACCCCCGAACAGGCGCAGCAGGTGCACGCATTGCTTCGCGCGCAGCTCACCGCCGCCACGCCGCATTCGGACCGCATCGGCATCCTCTACGGCGGCAGCATGAACGCGGCCAACGCCGCCACGCTGCTGGCCCAGCCCGACGTCGACGGCGGGCTCGTCGGCGGCGCGTCGCTCAAGGCGGCGGATTTCCTGCAGATCATCCACGCGGCGCGCTGAAGGCGCCGCGCGCAAACAGAACAACGGAGTCGAAAGAAAAATGAACGTCATCCTCACGATCGTCCTGGCCGTCCAGATGCTGACCGCGGTCGCCATGATCGGGCTCATCCTCATCCAGCACGGCAAGGGCGCCGACATGGGCGCCGCGTTCGGCAGCGGCAGCTCGGGCAGCCTCTTCGGCGCGAGCGGCAGCGCGAACTTCCTCTCGCGCACGACGGCTGTGCTGGCCGCGATCTTCTTCGTCTGCACGCTCGCGCTGGCGTACTTCGGCAACCTGCGCGCCCCGGAAACCGGCGGCAGCGTGCTCGAAGGCTCGGCCCCGCACACGAGCGCGCCTGCACCGGCCGCATCCGGCGCAGCGCAGATTCCGGGCTCGGCCGCGCCGGCTTCCGCGCCGGCTGCCGCGGCACCCGCCGCGGCACCGGCCGCGCCCGCTTCTGCGGCACCGCAAATTCCGACCAAGTGATCGGCGATTTCGCCGCACGCAGCGCGGGGAGCGTTTGCGTTTCAGGGTAAACTCCTAGGCTGTCCGGAGGGCGACTTTTTTCAGGTCCTCACGCCTGGGCCGGGCATGCGAAGAACGACTGCCGTCGTGGTGAAATTGGTAGACACGCTATCTTGAGGGGGTAGTGGCGAAAGCTGTGCGAGTTCGAGTCTCGCCGACGGCACCATAGAACAAGAAGGCTCCGGCCCGTGCCGCGGGCCGCCAGCGGTGACGAGAGAAGCCCTAGATGAACCTCGACCAGTACCTGCCCGTCCTCCTGTTCATCCTGGTCGGCATAGCGGTCGGCATCATCCCGCAGGCGCTCGGCTGGCTCATCAGCGTCGGCATCGGCGTTCGCAAGCCCGACGCCGCCAAGAACTCCCCCTACGAGTGCGGCTTCGAAGCCTTCGAGGACGCGCGCATGAAGTTCGACGTGCGCTACTACCTCGTCGCCATCCTCTTCATCCTGTTCGACCTCGAGATCGCGTTCCTGTTTCCGTGGGCCGTCGCGCTCAAGGAGATCGGCCCCGTCGGCTTCTGGGCCATGATGGTTTTCCTGGCCATCCTCGTCGTCGGCTTCATCTACGAATGGAAGAAGGGCGCGCTCGACTGGGAGTGATCCCGCGCGGCCAACGAAAGCAAACCGGTTATGGCAACTGAAGGCATTCTCGACAAGGGCATGGTCACGACGACCGTGGACTCGGTGATCAACTGGGCCAAGACGGGCTCGCTGTGGCCGATGACGTTCGGCCTCGCGTGCTGCGCGGTGGAGATGATGCACGCGGGCGCCGCGCGCTACGACATCGATCGCTTCGGCATGCTGTTCCGACCGAGCCCGCGCCAGAGCGACCTGATGATCGTCGCCGGCACGCTGTGCAACAAGATGGCGCCGGCGCTGCGCAAGGTGTACGACCAGATGCCCGAGCCGCGCTGGGTGCTGTCGATGGGCTCGTGCGCGAACGGCGGCGGCTACTACCACTACAGCTACTCGGTCGTGCGCGGCTGCGACCGCATCGTGCCGGTCGACGTGTACGTGCCCGGCTGCCCGCCCACGGCGGAAGCGCTCCTCTACGGGATCATCCAGCTGCAGCAGAAGATCCGCCGCACGCAGACGATCGCGCGGGCCTGAAGCGACCAACATGACCGACCCCATCACGCCTTTCGCCGTCGATCCCGCGGCGCTCCAGCAGACGATCGTCGCCGCGCTCGGCGACAAGGCCAAGCGGGTGGACCTCGCACTTGGTGAAGTGACCGTGGTCGTCGCACCGGAGGCCTACCTGGCCGCCGCGCAGCTGCTGCGCGATGCGCCCGGCTGCCAGTTCGAGCAGCTGCTCGACCTGTGCGGGCTCGACTACGCCGACTACCGCAACGGCGGCTGGGAAGGCCCGCGCTACGCGGTCGCCTCGCACCTGCTGTCGGTCTCGATGAACCAGCGCGTGCGCCTGAAGGTGTTCGCCAAGGATGACGAATTCCCGGTGGTCGATTCGGTGACGGGCCTGTGGAGCTCGGCGAACTGGTTCGAGCGCGAGGCGTTCGACCTGTACGGCATCGTCTTCGAAGGCCACGCCGACCTGCGCCGCATCCTGACCGACTACGGCTTCATCGGCCACCCGTTCCGCAAGGACTTCCCCGTGTCGGGGCAGGTCGAGATGCGCTACGACCCCGAGCGCCAGCGCGTGATCTACCAGCCGGTGACGATCGAGCCGCGCGAGATCACGCCGCGCATCATCCGCGAAGAGAACTACGGTTCGGGGCTGAACTGAAGTCATGGCAGAAATCAAGAACTACACCCTGAACTTCGGCCCGCAGCACCCGGCGGCGCACGGCGTGCTGCGCCTCGTGCTGGAGCTGGACGGCGAAGTGATCCAGCGCGCCGACCCGCACATCGGCCTGCTGCACCGCGCGACGGAAAAGCTCGCCGAGACGCGCACCTACATCCAGTCGCTGCCCTACATGGACCGGCTCGACTACGTGTCGATGATGTGCAACGAGCACGCATACTGCCTGGCCATCGAGAAGATGATGGGCCTGGAAGTGCCGGTGCGCGCGCAGTACATCCGCGTCATGTTCGCCGAGATCACGCGCCTGCTGAACCACCTGCTGTGGCTCGGCGCGCATGGCCTGGACTGCGGCGCGATGAACATCCTCATCTACTGCTTCCGCGAGCGCGAGGACCTCTTCGACATGTACGAGGCCGTCTCGGGCGCGCGCATGCACGCGGCGTACTTCCGCCCGGGCGGCGTCTACCGCGACCTGCCGGACTCGATGCCGCAGTACAAGGTGAGCAAGGTCAAGAACCAGCGCGCCATCGACCGCCTGAACGAGAACCGCCAGGGCTCGCTGCTCGACTTCATCGAGGACTTCACGAACCGCTTCCCGGTGTACGTGGACGAATACGAGACGCTGCTCACCGACAACCGCATCTGGAAGCAGCGCACCGTCGGCATCGGCGTCGTGACGCCGGAGCGCGCGCTGAACCTCGGCTTCACCGGCCCGATGCTGCGCGGCTCGGGCATCGCGTGGGACCTGCGCAAGAAGCAGCCCTACGACGTGTACGACCAGATGGACTTCGACGTGCCGGTCGGCAAGACGGGCGACTGCTACGACCGCTACCTCGTGCGAGTGCAGGAGATGCGTGAAGCCAACCGGATCATCAAGCAGTGCGTGCAGTGGCTGCGCGCCAACCCCGGCCCGGTGATCACCGACAACCACAAGGTGGCGCCACCGGACCGCGAGTCGATGAAGAGCAACATGGAGGAGCTGATCCACCACTTCAAGCTCTTCTCCGAAGGTTTCAAGGTGCCCGAAGGCGAGGCGTACGCCGGCGTCGAGCATCCCAAGGGCGAGTTCGGCATCTACATCGTGAGCGACGGCGCGAACAAGCCGTACCGCCTGAAGATCCGCCCGCCGGGTTTCGCCCACCTTGCGGCGATGGACGAGATGTCGCGCGGCCACATGATCGCCGACGCCGTTGCCGTGATCGGGACGATGGACATCGTGTTCGGAGAGATTGACAGATGAGGATGGCCCACCCCCGAAGCGCCTGCGGCGCCTCCCCCTCGAGGGGGCGCCCCCAGCGGCCCGGCGAAGCCGGTTCCGCGGCGGCACTGGAACAGACAGTGGAGAACAACTTTGATCTCTGATACGACGCGCGCACTGTTCGATCGCGAAGTCGCCAAGTACCCGGCCGACCAGCGGCAAAGCGCCGTGATGGCGTGCCTGGCCATCGTCCAGAAGGAAGACGGCTGGGTGAGCCTGGAGCGCGAGAAGGAAGTGGCCGACTACCTCGGCATGCCGCAGATCGCCGTGCACGAAGTCACGACGTTCTACAACATGTACAACCAGAAGCCGGTGGGCAAGTACAAGCTGAACGTGTGCACCAACCTGCCGTGCCAGCTGCGCGAGGGCGGCACCGCGCTGCACTACCTCGAGAAGAAGCTGGGCATCTCGATGGGCCAGACCACGCCAGACGGCATGTTCACGCTGCAGCAGAGCGAGTGCCTGGGCGCCTGCGCCGATTCGCCGGTGATGCTGGTGAACGACCGCACCATGTGCAGCTTCATGAGCACCGACAAGCTCGACCAGCTGATCGACGGCCTGAGGAGCGCAGCATGAACGCACAGCAAGTGCTCGCGCAGTTCCAGGCCACCGGCGTGCAGACCTGCTTCCACGGCCGCCACATCAACCCGCAGATCTACAAGGACCTCGACGGCACCAACTGGCGCCTGAAGGACTACGAGGCGCGCGAGGGCTATGCGGCGCTGAAGAAGATCCTGAACGAAGGCCTGACGCAGGACCAGGTGATCGCGACGGTGAAGGAATCGGCGCTGCGCGGCCGCGGCGGCGCGGGCTTCCCGACCGGCCTGAAGTGGAGCTTCATGCCGCGCCAGTTCCCGGGCCAGAAGTACCTCGTCTGCAATTCGGACGAGGGCGAGCCGGGCACGTGCAAGGACCGCGACCTGCTGCAGTTCAACCCGCACCAGGTGATCGAAGGCATGGCGATCGCGGCGTTCGCGATGGGCATCACCGTGGGCTACAACTACATCCACGGCGAGATCTGGGACACGTACGAGCGCTTCGAGGAAGCGCTCGAAGAGGCCAGGGCGGCCGGGTACCTCGGCAACAACATCCTCGGCTCGACCTTCAGCTTCCAGCTGCACGCGGCGCACGGTTTCGGCGCGTACATCTGCGGCGAGGAAACGGCGCTGCTCGAGTCGCTCGAAGGCAAGAAGGGCCAGCCGCGCTTCAAGCCGCCGTTCCCGGCGAGCTTCGGCCTCTACGGCAAGCCGACCACAATCAACAACACCGAAACGTTCGCGGCCGTGCCGTGGATCATCCGCAACGGCGGCCAGGCGTACCTCGAGTGCGGCAAGCCGAACAACGGCGGCACCAAGATCTACTCGGTCTCGGGTGACGTCGAACTGCCGGGCAACTACGAAGTGCCGCTCGGCACGCCGTTTTCCAAGCTGCTCGAGCTCGCGGGCGGCGTGCGCAAGGGCCGCACGCTGAAGGCCGTGATCCCCGGCGGCTCGTCCGCGCCGGTGCTGCCGGCGGACATCATGATGCAGTGCACGATGGACTACGACTCCATCGCCAAGGCCGGCTCGATGCTCGGCTCGGGCGCGGTGATCGTGATGGACGACACGCGCGACATGGTGGAGTCGCTGCTGCGCCTGTCGTACTTCTACATGCACGAGTCCTGCGGCCAGTGCACGCCGTGCCGCGAAGGCACGGGCTGGCTGTGGCGCGTGGTCGACCGCATCCACAACGGCCACGGCAAGCCGAGCGACATGGACCTGCTGAACTCCGTCGCCGACAACATCCAGGGCCGCACGATCTGCGCGCTCGGCGATGCGGCGGCGATGCCGGTGCGCGCGATGATCAAGCACTTCCGCCACGAGTTCGAGGCAAAGATCAACAAGGCGCAGCAACCAGCCATGCAGGCCTGAAGAAACGACATGATTGAAATCGATCTCGACGGACAGAAGGTCTCGGTCACCGAGGGCAGCATGATCATGCATGCCGCGGACAAGGCCGGCACGTACATCCCGCACTTCTGCTACCACAAGAAGCTCTCCATCGCGGCGAACTGCCGGATGTGCCTGGTCGACGTCGAGAAGGCGCCGAAGCCGATGCCCGCCTGCGCGACGCCGGTGACGAACGGCATGATCGTGCGCACCAAGAGCGAGAAGGCGATCAAGGCGCAGCAGTCGGTGATGGAGTTCCTCCTCATCAACCATCCGCTCGACTGCCCGATCTGCGACCAGGGCGGCGAGTGCCAGCTGCAGGACCTGGCCGTCGGCTACGGCGGCTCCTCGTCGCGCTACGAGGAAGAAAAGCGCGTCGTCATGCACAAGGACGTCGGCCCGCTGATCTCGATGGAGGAGATGAGCCGCTGCATCCATTGCACCCGCTGCGTGCGCTTCGGGCAGGAAATCGCCGGCGTGATGGAGCTGGGCATGATCCACCGCGGCGAGCATTCCGAGATCACCACCGTGCTGAACGACACGGTCGACTCCGAAGTCTCCGGCAACATGATCGACCTGTGTCCGGTCGGCGCGCTCACGAGCAAGCCGTTCCGCTACCAGGCTCGCAACTGGGAGCTGTCCCGCCGCAAGTCGGTGAGCCCGCACGACTCCACTGGCGCCAACCTGATCGTGCAGGTGAAGAACAACCGCGTGATGCGCGTGCTGCCGCTCGAGAACGACGAAGTGAACGAGTGCTGGCTGGCCGACCGCGACCGCTTCTCGTACGAAGCGCTCAACACCGACGAGCGGCTCACCGCGCCGATGCTCAAGCAGGGCGGCGAGTGGAAGACCGTGGACTGGCAGACGGCGCTCGAATACGTCGCCAATGGCCTCAAGCACATCAAGGCGGACCACGGCGCCAGCGCCATCGGCGCGCTCGTCAGCCCGCACAGCACGGTGGAAGAGCTGTTCCTCGCCGGCCAGCTGGTGCGCGGCCTCGGCAGCCAGAACATCGACTACCGCCTGCGCAACGCGGAATTCACCCAGGGCGAAGGCGTCCGCTGGCTCGGCACGCCGATCGCGTCGCTGTCGAACCTGCAGGGCGCGCTCGTCATCGGCTCGAACCTCCGCAAGGACCATCCGCTGTTCGCGCTGCGCGTGCGCGCGGCCACGCGCAAGGGCGCGAAAGTCTGCGTGGTCCACGACCAGGACAACGACTGGGCGATGACGATCGCTTCGTCAGTCGTTGCGCCGGCGTCGGAGTGGGTGCAGGCGCTCTCGGCCGTCGCCTCGGCGATCGCTTCCGAAAAGGGCACGAGCGCGCCGGTGAATGCCACGGCGAACGATTCGCACAAGGCGATCGCCAAGGCGCTCGTCGCCGGCGAGCGCAAGGCCATCCTGCTCGGCAACGCCGCTGCGCACCACGCCAACGCGTCGGCGCTGCTCGCCATCGCCAACTGGATCGGCTCGCAAACCGGCGCCACCGTGGGCTACCTGTGCGAAGCGGCGAACACCGTCGGCGCGCAACTCGCCGGCGCGCTGCCGGGCGAGGGCGGCTTGAACGCCGGCGAGATGCTCTCCGGCAAGCTCAAGGCCGCGATCCTTTTGAACACCGAGCCGGAGTTCGACTCCGCGGCGGGTGAACGCGGCGCGGCGGCGCTCGACCAGGCGGAAATGGTCGTGACGCTCAGTCCCTTCCGCGCGAACATGGCCTTCAGCGACGTGCTGCTGCCGATCGCGCCGTTCACCGAAACGCCCGGCACGTTCGTCAACGCCGAAGGCCGCGTGCAGTCGTTCCACGCGGTGGTCAAGCCGCTGGGCGAGACGCGTCCCGGCTGGAAAGTGCTGCGCGTGCTCGGCAACATGCTCGGCCTGGCCGGCTTTGAGTACGAGTCGGCCAACGAAGTGCTCGTGGCCGCGCGCGGCGCCGAAGACGCGAAACAGTCGCTGGTGCAAGGCGGCAAGCTGGACAACGCGACGTCGGCGTCGATGTCGGCAGCGGGTGGCAGCAAGGCGCGCCCCGCAACGGCGAGCATCTACCAGCTCGACTCCATCGTGCGCCGCGCCCCTTCGCTGCAACTGACGGCTGATGCGCGTGTCGCGATGGCCGCGCGTGAGGAGATGCCCGCATGATCGACCAGATCTACGGCTTCGGCAACGGCCTCATCGGCGCCACCTGGTGGACGGCGGCCGGCTGGCCCGTCCTCTGGACGCTGATCAAGATCGTCGTGGTCGTCGCGCCGCTGATGGGCGCCGTGGCGTACCTCACGCTGTGGGAGCGCAAGGCCATCGGCTGGACGCAGATCCGCGTCGGCCCGAACCGCATCGGCCCCTTCGGCCTGCTGCAGCCGATAGCGGACGCGTTCAAGCTGCTGACCAAGGAAATCATCCTGCCGACGGTGGCCAACAAGGGCCTTTTCCTGCTCGGCCCGATCATGACCATCATGCCCGCGCTTGCCGCCTGGGTCGTCGTGCCCTTCGGCCCGGAAGTCGCGCTCTCCAACATCAACGCCGGCCTGCTCTTCCTGATGGCGATCACTTCGCTCGAGGTGTACGGCGTGATCATCGCCGGCTGGGCGTCGAACTCGAAATACGCCTTCCTCGGCGCATTGCGCGCGTCCGCGCAGATGGTGAGCTATGAAATCGCGATGGGCTTCTGCCTCGTGGTCGTGCTCATGGTCGCGGGCAGCATGAACATGACGGACATCGTCATGAGCCAGGGGCGCGGCATGGGCGCCAACCAGGGCCTGAACTTCCTGTCGTGGAACTGGCTGCCGCTGCTGCCGATCTTCGTCGTCTACTTCATCTCCGGCCTCGCGGAGACCAACCGCCACCCGTTCGACGTGGTGGAAGGCGAATCGGAGATCGTCGCCGGCCACATGATCGAGTACTCGGGCATGAGCTTCGCCATGTTCTTCCTGGCCGAGTACGCCAACATGTGGCTCGTCTCGATCCTCGCCGTGATCATGTTCCTCGGCGGCTGGATCGCGCCGCTCGAAGTGCTTTCGTTCATTCCCGGCTGGATCTGGCTCGGGATCAAGACCTTCATGGTGGTCACCATGTTCCTGTGGGTGCGCTCGACGTTCCCGCGCTACCGCTACGACCAGATCATGCGCCTGGGCTGGAAGATCTTCATCCCGGTCACGCTCGTCTGGCTGGTCGTGGTCGGCGCATGGATGCAGACCCCCTACAACATCTGGAAGTGATCGAAGTCATGTCCACCTCCACCCTCGCCCGCCAACCGTTTTCCCTGAAGGACTTCCTGGGCAGCTTCATGCTGTTCGAGCTGTTCAAGGGCCTGGCCATCACCGGCAAGTACGCGTTCGCGCGCAAGATCACGGTGCAGTTCCCCGAAGAGAAGACGCCGCTCAGCCCGCGCTTTCGCGGCCTGCACGCGCTGCGCCGCTACGAGAACGGCGAGGAGCGCTGCATCGCCTGCAAGCTGTGCGAAGCCGTCTGCCCGGCGCTGGCGATCACGATCGAATCCGACCAGCGCGCCGACGGCACGCGCCGCACGACACGCTACGACATCGACCTGACGAAGTGCATCTTCTGCGGCTTCTGCGAGGAGAGCTGCCCGGTCGACTCGATCGTCGAGACGCACATCCTCGAATACCACGGCGAGAAGCGCGGCGACCTGTACTTCACCAAGGAAATGCTCCTGGCGGTCGGCGACCGCTACGAGCCCGAGATCGCGGCAGCCAAGGCGGCCGACGCCAAGTACCGCTGAACGCCGGCACCTACCCACAAGAACAATGGACATCCGAACCGGCTTCTTCTACCTGTTCTCCGCGGTGCTGCTCTTCGCGGCCTTCCGCGTGATCACCGCCCGCAACCCGGTGTACTCGGCGCTCTACCTCGTGCTGGCGTTCTTCGAGGCGGCGGGGATCTGGCTGCTGCTCAAGGCGGAGTTCCTCGCGATCTCGCTCGTGCTGGTCTACGTCGGGGCCGTGATGGTCCTGTTCCTGTTCGTCGTGATGATGCTGGACATCGACGTCGACGCGCTGAGGGCCGGCTTCTGGAAGCACTTCCCGCTGGCGGCAGCCGTCGGCGCGGTGATCGCGCTGGAGATGGCGGCCCTGCTGCTCGGCGGCTTCCGCCTCGGCGAGGAGCCGCGGTCGGTCCCGGCCGTCGTGCAGGGTGCGGCTCAGTACTCGAACACCAAGGAACTCGGCAAGCTGCTGTACACGCAGTACCTGTTCCCGCTCGAGATCGCGGCGGTGATCCTGCTCGTGGCGATCATCGCCGCCATC
>JADMIO011426211.1_pt1 | contig 31010 bp, 24 predicted proteins | sample 8958161 | NCBI WGS metagenome assembly JADMIO01 (sample SAMN16585339, study PRJNA669376) | soil metagenome | isolation source: Crop rotation soil | place: USA: Cullars Rotation, Alabama | collected 2011 | reverse complement strand
GGCCGGGCTCGCGCCGAACCCGTTCGAGGCGCCGCCGCCGCCGAAGCGCAAGCCGAAGCCTCCGCCGACCTTCGTCGCGCCCCCGCCCCCGGCCCCGACGCCCACGGTCACCGCCGCGCCGAAGCCGAAGAGCCCGCTCGAGCCGCTGGTCGGCAGCTGGGTCGGCAACAAGCGCGAGCTCGAGGCGGTGCTCGACGGCGACGTGCTGGAGTTCCGCGTCAAGACGCCGGCGCAGTTCGCGCCGCAGGACTACGAGGCGGGCGAGGCGCGCTTCGCCATCCGCGCGACGAGCGAGCCGAACGTCTTCACGGTGGAGGACCGGATCCGGCCTATCCCGCCGGAGGGAAAGACGTACGACCCGCGCTCACGCGCCACGTGCCAGGACGCGCTGACGCAGGTCGCGGGAGAGCCGCTGCGCGCGCGGCTCGACGGGACGAAGCTCAGCGTGGATTTCGCGCAAATCCAGCCCGCGGAAGCCAACTTCGTGGTCGAGCCCGCCACGAACAAGATCACGAGCTGCGTCGGCCTCAGCGACCTCAAGGCCACGAAATCCGTCAAAGCCGAGCTGACGCGAGCACCGGAACACCGCCCGTAGAGCCTTGAGCACCTCGCGTCGGCGAGGTGGCAGAGCCCCGCGCGTGAACGCGGGCACGCGCTAGCTGGAGAAGAGACCCGTGGTCAGCCGTGAGGGTGGTCGCCGTCGCCGCCTCGATCAAAGGCCGCCGGTCGACGGGACCGGCTTCGGCTTCGACGAGTTCACGATCGAGCAGCGCACGGTGGTCACGAACGACGCAGCGTCGGACCGCCCCCCGCCCTTCTGGAGCGTCGCGAAGATCGCCTTCGCGCTCGCCTCGATCTCGGCCATGCCCTTCTGCGGCACGCCGCCGATCGGATCGAACGCCGCCTGCGTCGTGAGCACGCCCTTCGAGATCTCCGCGCCCTCGAACGCCATCGCGAGCTGCACCTTGATCGCGGCCGTCGCGCCGGGGTTCACCGAGAACAGGTAGGGCTTCCGCGAGAACGCGTTGCAGAACGCGGGCGTCCCGTCGCCGTTGTCCGGGCCGAAGTGCGACGCCGACCACTTGCCGAGCTCCACCTTCATCTCGTCGGTGCCGTTCGCCTTCGCGAACTGGACGCACTGCTTCTGCTTCTCGTCGTAGGCCGCGCCGGCCGGGCAGGCGTTGAGCTTCACGCACGCCTTGCCGTCCCAGCTCTCGTCACGCGCGCACGTCTGGGCGAGCGGCACACAGACCGCGTTCTGCCCGTCGACGACCAGCTTCTGGCCCTCCGGACAGCCGAGCTTCTGCCCCGTGCCGACCTGCACGCCGAGCTGCTTCGCCGCGAGCTCGTTCAGCGCGAGGCGCGACATGCAGTGCCCCGTCGCGTGATCGACCTCCTCACCGGGCGGGCAGTTGTCGGGCACGCACCCGTCGTTCTCCCAGCGCTGGCCGGCGCCGCAGTAGCCGTTCGCCTCCGACGCCTTCATGCACTGGCCCTGGACGAGCAAGAAGCCCTGGAGGCACCGGCACCGGTTCGTCGACGTGTCGAACTGCGCGCCCTCGCCGCAGTTCGACATCGAGCAGCTGCAGTTCTGGCCCGAGTCGTCGCAGTCCTTCACGAAGCAGGCGCTGTTCAGGCAGCCCGCGCCCAGCACGCCGACGACCGCCAGCCCGATGCCGCAGATGAGCCGCCGCACCCCTTGACCGTACTCACCGCCGCGCCGCGTCGGCAAGGGCTGTCCCTCGCTGGGGCGCGCCTGAGGGGGGTCCGGCTTCCACCGTGGGGCCGTGAGGGGCCATGTCGGACGGCGTTCCCGCGGGTGGGCCTTTGTGGTAACTGCGCTGCCGCTCATGATTCCGCGGCGTTTGACGAGCGAACGCCCCGGAGCATGCGGCCGGGTCGCCCCCGATCGAGGCGTTAGGGAACGGAGTCAACGCGCTAACGCCCGCCGGGCCCCGCAGCGCCTCGAACACGCAACTTAGCGAAGTTATTCGCGATCGCTCCTGGCAAGTTTCTTGCGAAGGGGCTCCCTGATTCAAATCTTGGCCGCGCCCGCTCGCTCACCCCGCGCGGCCTTCGGCAGTTCTCTGGGTCGTTCCAAGGAGGAATTCTCCGATGAAATGGATGTGGAAACACCTGGTGCTCCTTGGAGGGCTCGGGTTGACCGCCGGCGGTGCGGTCGGCTGCGCCACCGAGCGTGCGCCAATCAACCGGGTCCAGGCGGACGCCCTCGCGAAGTCCTTCTTCGTGGGCGACGACCTCGCGTCCTCGCAGGACGATCCCGAGTTCTACATGCGCACCACGGTCATCGACGTGGGCTACGGCGCTGGGCAGGACGGCCTGTTCACGTCGACCTACGCGCAGCCCGTGTCGCGCATCCGCTGGCAGATCACCTCGGACCAGCTGATCGCGCGGCTCTCGTACGAGCGCATCGCGGACAGCGACGGCAAGGGCACGAACCCGTCGTACAAGATGACGGAGGACGGCCAGGTCGTCGCCGCCTACAAGATCGAGTCGCACTTCGACATTCGCCGGGACTACAACCCGTCGACCGGCGAAGAGCAGAACGTGATCGTCGAGAACTCGACCGATCGCCCGTGGAACGAGCGGCAGTACTTCCGCGTCGACTGGTCGACGAACCTCGTCACGGATCAGTACGACTTCGACACGCTGTCGATGCTCGGCGTGATCGGCGGCATCGAGTACGAGCCGCTCGCCTACACCGTGCTCGACCCGGCGGATCCCAACGCGCCGCACTTCGAAGCGGACGAGGGCTACTTCGACGTCACGAACAAGGCGTTCGCGAAGCCGGCCGTCATCGACCTCTCCAGCCTCGGCTGGGGCATCGACTCCTACCCGGCGTGCTTCCTCCCCGGTGAGTTCGCCGGCGGCACGAACCCGTACGGCAACTGCGGTCCGATGGAGGTCACGCTCCGCCAGTCCTTCAAGCGGGTGGTCGACAAGGACTACCAGCCGATGGACTACGACGGTTACCGCTTCCAGGCGTTCGGCGTCTTCACGACCGACCGCATGGGCTACGACCGCAACTACGGCGTCGTCGACAGCAAGTGGCACCGCTTCGCGAGCCGCTACAACATCTGGGATCGCAGCCACTACTACGACAGCGCAGAGGCGATGTCGGGCCCAATCAACTGCAACGTCCCCGTCAACGACGGCACGGACCCGAACGGCGGTCCGAACCCGTTCGGTGACCCGAACTTCGACGGCGACAAGGACGGCACCGCGGACGTGTGCCTCAAGGCGGGCCCGGGCTCGCAGTGCGACACGATCACGGGCAAGTGCACGCTCCCCTACGAGCTGCGCAAGGCCGTCACCATCCCCTGGTACATCAACGGCATCGGCGTCGATCCGGCGACGGGCCTCCAGGTGGACGTGAGCGATCCCGCGGCGCTCGCTGCGGCGAAGGAGAAGGCGGACGACCTCTTCGAGGCGACCAACTGGGCCGTCCAGGAGTGGGACCTCGCGATGAAGAGCGCCATCATGACGGCGCGCTACGCGGAGTGCGTCTCGACGAACGCGGCCAACTGCGCGGCGACCTGCGGCGCGGGCAACTGCGACGCCAGCATCTGCGGAAACCAGGAGCTGGACGTCAAGACGAAGTGCCAGAACATGTTCCCCAACTGGGTCGGCCAGCAGGAGGACATCGACGAGGCGATCATGGTCGCCCGCGATCTGGACAAGTGCCAGCGCGCGAGCGGCTACGGCAAGTGCGCAAGCACGATCCAGAACGCCGTCGCCCAGATCGCGTCCGAGCGCGGCAACCCCAACGACTTCAGCGCGTTCGCCATCGGGCGCGTGAGCTCGATGGAGCCCGTGATCGTCCTCTGCCACAACCCCGTCATCGCGGGTGACCACCCGTCGTGCGGGCCCGAGGGCCTCGCGCCGCGCGTCGGCGACATCCGGTACAACAACGTCCTCAACATCGACAAGCCGCAGCAGCCGTCGGCGTGGGGCATCATGGTCGACGCGGACGACCCGCTCACGGGCGAGAAGGTCGCGGCGAGCATCAACATCTGGACGCACGTCACCGACATCGCGTCGATCAACCTCGTCGACTTGGTGAAGTACATCAACGGCGAGATCTCGACCGAGGACATCACCGACGGCAGCTACATCAACAACTGGGTCCAGGCTCAGAAGTTGAACGGCGGCATGAACCGCATCCCGACGATGTCGCGGCACGAGCACGACTCGCGCATCGCGGCGGCGGGCAGCGTCAGCGTCGACCGGCTGAAGGAGCTCCGCAAGCAGCAGCTCCCCGAGACGGTGAAGCGCGGCATCGCGCAGACCGTGAACCCGAAGGTGCACGACGCGGCGATGAGCCCGTACCTGCCCTCGCAGTCGGCGGCGACCGCCTGGAACCGCATGCAGCTCGCGCGCGGGACCGAGATCGAGTCGAAGCTGATGAACAAGCCGATGATGGAGCTCGCTGGTCTCGACGGCAACTCGCCGGCGCCCACGAGCGGCTCCGCGGCGGACGCGATCTCGCCCCTCGCGATGGCGAACCCGAAGGTCCGCTTCGACTTCCACATGATGAAGCAGAACGCGCTCGCCGATCACGGCGCGTGCGTCATCGACGAGGCGCCCGAGCCCTCGTCCCTCACCGCGATCGCCAGCGTCATGGGCCAGAAGTTCCCCGCGGCCGACGGCGAGACGATCGAGGGCAAGGTCGATCGGTGGACGCGCATGCAGCGCTACATCCGTCGCAAGTACCACTACGCGGTCCTCGCGCACGAGATGGGGCACTCCGTCGGCCTCCGCCACAACTTCATCAGCACCGCGGCGGCGCTCCACTTCCGCCCGCAGTACTGGCAGCTCCGCACGAAGGACGGCTCGGTCCAGCAGCCGTGCACGGATTCGAACCAGGATCCGGAGACGTGCGTCGGGCCGCGCTACTTCGACACGATCACGCCTGCCGAGAACGACCAGATGATCTGGATGTTTCAGCAGTCGACGGTCATGGACTACCCGGGTGACGTGTCGCAGGACACGATCGGCCTCGGCACCTACGACTTCGCGGCGGCCCGTATGTTCTACGGCGACGTCGTGTCGGTCTACGACGTGGGCGGCGGTCAGATGCCGTTCAACGCCCCCGGCCACAACCCGAACGACTACCTCGCCGGTGGCAACGTCGGCATCGCGCTCCCGGGCGTGACCGACAACTTCGGCGGTCTCCTCGGCGTGAGCTACTCGATCAACGTGCCCGACCAGGGGACGGACGAGGCGACGCGCTGCATCTTCGGCTCGCCCTGCGCGATGCACTACTCGCAGCTGCAGCACTACTACGCGCTGATCCACGACTGCTTCCCGGCGCAGGTCAACGCGGACCCGAACAAGCCCCCGGCTTGGTACGACACGAACAAGGACGGCTACTACAACGTCGTGTTCGACGGTCACATCGTCTCGCCGCAGGGCTCGCCGACGAAGTGCCGCACGCTCCCCGTCGACTACACCTTCTGGAACAAGCTCCGGACGCCCACCGCGACGGAGGCCGGCGGCGGCTACGTCCGCGGGATCAACTCGGTCGAGGACGGCACCGGTCGTCAGCGCGTCCCGTACTCCTTCGCGTCCGACAACTGGGCCGACACGGGCAACGTCTCCGTGTTCCGCCACGACAACGGCGCGGATCCGTACGAGCAGATCCAGTTCCTGATCAACACGCAGGAAGATCGTCACATCTTCGACAACTACCGCCGCGGTCGCACGACGTTCAACGTCCGCGCCGCCGCCGACCGCTCGTTCGAGCGCTACAACCAGAAGATGGCCGGCATCGCCAACGGCGTCGGCTTCCTCAGCAACGTCTACAAGAACTTCTCTGCGGGCCAGGGCATCACGTACGACTCCCTCTGGCCGCTCATCGCGGACGCGCAGATGCCCGGCAACATCGTCGCGGCCTCCGTCGCCTTCGATCACTTCACGCGTGAGCTCGGTCGTCCCGAGTCCGGCGCGCACTACCAGCTCGGGGCGCTCTTCAACGACCCGACGCTCCGCTCGGCCTCCGACTCCGACGGCAACCCCGGGACCACGGTCCTCGCGGTGCCGAACGGCACGGCGGGCTACTTCCAGGACGTGAGCTTCGGCGGTCACCCGCTGGAGAACCTCCTGGCCGACGACAAGGGCGACTACGACGCGGAGTACGCGGTCGGCGCCGGCGCCTACTACGACAAGATCAACAGCGCGATCCTCCTCAGCCAGTCCGAGGATCAGTTCATCAGCGAGGCCCGCCAGGACTTCTACGATGCGCGCTTCCGCGCCGTCGGCATGGCCGACGTGTTCCCCGACGGTTACCGTCGTACGCTCGGCGCCGCCCTCACGGGTGACCGCTCGATCCTCGCGCCGCAGGTCAGCGCGCACGTGAACACGATGGGCAAGCTCGTGCCCGACACGGCTTCCGATCCGCGTGACCCGACGGCCACGCAGTACCCCGCGACCCCGCTCGCTTGGCCGAGCATGTGGCCGCCGGAGGGCCCGATCCGCTGCTTCCCGAGCAAGGGGACGAACGTCTGCCAGGGTTACACCGGGTCGACGGACGCGGGCGGCTTCCACAACCTGACGCCCGGCAAGCAGCTCGGCGTCGACCCGCAGATCGGCTGGGAGGTCCAGAAGTTCATCATCGCGTGGACCCTCGCGTACATCCCCGCCGACGAGCAGTCGAACTGGCTCGACATGATGCGCCTCTACCGCATCGGCCAGAACGCCGACCCGGCGTTCGAGTCGCGCATCGAGTGGCAGGACCCGCAGTCGGGCGAGATCTTCTACGCCCACACGTACGGCAAGGAGTGCCTGTTCGCCACGACGGCGACGGCGCCCACGAGCCGCACGGCCTGCGAGACCGCGAACGGCAAGTGGGTCGAGAAGGGCATCGCGGCGCGCGTTCTGCAGTACGCGAACCAGCTCACCGCGGCCGGCTACATCCTCGACACGGCCGGTCACATGGAGACGCCGGAGTACCCGGCCGGCTTCAACGAGTACGGTCGCGCCATGGTCGTCTACCAGCTCGATGGTTCCCCGGCCGTTGCCGCGGATCCCGCGCTGACGGACGCGAACGGCGGGCACGTGATGGACTGCAACCAGAACGACGACCCGACCTGCACGCCGCTGTCGGTGTACTCGAACCACAACGCGTACGCGCTGATGGGCTACAAGGAGGTTCCGAACTTCCTGTGGGAGGTCGTGATCAAGTACGGCCTCGGTACGCCGGACGAGCGCGGGGTGTACCCGGAGTGATCCCGCCCAGGGCCTGAGACACGGCCCCTGCGGATCGAAGTGAGAAGCGCCGGCCCCGAGAGGGAGCCGGCGCTTCCGTTTTGTCCGCTCGTCTTCGTACTCGTACTCGTACTCGTCACCCAGGCTCGTCCTCGACGAGCACGACGAGGGTCGACGAGTACGAGTACGAGTACGACGCCGAGCAGAGCGCAGAGCAGGCTATCCGGCGGAGGTGAGCCTGAGCGTCTCGGCGCGGAGACGGTCGAAGTCCTCGCGCGCGAGCTCGATGCAGTCGCCCTCGCCGCCGTCGACGCGGAGACCGTCGTCGTCGGCGGTCGCAGGGGTCGCGAGCTCGATGTCGCGCGTCGCGTTGCCCGAGGGGCCGCGGACGGCGAAGCGGCGCTGGCGCCAGGCGCCGAGGCGGCCGGCGTAGACGTCGACGAGGCGCTCGGTGAACTGCGCGCCGTCGAGGCGCACGCGGACGCCGTAGCCGCGGCCCCAGACGCGCAGCTCTCCACCTGCCGTGACGTCGACCACGATGCCGCGCGCGTGCGCGCCGCCGCGGCGGTAGCGGCGGTTGACCACGATGGTGAGGAGCCCGGGCAGGAGCAGCCCGAGGGCGAGGCCGATCTTGAGGCGTCGGGCGCGCGCGGCGGAGAGCTGCTCCTCGGCCCACGCGGACCCCTCGCGCGACATCGGCACGTGCGCGCCGGCGAGCGAGCTCGCGATCACCGCCGACGCGAGGCACACGAACCACGTGAGGAAGATCCGCGCCTGCCGCCGCGTCTCCCCCGGCACGTCGAGCTCGGCCCGCGCCTCGAGGACGACCGAGGCTTCCCCCGCCGCAGCGGGGCGCTGGCTCACGGCCTCGGCCGTGTCGTCTCCGCTCACTCGGCGCGGAGGTAGCCGCCCTGCACGAGCGTGAGCACGGCCTTCGCCGTATCGAGGTCGGTCGCCGAGCTCCGGTTGAGCACCACGGCGAGCTGCTGGTGGTTGAAGGCGAGCTGGAACACCTCGAGGTCGATGGGCGCGAGATCCTTGAGCGCCGGCCGCAGCGGCTGCGGCACGACGAGCCGCGCGCCGAGGTCCGGCAGCCGGTCGCGGATCGCGTTGAGCTCGTCGATCTGGCGCAGGCCCTCCATCAAGAGCTCCTGCACGCTCGCGTTGATCTCGCCCGGGAGCGTCCGCTCGTCGGGCGGGCCGAGCTCGAAGGCGCCGTGCGTCCACGTGAGGATGCGGAAGACGCTCTTCATCGGCGGCAGGTCGTCGATGTCGTTGATCGACGCGAAGTAGACGATCCCCTTGCGCAGGTAGATCTTGCCGACGTCCTCGTCGCTGCGGATGACGAGCACGCCGCTCTTCTTCGACGAGCCGAAGAGCTGGAGCAGATCGGGGAGCGGGATCTCCTCGATTTGCCCGGTCATCGAGCGCGCCTGCGCGGCGCGCTGCGAGCTGTCGTCCGGGCGCTTCACGCCCTTGGCGGCGCTCGGATCCGTCGCGATGACCTTGAGGATGCTGGTCCCGATGAGGACGCGATCGCCCTCCTTGAGGGACGTTCTCTTGATCTTCTCTCCGTTGACGAACGTGCCGTTCGTGGAGCCGAGGTCCTCGATCGTGATCTGCGCGTCCGCGCAGGCGATGCGCGCGTGGCGGCGCGAGACCATGTCCTCGACGAGCACCATGTCGAGATCGCTCGACCGGCCGACGATGATCTCTTGCTGCTCGGTCAGGGGGAACTCGCCCCCCTGGTACTTCCCCGAGATGAACCGCAGCGCGAGCTGGCGCGTCGGCGTCACCTTGGGAGCTTGGTTGTCCATCGGCGGGTGTGGGACGCGCCTCCGCGCGGAGGCGCAGGGCGACGCGAAAGTTTAGTTTCGCCGCTTCGCCAGGGTCAAGCGGCCGTGGTATTCGCGTCGCCGATGGGCCCTCAATCTGGCGATCCGCTGGGTACGCACCGGGCGATTGACCCCCCCGGCAGCCTGCCGCAGCCGGCCGAGCGCCTCGACGCGGACATGGAGAAGGCGTTCGAGACCGAGATCCTGGTCGACGTCGAGACCCTGAACGTGGACGCGGCGAGCTTTCGCCAGATGGAAGACGCCACGCCGGGCGAGCGCGGCGGCGTCGAGCGCCTGGTCCTCGAGACCGTCGCGCGGCGGGGAAAGCAGCACAACCCCGTCACCGGCTCGGGCGGCATGCTCCTCGGGCGCGTGCGGCGCGTCGGCGAGCTCGTCCGCGAGCGCGGGTTCATGGTCGGGGACCGCATCGCGACGCTCGCGTCGCTGTCGCTCACGCCGCTCACGCTCGAGCGCATCGACGCGGTTCGACCGGCGTCGGCGCAGCTCGACGTCGTCGGTCGCGCGGTCGTGTTCGCGTCGGCGCCGCTCGCGAAGATGCCGACCGACCTGCCCGATCGGCTCGCCCTCGCGCTCTTCGACGTGGCCGGCGCGGCCCCGCAGGTCGCGCGCCTCGCCCGCGCGGGCGACCGGGTCGTCGTGCTCGGCGCAGGCGGGAAATCAGGGCTCTTGTGCGCCGCCGAGGCGCGCCGCCGGGTCGGCTCTGCAGGCGTCGTGGTCGGCGTCGAGTCGTACGCGGCGTACGCCTCCGAGCTCGAGGCGCTCGGCATCTGCGACCGCGTGGTCCGCGCCGACGCGCGCGACGCGCTCGCCACGCGCGCCGCGGTGCTCGACGCCGTGGGTCCCGCGGGGGCCGATCTCACGCTGTCCTGCGTCAACGTCGCCGGCGTGGAGCTCGCCGCGATCCTGGTCACGAAGGACCGTGGGAAGGTTTACTTCTTCGCCATGAGCACCAGCTTCACGCGGGCCGCCCTCGGCGCCGAGGGGTGCGGGCGCGACGTCGATCTCTTCATCGGCAACGGCTACGCACACGGCCACGCTGCGCATACGCTGGATCTCGTCCGCGGCGCGCCGCAGCTCCGGAGCCTCCTGGAGACGCGCTACGGCTGAAAAGGAGCACGCGATGACCCACGTTGCACCGATCCTCGACGTCGCGCGGGAGCTCGGCGTCGACGAGGCCCACGTCGAGCCGTACGGACGCGGGAAGGCGAAGATCGATCTCGCCGCGCTCGAGGCGCCGTCGAGCGGCGCCGGGCGGCTGATCCTCGTGACGGCGATCAACCCGACGCCCGCGGGCGAGGGCAAGACGACCACCTCGGTCGGCCTCGCGATGGGCATGCGCCGGCTCGGCAAGAAGGTCGCGCTCTGCCTGCGCGAGCCCTCGCTCGGCCCGGTGTTCGGCGTGAAGGGCGGCGGCACCGGCGGCGGGCGCGCGACGCTCGTGCCGGAGAACGACATCAACCTGCATTTCACGGGCGATCTGCACGCCATCACGACGGCGCACAACCTCCTCTCGGCGATGGTCGACAACGCCCTCCACTTCCGCGTCGCGCACGGTGAAAAGGGCGAGCTCGACCCGCGCTCGATCACGTGGGGGCGCGCGCTCGACATGAACGACCGCGCGCTCCGGAACGTGGTGCTCGGCCTCGGGCGCAAGGTCGACGGCGTGCCGCGGCAGGACCGCTTCGACATCACCGCGGCGAGCGAGATCATGGCGATCGTCGCGCTGGCCACGTCGTGGGACGACCTGCACGCGCGGCTCTCGCGCGTCGTCGTGGGCGCGAGCTCGACCGGCGCGCCGATCACGGCCGGGGACGTCGGCGCCGCCGGCGCGATGACGGCGGTGCTGCGCGACGCGCTGAAGCCGAACCTCGTGCAGACGGCCGAGGGCGGCCCCGCCATCGTGCACGCGGGCCCGTTCGGCAACATCGCGCACGGCTGCAACTCCGTGCTCGCGACGCGGCTCGGCCTGTCGCGCGGGGACTACGCCGTGACGGAGGCGGGCTTCGGCTTCGACCTCGGCGGCGAGAAGTTCCTCGACATCAAGTGCCGCGCGATGGACGTCTGGCCGCGCGCGCTCGTCCTCGTCGCGACGCTGCGCGCGCTGAAGGTGCACGGCGGCGCGCCGGTGAAGCGCTCCAGCGAGCCCGACGCGGCCGCGCTCGAGCGCGGGATCGAGCACCTCGAGAAGCACCTCGAGACGGGCGCGTTCTACGGTCTGCCGGTCGTGGTCGCGATCAACGTGTTCCCGAACGACCTGCCGGACGAGCTCGCCATCGTGGACGAGGCCGCGAGGAAGCGGGGCGTCCGCTTCGCGCGGTGCGAGGGCTTCGCCCGCGGCGGCGAGGGCGCGCTCGATCTCGCGCGCGCGGTCATCGAGACGGCGGACGCGACCGACGCTGCGCCCCCGGAGCCGCGCTACGTGTACGAGCTCACGGACACCACGCGCGAGAAGATCCGCAAGATCACGCGCACCGTGTACGGCGGCGACGACGTCGCCTTCACGCCCGCGGCCGAGCAGAGCCTGAAGCGCGCGATCGACCTCGGCGCCGACGCGATGCCCGTGTGCATGGCGAAGACGCAGCTCTCGCTCAGCGACGACCCGCTGCTCGTCGGCAGGCCGCGCGGCTTCACGGTCACCGTGCGTGAGGTGCGCGTGAGCGCGGGCGCCGGCTTCGTCGTGCCGCTCACGGGCGAGATGATGACGATGCCCGGCCTCCCGCGCGAGCCCGCCGCGCTGCGCGTGCGTCTCCTGCCGGACGGCACGATCCGCGGCCTGATGCAGAACGATTAGGAGGCTGGTCGCCAAAACAAGTTTTGGCCGACCAGCCTCCCAACCTTTTCCCAAGTTGGGGCTCCGCCCCAAACCCCGTGCTCGCTCCGTTCGTCTCTCGCTGTCGCTCGGTCTCTCACTCTCGCTCGAGCCGAGGGGGGCTCCGCCCCCCTCGGTGACCCCCGCAGAAATCAGAGTTCGCGACCACTCCTGCTCTGGTCCGAACTGATGACTGACGACTGATGACTGACGACTACGTCGGCTTCGGCTCGGCGGCGGGCGAAGACGGTCGGCGGCTCGGCGGCGCGTCGGAGAGGCGCGCCACGGGACCCGGCGTGGGCGTGCCGAGCGCGTCCATCACCGCAGGGAGCAGCACCGCGAACGTGCTGCCCTTGCCCTCGTAGGACCGCACCTCGATGCGCCCGCCGGCGCCCTGGATGATGCGCTGGCTGATCGCGAGGCCGAGGCCGGTGCCCTTGTCCTTCGTGGTGAAGAACGGCATGAACAGGTTCTCGAGCACCTTCTGCGAGATGCCTGGCCCGGTGTCCGCGACCGTGATCTCGACGAGCAGCTCCTCGTTGGCGCTGCTCGAGCCGGAGCGCGTCGCGCGGCCGAGGCGCACACGCGTCGAGACCGTGACGCGCCCGCGGCCCTTCATCGCCTGGGCGGCGTTGCGCAGCAGGTTCATGAGCACCTGGCGCAGGTGCTCGGGATCGATCGCGACGCGCGGCAGCACGCCGTCGAGCACGGTGTCGACGTGCATGTCGTCGCTCGTGGGCTCGCTCGATAGCACCTGCAGCGTGCGGCGCACGACGGCGTTCGCGTCCGTGGGCAGCACGTTCGGCTGGTTCGGCCGCGCGAGGTCGAGCACGGAGCCGACGACGCGATCGAGGCGGTCGACCTCCTCGAGGATGATGCCGATGAACTCACGGGCCGACTCGTCACCGGGCGGCGCGGGCTCTGCCAGGAGCTGCGCGGCCCCCTTGATCGCGCCGAGCGGGTTGCGCACCTCGTGGGCGAGCCCCGCGGCCATCTGGCCGAGCACGGCGAGCCGGTCGCGCTCCTTCATCTGCCCGTACACGCGCGAGTTCTCCACCACGACGCCGATCTGCGCGGCCGCCGATTCGAAGAGCGCGATCTCGTCGGTCGAGAACGCGTCGCGCGCGCGGTCGTCGGCGACGGCGAGCAGGCCGATGACCTCACCCGCGTCGTCGCGGATCGCGATGATGACGGCCCGCCGCAGCGCACCGAGCACGTCGGCCGCCGCGAGCACGCCCTCCGCCGTCGCGGCGCGGCCGCCCGTCGCCTTCGCCTCGCGCGCCTCGCGCTCCACCGTCTCGAGCGCGAGCGGCCCGGCCTCCAGGCGCTCGAGCAGCGCGCGCGCCGTCGCCACCTCGATCCGCTGCGGGCTCCGCTGCCCGAGCGACGCGAGCGCGTCGAAGCCCGTCCCGTCGCCGTCGCGCAGGTAGAGCGCGCCCATCGTCACGCGCCGCGACTGCTCGAGCGCGGTCATGACGATCGAGCCCATCTCCTCGACCTCGAGCGTGTGGACGAGGCGTCGCCGCACGAGCGCGATCGCCGACTCCAGGTCGAACCGCTCCCGGAAGAAGAGCTTCTGCACCTGCTCCGCGACGCGGTCGCGCAGCGGGTCGAACACGACGAGGATCACGATCGCCGCGAGGACGGCGTTCAAATACATCGTGTTGAACGTGCCGAGGTACGTCAGCAGCACGTAGAAGATGAAGGCGATCAGGAACGCGACGGCGGTCGCCACGAGCAGGCGCGCCACCATGTCGTAGAGGTCGAGCAGCCGCTCGTGGCGGAGGGCCTGCGCGAGCACGAAGAGGAACACGATGGAGAGCGCCGCGCCGATCGGCGGCAGGCGCGCGCCGAGGAACCAGGCGAAATCGGCGACGCTGGCCAGGCCGGCCGCGGCGCCCGTGACGACGAGGAAGCGGACGCGGCGCTGGGTCGCGCGCGAGGCGCTGCGCGCGCCGCGCTGACCGAGGCTCACGAGCCCCGCCGTGACGAGCGCGAACACGTACAGGAAGACGCCGACGCGCACGAAGCCGGACCCGCCCTGCGGGCTCAGCACGACGACGCACATCACCCCCGCGAGCGCCGTCGCGACGCGCGGGAGCTTCGGCGCGGGCCTCCCCTCCTCCTCCTCGGGCAGCATGGCGCCGAACAGGTGCAGCGCGAACGCGGGCAGCAGCACGGCGAGCAGCGCGGTGAAGCGCTCCCAGATCGACGCCTGGAAGATGCCGAGGAGCGACTGCGACAGGTACCAGAGCCCGACGTCGCCCGCGAAGGCGGCGAACAGCAGGTGCACGAGCCGCACGCGCCCGCGGAGCAGCATCGAGATCGCGATCGCCAGCGCGAGCGCGCCGCACACGAGCGTCGTGCGCGTGCGGATGATGTCCATGCCGAGCTGCATGGCGACAGCATCGCACCGACAAAACGAAAGCGCCGCGCGATCCGCGCGGCGCTCCTCTCGCGGGTTGGCCCGCGGCTACTTGTTGTGGTGGCCCATCCCCGGCTGCCAGGGCGCGGGCTCGGGGTCGTCGCTCTCCGGGTCACCGGGGTTGATGGTGCCGGGGCGCGCCTCCTCCCGCGTGTTGGGCCTCCAGGGGCCAGGCTCCGGGTCCGACGCGCCGTCGTCCTCGTCGGGGCCGACGTTGGTCGTCGCCTCCCCTTCGATGACGGTCGTGTCGGCGACGTCGCTCGGGTCGAGCTTCTCCTGGGCGACGCCGACGGCCGCCGGCTCCTCGGTCGAGTCGACCGAGTCACCGACACAGCCGAACGTGCCCATCGCGGCCAGAACGGCCGCCGCAAGCAGGGCGAAGCGTTTGCCGCCCATGATCACATCTCCTCCGTGTCGAGACCGTCGGACGCGTCTGCGTCCACGCCGCCGAACCCGTACTGCTTGACGAGCTGCGAGAGCCGCGGGCGCTTCATCCCGAGGAGCGTCGCGGCGCGCGTGATGTTCCCGCCGGCTTCGGCGAGCGCGCGCTCGATGCAATCTTTCTCGATGAGGCGCTTCATGTCGCTCAGACTGACCCCGGATCGGACGTGAGCATACGCGATGTCGGTCGGCGAGGCACCGCGGTGTTCGTCGGTTGACGGGGGCGCGCTTTCGCGGGGCTCCCTACCCAAGTCGGAAGCAGGTTTGATACCAACCGCGGCCGCGCCGGCGGGCGACGTGGCCGGCAGCGGCTCGGACGCCGGACCGCTCACGCCGAGATCGCGCAACCCGTCGACATTGTTGGTGAAGTCTTCGACCTCGAGGGCCTCGTTCTCGGCGAACAGCGCGGCGGCGCGGAGGGCGTTCTCCAGCTCCCGCACGTTGCCGGGCCAAGCGTGGCGCGCGAGGGCGGCGAGGGCGTGCGTAGACAGACGCTTCGTCGGGACGCCCCGCTCGGCGGCGACACGGCCGAGGATGACTTCGGCGATGGCGCCGAGGTCACCGGTGCGGGCGCGGAGGGCGGGCACCTCGATGACGACGCCGCGCAGGCGGTAGTAGAGATCCTCGCGGAACTCCCCACGGGCGACCATCGCCTTCAGGTCCCGATGGGTCGCGCAGACGATGCGCACGTTCGCGCGGATGGGCGTCACGCCGCCGACGCGCTCGAACGTCTTCTCCTGCAGGACGCGGAGGAGCGCGACCTGCGTCCGGGGAGAGATGTCGCCGATCTCGTCCAAGAAGAGCGTCCCGCCCTCGGCCGCCTCGAAGCGACCGCGGCGGCGCGCGGCGGCGCCCGTGAAGGCGCCCTTCTCGTGGCCGAACAGCTCGGAGAGCAGCAGCGTCTCGACGAGCGCGGCGCAGTTCACCTTCACGAGCGGGCCCGCGCGGCGGTTGCTCGCCTCGTGCAGCCCCTCGGCGACGAGCTCCTTGCCGGTGCCGCTCTCGCCGTGGACGAGGACGGTCGCGTCGCTCGGCCCGACCTTCTGGATGGCGGCGCGCAGCGCGACGATCGCCGGATCTTGGCCGACGATGCCGCGGTGGCCGCCGCGCGGCGCGCCGGACGCGCGGAGGGTCGGCGGCGCGGTGCGCGGCGCGCGCGCGTCGTTCGCCACCGGAGCGACGGCGATCACGTGGTCGTCGTCGCGCAGCTCTGCGAGGCGCGCGACGGGGGCGAGGTCCCGGCGGCCGAGGAAGCGCGCGCGGAGTTCTTGCGGCAGCGCGTCGGCCACGCGGGCGCGGAGCGCGAGGGCGGCGTCGAGGTGCGCGCGGGCGGTCTGCAGATCACCGGCCTCCGCGCGGGCGAAGTGCACGATGAGGTGCGCGTCGCGCGTGATCTCGGCGTCGTCGCCCTCACGCGAGAGGTCGAGCGCGTCGAGCGCGAGGTCGAGGTAAGCCTCCCCCGCGGCGCGGGCGCGCTGCGCGTCGAGGAGCGCGATCTCGGCGCGCGCGGCGGTGGAGCCGGCGGCGCCGCGGGCCTTCTCGAGCGCGATCGCAGCGCGCGGCAGATCTCCGTCGTCGAGCGCGACGCGCGCCGCGAGGCGGTGGCACTCGCAGGCCTTGCCGCCGTCGCTCGAGGAGCTGGCGGCCGCGAGCGCGGCGGCGATCTCCGCCGACGCCTCCAGCGTGTTGCCGCGCGCGAGGTGCGCGCGCGCCGCGACGATCGAGAAGTGCGCCGCGCGGCCGGCCGGGATGCCAGGGCCGCACACCTTGCGACCGAACGCGAGCGCCTGCTCGGCCTCGGCGACGAGGCCGAGGCGCAGGCGGAGCTCCGCGAGGTTCGCGATGACGCGCGCGAGGGCGATCTTCTCGCCGACGCGGCGGCACACGTTGATCGCCTGCTCCGTGAGGCGGAGCGCGTCCGTGTACTCGTGGCGAAGGATCGCGATCGCCGCGAGGTTCTGCAGCGCGAACGAGACGGCGCGGGGCTCCCCGGCGCGCTCGCCCTCTTCCAGGACGGCTTGCAACATGCCGCGCGCCTCGTCGCGGCGGCCGCTCGAGAGCAGCGCGATCGCGCGGTTCAGCCGGGCCCGCAGCTCCCCCGTCAGGTCCCCGCCGCACGCGGCGTCGCACGCGTCGGAGGCGAAGTGACGCTCGGCCTCCGCCCACTCGCCGCGCGCGAGCAGGAGCTTGCCGAGGACGTTGCGCGCGCTGAGCTGCGTGCCCGTGTCGGCCGCCTGAGCGAGCCCGGACTCGGCGTGGGCGCGCGCGTCGTCGAGCTGGCCCATCATGTAGCGGACCTCCGCCATTTCGACGGAGGCCCGAGCGCGCGACGAGGCGTCGACCGACTTGGCGAGCGCCTTCTCGAGGACGATCGCGGCCGTCGTGAGATCACCGCGGACCGTCGTGGCGCGGCCCAACGTGAGCATGGCGTCGAACGAGTCGTCGCGCGCGGCGAGCGCCCGGGAGAACGCGAGCGCGCGGTCGACGTCGCCGACCTTGATCGCCAGCTCGGCCGCGCGGCGGAGGCGCGGCGTCGCGTCGGCGGCGGGGAGCGACGCGAGGGTCGCCTCCCAGCGAGACCAGAAATCGGCGCGCGCCGACGCGTCCGTGAGCGCGTTGATCGCGCGACCGGCCGCTTGCTCCGCGAGGTCGTGCTCGCCGCCGATCGCGAAGAGCTCGCTCGCGCGGGCCGCGGCCCAGTGGTCGCCGGGCCACGTCACCTCCAGCGCGCGGGCGACGTCGATGGCGTCGCGCGAGTCGGTCTCGAGCGCGGGCATCGGCGCGCCGGTGGCGAGGAGCCGGCCGGCCGGGTCGACCGCGAACACGCCCTTCGCGACGAGCTCGTCGCGCGCGGCGGCGGAGCCGAGGGCGGAGGCCTGCGCGAGCGACCACGCACGCTGCGAGAGCCAGAGGCGCCCGAGCAGGCGCCGCCCCGTGGGGGAGAGCGCGGGCGCGTCCGCATAGCCGTCGAGGACCGGGGTGCGCTGCGACGCGATCCACCAGGCCTCGAGGCCGTCGATCGCGTCGATGCCGTCGGGGACTTGGGCCTCCGCGGCGAGGGCGCGGTAGACGCTGCGGAGCTCGGACGCGGTGCAGGCGCCGAGCTCCAGGGCGCGGGCGTCGCGCGGCGGCTCGCCGTTCGACGCGAGGACGATCACCGTCGGTCCGGCGTCGCCCTGGGCGAGGATGCGCGCGAGCTCGTCCGCGGCGGTGCGGCCCCACTGCGTGCGCGCGTGGTCGACGACGACGACCAGCGCGCCGTCGCAGCGCTCCGCGATGATCTGCGCGGCCGCGAGCGGATCGTCGACGGGGCTGCTGGTCGCGCGCGCCACGGCCTCGCGCCAGGCGTCGTCCGTGGGCAGCCCGGAGACGCGGATCGAGGCGCGCCCGGCCGCGCGCGCGACGCGGTCGAGGTGACGGGCGAGCGACTCGAGCGCGGCCGATTGACCGCGGACGTGGACGAAGCCGCGGCTCGCGACCGCCGCGGCGGCCTGCTCGAGGGCGTGGACGACCGTCTCCCCGCGCGGGGCGAGCGGCGCCGAGGCCTGCGACGAAGCAAGGGCGAAGGCGGTCAAAGCGAGGTCAGATTAACCGAAAATCGCCAGGTCTTTCAACCGCGCGAGCAGGATATCGGCCCCCGATTCCCGTTTCAGTGGAGTTTTGCAGCGTCACCGCCCGGAAGGGCCGCGAGGATGCGGTCGAACGCCTCCGGCGGCTCCTCGTCCAGGGCACGGGCGACGTCGACCTGGAGGCGCGTCGAGGCGACGTAGAGCGGCGCGAGCTCCGGCGCCAGGCGGCGGAGCATCTCCAGGTGACGCGTGACGCCGGCGGCGTCGCCGCGTCGAACCGGCCCGGTGAGGGCGAGCGGCAGGCCCATCTTTTCCACGTTGTCGGCGACGCTCCGGAGCAGCGGGCCGAGCATCGCGGCGGCCGTCGCCGCGTCGACGCCGGCGAGGCCGAGCAGCCGCACCCCGCCCGCGGCGAGCGCAGCGGCGCCGTTCGCGACGAGCCCGGCCGCGGCGTGGTAGGCGACGCGATCGAGGCCGGAAATCGTGCGCGGCGTGAGGCCCAGGCGCGCGCCGACCTCCGAGGCGCGCCGGACGGCCTCGGGGTCGCCGTCCACGTGCAACTGGCCGCGGGTGAGGGACGGCAGCACGTCGGGCGCCGCGAACGAGATCATGGGGTGCATCTGCGCGACCGAGACGAGCGCCGAGCGCGCGGCGGCGAGCGGCTCCGGGCCGAGCGCGCCGGCGCAGTGGACGACCGACGCGGCGCGGTGCCCGACGAGGCGGCGCGCGACCAGCGCCTCGGCGACGCCCGCGATGTCCTTGTCGCGCACCGCGACGATCACGAGATCGGCGTCGAGCGGCGAGCCCGGAAGCCCCCCGCGCGCAGAGCTCGTCGTGACGGCGAAGCCGGCCGCCGCCAGGCCGCGCGCGAGGTTCGCGCCGACCTTGCCCAGGCCGTGGACGTGGATCTTCATCGGTAGAGGCCCTTCGCGGTGATGTACTCGGCGACGCCGGTGGGCACGAGCTCGCGCACGTCGTCGAGGTCGCCCGCGGCGCAGGCGGCGCGGATCGTCGTGCTCGACACGGCAGGCAGCAGATCCGGCCCCGCGGCGAGCCCGCCGCCCGCGCCCGAGAAGCCGCGCCGGCCGAGCACCAGCGGCGGCGCGAGCTCCGCGATGCGATCCCACCGGTGCCACTTCGGCAGGTCGCCGAGCACGTCGGCGCCGATCAGCAGACGGAGCGCCCAGTCGGGGCGCAGACGACGGAGCTCCTCGACGGTGCGCAGCGTCAGGCTGTCACCGCCGAGATCGCGCTCGATCGTGGACACCTCGACGCCGGGCAAGAGGCCGAACGCGGCGCGGCAGAGCGCGAGGCGATCGTCGTACGGCGCGAGCTCTTTCGCGAACGGGTGGTGGAACACCGGCACGACCAGGACGCGGTCGATCGGCGCCGCGGACAGCGCGTACGCCGCCGCGAGCACGTGCGCGACGTGGGGCGGGTTGAAGCTCCCGCCGTAGACCGCGATCCGCTCAGCCATCGCCGCCTTGTACGACGATCTTGCTGCCGCGGTTCTGGCCGATGTGGTCGGTCGCGACGACCGCCCCGTCCTGGGCCGACACGAGCTCGATGCGCACGCCTCCGTCGCCGTCGTCCAGCACGGCCGCGCCCGCGGCGCCGGGCGCGACGAAGACGCGCGTCCCCACGCGGCGGAGCAGCGGCGCGTCGCTCCGTCCGAACACGAGGATGCTGGCGGCGACGATGTCCTCTTCGTCGAGCGTCGCCTTGTCGTGCACGAAGAGGACGACGCGGCCGTCGAGGATCTCGATGGTGCGCGACCCCGGCCGGACGGCGGCGAACATGCGGAGCGCCTCGCGCTGCTCCTCGCGGGCGACGAACTCGTCGATGGCGTCCGGCGTCGCGTCGGCGCAGCGCTCGGCGGCGCGGAGGTAGAGCGAGGACGCCGCGGGATCGCCGCCCACGAGCTCGCGGGCCATCTGCTCGACGACGCGGTCGAGCGCGTCGTCGTCCCCGACGTAGAGCACGCGATCCACGGAGGCCACGTCGCGGAGCACGCGCGCAGCGCGCGCGAGCGCGTCGAGATCGCCGCTCGCAGGGCCGAGGATACCGACGCGCACGCCCCTACGCCGCGCTTCCGCTCGTGTTCGTATCGATCGGGCGAGCGTAAATCGATCGGCGCCGAATTGCATCTCGCCGCGTGGTAGCGTCGCGCCATGTTCAGCGGCCGAGCGGCGCCGCCGCGCGCCCCGGTGACCCTCACGCTCGACGGCGATCCGGTGACCGCGGAGCGCGGAGAGCCCATCGCGCAGGCGCTCCTCGCCGCCGACAAGTCGATCCTCGCGCGGAGCCCCAAGCTCCACCGGCCGCGCGGGCCGTCGTGCCTCCGCGGCGCGTGCGACGGCTGCCTCGCGCGCGTCGACGGCGTGCCGAACGTGCTCACGTGCCTCGTTCCAGCGCGCGGGGGCGAGCGCGTGGAGTCGCAGAACGTCGTCGGCGCGCGCCAGACGGACCTCCTCCGCGTGACGGATTGGTTCTTCCCGAAAGGCATCGACCACCACCATTTGATGGCGGGCGTGCCCGCCCTCGGCGAGGCGATGCAGTCGTTCGCGCAGAAGGTCGCAGGCCTCGGCCGGATGCCCGCCGCCGCGACGCGCGCCGCGGAGGAGCAGCCCCGGCGCGACGTCGACGCGCTCGTGATCGGCGGCGGGATCGCGGGGATGACCGTCGCGTCCTCGCTCGCGCGAGCGGGCCACGGCGTCGCGCTCGTGGACGACGGCGTCGAGCTCGGCGGCGCCTCGATCGCCCTGAAAAACAGGCCCGTCATCGCGCTCGAGCGGGTCGACGTGCTCGGCGGACGCACGGCCGCCGGCGTCTTCGACGCGGTCGACGGCGGACGCGATTGCCTCGTCGCCGACGCGCGCGCCGCGCTGCTGTTCCGGGCGCGCGCGATCGTGTTCGCGACCGGCGCGCACGACGGGGTGATCGCGGCCGAGAACAACGACTTGCCGGGCGTCTTCTCGGCGCGCGCGCTCGCGCGGCTGCTCGCGCGCGGGCTGGTCCCGGACGGCCCGGTCGGGGTCGTCGACGCGGGCGGCGCCTTCTGGGCCGACGAGCTCGCGCGCGCGGCCAAGGGCGTCGTGCGCGTCGACGCGCGGGAGCTCCTCGGCTTCGCCGGGCGGAGCGGCGTCACCGCGTTGAAGCTGAAATCAGGCCGAAAGAAGGTCGCGGTCGTCGGCGTGGACGCGCCGCCCGCCCCCGCGTTCGAGCTCGCGGCGCAGGCGGGGGCCGAGATCGTCCACGGACCGGCCGGCTACCGCGTCGTGACGGACGAGGCGGGCCGCGCCGCGCCGGGCGTCTTCGCCGCGGGCGAGTGCACGGGCGAGGCGTTCGACGTCGTGCGGCTCGCGTCGCGCGCCGCGGAGGTCGCCGAGGCCGTCGCCGCTAGCCTTCGATGAGGATGGCGAAGAGCCCCAGGCCGCCGGCGACGAACACGACGCCGAAGACGCCCATGAGCTGCAGGTAGTCGACGAGCTCCACCATCGGCGCCCCGCCGAGGAGCTCCCGCGTGCCCGCGACCCCGGCGAGGAGCGTGGGCGAGAGGAACGGGAAGAGGACGCTGGCGAGGACGAGATCGCGGGCCCGCGTGCGGACCGTCATGGCGCCGAACAGCGTGCCGGCCGCGGCGATCCCCGGGATCGCGCCGAGGCAGAGGACGGCCAGCATGGCGCCGTGTTTCACGAGGTCGATCGAGAAGAAGACGCTGGTGACCGGCACGACGATGAGCTCGATGACGGCGACGAAGGCGGCGACGCCGATGGCCTTGCCCGCGAAGATGGCGCTCCGGGGCGCCGGGCTGACGAGGAGCCCGAGGAGGGCCCCCTCCTCCCGCTCGCGCTGCCACGTCCGGGAGAGGGCGAGCACGGAGGCGAAGGCGACGGCGACCCAGATCACCCCCGGCGCCACCTGGACCGTGGCGCCCGGGCCGGCGAAGAAGGCGAGCGAGGCGATGACGGCCACGAGGACCCCGAAGAAGCCGGCCGTCGTGACGATCTCGCCGGTGGCGGCCTCGATCGCGAGATCCTTCCGGGCGACGACGAGCGCGTAGCCGAGCCAGGAAGGGTGGCGACGCACGGCGGAGGACCATATCAGCGCGCCGCGGTTCCTGTATCGTTCGCAGCGACGATGATGGAGGCAGCAGGTTGAACGACACGCAGGAGGGGGTCGCCCCCGGTTCGGAAGCATGGACCGTCGACGAGGCGCGCGACCTCTACATGATCGAGCGCTGGGGCGGCGGGTACTTCGACGTCAACGCGGAGGGCAAGCTGACGATCGCCCCGCTGCAAGAGCGCGGGCGCAAGATCGCGCTGAAGGACGTCGTGGATCTCGCCGCGGAGCAGGGGCTGAAGACGCCGCTGCTCATCCGGTTCCAGGACCTGCTCCACCACCGCGTGAAGGCGCTGAACGAGGCGTTCGCGAGCGCCATCGCGGAGAACAAGTTCCGCGGCACCTACCGCGGCGTGTTCCCGATCAAGGTGAACCAGCTCCGTGAGGTGGTGGAGGAGATCCTCGAGGCGGGCCGCCCGTTCCACTACGGCCTCGAGGTCGGCTCGAAGCCGGAGGTGTTCGCGGGCCTCAGCGTCCACACGGACAACGAGTCGCTCATCGTGTGCAACGGCTACAAGGACGACATCTTCATCCGCACGGCGCTCATCGGCCGGAAGCTCCAGAAGAAGGTCATCCTCATCGCGGAGAAGCTCTCCGAGGTGCGCTCGATCGTGCGCATCGCGAAGGAGATGGGCGTCGAGCCGCTCATCGGCCTGCGCGTCCGCCTGATGTCGAAGGGCGCGGGCAAGTGGGCGACGTCCGGCGGCGAGCACGCGAAGTTCGGCCTCTCGACGACCGAGATCCTGCAGGCGATCGAGATCATGAAGGAGAGCGGGCTCGCGAACTCGCTGAAGCTCCTCCACTTCCACATCGGGTCGCAGGTGCCCGACATCCTCATCATCAAGCGCGCCGTGCGCGAGGCGACGCGCTACTACGCGAAGCTCCGCAAGATGGGCCACCCCGTCGAGTACATCGACGTCGGCGGCGGGCTCGCCATCGACTACGACGGGTCTCGCTCGACGTTCCACTCGTCGATGAACTACTCGATCGACGAGTACGCGCGCGACATCGTCTACAACATCACGGACGTCTGCGACGAGGAGCGGGTCCCCCACCCGCACATCGTGAGCGAGTCGGGCCGGGCGATCGTCGCGCACCACTCGGTGCTCGTGGTGGAGGCGTTCGGCACCATCGAGAAGGTGCCGATGCAGCCGGTCGACATCCAGTCGAGCGAGCACAAGCTCCTCCAGAACCTGCAGCACATCGAGGGCCACCTCAACGAGCGCAACATCGGCGAGACGTGGCACGACCTCCTCCAGGTGAAGGAGGAGGCGCAGAAGATGTTCGAGCTCGGCCTCCTGAACCTGGACGTGAAGGCGCGCGTCGAGGCGATGTTCTGGCAGACCGCGGAGCGCATGCGCCGCATCGCGAAGACCCTCGACGAGTCCGAGCTGCCGGACGACTTCGTCGACATCAACAACCAACTCGCCGACCAACACATCTGCAACTTCAGCGTGTTCCAGTCGCTGCTCGATCACTGGGCGCTCGGCGCGCTGTTCCCGATCGTGCCGATCCACCGGCTCGAAGAGCGGCCGAGCTCGCAGAGCACGATCGTCGACATCACGTGCGACTCCGACGGCAAGGTGTCGAAGTTCATCGACCAGGTCGACGTGCGCGACACGCTCGCGCTGCACCCGCTGAACGGGTCACCCTACTTCCTCGGCGTGTTCCTCACGGGCGCGTACCAGGACATCATGGGCGACATCCACAACCTGTTCGGGCGCGTGAACGAGGTCCACGTGTTCCTCGATGACGACGAGGACTGCGGCTACTACATCGAGGAGACCATCGAGGGTCACCGCGTGCGCGAGGTGCTGCAGATGACGCAGTACCAGCCGCACGATCTGGTCGCGAAGGTGAAGGCGCAGATCGACATCGCGATCAAGCAGGACCAGATGAAGCCCACCGAGGGGATGCGCCTGCTCGCCGATTACGAGCGCGGCCTCAAGGATCAGACGTACCTGACGTTCTAGTTGGTCGTCAGGCATCTCCGCGCAGCGCGACCCGCGCTCACGCGCGGGGCTCTGCCACCTCGCTGACGCGAGGGGCTCTGCCACCTCGCTGACGCGAGGTGCTCCAGGGAGTGCGGCCCCGATCGCCCTCGTGCAACTCTCTCTTGAGCACCGCGCGTGAGCGCGGTGGCACAGCCCCGCGCGTGAGCGCGGGCGACGCTCCCCCCGGGCCAGAAGCGAGCACGAAGACGAGCAGGAGTGAGCGAGAACGAGTCCGAGTACGTGGTACGAGCGGCTCGTATCGGATCCTCCGCTCGCTGTTCGCGAAGTGATCTAGGGCGATGGTTTGCGGACCATGCGGAACGTGTGGGTGGGCCGATCGGGGGTGCCGCAGGCCTCCTCGTCGGCGGGCGCGACGTCGTAGCTCTGCGTCTCGTAGCCGTCGGCCGAGACGAGGATCTGGCCGCCCTCGTCGACCGAGTAGACGATCCAACGCGCGCAGGGGCCGTTCGACTGACCGCCGCCGCCTGCGCCGTTGTCGCCGTAGTAGCGGTTGCACTGCGCGTACTTCGCCGCGCCAGTGAACGTCACGCTCGGGATGATCTGGCTCGTCGGATCGTCGACGACCGTCGCGAGCAGCTGGATTTGCCCCTTCGGCGAGCAGCAGCCCCGAAAGGACATCGCCATCGCGGAGACCGCGGCGACGTACAAGGTCATCGCCGCGATCGACCGCTTCATCGCTCAGGCCTTCTTCGCAGCCTTGGCGCGCTTCTCGGCGCTCTTGTAGGCGTCCCAGAGGCGGGGGACGGGCCACGCCTCGAGGCGGGCCTTGTAGCCGGTGTCCTTGGCGCGCGCCTCGAGCGAGAGCACCGCGTCCACGAGCTTCGCGCGGGTGCCGAACTTCGCCTTCACCTCGGTGAAGATGGTGTTGAGGCGGAGGAGCTTCGCGTTCGACACGTGCTCGAGCCCCTTGCTGGAGCGCGAGAGCCAGAGGGCGTTGTCGTCGGCGAACGACTTGACGGCGGCGACGAGCTTGTCCTTCGACTCGAACTTCTCTTTGACCTGCGCGAGGGGCGACTTCATGGGCGGTGCCTTTCGTGGGTGCGCGAGGTGACTCGCGCGGCGTTGGGCGGGCTCCTTACCGCTGGCGGTGCTTCGGGGCAAGCGCCTGCCGTGGTAAGGGCCCACGCCTTGAGCCAGCCGCCGCCGCCGCTCATCTTCCCCAACCCGTTCGCCGACGCGAGCCCGCCGCTCTGGCCGGTGCTCCTGAAGATCGCGTTCCCCGTCGCGGCGTTCGCGGTCATGGCGCCGGTCCTCTACAAGTTCTTCCACAAGACCTGGCGCGAGCTCGACGCCGAGGCGCTCGAGCACAAGAAGAAGGCCGTCGAGTCCGGGACCTACGACTACCGGCCCGGCGTCCTGTTCGCGATCGCGGCGCTCGTCCTCGCGATGCAGGAGTACTTCGGCCAGCCGCGCTTCTACGAGGACTACATCCGTCCGTGGCTCCGCGCGATCGAGCTCGCGCAGGTCGACGCGCCCGGCGGCCTCGGGCAGTACGTGCACGTCCGCACGTACGGCGACCTCTACGCGTACGCATGGTGGGCCGGGACGCGCGTGACCGGCTACGCGGTGCTCCCGCTCGCGGCGTGGAAGGTCATCTTCCCGCGCGACAGCCTCCTCGACATGGGCCTGCGGACGAAGGACTTCCGCGCCCACGCGTGGATCTACGGCGTGTGCCTCCTCGTCGTGCTGCCGGCCGTCTTCATCGCGTCGCGCTCCGCGGAGTTCGGCGACTACTACCCGTTCTACAAACTGTGCTCGCGCTCCTGGGCGGACTTCATCGCGTGGGAGGTGATGTACATCGCGCAGTTCTTCGCCCTGGAGGTGTTCTTCCGCGGGTTCTGGCTCTCGGGCTTGCGCGGGACGCTCGGCTCGGGGGCGATCTTCTCGATGTGCGTGCCGTACTGCATGATCCACTTCGGCAAGCCGTACTTCGAGACGTGCGGCGCCGTGATCGCAGGGATCGCGCTGGGATCGCTGGCGATGCGTACGAAGAGCATCTACTCGGGGGTGCTCGTGCACGTCACGGTGGCGCTCTCGATGGATCTGCTCGCGTTGCACCAGAAGGGCTGGCTGCCGCACCAGCTCTGGGCGTGATTGACGCGTCTTCGTTGGACTGGACATTCGGAGCGGTCACGGTGCCCCTGGCCCAGTGCGAGCCAAGTCCCTGGAGCACCGCGCGTATGCGCGGTGGCAGAGCCCTCACGGCAACGGTGATGGCAACGACAACGGGGCGTCGACGCGATCGATGGCATTTGCGGCGCCTGCGAGGATCGCTGCCCAGGCCACTCGCGGCGTCCTCGTCCCGTTGCCGTTGCCATCACCGTGGCCGTGGGGCCGTGCCACGATTCGGAGATGATGCGAGCACGCACCGCGCCGCGAGCTGCGCGGCCGCGGTCGCGGCGCCCCCACCGTGCGAGCAAGTCCCTGGAGCACCGCGCGTCAGCGCGGTGGCATAGCCCCGCCCGTCAGGGCCGTCAGGGCGGGTCGGAGTGACCTGGCAACGACAACGGGTCGTCCCGTTGCCATCACCGTGGCCGTGGGTCCGCGCCACGATCGGAGATGATGCGAGCACGCACTCAAATCCGCGCCGCGAGCCGGCGCATCACCGCTGCGCGGCCGCGGTCCCGGCGACGGCGCGCGTAGAGATCCGCGAGCCCCTCCGCCGCAGCGCGGGCCGCGGCGGCGTGCTCGCCCTCCCACGGGAGGTGGTCGAGGCGACGCCACAGCATCGCCTCGAGCCAGCGCGACCGGTGCGAGCCGAGCGCGGCGGCGGCCTCCACGATCGCGCCGGCGTGCGTCGGATCGGCCTTCATCGCGCGGAGGAACAGCCCCGCGGCCGACGTCCAGCGCCGCGCCGCGGCGGCGTGCCGCCCCGCGTCGACGAGCGCCACCGCCCGATCGCGCGGCGTCGCCGCCACTCGCGCGCGTTCGCGGGCCGCCGCGACGTCCCCGAGGGCGGCGCGGCGCTTGCGCGCCGGGCGCACCTTGAACACGAGGAACACCGCGAAGGCGACGGCGAAGCCGATCATCGCCTCACGCCAACCGAGGTCCATGCCCGGTGCTTAGCACGGGGGCCGATTTGCCTCTCCCCTGGCGGCCGACGTATCCTTCCTCCGTGCGCCCCGCCCGCCCCCCGACGCTCGCCGCAGCGGCGCTCGTCGTGCTCGTCGCGGGCGCCGCCAAGGCCGACATCTTCAGCTACACGGACGACGAGGGCGTCGTCCACTACTCGAACAAGCAGACGGATCCGCGCGCGAAGGTCGTCATCAAGGGCGGCGGCAAGAAGAGCGTGAAGCGGCCGGGCGTGACGCCGTTCGCGCCGAGCGACACGTCGATCGAGCGCTTCACGCGCTACGACGAGTGGATCCGGCAGGCCGCGATCCTCTACCAAATCCCGCCCGAGCTGATCCGCGCGGTCATGAAGGTGGAGAGCGACTACGACGCGCGCGCCGTCTCGCACTCCGGCGCCCAGGGGCTGATGCAGCTGATGCCGGAGACGGCGCTCCGCATGCAGGTCCGCGATCCCTTCGACCCGCGCGAGGCGATCTTCGGCGGCACCCGCTACCTGCGCGTGCTCGCGAACATGTTCAACGGGGACCTCGAGCTCACCGTCGCCGGGTACAACGCCGGGGAGAACGCGGTCGTGCGCTACGCGGGGATCCCGCCGTACGAAGAGACGCAGCAGTACGTCGTGAAGGTGGTCGGCTTCTACCGGGCGTACCGCGCGAACCGCGACCCGGTGCAGGCGTCGCAGACCGGCGCGTACTGACGTCAGATGTGCTGACAGGTCCCGGGGCTTCCCGGCACCTGGCTGTCGGTCGCGTGACAGAAGAAATCGCAACAGACGGCGCCTCCGCACGACGCGTCGCAGCCCGCGCAGCAGGGATCCTGCGCGCCGACCTCGGGCAGCAGGCAGCACTGGCCGACCGCGCACGAGCCGTCGGGCGCGCAGTCGCCCGGCCCGGTCTCCGAGTCGCCGCCGCAGTGGACGGCGGCGATGGAGAGGATCATGGCGGCGAGCAGCGGCAGCGCGCGGAGGTGGGTCATGCCCTGGAGCAAACGCCGCGGCGGCGCGGATCGTCACGCGTGACGTCGGAGCCGCCGACGGCGTCTTGGCTCGCTCATGGGACATCTGCGGACCGCGGCGCGGGTCGCCGCATGGACGAGCCTCCTCCTCTTGGCGGGCGCGGCGAGCTGCGGCGGCGACGACGGCGCCACCTCGAGCGAGGGCGCCTCGAGCGGCGAGCCTGCGTGCATCTCGGCCGACCAGAGCTGCACCAACGACGACGCCTGCTGCGGACGCGAGTGCCAGGAGGGCACCTGCGTCTGCGTCGGGGACCTCCACCCTTGCCGGAGCTCGATCGACTGCTGCTCCGGCGTCTGCGAGGACGGGGCGTGCAGCGGCGGTTCGGGGAGCTGCAAGGGCTACAAGACGGACTGCGACGCGTGCTCGACGTGCGCCGAGACGGGCGGCGGCCCTTGCACCGCCGAGTTCGACGCCTGCCTCACGCCGGTGTCCCAGACCGACCTCACGGGGCTCTGCACCCTCCTGACGAACTGCTGGAACGGCTGCGCCGACGACGCCTGCCTGCAGGCGTGCAACGACATGTACCCCGACGGGTACACGGCCTTCTTCGCGCTCTACGACTGCGCCATCTGCGACCAGTGCAGGGTCGCCTGCGCCGATGGCGCGGCTTCGTGCCTCTGAGGTAGGTTCGGTCCATGACGCGCCTCGTCCTTGCGGCGATCGCCACGGCGACGCTGGGCTGCGGCGCGACGCCCGACGAGTTCGGCGCCGAGGGGCGGGCGCGGTCGGGCGACCTCGCGTTCGACTGCGGCGCGCTCGCCTACACGCTGGAGATGACGTGCAAGGACGGCGACCCGCCCGAGCCGGTCTACGACGACAGCGCCTCGGGGACCTTCCCGCTCGCTCGCCCTTTCGAGGTGACGAAGGACATGCCTTGCGACCTCGATCCGCGGCAGGATCCCACGGGCGGCGTCGCGGTGCGCGCCTCCCTCGACGCCTCGTGCACCGCGACGACCTCCGAGGGTGCGATGGACGCGGCGGTCGCCCTGGCCGCGCACGGTGAGCACGTCTGCGCGCCGGGAGACCGCGGGTCGGCCGCCTACGTGCGGACGAGCTGGCGAGGGCTCGTCGTGCTGCCCGACGAGGGCCTCCACAAGATCGACGTTCGATCGAGCGCGAGCGTCGTCATCGGCACGTGTCACGTCGAGCTCGATGGCCGGGCGCTCCAGTCCATCCCCGCGGGCGACGCGCTGATCGGCAGCGCGTTCGTGAGGGGCGTGCGGTCGATCGACGTGGCGCTCGTGTGCAACGACGACGAGCCCGGCAACATCGTCCGCAGCGGCTGCTTCGGCTTCGGAAACGACCTCGATCCGGCGACGTCACCGCCCTCGTTCGACGTGTCCTTGCGGCTCTCGTTCCACGCGGCGCGGTGCCCGGAGGCGTGCGGATGACCCGCGCCCTCTTCGCGGCGCCGCTGCTCCTCGCGGCGTGCGCGCCGGACGCGCGTCCGCTCCCCGCGTCGTGCGACGTCGCCCTCGACGGTTCGGTCGTGTGCGCGGCCGAGGACGTGCTCACGCGGCCCGACGCCGCGCTCACGCTGGCCGCCGACGGCGACGCGATCGTGGTCGCCGCGACGCGCATCGGGGGCCCGAGCGACGGCGAGCTCGTGCTGGTGGACGACGCCGGCGCGCGCGTCGTCGGGGGGACGAGCGGCCTGGTCGCGGACGTCGCGCTGACGTCCGACGCGATCGTCTGGCTCACGCGTGACGGCGCGGCGCGCCTCGAGCTCCAGCCGCTCGGCGGCGGCCCCTCGCGGCTGCTCGCGGAGACGCCCGCGGGCGCGCGCCTCGCTGTGCGGCGCGGCGTCGCGTACTGGACGGGCATGAACGACGGCGTCGCGTACGTCGCGCTCGACGGGAGCGTCGCGTCGCACGTGCCGCTGCCCACCGCAGCGCGCCCCGGGACCTGGGCGCTCGCGCTCCACGACGCGGCGGGCGTCGTGTACGCGCGGCAGTTCGACGGCATCGCGATCTCGGTCGCCGACGCGTCAGGCGCGCACCTCACGGCCCTGTTCGACGGCGGTCTGTCCGGGACCTCTCCCAGCGAGGCGCCGTGGACCTTCGATCTCGCCGTGAGCGGCGAGCGCGTGTATTTCGCGTTCGACGGCGCTCTCTTCGAAGCCCCCATCACCGGCGACCTCCCCGCGCGCCGCGTCGTCGAAGGCCTCGGCGACGTGCGCGGGACGGCCGCCACCGACGACGGAGCCATCGCATGGACCGACTACGAAGCCGGGGAGCTCTGGGCCCTCGACGTGAACACCCGCCGCGCCACGCGGCTCCTCGCGGGGCTGACGCACCCGTCCACGGTCCGCGCCGCGGGCGAGTGGCTCGCGTGGGCGGAGGAGGGGCGCGTGCGGCGGCTGTCTACGCTGTCGCTCTCGCGCTGACCGGCTGCGTGCCCGACGCGTTCCCGCTGGAGCTGCACCAGGAGGAGAGCGGCGGCGACGGCGGCGCCCCGCC
>JADMIO011418007.1_pt1 | contig 31011 bp, 32 predicted proteins | sample 8958161 | NCBI WGS metagenome assembly JADMIO01 (sample SAMN16585339, study PRJNA669376) | soil metagenome | isolation source: Crop rotation soil | place: USA: Cullars Rotation, Alabama | collected 2011 | reverse complement strand
GCGACTTCAAGTCACGTGAATTCCAAGCTTCGGATCCCACTGTGCTGGAAAGAACAGGCCCGCATCGAGAAGTTGGAAGATCAGTTCCTTCAGCGATGCATCTACTCCGTGCGTCAATCGTTCAACGGGCGTGCCGCCTTTGGCGTGCGATGCGATGTCTTCAACGTCGGCGGACTTCACCCCGCAATACCACGTCTTACTGGGATACACGACGATGTTCGGCCCGGCCTGGCAGGCGCCGAAACACATGTAGGGTTTTACCTCAACGTCTGCCGAACCCTTCAGCTTGTCGCCGAGCTGGTTCAACAACTCGACCGCTCCGCGCGCTTTGCAATCCGCATTCTGGCAGACGAGAACGTACGTATTCGCCATAACGTCAGACGGCCAGCACCCAATCCGGCTGTTTGAATATTTCGGCAAGCGCCGCCTTGTCGGCAGCGTTCGGTATCGTTTGATCGATATGCTTCGCGTACGCCTCAGGCGACAGAAGTTCGCCGCTCGTACTGTACGTCTTATCCGCATACTCCCCGATCGAGCGGTGAAACTTTGTGTCGGGCAATGTGATCTTCGGTTTTCCTTCCGGGATTAAATTGTTCAATGCGGCAATGAGCTGCGACACTTCACTCAGGTAATGCGTGCGTGCCAGTTCATTCAGTTTGTCGCGATCGCATACTTCCTGTGTCGCCCCTTCATCGTAGCGCCCCTTCAATCCCCAAACGTAAAACCAATATGCGGAAGATGAGTTATCCACACCAAACAGATCCAGCGCGGTGGAGAACCATTTATTCACTTTCTTCTGCACAATCTCGATCGGCACCTTGCCGGCCTTGATCACACGGCTGAGCCCCGTGTGTCCGGTCAAGAGATGATAAAACTCTTCCTGCAACATCGGCTTCATGCTCGCTGCGAGAGGTTTGAAACCGGAATGGCTGAGCATGGTGAGCTGATACTTTCCGTCACGGTCCACCAGTTCGGTGTAGCAATAAAAGTCCAGCCAGTCCTGCACATCCTGATTGAATGCGCCGAGCAGCCGCCCATTATCGAAGGCGCGGCGTTCCAGCAGTTTCTGAGCCTCGAGCTTGCCGGATGACCCGAAGTACTTCACGAGCAGATAACTCATCTGCGTGCCGTGCCGCATTTCTTCGCGCATGATCTTCACGGCAGATCCGAGATCGTATTCACTCGGTGCAGTCTTCAGGAGGTTGCGCTGCTGTTCGACGGACGCGAACTCGGTGTCGCCCTGATACGTGATGAGGTGGAGCAGCGAGTCGCGGACGCGCTGATCGGGAATCTGGAGAACGGTTTCCCATTTTGGCCGGCCGGCGTAGTCGCCGAATTCGATGTCGGGCCGATCGACGTCACCGAACTTCACTTCGAAGTTGTAGTCGGCAAATTTCGAAGTATCGAGGCCGATGTCCTTTTGCCATTGCCGGAAATAATCCGTCCAGTCGTCGAATGTGGTGATCTTTGCCAATGCTCCTCCTCTACTTACCCTGGAACTTTGCGACCCGCTTTTCCTTATACGCGGCGAGTCCTTCGGCAGCGTCCGTACTGGCGAATGCCTGGGCAAGCAATTCGCGTTCGAAGGCGAGACCTTCGTACTGGCTTCCCTGCAAGCCTGTCTGGATTGCGCGTTTGATCAAACCGACAGCGCGACTCGGCTTGTTCGGTGCGACGAACTGACGTGCATAGTCGAGTACCTGGTTGAAGAAGTCTTCAGCTTCGAAAATGTCTTCAATCAGCCCATACTCCTGCGCTTCTTCAAACGCAATCAGGCGACCCGTTGCCGCGAGTTCAATGGCGCGTGCTTTGCCGACAAGTCGAGGCAATCGTTGCGTGCCCCCCATACCCGGGATCACACCGAGGTTCACTTCCGCGAGCCCCAGCCGTCCTGCATTCTTCTTCGCAATGCGAAGGTCACAAGCCATGGCGATTTCGAGACCGCCGCCGGCGCAATGACCATTGATCGCCGCAATCACCAGTTTCGGTGTGTTCTCGAGCCGCAGAAGCGTTTCGTGGCCGAATAAAGCGAACTGGTTACGAAACTCCGTACTCTCCTTGAACAGCATGTTGATGTCGGCGCCGGCACAGAAGAATTTATCGCCGGCGCCACGGATGACGATGACATGTACGCTGGTATCGAATCTCGCGCTGACGATTGCGGCATCCAGCAGCTTCAGACTATCCAGCGTGTATGCATTCGCCGGCGGGTTATTCAATTCGATGATCCCGATTCCGTTTTCAGCTCGATATTCAATGAGTGCCATGCTAGTCCTTCACCTCGTTGGCATAAACCACCGACTTCGTTTCCATGTAGTAGTCGAGCGCTTCGTTTCCATGTTCCTTGCCGATGCCGCTCTGTTTCACGCCGCCAAACGGCAGCTCGTCAAAAATGATCTGGGGTGAATTCACCCACGTGTATCCGGCCTCCAGACGTTCAGCCGCTTCGTTGGCTTTGTAAACGTCGCGCGTCCAGATGGAAGAGCCCAGTCCATAAATGGAGCTGTTGGCTTTTTCGATCGCCTCGTCGAGATCCTTCACTCGAATAACCGGAAGCGCCGGACCAAACACTTCCTCTGCGACGACCTTGGATTGTTCGTCGACATCCACCAGCAGAGTCGGCAGGTAGAAGTTTCCTTTCTCAAAGGCGCTTCCCTCGGGACGCTTGCCGCCCACCAGCACACGCGCACCGCGTTTCACGGCGTCGCCGACCTGGTCTTCAACTTCGGCACGCTGAGCCGCGGTGTGAAGGGGACCAAGAAGAATGCCCTGTTCCAGTCCGTTTCCGATTTTCAACTTTTCAACGCGAGGCACGAGTTTAGAAATGAATTGGTCGAAGACCTTATCGAAGACGTAGAGTCGCTTGATCGCCAGACAGGCCTGACCGCAATTGAAAAAGCGGCCCACCGATGCTGCGCTGGCCGCCTCGTCGATATTGGCATCGTCGCAAACAATCATCGGATCGCTGCCGCCGAGTTCGAGCGTCACGCGTTTGATTGTCTGTGCAGCAACTTCCATTACGTGCTTGCCGGTGGCCGTTGCGCCGGTGAAACCGACTTTGCGAACGCGGGGATCCTTCAATATGGTTTCGCCCACGATCTTCGCCGGACCGGGAACGATATTCAAAACTCCGGGCGGAAGACCGGCTTCGTTCATGATCTTGACGGCCGCGACATCCGTAAGCGGAGTGGTCCCCGCGGGCTTCACGACGACCGTGTTGCCGCAGAGAAGCGCGGGGCCGATTTTGTTGCCGAGAAGAGAGAGCGGAAAATTCCACGGAACGATGGAGCCGCAGACGCCTATGGGCTTTTTGATAATGACTCCGAAACGCCGTTCATCCAATTGTGGAACGTAACCGCCGCGAATGCTCTTGGACATTCCGGCGTAATGCTCGAGGGTATGGACGAAGCGTCGCACTTCGAGGACGGCCTCGCGCATCGGCTTGCCTTGTTCCTGAGTGAGCAGCTTCGCCAGTTCCTTTTCACGTTCTTTGATCTTATGCGCGGCCACAAACAGAAGTTCGCCGCGGCGCGCCGGAGGCACGGCGGACCAGGCCTTCAGGGCCGAAGAAGCCGCATCGATGGCACGATTAATGTCCCCTTGCGTCGCCGCTGCCGCCCGATCGACCACTTCGCCAGTAGCGGGGTTTTTGATTTCCGTCGTCCCGCCGTCCGACGCCTTGCAACACTCTCCGCCAATAACCAGCATTCCTCTCCTCTCCCTCTTACAGGTCCCTATTACGGCGTCGCGATGACGACGCCCTTCGTCTCGAGGTAATACTCGAGCGCCTCCGGACCATGCTCGCGGCCAAATCCGCTATATTTCACGCCGCCAAACGGCATTTCGTCGTAACCGATGTGGAGCGAATTCACCCAAACGTTCCCGGCTTCGATCTTTTCCGCTGCGCGGCGGGCCTTCGCCAGATCCTTCGTCCAGACGGAGGAGCCAAGACCGTAAATGGAGCTATTGGCTTTCGCGATTCCCTCATCGAGGTCTTTCACTTTGAAGACCGGGAGCAAGGGGCCAAACGTTTCCTCTTTAACGGCACGGGCATCTTCAGGAACGTCGGCCAGCACGGTCGGTAAATAGAAGAAACCTTTTTCGAATTCCGCACCTTCGGGCCGCTTGCCGCCGATCAAAACCTTCGCGCCGCGCTTGGTGGCATCGGCCACCTGTGCTTCGATCTCTTCGCGCTGAACCTTCGTGTGCATGGGGCCGAGGCGTGTGGTTTTTTCCAGGCCGTTACCGACAGTGAGTTTCTGGACTTTGCCGATCAGCTTTTCTACGAATTGATCGTAGACACTCTCGACAATATAGAGTCGCTTTACGGCGAGGCACGCCTGACCGCAGTTGTAGAAACGGCCGACGGAAGCCGCTGTCAGTGCTTTATCCATGTCACCGTCTTCGCAGAAGATCATCGGATCGCTGCCGCCGAGTTCAAGCGTGACGCGTTTCATTTGCGATCCGGCAACCTCGACGACGTGCTGTCCCGTCTTGCTTTCACCTGTGAAGGCAATGCGCCGGACTTTCGGATTCTTCAAGAGCTCTTCGCCAACGACGCCTCCCGGCCCCGTCACGATATTCAGCACTCCTTTTGGCAGGCCGGCCGTATTCAACAATTCAATGATGCGAAGCGTGGTGAGAGGTGTGGTGGACGCAGGCTTCACAACCACCGTGCATCCGGCCGCGAGAGCGGGTCCGACTTTGGTTCCCATCAAGGTGATTGGAAAATTCCACGGAACGATGGCACCACACACCCCGACAGGCTGCTTCAGGACCATGCCGTACATCTTGTTATCGGGAAGAGGAACGTAGGACCCGCGGATCTTCGAAGCAAGGCCCGCGTAGAAGTTCATGCCATGAAGAAAATGTTCGATCTCTCGCTGCGAATCGCCGACGGGTTTACCTTGTTCTTTGGTCAGGAGAACCGACAGCTCCGGCAGTTCCTTTTTGACGGCTTCGATACCTTTGAGGATCAGCTGCGCGCGTGATTCGGCAGACGTATCGGCCCAGGCGGCAAAGGCGGCAGCGGCCGCATCGATGGCGGCGCGAGCGTCACCTTCGTTGCCCTTCGGCGCGTTGTCAACCAGCTCGCCTGTAGCGGGATTGATCACATCATAGGTGGCACCCGAAGCCGCGCCGACCGACTCACCAGCGATGAACATTTTCGCCATATAGACTCCTCCGTCGTTAATTGAGTAAACAAGTACTATATTGCGCATTGTACGGTCCGTCAATATGCAGTATATTTCATGTCATGGACCAGGCTTCACTTCTCGCGGAAATCGGTTCGCGGGTTCGCTCGCGCCGGACGGCGATGGGCTGGACGTTGAAAGAAGTCGCGGGCCGCTCTGGTGTGTCCACCCGCTTTCTTTCCGATCTCGAGACCGGCAAAGGCAACATTTCCGTCGCCCGGCTGGCTGAAGTTGCGCGCGCGCTGGACGTTTCGCTCAATTCCCTGCTTCCATCCGAAAACGGCGCCGCTCCCGGCAAGGCCATGATCACTCTCGTCGGCCTGCGCGGTGCCGGCAAATCGACGATCGGCGCCGCTCTGGCGAAACAGCTCAAGGTGCCATTCGTCGAACTCGATGCGCTCATCGAAAAGGAAGCAAATCTGTCGCTCGCGGAGTTGTTCTCGCTGCACGGCGAAAACTATTACAAACGCCTTGCGAACGATCTGCTGTTGAGGCTCATGGCGAAAGACGAGGCGGTCGTCGTAGCAACTGGCGGATCGATCGTAACCGATCCCGAAACCTGGCAATTGCTGAAGCGCCGCTCCCACACCGTCTGGTTGAAGGCCACGCCTGAAGATCATTGGAAGCGCGTCCTTGGGCAGGGCGATACTCGTCCGATGGCCAACCGCGGATCGGCAATGACAGAATTGCGCTCGATCCTTTCCATCCGCTCACCTCTCTACGCGGAGGCGAGCCAGACCATCGACACCAGTTCCATGGGAGTGCGTGAAGCCGTCCGCCAGATCGTCGGCCGCGATAAAAAACATGCCCGCAAAAGCTAAGCCTGCCCGGCGTTATCGTCAGTTCACGAAACGGCGTCTGGAGATCCTTCGCTCGGCAGCATCGGCTTTTTCACAGAACGGATTCGCGGGCGCCACCATGGAAGAGATTGCCGACAAAGTCCAGATGGCGAAAGGCAACCTTTATTACTACTTCCCTTCCAAACAGGAACTCCTGTTCTTCTGTCAGGAACAATCGCTCGGTCGTCTGATCGAAGAAGCCAATACCGTCCTGAAGTCCAATGCCCCGCCTGACGAACAACTCCGGATCATGATCGTCACGCACGTTAAAACGATTCTCGAGGAGATCTACGGATCCACGGCCCACACCGATTTTCGCTCGCTGCCGCCTTCACAGCTGAAGAAGGTGATCAGGCACCGGGATCGGTATGAAAAGATCTACCGCAAGGTGATCGAGCGCGGCATTAAGGAAGGCGTCTTCCGCAAATGCAATATAAAGACGACGGTATGGGCAATCCTCGGAGCCTTGAATTGGACCGCCCAGTGGTTTTCCCCTTCCGGAGTTATCACCGTTGATGAACTCGGTACGCAATTTACAGATCTATTCCTGCGCGCCCTTCTGAAGTAGGATTTTCTGCCATGGCAGATACCCGTTTCGAGTGGAAACCCAGCTGTGCGATAACGGAGCCCTGACTTATGGGACCGATTCTCAACACGCGCTTTGCCATGAACGATGGACGGACGATTCCCGCCCTGGGCCTGGGTGTTTGGAAGACGCCGAGTGGAAAAGTGTGCGAATCCGCCGTGCTGGCCGCACTGGAAATCGGATACCGGCATATCGATACAGCGGCGATCTATGGAAATGAAGAAAGCGTCGGCGCCGCGATTCGTAAGAGCGGGATCCCCAGAGAGGAGATCTTCGTCACGACGAAGCTTTGGAACGAACACCACAGCGATCCCCTTCGCGCATTCAATGGCAGCTTGAGACGGCTGGGTTTCGATTATGTGGATCTCTACCTTATTCACTTCCCTGTGCCCGCGCGCAACGAAAGCTGGAAGGTGATGGAGGAACTGACTCGTTCCGGCACGGCCCGGTCGATCGGTGTGAGCAACTTCACCATTCGTCACCTGCAACAGCTTCTCGCACGATCGGGCAGAATTCCCGCCGTGAATCAGGTAGAGATTCATCCGTATCTGTCTCAACGAGATCTAGTGGACTACTGCGGCTCGAAGAACATTCTCATCGAAGCGTACAGCCCGCTCACTCACGGCCAGCGGTTGAAGGATCCTCGCCTCATTCAAATCGGCAAATCCTATTCGAAATCGCCGGCACAAATCCTGATCCGATGGGGTCTGCAGCATGGAATGGTCTCATTACCGAAATCCGTTCACGCCGACCGAATCAAGCAGAATGCGGATGTCGATTTTGAAATCTCATCTGAGGATATGGCGACACTCGACGGCCTGAACGAAAACCTCCGAACATGCTGGGATCCGACAGATGTGGCGTAGCAACTGCAGTTTCAGGGCTTTTTGTAGAGATCTTTGCTGCACAGCATGAGCGGATAGCCGTTCAAATCTTTCGTTAAAACGCTTTTGCCTGCCGCACCACGTTCCGCTTCAAGGCCCATCTTTTTCAATTCCGCTGTGACTTTATCGACGTTCCAATCCGCCAGGTTCCAGGCGAAGTAATCGATCACCGCAGTTTGAGCGTTCCCCGGATTATTTCGCACAGCCATGAACGCATCACCGAACCATAGATAAGCCTGCTTGCCATCATCGTTGGACACGGGGAGGTCGAGCAGGTCGACATAGAAGTCGCGAGCCTTCCTGTAGTCGGGACAAAGATAGGAAATGTGATTGATGCCGATCGCCTTCAATGGAGCGCGTGAGGCAACCGGTGCCGGCTTGACCTCCAGATTCGGAGCGCACAGCTGAACCGTGTAGCGAAAGGGATCTCGGGTAAAGACCGTGCGATGATCCGGATCATGAGGATCATTTTGACTGATACTGGCCGGCAATCCTCTCTCTCGCAGCCCGGACTGAACGTCAGCCGTATTCCAGGGCTCAACCGTAAATCCATAGTGATCCATTCGCGGTGCTGTCGTTGGCGGCGAGTGCTTGGCACTGATGAGTGCGTCGCCCGCCCATAGATAGAGCTGAACATCGTCTTGTTCAGAAACCTGGAAACCGAAAAAGTTGGCGTAGAAATCCCGCGTCTTGATGTAATCGGCCGACATATAGGAAATGTGATTGATCAACGTTCCTTTGAACTTTGCAGCTCGCGCCGGCAACGCACCGGCAACGGCACCTGCGGCGAGTCCCTTCATGAAGTCGCGACGGGTCGGATTCGAGAGTGACATGTGGATTTCTCCTGTTGGGACGAAAGGAATATCACGGCAGGCCACGGATTACACGGATTTCACGGAACGCAATCATCGTTCGGTTTGCTGGACCGACCGAACGTAGTTATCCTTATGCAGCGCACAAGGAGATCACCATATGCCAACCAGTCAAGGGGACGTTGGACTTCTCAATGATCCCATCGCGAAAGATTTATTGCGGTCGACAATTCCCGCACGGTTTGCCTACATCGGTTCCGACGGAGCGCCGCGCGTTGTGCCGATCTGGTTTCACTGGAACGGAACACACATCATCCTCGGAACGCCACCGTCTGCACCGAAGATTAAAGCGCTGACGAAGAATCCCAAGGTGGCTTTATCGATCGACACCGACAACTGGCCCCATAAGGTTCTGCAGATTCGAGGGACCGCTCGTGTAGAAATGGTGGATGGTGTTGTGCCGGAATACGCTGCCTGCGCCCAACGCTATTTCGGTAAGGATCAGGGAGAAGGCTGGGTCAACCAGGTCAAGGGACTTTTCCCTCAAATGGCGCGGATCAGCATCACGCCCGAATGGGTCAGCATCATCGATTTCGAAAAACGCTTTCCGAGCGCAATCGAACGAGCGATGGCAGGTTGATCGAGGATCAGGCCGGCTTTTTCGAGCCCATGACCACAAGAACAATGCCGGCCGCAACAGCCGCTCCACCAGCAATAGGCGGTATCGGAATGGTCTTGCGATGCTTAGCCGTTGCTTCGATCGGACCCAGGTCGATCACTTTTTCGGTCTTGGTGTAGCTGATTCCTTCCGAAGCCAAAACGAAGATACCGAAGATGATAAGGACAATCCCAAGAATGGATATGGGTTTCATGCCCAGTATGAGTGCAAGGGTCGGACCAAATACACTGGGCAGATCATCCTCGGCGGGCCGCTTCGATGGTGGCGACGTCGATTTTCTTCATCGGCATCATCGCCTCGAAGGCACGTTTTGCCTCCGCGCCACCGGCTGCAAGTGCGTCGATTAGAACACGCGGCGTGATCTGCCATGAGATACCCCAGCGGTCCTTGCACCAACCGCACTGACTTTCCTGGCCGCCATTGCCGACGATCGCGTTCCAATACCGATCCGTCTCCTCCTGATTGTCGGTTGAGATCTGGAAGGAGAAGGCCTCGCTATGCTTGAACGTGGGGCCGCCGTTGAGACCGAGACACGGAATTCCGGCAACGGTGAAGTCAACCGTCAGCACATCACCCTTTTTGCCGCCGGGGTAGTCCGAGGGTGCCTTGTGTACAGCGATCACTTTGCTGTCCGGAAAGGTCGAGGCATAGAAACGCGCCGCTTCCTCGGCGTCCTTGTTGAACCAGAGACAGATCGTGTTCTTTGGCTTCATGTTGGTGTTCTCCGCGTGAAGATCAGACAAATTTTGATGATACCAACGTAACGCAAAGCGTTGCGTTTCCTAAACAGGAAGTAAACGCGTCAGATGAATACCACAGACTAGCGAGGCAGCGAGGTACGCGTCGTGCTGCATCCCTTGGTATGGGACGCGTAGCTGTAATCGACGACTCCAAGGACACGCTGGAAATATTTGAAATCGTTCTTCGCGAGGAATCGCACGACTTCGTCTTTTATGAGAATCCGTTGAACTTCCTGCGGGAATTTGAACCGGGTACATTTGCTCTCGTGCTGGTCGATCTCGCGATGCCCCAGTTGAACGGGTATGAAACGTTCCGTCAGATACGAAAACAGGACAAAAATGTGCCGGTCTGTGCGGTCACAGCGATTGCCAGTCCGGATGAGAGAGAAAAAGCCCTGCAAGAAGGCTTTTGCGATTACTTCGTGAAGCCGATCCTCGAAATAGAGAAATTTCGCCAGTCGGTTTATTCCCACATCGGCGGCTGTGCCAACCCACCTCATTCACCGCAAAAACCCGCGGCATAAATCCGTTCTACAACTCGCAGCGCCTGAGTACGTATCATTCTGCCGTGCAACTGTGGAGAATGGCCATGCGATCATGGATTGTGTTTGACGAGGTTCGACAAGACCTGTCCTATGCGATACGAACTTTGTGGCGAGCGCGAGGATTCACCGCAGGAGCCATAGCGATTCTTGCACTCGGCATGGGGTCCAATCTCGCGCTGTTCCAGACCCTGGATGCCGCTGTCGTTAATCGTTACTCGTTACCGGAAGCGGAGAGATTCGTACGATTGTCGCGAGCTTCCCGTACCGCAGTGAGTCGTACGTTTCCCTCCTCGGCCCTCGATTTCTACCGCGCACATGTCGACTCGTTTGCCACATTGTTCTCGGAAGATTCGAGCTTCAACGCGGTTATCAACGGTATCCCTGGACGCCGCCTGGCGTTCGTTTCCGACAACTATTTCCGTTCGGTTGGAGTGCCCCCGTTCCTTGGACGCGTGTTTGATGAGCAGGACGGGCAAATTGGTGCGCAACCCGTGGTTCTCCTTAGCAATCGGTATTGGCGGACACAGTTGGGCGCCGACCGGAACATTCCGGGCCGCACTATTTACGTCAATAATGTTGTTCTCGAGGTCGTGGGTGTAATGCCGGATGCCTTTACCGGCTTCTCGGGACGATCCATTGATCTGTGGATCCCAGCCGCCGGTTTGCGTTCGATCATCGCCGGCAATCCGGTCGGTCAATCCTCATTTTTCGCGAAGCTGAAACCGGGAGTATCCCTGGCTAGCGGAGCAGGGGAACTAACGGCATTAACAAGGGAATTGGCCAACCAGCAACCCCGCTTCTTTGACGAGAATGAATCCATCAACGCGGACTTGTTGCAGGAGAGTCTCGTCCATTTTTTCTGGACGCGATCGGCCATAGTGATTATCGCTGCAGGAATGGTCTTCGCTGTTCTGCTGTCTGCGTGTGCGCACATTGGGAATATGCTGCTGGTGCGCGGCCTGAGCCGTCAGCACGAATTTGCAATTCGCACTTCGCTTGGCGCCAGCCGGACCCGCCTGATTCGCCAGCTTGTCACAGAGAATGCTCTGTTGGCCGTTCTCGGGTCGGTGACCGGACTTATCGTTGGTGCGAATACGGCGCGGCTCGCGGCAATTCTCAGCAATGCCCCATTCGATAGTTCGATGCGTTGGCCGACTTCCGCTGGCGTTTTGATGGTTTTCATTTCATTACTCGCCTTCGGTCTTCCCGCCGCCAGGGATACGACGCGGCCTGGCTTTCAGACAAGTAGGCTGAGATCGCAGTTCCTCACCGAACAGTTGGCGATTAGCTGCGTTCTGTTGATCCTTACCGGTGTGTTCGTGACCAGGGGCCTGGTCGATGCATCATTTGACCTTGCGTTTGATTACAGCAAAATCGTCGTCGTTGATCCTCAGTTGCACGCCGCGGAAGGAACGTTCGATGAATTGCAACGAAGGCTCAACAAGCTTTCTGCACGTTTAGCCGAAATACCCGGAGTAGCAAACGTCACGGTTGCAACAGGCGTCCCGCTCCGCCGCCACAACAACAGTCGTGATCTGAGTTTTCCGCGAATTACTCAAACCGCAATCGAGCCGGCGTATTTCGACACTCTGGGCTTACCACTGGTGCGCGGCCGAACCGCGCTACCTGGGGAAGACGACGTGATAATTGCCAGTGAGTCTGCCGCCCGATCTTTGTGGCAGAATCAGGACCCGCTGGCGCAAACCTGGACTGTCGATGGAACTAAACGCCGAGTGATCGGCGTCGTTCGGGATAGCAATGAAGACTCGTCGGATGGTCCCGTTTTCCATGCCTACGTGCCGATCTCCAAACGCGATATCGAATGGTCGCTGCTGATTCTGCGTACACGCGGCGATCTTGCTGAAGTGACGAGCGAGATTTCGCACGCAGCCGGCCAGTTGAACGAAAGCGTCTCCACAGCTTCGATGCGCGAGATGGTCGTGAAAAAGCGGCAGGGCAATCACACCCTCACGGCCATGTTCGGTTCGATGGCACTGATTGCAACTGCTCTTGCGCTCGCAGGGATGTTTGCTTTGATCGCATTCACGGTGGTGCAGCGAACGCGTGACTTCGGCATTCGTATCGCGATCGGCGCCACGCCCCGCCACCTTCTGCTCGAATTAGGACGGATGCATGCCAAACCCATGACCTACGGTTTGGTTTGGGGCGCGTTTGCCGGCACCATGCTTTTGCTTTTCGCTCGCGTGTTCTGGTATCCCATACCGTACGTCATGCTTCTGGGAGGATTCGCTATCGGACTATTATCATTTGTCGTCCTTGCTCTCCTGGCGACGGTCATCCCAGCGATTCGGACGTTGCAGATCGATCCTTCGCGGGCACTGCGAACATAAGTGAATTCGAGACCATCGACGCGTCTATAGTTGTTTCACAGAGAGCCTGCACGCATGTGTCAAACGGACCTCCCTATTATCGAAGTTCGAAACTTCAAATGGCCTCACCGCCCGACGTCGGTCGCGATGGCTTATCTCCTTGGCGAAGACACATTCGGCCAATGGTTGGCGGTTGTCGGTGGCAGTCGCTGGTGGACGGAAGACGGCTCCCGATCCGGCGTGTTCGAAAGTTCATTCGTAAAAGTTGTTCCGAACGGCACCTTCTGGACGGCTTGTTTCAATTCATTCGATCCGGTCGTTGATGTTGACATTGTGCTGCCAGTGAATTGGGTCGGGAACGTACTTGAAGAGGTTGATCTCGAGTTAGACATTCTGCGCACAGTCGACGGCACCGTCCACGTGCGGGATCAGGACGCATTCGCCCGAGTGCGGTCACAAGGCATGTCGATCGATGTCGCGCTGCAAGCTCAGGCGACCTGCGAGAGTCTCCACATTCAGGTGGCGCAGAGAACGGAACCCTTCGGCGACGTCGGACCTTTTTGGCTCTCGCGCTTCCTGGCTGCCACCTCCAGAGGGTTTCGCGGCCGAATCGATGATGAGGACCTCTTGCGGGACGTGTGATACCGGCTCAAGACGGAGGCCCAGATCCTCCTGAATCGTAGTGAAGAATGACGACGCAGTGGATGTAGCCGTCATGTTCAACGGGCGGGTGAACCGGTAATCGTATCTTCCGGTCAAAGCCGTCTTATCGATCACCGGGGCGCGAACAACACCGGAGATCATTTGAAGCAACTCGACGAAAGACGAACGCCCGCTGAGTGTCATGATCCCGATACCCGGGTCGACCTTCCCAAACGACTCATCGCGGACATCAGCCGCAGCCGCGTGGATTTTCAGACCGCCTTTTGCGATGACCAGATTGTATCCCTGGACATCGCGCGTCTCGCGATGGACCTGAAGTTTGAACTGCTCGGATAGAAGCGTGCGAAGCATTTCGCGCAGTTCCGCGTTGGTGACCGAATCGGTATTCTCTGCCTTGGCCTCGATTTGAAATCCCATCCCAACAGCGGTCACCCAGTCGAGACGGCTGGACACATTACGCGGATCGACACTGTAGGCATATGCGGTGAGGAAGCGCAGGTTAGAACCGCCAGTGCATCGGCCTTGCGGAATTTCTCGCGTCACGCCTGCCGGTAAGGTCCCCTCTAATCCCCGACAGGCAAAACCGGGGACCGGACGATCGCGGCCTGTAACGAGCGCCTTCACAGTCGCAGCTTCAAAGGCCCGCGATGGAGGCACTTGCTGGAAACCAAGCAGGGCAGGACACAGCAGCGCCAACGCGCATGTCGGTGATAGAGATGTGAGGTGAGTGTTCATTGAAATCTGTTTCCCGCGGTTATCCCGTTGGGTTACGTGTGCCGCACGGCTTCCATTGCATCAACGGCGAGCCAGGGCCTGGCGGAAAGATAAGCGATAACACCGGACACGACGATCATCGCAGCGCTCACGGGCACGAGCACATACCACTCGATCGGGCGGACTCCATAGAGTTCAGAGCGCAGCAATACTGTGGCAGCGATGCCCGGTAATATCGCAATACCTACACCGATTCCAGTAATCCGAATCGTTTCGCGAAGCACCATCCGAATGAGGTCTCTCCGTGCGGCACCCAGCGCGACCCGGATTCCCAGTTCCTTCTTGCGTTCGCTCACCGAGTAGGCCACAGCTCCGAACAGACCCAGCATCGCGAGCAGCAGACCCAGCCCGCCGAGTACACCAACACCGATAGCAGTGCTCCGTTCGGCAAAGAGGCTGAAATTCATCCAGTCGTTCAACGTCATCGGTTGAAAAGGCAGCGCGATACCGAGCCCGCGCACCGCATTACGCACGGGTTCCACCCACAACCGCGGATCACCCGCCGTCCGCGCCACGACATTTATTGCCCCCAGGTAATGCTGGTTGAACGGCAGAAACATGACGGCGCGCCCGGATTCGTAAAGGCTGTCGTATTTACCGTCGGTGACAACACCGATGACGGTGACTTGCGCGCCAGGATCGCCTGTCAAAAACGACTTTCCGAGCGGATCCTCTTTCGGCCACAGCTTGCCCGCCATCGCTTTATTAATAACAGCGACTGGCGGCCGGCCTTCGCGATCGGCTGAATCAAAACCGCGTCCGGCTATGAAACGCACGGCGAAGGTATCGAAATACTCGCTGTCGACAACACTGCGGCCGACGGAAACCTTCTCGCTATTCCGATTCACTTGTACCGCAACATCGTCAAAGCCGGAAAACACCGGCAGTTCGCCGGCAAACGATACCGATTCGATGCCCGGCAGACTGCGGAGCGTTTCTCCAACTCTGGCATAGAGCTCTTTGCCCTGTGTTTGTGATAGCCCTTTCTGCATCGGGTCATAGACACTGAACGCCACGAGGTTCCTTGCGGAAAAGCCGATGTCGGAATGGCGAAGATTGTACAGACTGCGTTCACAAAGCCCCATACCGAAGAGCACTAGAGTGCACACCGCAACCTGCCCGGCAACGAGAACGTTGCGACGAATGCCTTTCCGGGTTCCACCAACAACGATTTCGCTGCCCAGTACCTGAGAAAGACCTGGCGTCGACGCATAGATCGCGGGCGCGACTCCGGTGGCCGCAATCGCAACAAACATCAGAGCGACAGTGAGCCCCGTCACCGTCCAGTCGAGACGCAGGTCTGGCGCGAACGAATAAGAACCCACCATGGGAAGGACAATATTGATCGTGGAAAACCACGACATGACAAAAGAGGCAATGAGATATCCGAACGCGGCGCTGATCGCGCAGATGGCAGCGCTTTCTCCAAGAAACTCGCCGATCAGACGGCTCCTTTGAGCGCCAAGGGCAAGCTTAATTGCCGCTTCTTGCCGCCGACCGACGGCAACGGCCAGAAACAGATTGGCAACGTTCGCACAGGCGATCACCAGCACCAGCAGAATGAGCCCCATCAAAATTGATGCGATCCACTCCGCATCCTTGATCCCATCCGGCGGAAGTAGCGTCGCTCGCGTGACGATCGCCGTGCGATCTTTATCTTGCCTGGAATAAGAGGAAGCCAGTTGCGCCGAAAGGGTGGTCATTTCGGCCTGCGCCTGCCGCCGGGTCATACCAGGCCTGAGGCGCGCAATCAGGAATAACCGACGCGATTCGCGCTTGTCGAACCACGAAGAATCGCTGTCGGTGGCGGAAAGCGTCGTCAACATGTCCCCATTGAGCCCAAAGAATGAACCCGTAAACTCCGGAGGTGCGACGCCGATGATCGTGTTGGACTGAATCTTTTTCCCTATGATGTCCGGATCCGCGCCGAGCCGTTTCCAGCACCCATACGTCAGAACGGCGATGTCCTTCGCGCGATCCTCACCAGGTGAAAAGAAACGTCCGAGATACGGCCGGATTCCCAGAACCGCAAAATAGTTGTCGGAAACGGGCCGGTTCATCACGGATGTCCCGTTAAAGTCCGTGGCCACACTGAGTGAATTGGGCTCGGCCGCAATGTCCTCAAACACGTGATTGTTCCGGCGATAGTAATCGTAATCAGGAAACGATACCTGCCCAATATCTTCGCCCGGCGCAGTGGAATGAATCATCACCAACCGATCCGGCTGGGTTCCTGAGGGCGGAAGCAAAAGCAGCGTATTGGTGATGCTCACACTGATGACTCCCAGAGCCATCGCGATTGAAAGTGAAAACACCGCAATCAGCATCAGCTTCCAGTACTTCTTCAGACCGGAAAATCGCCGCATGAGCAAATTATGCAAGTCTTTAGGCGGTTTGACTTCGGTTTTTCGAAGGCAATTAAACAGCCAATGGGATTCCAAGAAGATTCCATTTTCCCTCAAAGGACATTTTGCGGCCCGTGGTTCACAATCGCCGCTGACTAGGGAGGACCACTTTGCAAATGCAGGAATCTATCGCGTCACGAACTGTCGTATGTGGAATGTTAATGTTCTTGTGCTGCACGTCCGTCCTGGCGCAGGAGACGGATTTCGGAAGATTCGAGGTGTTCGCAGGCGGTGGTTTTGCACGGTTGAGCGAGAGCGGGAGTGTCCTCGGCAGAGGGCCGGGCGCGACTGCCGGTTTTGCCTTCTTTATCCGGCCCCGCCTGGCATTGGGCATGGATCTTCACGCAACGGAACATTCTGGGATCTTGCCGCTAAGTAATATGGTGCGTCGTTCGGATGGCGCCACAACATTCGTGTCGCTGAATGCCGCCTATCATTTTGACAGTGGGAGTTTCAGGGGCTATCGGCTGGCGCCGTATGTTGTCGCTGGAATCGGAGGCATGAGCGCCAGCCGCACGGATTCCCTCGAACGAACTATCGTCATCCCGCATCAATTCGGAAGCCCGGAATACCGTCAGGTAGTTCTGAGCGTCCAGAATATCGGAAAGAGAGAAGTCGCGATCAACGGTGGCGCAGGTGTGGATGTCGGAGGGCTGTGGAAGTTTTGGCTCAGACCGGAACTGCGATACTTCCGGACCTCAAGTGAAACGTCGCTACGAGGATCCGCAAGCCTGCTGTTTCGCTGGTAATTTAGAACTATTTCTTTACGTGAGAAGGAGCCTTCCATAAGCTTTGTGCCGGAGAAATACCCGTGAAGCTATTCTGCGTTGCTCTTGTTCTCGGGCTGGGCTCAAGTGCATCTGCTCAGGTTCAACCGTCATCGACAAATCCCTTTTCGGACGGCGCCCGTTTTAATTACGGCCTTATCAAAGCATTCATCACCGCGGCTGCGGCAGCCATGCCGGAGGAGCGTTACGCTTTTCGTGCGACGCCCGAAGCGGATGTCCGCACGTTCGGTCAGTTTGTGGGACACCTGGCCGACGCGAATTATCGGATGTGTTCAATCGTCAATGGCCAGGATCCTCCGATGGATACAGGGTTGGAACGGAAGGCCCGCACTAAAGCAGAGCTTGCCAGGGCGCTTGCCGACTCTTTCGGCTACTGCGATCCTATCTATGCCGGTATGACCGATGCGACGGGAGCCGCGTTAGTTGGATTCGACGCGGGCGGCGAAGGAACACGGCAGGGCCCTCTCCAGGTACCGAAAATTACTGCGCTCGCGTTTCATGTGCAGCATGCATTCGAGCACTACGGCAATCTCGTCACGTACATGCGAATGGTCAACGTTCTTCCGCCAAGTTCACAATTGCGGGTAACGCACCAGCCCGCTCCGGCGAAACCCTCCGCGACGGGTTATAAGGATGTGAGCGGCGAGTGGAACCTGGTGGTTCAAACCCCGGATGGACCGGTGAAGGCAACCCTCTCCGTCACACGCGATGGCAATGTGTTATCTGCCGATGCAGATTCCGAACGCGGTCTGGTAAAGATGACGGGCAGCTTGTCTGCCACAGAGTTCCGGCTCTCAGGTCTTCTTCAAACGTTACCTATAACCCTTACTGCTACACCAGGTCCTCTATCTATGTCCGGTGTAGCGGATTTCGGCGGTCATGCGGCGGGCAAATGGACCGCGTCACGACCACAGTAGGCGGTAAATATGTCCAACCGACTTTGGATCACTCCATCTTTGTTCCTCTTGTTGGGAACGCCATCGCTTTCACAACGAATAGATGATCCCAAACCGAACGATCTCCCGCGATTTGAAGTGGTATCCATCAAGCCGGCCCTGCCCGATGCGGCCGGACAGGTGGGGTGCAACTACAATTCGGGAAGGTGCGCCTTTTCCCGCACAACGTTCGAGTCGATATTCGCGGCGGCGTTTAATCAGGAACGACAGCGCATTGCCGGACTTCCGGCCTGGATGACCTCCGATCTGTACCAATTCGAAACCCGGGCTTCGGGCTCGATGACCCGCGAACAGGCGACGCTGATGATCCAGGCGATGTTTTACGATCGTTTCAACCTGAAGTTCCATCGCGAAGCCCGTGAGGTGCCGGGACTGGAATTGACAGTGGCCAGAGGCGGCCCAAAACTGAAGAAAGCAGCAGATCAGACTCCGCAGTCACTCAAAGATCAGAACTCGACAATTTTGACGCTCGACGAACAGACGCGGCGGCAGATCGGAATCTCTAACGCTTCGCCGGCCCGAACCGTCCTCTTTGTCACACAAAAGGCGTCCATGGCGTGGCTGGCAAATATCCTTTCAAGAACAGGCTTCCTCGGCCCCGTCGTGGACAGCACGGGTTTGCAGGGATACTACGAGTTCGAATTGCGTTTTCAGCCAGAAGGCAACCTGACGGGCGATGTTCCGCGCATCGGTCCAACATTGCAGACGGCCCTGGACGAGCAATTGGGGCTTAAGCTGCAATCGAAGCGCGTCACTGTCGAATTCCTGGTGATCGATCGCCTCGAAAAACCGACTGCGAACTAGGCCGGACTCTGATGTGTTTATTCACGAGTTGTTAGTCGAAACTCTACTCCGTGTCCCGGATGCCCGGTCAGCAGGCAAAGCAAATCATCGCGAGCGGCAAGGCGGCAGCGGTAGTTCCACTCGGAGTCGCCGCCATAGTCTTTGTCGAAAGTGGCCTCACCGGCTGCATTGTTCTTCACAGCGGTCACCTCTGGTTGAGCGGATGCCCCTTTCTCGAACGTCAGCACCCATTCCAGATTGCCGGTTCGGTCCTGACCGCGGATTCCAGCGGGATCGTATAAAACGTGATCGGGACCAGTGACGCCGTTTATGAACTTTTCGGTCATCACATGGCGAATCATCACCCACGTTCCGGTGAGGTTTGCGGCTTTGACGGGAGCGGCCTGTGCAAACCGTTCCTCAAACTCACGTATTGCGCCCTTACCTGTGGTGCACCAGTGGAAATTTGTCTCCTGCGAAACGCCGGAAGTGAGGATCTGTTCCTTCATCGTTTTCACATCGAACAGGACGAGGTGCGAAACCCACACCTGAACTTTCCCGATTGGCGCAAGCTCGCGAGCAGTGGACCATAGGATCCTGGCGCTGTCCGGTGACCACTTCGCATCATTACCCGCCCCGGCATATGTCCACTTACGGGTTGCGCGGTCGAGCAGCCAGTAGTTGTAAAAGTGTGAAGTACTCGATCCGCCGATAGCGCCCACCAAAAGTAGTTTTCCATCGGGTGAAGTCAGAGCTCTGGTCAAATTGGGCTGCGGATCCCAATGCTCGCCTGATCCTGGGAGCGAAACATCAGGTGGCAAAGTTTCGCTCCGGATTTCCTGCGCCGTGCAGCCATTACGGGCGTATGGAGCGGCAACGCGATCCGGCAGCGTCATGGCCATGCTTACCGGAATGCTTTTTCCAACCGCCTTGTATTCGCGCGTGTCATATACGATCCGGTATTCCGCGTTTTGTATCGCACCGCAAGTCATGCCGAAGAGGCAGCCCCAAACGATGGCAATCAGGATTCGTGGAGTCGCGGTATTAGCCATAGCTTCATATGATAATTAATATACTCCGGCTCAACATCACGCTAACAGGAGAGATACTCATGAAGACCCCAATCCGAATCGCGCTGGCGTTCATATTCATGCTGAGCCTTTCCTCATACGCCTCGCTGCCGGCGCAACAATCGGGAACGAAACTCCTCACTATCCTTTCGCTCATCGACGGCTCCGATATTCTCAAGATTCGCGGCAGTGAAGTATGGTTCGAACATCGAAACTTCGTGCTTCCCGGAAAGTGGGCCAGCGACGTCGAGGCGACCGGCGACGAGCCGACTTACATCAATAGTGAAGCGTGGGTCCCGAAATGGAGCGGCACGATCAGTCTTCCCTATACCGCCAAGTCGTCGCTGTTGCCCCAGGGAGCTCAATTCGACGTCAGATTGGTGACCCCGCAGGATCGCGGCAGCGTCACTATCCTTGAAGAGCCCAGCGCTCAGAATAGCTTCACGCTGTCCATCCTCCTGGACGATGACTTGCCTGCCGGCGCAGCATGGTATCAGGTCGAAATCCGGCTCAAATGATGATGCGCATAACGCGCATCAATCGTCTCATCGCCGTCGTCTTCATCGTCAAGTAGCAGCGCTAGAGAGTAGCAATGAGGAATTGTTAAACATGCACGCACCATTCGAAGTCGATGGTATCGCTGTCTACCTGAACCCGGCCCCACCCGTTTATGCACCGGGAGGCCCTGTGGGTTTCGCTCCAGAATTGCCCGATAAGGTAACGTCGCAAAGCGTTGCTTCTCTGGAAACAGAAGCCGCCAGACGTGGCGCCGTGGTTATGGTCGTTCAGTGCCCGGCCAGCGCCCTGGAACATCAAGAATTGCTCGAAGCGCGAGGCTACACCTTCGCGTCTTCCTGGTATCTGGGTCCGCCGGCGATGCGAGAGGGAGTGAGCGATTCTTCGATGACTATCCGCCCGGCAACCGCTGGCGACGTGCCTGGCGTTTTGGAAATCCGCGAAAAGAAGTTTGACCAGTACGAATCCTTCTCACCTGTCTTTTGGAAAAAGGCGCCGATACCGCGTGAGCAGTTCGCGCCGTTCATTACCGGTCAGCTTGAGAGTGAATCCAACGTCGCTCTTGTCGCGGAACAGGGTGGGGTGATGCGCGGCTTTATCGTCGCGCAATGCCGTAACCTTTCGCAGGGTTTCGTCGATGACTATGCCGTCGCCGATCACACAAGAGACTGGCGCGACGCAGGTATCGCGCTGCTTGCCGAAGCCGGAAAACGCGCGCAGTTACGCAGCGTTAACGCGCTCGTGATCGTTACCGGACACGCCGACGTCTTCAAACGAAACGCCGTCGAAAGCCTTGGTTACGTTCTTCAAACGAACTGGATGGTTAAGTCGTTGTAGCTTATTTTGGCCTCACTCCTTATATGCTCGTTCCGGCTTTGCCCAACGATTGCAGGGTGAGGGAATTCAGCCACGGATTTCACGGATTACGCGGAAGGGATCAGACCTGACGACCACAATCCCGGTTTTTTAATCCGTGAAATCCGTGTAATCCGTGGCCTATCTTTTTCTCGTTCCTGATTGAGTAGTGTCATATGAAGCAATCGATCTTTCTTGTTGCCCTCGTCGTGCGTGATTACGACGAAGCTATCGCGTTCTACACCAAAACTCTTGGGTTTACGTTAGTCGAGGACACATATCAGCCCGAACAGGACAAACGCTGGGTTGTAGTGGCACCGCCAGGATCATCCGCAACACAGCTGTTGCTCGCTAGAGCTTCCAAGCCTGAACAGGAACCGTTTATAGGTAATCAGACGGGCGGACGTGTTTTTCTGTTTCTGCAAACCGATGACTTCTGGCGCGACTATCGGCATATGGTGTCGGTGGGAATCAAATTCGTCAGAGAGCCGAAGACGGAACCGTACGGGACCGTCGCCGTGTTTCAAGATCTGTACGGCAATTTATGGGACCTTGTGGAACCTGCGAAATAAGCGCGACAGGCTAGTTCAGAACCGGCCGTTCCGCGCGATCGACGACCAGAAACTCAACCGACACTTTGTGTGCCTCGAGTTTCAATCCAAGTTGATCCTGAACGGCGGTAAAGATGGAAGGGCCGCCGCTGTCGGAAGTGGTGTCTACAGCGACTGGTGACGGGCTGCTCTTTTCCGGGGCCCATGTCAGTTTGAAATCGAACGCGCCGGGAATGCCGGTTTCGTCAATAACGGGAATCCCCATAATTCGCGTCAGCCGGCTCGCCAGGTTCGACATCGTCAAGGCCTGAGCCGTGATGGTGCCGGCACCGCCGTTGCTATGAGAAGGGCCGGGGGCAACGGGGTTCATTTTCAGGTCGCCCTTTCCGCGAACTAATGCGTAGCCGGATGCGGTGCGGGCCTCACGATGAAACTGCAGTTTGAATCTATCGGCCAGCAGAGTCTGGAGCATGTCGAGGAGTGCCTGCCCTTGAACGGGACCGTTAGCGCGCGCATCAATCTCGTAATGCTCCGCGTCGATCCATTTGGGTCCGCCTTCGATCTGATCCTTTTTTACGCCAAATGCAATGCTGATGATCGACTGCAGACTTCCCTGCAACTGCATTCGACCAGGACTCCCCTCGCTATCGCTACCTTCGTTGAGCTTACTCAGCTTGATCGAGGCAACTTCAAACGAAGGACGCGCTAGTTGAGCGAAACCTGAAAGCGCGGCAAGACAGATACAGAGGACGGTCCTCTTCATGCGCCTATGGAACCACAAAAGCGGCGCATGGATGGCAGCTAATCGTGTCGAACTGCAATCATGGGATCGATGGTAGCTGCTCGGCTGGCCGGAATCACTCCGGCGATCAGCCCGGAAAGCAGCAGGATCGCGGTTGATGCGCCAATCGCAAGAGGGTCGTTCGGTTCGATTCCATAAAGGAATGATTGGACCAGACGCGAACTTGCAAAGACCACCGGCATGCCAATCGCCAGGCCGGCTATCGCCAGCAGCAACACCTCACGCAGGACCATCCATAGAATTCGGGGCGCACGGGCACCGAGAGCCATGCGAATACCGATTTCACTCGTCCGTCTTTCCACGTTGAAGGCGACAGTCCCGTAGAGACCGACGCATGAAATCACAAGCGCCAGCGCTGCAAAGACGGTGCAAAGCCTCGACAAAGTAATCTCGGAACTGATGGCCTGATCGATATGCTCCGCTTCGGTCTTCATGTCGAAGACGGCCAACCGCGAATCGATTTCCCGTACCAGTCGATGCACGGTCGGGCCAAGCGACAACGGGTTCCTGTCGGTGCGAATTTCAAACGTCATGGCGTACGGGGGCCGGCTTGCCTGAACATAGTTCAAGTAGACGGCGGGCCGCAGCTCCTCCTTCAACATAAACATGAGGGAATCTCGCACAACGCCTACAATTTCATATGTCTTACTTCCGATCGTAAGCGTTCGGCCAACGGCATTCGGCAGGTGGAATACTTGCGCGAGACGTTCATTGATAATGGCCACGGGAGTGCCCGCCGAGTCCGCATCCGTGAACTCACGCCCGGCAATTTTTGGAATCTGCATCGTGTTAAAGAATTGGGGCCCTACCGAGAACACGACGGATTGATTTGGAGGTCGGCTTCCAGGAGCCGCCTCGGGAAGGGGTTCCCCGACAATTTGAATAGGAGCCATCGATCCGCCGCCTGAAGGCAGCGGCCCCGCGGACAAACCGACGCTTCGAACGCCCGGAACCTGAGCCAGCCGGCTTTGAAGCTGCTCGTAGAATCCATTGGCCGCCGAATCCGGGAATCCCGCCGCCTTCGGACTGACGTTAAATAAAAGGACGCCGTCTCGGCTGAAACCCAGCGGGATCGAATGAAGATTCCATAGTGTTCGACCAAAGAGGCCGGCGGCGACGAGTAGAAACAAAGAAAAAGCCACCTGGGCAACGAGGAGAATGCTGCTTACCCCCATGCGTTTCCATAACTGATGCGCCTGAGATCGCGCAAACCAATCGCTCGATTTCGCTTCCTTCAAGGCCGGCATGACATCCAAACGTGTCGCCTGCAGCGCCGGTACCAGGCCGAAAAGCAAACCGCTGGCGATCGACAACATCAGGGTAATGCCCAGCACATGCCAATTCAGTTCCGCATGCAATGTGAAGTTCTCGCGGCCGTTGGCCAGCAGAAGGGTCAGGACGCGAATCCCCCACCCGGCGAAGGCAAGCGCGAAAATCCCACCGATACACGAAAGCAGAACGCTTTCCGTCAGCAGCTGCCGAATCAAACGTACACGGCCGGCACCGATGCTCAAGCGAACGGCGATCTCCCGGCGCCGCGCCATCGCGCGAGCGAGCAAAAGATTGGCGATGTTCGCACAGGCAATAAGAAGAATGATTGCGACCATGACCATCAGTAGATAAACCGGTTTGGCGAACTTTCGCCGCAGGTTATCCAATCCGGCACCGCCCTGCTCTATCCGCAGAACACCGAGGTTGGATCGCTGCCTTTCCGTAGATGTGGTGTCCAGAACAAATCGCCGGAATTGAGGTTCCAGCGCAGCTTGCGCCTGAGCGACACTGACGCCTGGCTTCAACCGTCCCATGATCTCGATCCAGTAATAGTTGGGATCGAGGAACTGTTCTCCCATATTGGCGACGACGACGGCAGGCTGGAGAATGAGATTCGCGTACATCGGTACATAGACTTCGGGAATGGCGCCGGGCTCGGCGCCAAAGAATTCCGAAGGAGTCACGCCAACCACGGTAAAGGAGTTGTTGTTCAGGCGGATCGTTTGTCCAATTGCCTGACCCGCACTACCGAAACGGCGGGAGCTTAATCGGTGGCTGATCACCGCTACGGGTGGGGCACCCGCAACATCGTCGGACTTTTCGATCAGGCGTCCGGCAGCCGGCCGGATGGCCATCCCTTCGAAGTAATTCCCCGAAACGTACTGTCCTTTTACGGCTTCGCTTTCGTCATGAATCGTCACGTTCAATCGGGAAATGCCGACATAACTGAACGCGCTCGACAGAATATTCGTGTTGTCCTGGAACAGTTTTAACGCCGGGTATGGAAACTGCGTCCCGATGTATTGACCCTGATCGTCCACATAACTTCCATCCGTCGTCCATGACATACCTTTGGACGACGCCGACGTGAATGACTTCGTCGCATGCCATTTCATGATGACGAGGGTCTCCGGCTTCGGCACCGGCAACGGCCGCAGCAGGATCGAATCCATGAAGCTGAATATCGCGGTGTTCGCACCGATTCCCAGAGCCAGCGACAACACCGCAAGGATCGTGAACGCCTTGTTGTGGACCATCGAGCGAAACGCGTAGCGAACATCCTGCGCGAGATGTTCGAGCCAGAGCCAGGACCACACGGCCCGTGTGTTCTCCGCGACAAGAGTAAGGTTACCCAATTCCCGAGGGTCATCGGCCATGGCCCGGAGCGACTCGAGCTCTTCCTGCATATCCCTCTCCCTCGATTGCCGGTTCGACGTGAAGAGATACTTCAGCTTCTCCCAGTTCGTCATGACTGTTCCTCCGGTTCGGTCCCCATCACTCGCGCCACGGCGGATGCGAAGTCCAGCCACTCTGATCGCTCCTGCCGCAGTTGTTTCCTGCCTGTGGGTGTGAGCTTGTAATACTTCGCACGTCGATTGAACTCCGAGGTTTCCCATTTCGCAGAAATCCAACCCTTGAGTTCCAGCCGCTTCAGAGCGGGATAGAGTGAGCCAAATTCAATTTCGAGCGCTTCGTCGGAGGAGCTTTTGATCGCCTTGGCAATACCGTAGCCGTGCAGCGGGCCGAAAACGAGCGTGCGTAGAACGAGCATGTCGAGAAGTCCGTGAAGGGGTTCCATGTTGTGGGAGTCTATATAGAGGCACTCTCCATATCCAAGAACATTCTGCTCAGAGTATCGTGCTGCTCGGATGAGATCGCGGCTTTCGAGGAAAGCTTGACAGATCACCTGCGAAAGGAGTAATTGTGTCGTTGTACGTTATATCGCGAGAGGACACAGTCAATGCCAAAACAAGGGAAAGTCTCTGAAAAGGCTCCCGAAGATTTTCTGCCGTTGTCGCCGCCGGTTTTTCACATTCTGCTGGCGCTCGCCGAAGGTGAGGCTCACGGCTACGCGATCATGCAGGACGTGGCACAACGCAGCGGGGGCGTGGTGAAGCTTGGGCCCGGCACGCTCTACGGCGCAATCGGGCGTATGCTTGAGGACGGCCTCATCGAAGAATCGGAAGAACGGCCCGTGCCGGAAATGGATGATTCCCGCAGGCGCTATTACCGCCTCACCGAACTCGGCGGCGAAGTGCTCGCCACCGAAACGCGCAGGTTAGCCGTCCTGGTTCGCGCTGTCCGTGCGACGAAGGCGATTCGCAATATGAAACCGGTCGAGGAGCGCTGAATGAACACATACGAACGCATCTTTGGCGCCTTATTGCATCTCTACCCCTCCCGCTTCCGACGACATTTTGGGCGCGAAATGTCGCAGATCTTCGCGGATTGTTTCGAAAACCGGGCCGCATTCTGGCTCGCCACTCTCAAGGATCTGGCGATCTCGCTGCCGCGGGAATGGCATCGAGAATGGACGGCCGCAGATTCGGAGATCGATTTTACGGGGATTGTCGATTTCATTCTGGTGTCCGTTGTCGTCGGATCGAACCTGATCGGCTGGGGCTGGCTGGCAGCCGCCCTGACACTACACATCGACGCAAGTATGGCTGAACTGTTGAATCCGCAGTTGACCGCAAGCTACTGGTACACGATCGCTCTGTCCCTGCTGGTCGTAGTGACGATTGCAATGGCGGCCTTGATCGGCATTCTGAGCGCGCTGGTGGTCGGCCGCATGGGACGTCCGCAAGATACGCATATCAAGGTGTAGTTTGTTGTGCCGGTTATTCAAGCGCAGCATCTTCGCAAGAACTATGGCTCGCTGCTCGCCGTCAGCGATGTCAGTTTCACGATAGGGCCCGGTGCGATCCTCGGATACATCGGACCCAACGGTGCCGGCAAGAGCACGACGGTCAAGATGCTTGCAGGCCTGCTGGAACCCACCAGTGGCGAGGTCCTCTTCGACGGCCGGTCCATCTATAAGGATCTCGTGGCCTATAAACGACAGATCGGCTACGTCCCGGAAGAACCCAATCTTTATCCTTACCTGACGGCTCGCGAGTATCTCGACATGGTTGGGACGCTACGGGATATCGCCCGGCAACAACGACTGCAAAAAATCGATTCCCTGCTGAAACTGTTCTCACTCTACCCGCAACGACACGCAGCCTTGTCCTCTTATTCCAAAGGAATGCGCCAGAAGGTCCTGTTGATATCCGGCCTGCTGCATAATCCGGAACTCATCATTTTTGACGAGCCGCTCTCGGGACTGGATGTCACATCCGCTTTCATTTTTCGAAAGCTTGTGGCGAGTCTCGCCAAACAAGGCAAAGCAATTTTCTATTGCTCGCACGTCCTCGAGGTGGTTGAGAAGCTCTGCTCCCATTTACTGATCTTGAAGAAAGGGCAGGTCGTTGCCCACGGCGGTACTCGCGAAGTTCTAACGCAACTGAACCAACCGAGCCTCGAAGAAACGTTTGCGCAGCTTGTGCCTGAAGTGGATGCATCGTCGATTGCCGAGCAAATCGTTGAAGTAGTCTGCAATTGAAAGCCTCAGTAAGGGACTGACACACAGTTGAGGAATCCGCGGCTGGCCGGTGATTCCTCAAATTATTGATGCTCATGTATAACCCCGAACTACCTTTTCATCGACTCATCCATCATTTCGTAACCCGGATTTTCTATGGAGCGGGTGAAGGCGACGAACTGCAGTTCGGTATTCCGGCGCTTCTCGGACTGCTTTCCACTCCGGCCGCGTTTGGCGCCATTTCCCTGCTGAACAAATACTCTACTCTGTTGCTTTATTTGACCCATCGGCCCGCGTTCGATGTGTATCGCGCTTCGGTGCCGGATGAGTACTTCTTCATTGTTTATTCGATGGTGATCACGGGCGGCGTGGTCGTTCTTAAGTGGGATCGGCTGTTCCCCGATAAGCAGGATTACGACAATCTCGCGATACTGCCGATCTCCACGCGACGTATCTTTTCTTCAAGTCTCTTCGCGCTGTTGTTTCTGACGGCTCTTTTCGCCATCGATATCAACTGGGCCGCCTGTTTCATCTTTCCGTTTGCGGTCACCAGCCGTTATGACACGGTCCCTGCATATGCCGAATTCTTCGTCGCCCACTCATCCGCGGTGATCCTGGCAAGTTTCTTCGCCTGCTTTGCATTGCTGTCGGTGATGGGCATCACGCTTCTCATTGTGCCGCGACGTTACGTCCAAACCGCTTCACTGATCGTTCGAGTCGGCTGCGCCTTGCTACTGGTTGCAATCCTGGGATCGGCCTTCAGCATTCCTCGACTGCTGCTGACTTATCCGCCTCCCGATTTCACGGCGTATCTTCCGCCGGTCTGGTTTCTGGATTTGCATCAATTCATCATCGGCCGTGGAGCGCCGTTCACCGGCTCCGCCGTGTTCGCGATTGAAATGACGGTTGTGGCTTTCTTTGTGGCGCTGGGGACGTATGCCCTGACGTATTATCGCCAGTTCACCCGAATACCCGAGCAGACCGGTGTTCGCGGCAGCCGCAAGTGGGATGGAGGAAAGGTTATCGCGCCGATTCTCGATCGATTCTTCGTGCGGACGCCTTTCCAACGCGCGGCCTACTACTTCTCTCTGAGAACGATCTTTCGCAGCGAACGGCATTGTCTTCTGTTTGGAACGGCAACGGCGGTAGGCTTATTTATCGCTGCGCAAACGCTGGCGGACGCAATGGCCGAACCGATTCGCCGTGGCATCGACAGCCGTCTGCTGTCGATCCCGTTGACGCTGTCCTTTTTCATCGCCTGCAGCGTTCGCGCGCTTTATGACCTTCCAACCGATCGATCGGCCAATTGGATTTTCCGCGCGACAGTAGATCGCATCAGACATGAATCGCGCTCCGTTGGAATGAAATTAATCGTTACGCTGATTGTTCCGTGGCTCCTGCTGCTGATATTGCCGCTCGCGGCTTTACATTGGAACTGGAAGATCGCATTATTGCAGACCGCTTACGTGTTGTGCTGTTCAGCGATTCTCTCGGAACTTCTTTTGCTGCACTTCAGAAAGATACCGTTCACGTGCCTGCATGTCGTAAACAAGGATCTGGTCCTGGTGATGGTGATCGTGTTCCTTGTGGGATGGGCATTTTTCGCTCCTATTAACGCCGCCCTGGAGGCGAGGCTCATCGAGAACACTTCCAGGCTGATTCTGTTGCCAATTCTGTACATTGCCGTACGTCTCGGCGTTCGCCGGCGTGAGAACGATTTGCCGCTGAGAGACCGCTCATTGATCTTCGAAGACAGGCCCGAAGCCGCAATCCAGGTTTTGGATCTGTCGCGTTAGGCTTTGGTCCGTCACATGCACCATCTCCTCTCGTGGACCATAAAAACGATGATTCGCCTTCGCATTCTCAGGGTTTAGGGCAACGAAGCGTCCTGGAACGAGTTCTTTCGCTGTTTGCCGACGTTCGGCAGGGCGAAGGATTTACCGGACTGCTTCTGATGTCAAACGTCTTCATTCTGCTGACGGCTTATTACATCATCAAGCCGGTACGCGAGTCCTTGATCCTTTCGGCGAGTGGCGCGGAGATCAAAAGTTACACCGGCGCAATCCAGGCACTGATCTTTCTCGCGCTCGTACCTCTATATAGCGGCCTGGCCAGCAGAGTGAATCGGGTGAAATTGATTAACGGCATCACCGCCTTCTTTCTGTCCAACCTGGTCATTTTCTATGTGCTTGGTCAGATGAGCGTACCCATCGCCATTCCGTTTTTCGTCTGGGTGGGCTTGTTCAGCGTGATGCTGGTGGCACAGGTCTGGGCGTTTGCGAATGATATCTACACACAGGAACAGGGACGACGGCTGTTCGCGATCATCGGAATCGGGAGTTCGCTGGGCGCCATCTTTGGCGCGTACGTCGCCGGGCGGCTGTTTGAACCGCTGGGTCCGTATCGGATGATGCTCGTTTCGGCCTGCCTGCTGATCCTGTGCATGTGTTTGACAGCCTGGATCAATCATCGGGAACGATTCAAATCCACCGTTTTTGAGAGAGAACGCATGGCCGATCCGCCGATCCAGGGTGCGGGCGGATTCCAGTTGATCATGCGGCACCGCTACCTGTTGCTGATTGCGCTGATGGTCCTGTTGTCCAACCTCGTCAATACAACGGGCGAGTTCATTCTTGGGAAGACGGTCAAGATGCATGCGCAATCGGTCATCGCGTCGAGCACGACAGGATTGACGCAGGAGAAATATATTGGCGAGTTCTACGCCAATTTCTTCTTTTGGGTGAATATTGTCGGAGCAGCGCTGCAATTGTTTGTCGTGTCCCGTCTCATGAAGTTCATCGGGATCGGTATGACGCTATTGATTCTCCCGCTGATCGCGCTGGGCAGCTATTCCCTGCTGGCTTTTGCGCCAATTCTGAATCTGGTTCGAATCGCCAAGATTTCTGAGAACAGCACGGATTACTCGATACAGAACACCGGCCGTCACGCGTTATTTCTGCGAACGAGCCGTGAGGCGAAGTACAAGGCCAAGACGGCGATCGACAACTTTTTCTGGCGAGCCGGCGACGCTCTTTCGGGCCTGCTAGTTTTCATCGGCACCCAATTCGCATTCGGCCTGCGTAGCTTTGCCGTAGTGAACATCGTCCTCGTTGCCGTCTGGCTGGCGATTGTTGCGGGCATTATTCGGCTGCGAAGGACCGAGCGCCAGACCGCCACAGTGAACCTGGAACGCGCGGCCTGAGGACGGTCGTGGATTTATTGTAGAATCCTGCGCCATGCCGGGTTCGACATCTCAATTGGACAGCACCATCCAGCGGCGGCAACGCAATCGCGCGATTGTGGCCTCGGCTGTAGGGACTTCGATTGAGTGCTGGAAAGCTTTCCAGCACATTGGGATCCTAAGCTTAGAATTCCACGTGGAC
>JADMIO012610714.1_pt1 | contig 31013 bp, 61 predicted proteins | sample 8958161 | NCBI WGS metagenome assembly JADMIO01 (sample SAMN16585339, study PRJNA669376) | soil metagenome | isolation source: Crop rotation soil | place: USA: Cullars Rotation, Alabama | collected 2011 | reverse complement strand
CGACAACTTGTCCACGTGGAATTCTAAGCTTAGGATCCCAATGTGCTGGAAAGCAAAAACTGCCCTCCAGATTTAATGGAAGCCTTTAAGATTCTTGGGGAACACGCAAGGAGTCTGGAACGAGAAATTGGCACCAGCGATATTGAAAGCCTAATTCCACCACAAAACCTATACCAACCCGCTCATCGGTAATCAAATTCACCATCTCTGAACTGCGCCTTGACCCTTAGACGCATTTTGATTCCTTGCCACACCCTGAGTAGGTTCAACCCATCAAAACGCCTTAAATCGAGTCCTAGAGTGGTTTAAGGGCTATTCCTGCGAAGGATTAAGACTCCTGAAAAGCATTGGCAGTGGCAAAATAGCAATCTGGAACCTGTTCCCACTGTCCACTTTGGTTTTTTACCTCGAATTTAAGGTTCTCAGGCTTGGTTTCGTTGGCAACTGATTGCTCTAGCGTTTCCCCTTGTTTTACCTCGTAAACCTTTTTTGAAATCCAGAACTTCATTCTCGGGTCGCGCATCAACCTTTTAAACGCAGAAACCTTGTTATCGTGTTGAGAACGCGAATCACTCGCCCTGCCAATAGCCCCAGACTCCGAATGACGCATTTGAACGCCAGAAGCCACCTTGTTCTTGGCCTGACCTCCAGCACCGGGGCCACAGAAGTACGATACCTCCAAGTCCTTTAAAGACAGAATTGTTACCTTTTCCCGTGTATCGCTATTCATAGCGTAATTATTCATATTCAGTAAAAGACATAAATTCAAGTAAAAACCCATAAAACCAAGGATTTGTTGAGAACCTCCTCTATATATGACTCAGGAGTCCCAGCGATTTCCCCCTCCCACCCCCTATCCGGTGGGGTGTCCCATGATGGAAAAAGAATGCTTAAGGATTGTTAAGTTCTTTAACCACAGCCATAACCGTAGCAGTTGAAAGCCTGAACCATTCACCGCGCACACGCTTACTATCAAACCTGTCGTGCAATACGTCCTCATCCAGCCAAGGGGTTAGTGTTTGGACAGATGCCTCAAGTGCGAGCGTTACTGGGTTGCCAACTTGTAGCTCTGCCATGCGGTCTGTGGGGTCATCGGATATGCCTATCTTCACGAACTCGCCAGAGCGAATGAAGTAAACGAACCTCGGGGCACTGTTGGGCTGGTCAATGCACCTGAGCTTGGTATTGTATCGCTTGGCCACAGCGTGTTTAAGCCTATCACTCATTTTATTTGCCTGATTACAAACCATTTACACCAAAAAGTCAATAAATATGATTGACAGAGTGAGCCGTTTCTGTCCCCTTTAGGGGAGGGAATCGGTAATGAGATTAAGTGCTTACCTCTTGCTCCGTTGCTCACTCCGCACTCGGTGGTCTGATTCGCTCTTTGGGTGAGCGTGGTCTATAAGCTCCCTGAGTGGGGTATACGAGCTTCCAGAGCCTTTCCTTGCTCGCTGTGAGCTTGGCGAAGTCGTCTGCATCCTTGCACACGTCTAAAAGCTCATCACAGAGCGCCAGTTGTTTCTTCACGCGCATGTGAGCCTTAGTTGTTACTTCCTCGCTCGCTTCAGGCGCATGATTAAGCGAGCTTGCTGGCTCTGGTATCAGCCCTGCCTCTTTCGCTTGTTGGCGCTCAAGCCTTTTTCTGCGTCTCGTTTCAATGGATTTAGCAGCCATCAAACGAGCGTTATCGGTGGTAAAAGCGTGTGGTAGTCCTAACATAAATCGTTGGTTTTATCGCATGTTATCGCATACCAACTTAATCGGTACTGGGCTTTAGTCAATCTTCCGCTTTTCCCGCATTCACCATCAATTTATTTCCACCTAAATCCCATTGCCATTCAACCCCTTACACCATCACCACAAAATAATCCTAGACAACTACAAGCTATAGTCTATAGTAGCGGTGTTGAGGGAAATAAATCCTTCGATGAACAAAGGCGAATCAAATGAAAGTAACATGGAAAAACGATAACGAGCTAAATATTCCGGCTGGCTACCGGATGCTCAGTGGAAACGAACCCATTGAGGCAACGGACTTGACCATCTGGACATTTGGCGGCAACGACCCTGTCTGGAAACAGATTGACCCCAGTCATATCGGGAATACGCCTCGCGGCTATTCTGTCATACGCGCTTTGCCGGAAGCCTGATTCGCACCGGTGAATGGTGCGGGACAGCCAACCGCACCAACCTTTAACCCCCTAACCATTCGACAACAAACTGAGATTATGAAAGCAAACCGTATTGAAATCTTCATCCCTGTTTCCGCAATCGTAGACCGTTCCATAGTTCGCACCGGCTGGAATGCGGCCAAAGCCATTGGTGGAAAATATCGCGGTTCGGCATGGCATCCAATCTGGAAAGTGTGGATTGTCACGGTTGAAATTGCCTAACCACCCCACGCCTTAACCAATAAAATGTATGAAAACCACATTCTCAATCAACGAAAACAAGGGCTTCCACCTTGTCCTGCCTAATGGCTTGGTGGTATCGACTCAATTTGGCCGTGGCAACTACTGCGACAACCGGCGCGAGCCTGAGGCGTATCCCCTCACCAAGGGTCAAGAGTCCAACAATGTGGAAGTGGCGTTCTTTTGGGCCAATCGTGACCGCGCTTGGGCCACGCAAGCCGTGTTCAAATCCGCTCGCATCAAGAATCCCGGCGATGACGTTGCCGGTTACATCAACATGAAACAATGGCTGCGGTTGCTCAAAGCGGCACAGACCCTAAAACCCTAACCACCCAACCCACCATGAACCAAAAACCTAACGAGGCGACGGCGAGCCAGCCTTGGCATGGTGCGGGCACAAACATCGCGACCCCAAGCTGGCCAGAAGATGCGCTGACAGATTAGAGCGAAAAGTTATTAAACAACTCAACGAGAAAGCCCCATTATGACCCCCGAGAGCGCACGGAAGGCAGCGGAGAGGATGAAAGCTGATTCAGATAATGGAGTGCGATACGCCACGCCAAGAACCATATGCAAGGCCTGTGGTAAGCGTGTGCGATGCCGTTGCGTTGGTGGTGATTGGCTCAATGCGATTTACCCCGAACGCCACAAGAACAGGCTCGGATTCGACTGCGATGGTTCGGTACGCGAAGTCCAGAGCCATGAACTGATTGAATACAAACCCAAACAAAAGCCTTGACCACACTACCAACTATAGTCTATAACACTCCTCATTCTATGGAATTAAAACAACTTCAATCCCTCATAGGCTCAATGGTTCAAGTGAACGTGCGTCATGGCGGCGCAGATTATCCGGTTCAAGCCACGCTCAAAAGCATCGTGCCCATGAACAAGTCGTTCGGCAACCAGCGTTGCATCGTGACCATCAACGGCAAGGACAGGAAATTGAGCGCGGACAAGATTACACGGCTTTCCGAAACCAAAACCAAATAACCACGAAACTGATATGAAAGTAGACCTAAACGCGAAAGAATTGGAAATCCTCGACGCTGCGCTTGTTGCGTGGCAAAACCAGCCTGCCTCTGATGGGTTCGGCAAATCCCTAATGGGTGTCATGCTTCGCGGCGTGATGCGAAAGGCCGAGGCTTCTGAGGAGGAGATTGAGCAAGAACGCGCCGAATCCCAAGCCGAAATGCAACGCACTCAAGACGAGGCCAAATCACGCGGGCGACAAGTTCTATTGCTCCGCGCCAAGCTGTGCCAAGCATCGGCCATTGAGTCGGAACATGTTGTTCCAGCCTGACCAACAACCCCACCAAAATAACCACGACCATGAAAAAACAACCAGATGCACAAGAACCTTTGCGCGGCGAGAAGCTGGCCAAGGCTGTCATCAATCAAATTCTTAAGGCTCCTGAAACATGGGAGCAAAAGAACTGGCATTCAAGCTGTGGCACGAAACACTGCTTCGCCGGCTGGGCCCAAATCCTTGGCGGTGGCAATCCGCAAGATGTTTCGGCGCAATCAGACGCCACGAGGTTCTTGGAAATCTCGCCTTATGAAGCATCAATTTTGTTCGCTGGCGATGCCACCTTGCCGATGCTTTACAGCTTTGCGCGGGATTATTCAGCGGGGCGAGACGCTGCTGGGTACACCCGTGCTGGGTACGACCGTGCTGGTAAAAAACTCGAAATGGTTCCTTTTGAACTGTGAAAACCGCCCCTAACCCCACGCCAAAGGATTTATGACGAGAGAAAAAGCTCAGGAGATGATTACCGCTCTGGCCGGTTATTTGGATGGCAAAACCATTCAATGGAAGCGCAGTTCAGGGGAGTGGTGTGATTTTGACCAAGACGCGGCACACTTTAGCCAAGTGGACACTTGGCGCATCAAACCCACGCCTCGCCTTAGGCCGTGGCTGGTTATGGAAGTCCCCGTTGGGGCACTGCTTCGAGGGCGCAATGGATTCGAGAAGTCGCTTATCATTTGCGCTGTTGATGATGTGGTTTACACCGGCAATGGATATTTCAAACTTGAACGAATCAACGATTACTTTGAGTACTCCACCGATGGAGGTAAAACATTCCACCCCTGCGGCTGTCTAGAACCCTAACCCAAGTTTAACAAGAAGTGAGAAAATATGAGTAATACAACCACGCTAGTAACCAAAACGCCCGCGACCCAAAACAAGCCATCCGCCTTAACGGTCATGGCTAATCGTTTAAATGTTGAACCAGCCAAGCTGCTGGCAACTTTAAAGTCAACCGTGTTCCAAAAAGCCACTGATGACGAGATGCTTGCGCTCGTTGTCGTCGCCAACGAATACCAACTCAACCCGTTCCTCAAAGAGATATACGCCTTTCCGGCCAAGGGTGGGGGCATCGTTCCCATCGTCTCGGTGGATGGCTGGAACAAAATGCTCATCCGTCAGGAAAACTTTGACGGCATTGAGTTTGAGTTCAGCGAAACACAAGAGGGCGAACTTGTGTCTTGCACAGCCATTATCTCCGTGAAGGGCCGCAGCAAGCCTGTCAAAATCACGGAGTACCTGAACGAGTGCAAGCGCAACACAGAGCCTTGGAACAATATGCCGCGCCGGATGCTCCGCAACCGGACGCTATGCCAAGCCGCTCGCGTGGCGTTCGGCTTCTCTGGCGTTTACAATGACGACGAGGCCGCGCCAGTCATTGAGGTTCAGGCGTCCGCTGTGCCGGTCAATCAGCCGTCAAAGATGATTGTTGCGCCGGAATCAGATGACCTGACACCACAGAAACAGCTTGAAGGACTGCTGGTTGCCGAGGGCTACACCTTCTCGCACCTTCAAAAGTTCGGGCAGGATTCAGGGAACATCCCTGACGCTGACAGCATTCCATCGTTCGCGGAAGTGCCTGCCGATGTTGCCAAGCGGTTGCTCAAAGCCAAGACCGGCCTGCTTAACGCGCTCAAAGTCATCAAGGAAGGAGAAACCAAATGAACCTTTGCTCTGATGGGCACAAAGAGGTCTGCTATGAGGGAAATGATTGCCCCTGCTGTGAGGGCATAAACGAGCAGCGCGAACTTGACCGCCAAATTGAGCAACTGACCGAGGAGGCTAAAACCAAGGACGAAACCATTGAACAGCTTCGGCTTGAAATCCGCGAACTAAAATGAAAACTGACCAATCCCTAATTGTATCCGGCGCAACTCAGTTGCCAGTGTTCACGCTCACGCCAGAGGCCAAGAGCCTCAAAGAGGCCGCGCTAACCACGTCCGCCCTTGTCGGCAAGGTGAGCAATGCTGAACAGAACGCCACGGCGGTCAACGCTCAAAAGGAGCTTAAGCGCATATCCTCGCTGTTTGAGAGCCAGCGCAAGAAGCTCAAAGAGCCGCTATTGGAGGCCGGACGCCAGCTTGACCGAACCGTGCAGGCCGAGTTGTTGGAAATCGAGCAGGAATACGGGCGAATCTCCGCACTAACCAGCGAGTTTCAACTGGCTGAACAACGCCGCATTCGCGAGGAGGAGGAGCTACAGCGCAAAGAGCTTGAACGCATTGAACGCGAGAAACAGGCAGAAATTGCCCGCATAGCCAGAGAGCAACGCGAGCGCGAAGAAGCGGCCTTGAAAGTCAGGCTGGAGGCTGAACGCAAAGCCAGAGAGGAGCGCGAGGCCGCTGAAAAGCTCGTCCGCGATGCTGCCAACGCGAAACAGCGGGCAGAAGCAGAGAAAGCCCGCAAGGAGGCTGAGGAACGCGCCAGAATCGCGCAGGAGCAACAAGCCAAGGTGGACGCAGAGTTGAAGGCTCAGGCAGAGAAAGCCGCTGCAATGACCGCCCAAGTCGAGGAAAAGGCGGCTGTGGCGACTTACGCCGAAAGCCGACCTATTCAGGCAACCCGCGAGACTGGCCAAGTGGTGAAGACGGATTGGGATGTTATTGTAACGAACCCTTGGGAACTGGCCAAATTTCACCCAGATTGTGTTAAGATTGAGCCGCTTATGACACCAATTAAGGCCGCATTGAACGAGGGTCGCACGGTGCGCGGCATCACGGCCACCAAAAAAACCACGGCAACCGTTCGCGCTGGAGCCGCACAGCCAAGGTTTATTGAGGTATGAGGCCAAATAAGATATTCGTTCCCAAGAGCTTCGCCAAGGAAGTGGGCGACTACGGCACGGTTAGCCTTTCGTTTGACGCTGCTGAATTGGTTCAGTTTATCCATACGCACACCAATTCCACTGGTAAACTTCGGCTGAACTTATGCAAGAAGCGCGAGGCTGGAAAGTTCGGCGAAACCCATTATCTCGAACTTGACCAGTGGAAACCGGACGCGAACCAAGGGAAAGCAAATTACAAGGACAGGCACGATGCGCCAAAACAGCAACCTGACGACGGTTCGAGCGTGCCGTTTTAGCCCCCACCCCTTAACCACAACCAAAAATAACCATGAACGATATAACCACAGAGCAACTTGAGGCTGAATCGGCGCGGCTTATCAAGATGATAGACGATGACCTTGAGGACGCATCCGGTGTCAATTCATGGCGGGTCTTGAGACTGGCTAAGTATCACATTCAAAAGCTCACTGAGAGCCTTCCCAACCAACCCCCAACCCAATCACGAGATTGAAGGAGAGAATATGAGTGATGAAATTAAAGACGCTTGGCCGATGCCGGAGAGCAGGCAAAAGTTGATGATATTCAACGCGCACACCAAGCTACGATTACGGCTTAAATATAAGCATGTACCATTATGGTCTTTCGTTAGCGATTTAACCAGTCACGGCTCTGGGTATTCAGCAGCAATCTGTAGGGCTAACGGCTGGAATCCAGACCAAGACGCGGGATTGAAACTGGAATTAACGCCCTCACCAGCCAAACATTAAGAGAATATGAATATAGGAGATAAAGTTGTTTGTGTATCAGACACGCCATGCGATTGCTGTGGCGAATCAATTACCAAGGCTGGCGTTAGACTTAACAGTGTTTACGCTGTTCGCGGAGTAGAATACGAAGATGGCAAGTTATGGCTTAAGCTGGTTGGTATTAAATTTAGCGACGGCATACATGATGACGACCTGTTAGATTCATGTGACTTTCGCAAGCTGGATGAGGTCAAATCAACCGCCTCCAAACTCCACGAAATCAACCCTGAGATTGTATGAAAACCATAGGTTATATTCTGCTTTCTATCTTACTTGGTGTCTTGTTGTTCTTTGTATTAGAGGCTAGGTGGGAAGCCTTTCAACGCATGTATCCAAATGCAACATTCTCAGACTTTCTAATCACTGGAGGCAGACGATGACCACCCCAACCGCAATCGAATGGTATAACAGGGCGACGGGGAGCAATCTTGGCCCTTCTGATTTAAAGCCGTATACACAGGAATATCAAACCATTTGTGATATACAAGTCATCGCCGAAATGACCGAACGCATGGGCGGCGAACTCACTTCACGCCAAGAAATAGCCACCATCATCAGGTTTTCACAGTTGAATTGGAGGAGTGGGCAATGAAATACTTTAGACAGTGGCAACTAGCTCTCGCAGCGTATTTTGCGCTGGCGGCTTGTAACTCAGAATCAATCACGCTATGGCTAAACTTCTTCATGTGCGGCACCGCTCTTGGCATGTGGTACATTCGCGGCACTGACCAGCAATTAGAAGATTCCATGCGCTCATTGATTAACACCCAGAGCGAATATATTGAACAGCTTGAGGAAAGGAATCTTCGACTTGCTAAGGAGCAATCATGACCCACATAATTCAAGACCAACCAAACCCCACTTGGCTCGCCATGCAAGACCATCTCACGCGCCAGATTCTAGAGCCGCAGCCGTTGATGAATTTGTGTGCAACATGCCATCGTCCGAAGTCGGAATGCACCTGCCAAGAATGGCGTGAACAGGATGCTGAGGAGCAAAGAGTGGCAAAGGAGGGTATGTGACAAACCTGTTATCCAAATGCTGCAAGGTTGGTGTGATAAGGAGTCCATACGATGTGGATTGCTTCTGCCTTCTTTGTGGCAAGAACTGCGAGACATTTATGGGCGAAGTAGAACAAACTCCACAACTCACCCAACCTGAACCGTCTGGGACGCCGAGAACTGACAATGAAGTCTTTGGCGCACCATTAGGTGTCATCAATAAGAACATTGACCTTGTCACAGCCGACTTCGCCCGCACCTTGGAGCAAGACTTGATAAAGGGGCAGGCGAGAGTGAAGGATTTGGAGAAGGCTGGTAATGAAATGGTAACAGCGATTAAAAGACTTTCAAAGCTCACGGCAGACGCAGGAAAAGATATAACTGTGAGTGAAAGAGTTGAGATTGGAATGGAGTTTTGTTTAACAGCAGAGCAAGCCCTAACCAACTGGCACAACCTGACCAAGATATAGTAGTGAAATATGCAACAACCAAAATCGGCGGATACACAATACCTTTGCTTGGCATTCCCGAATCCTCAACATTGGAAGTTTGCGACAAGTGCGGACAGGAAAGACATATCACTGAAATCAAGCACACCGGAAAGCGCTGGGTGTGCATTAATGCTAAAAGTTGCACAGCGAAAAGCCGAGCAAGAAAGAAACTGAAATGAACCCCACTCCCGAAACCAATTTGATGCCTTTTGTGCCTACTCCTCTTGAAGAAAAGTGGCAGTCTGTAAGCTGGCGAACGGGCCTGCCGCTACCAGAGGTAAACGAATCAATCATGATTTCTGGCGCAAACATGGATAACACCTGCGACCAAGACCGTCATTGGTATCGGGCAACAGTTCTGGCTTACACAAAAGATGGCTTATTCGTTTGCCTACAATCTCAATATAGGGTTTGGCCAACAACTGAAATGCTAGATAACTGCTGGTTTAAGCTGGATGATGTTTTGCGCTGGAGTAAACGCACCATCCCTCCCCAACCAATCGCCGCGCCTTTGACTGAAAACAAGTGGCGCGTTATGGCCCGCGAACTGGTTAAAATAGTTGCATCTGTCGCCAATCCAGAAGAAGCCAGAACCGCATTGACCATAATGGAATACAACAATCTCGTTCTTGAGGAACGGGCGAGCCAGCAAGTGAAAACTGCTGCGCATTTGGATATTGAGAAGATTGCTAAGGACTGCTGGCGTAAAATCACTTTTCACCGCGGCAATGCGATAGAGATTATTTCACAAGCCCTAACCCTCGCCCTCGATTCGCAGAAGAAGGAGGTTGAGGGGTTGAAGAAAGCTAACAGCTTAATGGCCGACCAACTTCAATCAAGCGCCTATACCACTAAGGATTTATTGGCCAGCCTCGATGAATTAAAGCGCGTTGGCGATGAGATGGCCAAGGCGTTGATGGAGTTGGCTAAAAGGCATGACTTGAAAAGTCCAATTAATCCCAGTGAAACTATAGCCACAATAGCTGATTATGGTGAGGCTGTTTATACAATCGCTAATAATGCTCTGCAATCATGGCAATCCGCTACGAAAGACTGTGTGGCAGCGAATGACGATACCGCTATGCTGGATTGGGCGATAAGTAATTGGGCCACATTTGGAAATTTGATGTTCGGAAAGTTCAGCCATAAGAACAAGTGTCGCCAAGCAATCCGCGCTGCCATGAACGCTACGAAAGGCGGGAAGTGATATGGACGAGAAACAATTTTCCGAACTTGCTGCGTGTTTAAAGTTTATTTCATTAGGTATAATGACTTTAGCCTTTGTGAGCTTAATGCGTTGGATATTTGAAAAGGATAACAAAGATGACAAAGAATAACCCCACCGACGAACAACTTAAACGCGCATTAGTAAGGTTGTTGCCTGACAAGATTAAGTTTATTCCGGCTCCTAAGGTGTGGGATGCGGAAACCCAAAATAAATTTGTTTGGTTAAACAAATTTGACACATGCTATTGCAAAGTAGTAGAAACCGAATGGCTCCACGTATGCCACTTGATTGAGCAGGGGATGAGTGAGGTGGACAAGCTGACATTCACAGACAACCTAATTCACCTATTGAATGCTTATGTTTATGACGGTGGCTACTATCAAGGTGAAGGTGAGTTGAATCTGGGTGAAATCTTTAAGGTTGTTAATGCCACATGGCAACAACGCGCCCTCGCCATCATCGCTGTGAAAGGGATTGAGGTATGACTAAGCTCCAACAATGCCAAGTGGCATGCGATTATCAAGCAGCCCCAAGCGAAGACCCTTGGTTATGTGATGTATGTGGCCATTGCAAAAGCTCGGGCATCCCACTAGACGATTCAGGCCGGGCAACCTGTCTTGAGTGCGCCGAGGTCTATTTCGAGCACGAGGAGAAGGAAAGGTTGCGACGGATTTTGGAGGGGTTTCAAGATTCAGGAGAATAGCTCTATCAAGGTGTGCTCTTGCTGGCCCTTGGCCGCTTTCTTTTGCCCAACTTCGAGGGTAATTTTCTCTGGCTCATCTCCTGCAATCGCGCCGCAATAGCGGAGACAGTCGAGCAGCCACTTAACTGACAAATTGTCTGGGTCGCAGAGGCGTTTTCGGACTGAAGTAAAGCGGATATGAACTGGCCTTGCTGCTCCTTCTTGGCTCTTATCCTTCGCCAGTGAGTCATTCCCAACAGGGCGTTCCATGACGGTATCCGGCCCGGCACTCTCAGGGCCAAGATTGGCTTTGATGAAAGATTCGGTGGCATTTGGAAATCGTCTGGTTAGCTCGTTTCGAGTCATGGACATTGGTTGATAAGTCTCAGGCAACGGCTGGCCGTTCTCAACTAATTCCTGTCAGCCATTCTTTCGGATGCAGGGTTCGGGAAGCCACTCTGCAATCAGCCCAAGACTAAAATTTAGGGCTACTTAAGGTTCCGCGCTTGGAGAATCACTTCCACCGCTTTGACCCGACTTTCGCCCAAGGTCATCATGGCAAGCTGATTAGGCCGCAGATAATAGCCGAAATAAATTGCTGCCTTTGGCCGGACTTCCACCGGCTTGCGCGGGACACGCATTACTATTCTCCCGCCTCTCTGCGAACAGCCCGGCTCCCAATCTCCGGTAACACGAGTCGCATACCCACGGAATGAAATGCACGTTGTTATTAAGACGTGCAAACAAAGGCATCTAAAATCATCACTTCCCCTCGTTGACCGCCAAAGTAAAGGAGCGTGGCAACCACGTTGCATCGTCCATATTTATTCCCATTGCCCCAAAACATCTCATTGAGAGGTGAGCCAATGCAGACGCACAACACGCTCCAAAATCAATCCTCACTAACAATAAACCCACCCACAGCGATTCCCATAAAGAATCCGCTAAACCATAGAATCAGAAGTTCCATAAAATCATTCCGGCATCCAGCCGTGTTGCATGGCAAATTCGCGCATAATCCAGTCATTTCCCCATGTGGGTTTCCATCAAAATTTGCTGGTCTCGCAATGTTAGCTCGTGCCAACCCTTTGACGCGAATCGCTCTAATGCGGCAATGCGCTTTGATTCTTTCTTGCGCCAAATAACCATATATTTGCGATGCGCCTCTTTCTGCTTGGCGGTCAACTTGCGTTTCATTGATAGGGTTTTATCACGTGAGGGAAAAATTTGCAAGGAATTTCGAAAATAATCCTTGCTTCACGTGAGGGTTTAGGATTAACTGCGTCCATGCAAACAATAAAAGATGTTCGCGAACTACTGGCCCGATTCTCCAATGACGCAATAATGGAAGATGATTTGGATATTCAAGGCGTATCGCCAAACACTGGATGTAGCGTGTCGGTTGTGGGTAGGGAATCCCTCCAAGATAAAATCACAGAGCTTCAAGATGAAATCGACGACAAGGACACCGATGCAAAGAAAGTCACCAAAAAGCTTGGCGATATTCTTGTTTTGTTGCGGGATGCCGTCGAAACCAAAATGTGGCGCAATGTGCATGAGGCAATAACCGACATTGAAAACTTAATCGAATGATTCTCTCGCGCGCCAACCTGTTGCCGGTTTTGGAATCGCTGCATCGCATCATCAAGCGAAATGCGCTGCCTATCACCACCTGTTTCAAGCTCAGGGCTACCACTTGTATGCTTACGGTGACGGCCACGAACCTTGACGAGTTCATGGAGCTATCCTGTGAATGTGTTGGCGCACTTGAACCTTGCTGCGTATCGGCTGGCCAGTTAACCCTCTTGGCCAAGGCTGCGAATGATGAATTGAGCCTTAGGCTCAAAGATGGCCTGTTGGTCGTTGAAAGCTCGGGCACAGCGCGGCTTAAAACCACCCCTGTGGAGTGGTCGTTTCCAGAACTTCCAAACGATAACCAGAAACCCATCGCTGTGAACTGTGAGGATTTGGCCGAGTGCATAGAGGCGGTATCGTGGTCTTGTAACGGTGCTGGCCCACAAGCCCGCGCTTTAGGCGAAACCATATGGCTAAAGTGGAATGAAATCGCCATCAAATCCACGGCAGCTAACGGTTATACCATCGCGCGGATGGCCAAACCCTCCATTGGCTCACCCGCTGAACTAGTGCTTTACCATGAATTTGAGGTTTTGTTCCGCGATGCCCTTAAGCGTAAAGGCTCCGGCCTGTTCATGGGCGAGCGCGGGGTTAAGGTTCAATTTGAGGGCGGTTACTACTGGTGCAAGCTCACCGAAGGCATCAAGTGGCCCAACGTCGATAAAAACGTGTTTGAACAGCCCCTAACGGCCCTAGGAGAGGTTTTGCCATCGGCGGTCATCCCCGAGCTAGAAACCTGCATCTCGCTCTGTGGGGGCGAATTTGCGCCATTGCGGCTATGGTTTGGCAAGGATGGGCTGTCTATGGCCATCACCGCCAAATCAGGCGACCTGTACGAGGCAAAAATTGCCGGTTCATTTGCTGATTATGAGGTAAGCGCAAACCCAAAATACCTGCTTTCCTGCTTCAAGAAGATGGCCTATGACAAACCGTGCCAGATTGAGCGCACTGATGGCCGCTCACTAAAGATTTCCGAGGGTGGAATCCAGAACTGGATTCAATGCCTATCGGAGTAACCACAACCATGAAAACCATAACCAACAAATGCCTGTTTCCGAAGTGTGATAACCTTGATTATACTAGGGGGCTATGCAGGAAACATTACGCATCCGCAGCGCGATATGTACGTAACGGATTAACAACTTGGCCAGAGCTTGTTGCGGCTGGAAAAGCAACTAAAGCTGCCGCCAGACATTTGGACGGCAAAGGCCAATCCGCCAAATGGTTCCTGAACGGGGATTGACCCACTAAACCAGAGGAAGATTTATGACTATTCCAAAGAAACGGTTTACTATTTACCAGTCTACCAATGGGTATTTGGTCGTTCATGGCGAAACCCCATCGATAACCAGTGATTTGGTCAAGGATTGCTACACGTTCAACGGCTTGGATGCGGCCATAGCGCACATTCGCAAGTCTATGAAGGGTTGGCGAGAATCAGCCAATGTTCCATGTGGAACATAACCCACAATTAACCCAGAAAGGGTGAAGATGAGTATGGGTAAAATTCCTGAACAATGTAAGCTTGTGGCCCACCATGCTGGTGACGGATGGGTTTTGAGCGTTGAATTGACCAGCTTGGAAGCTCAAGACGCCGGAGATGCAACCGTTGCCTATCTCGAATGGCCCGCTAAATGGCCAAAGCGAATGACCACAAAAAAGCTTGAAGAATATGGATTTGAAACAACCTAACCCCCTCCAAATCGGTGGGGATGGAAGAAGATGAAAATAGACCTATTACCACCTAAAGCTTGGACTGGTTGGAGTGCTCCCGACAGCCATCGGGAGCCGATTAAGCGCAGCCTGCCCTATTTCAGGTCAGCTTTTGGTGAATACGTGCATCGTATCAGGTCTGGCCAGATTTACTTCTGGGATGGTGAATACAGCCATACCGCGCTGCATCTGTGGTGCGGCATGAGCGGCCTGTTAAGCCTTAAAAGACATTCCAAGAACCGGATAATCGAATCACCCTCACCGCATGACGTTGTTTGCGCCACCTGCGAAGGAAGGGCTATCGGCAGCGGGCAAACCGGCTCGCGGACTATCGCTGACCAAATGGTGAGGTTTTCACCTAGAGTTTAAATTCTGATTGCCAAATGAACCGAGATGGGTCAAAGTAATGTCGCTCACAGGAGCCGTCGCAGTGAGAGCGGCGTTACAGAGAGAAGATGACAAACACAGAAATTTCAATGCTGTCGCTTTTGCGACCTGCCAAAGTATGGGAAACCATTGCTCTGACTCTCACCGCGAAGGCGGCAGCATTGAGACTTTTATGGAGCACCCATTGAAAAGATTCACCGCTACGGATAAATGGGACGATAAATGGTTTCGCGTCCTGTCTCCACGGACAAAGCTTCTATGGATGTATCTACTCGACCACTGCGATAATTCCGGCGTGGTTGACCCCGACCTTATGCTGGCATCCTTCCAAATCGGAGAGACCGTAGATGAAAAGAACCTCACCGAACTTGGAAACAGGCTTCAAACGCTTCCAAACGGGAAGCTTTGGATACCCAAATTCATTCGCTTCCAATTCGGAGATTTGAACCCTGAAAGCCGCGTTCACGCTTCTGTTATTAAGCTGCTGTCTTTTCATGCCATCGAATACCCTATCAATACCCTATCCATAGGCTATGTCAATGGTATGGATAGTCCTAAAGACAAGGAAAAGGATAAGAACAAGGACATTTATTCTCCTGAGAGCAGAGCCGCGCTGCATTGGCTCAATGAGAAATCAGGGAAGCATTTCAGGGAAACGGAGGCTTCTCTAGGCCCAATCAACGCCCGACTGAAAGAAAAAGGAGTGGATATTGATGGGGTAAAAATGATGATTGAGAGACAGTGCAACCGTTGGTTGGGAACAAGGTTCGAAGAATACCTCACCCCTAGAACACTCTTTGGAAAAGAGAACTTCGATAATTATTACGCATCCAAGGAACAACCCATAAACACCAACGAAACCCAAACCGAACGGCCTAAAAAAAGCCTCATGCTCAAACAGATTGAATCCCTATGAAACACCATTACAACTGCAAATTCTGTGGCGTTACTGGCACGGTTGAGTCCGGCGACACGACCAACATCAAGATTCACATTGATAAATGGCTCCCAATGATTGCCTGTGACCGCTGCGCGACTTTCCACGAGAGCCGCCTCAAGATGACTGACCGTATCGTAAGGGTCTGTGTAGCCCTAAAGCAGGCGCGGCAAACACGGCATAGGGAATTGACCGAGATTGAGAACCGGACTCGCGGCAAGCTGGTAGAGCTTACCAAGAGGTTTGCGGGGCTGGCCTGTGATTACTGGCGCAAGCAAAACATATGGGACTGTGAGTTTTCAAACTGCCTCATGGATAAACCAGACAATGCCTACAGCATTCTGTCGTTTTACCTGAAAGGAGTCAGCCGATGAAACAGCTTTTCCGGTCTGACTTTGAGAAATGGAAGGGGCGCGAGACATGATTTTGATGCTTGTATTTCTTTGCCTCATCTTTAATGAGGAGCTTATCGGCATAATAAACGCCATTCGTGGTAAAAATAAGGATGACAATGATAAATGAACTCTCTAAGTGCTGCGGCGCAAAGATTATAGGCGTTCCAACTGGTCACAATTATAGCTATCAGGACGTGTGCGAATCGTGTGGCAAACCACCGCCTCCCGACGAGCCTCCAACTGAGGCTGAAATGAATGTGCTTGGTATATTATCCGGATTGCACTCGCAATATTGTGCGGCGAATTGTGGATTCCAAGACCACACGATGACATGTCGAGATGTGCGAGAATTTATACAACGCAGGTTGGCTGCTAGGAATAAGTCCAAATGAAACACCGCGCCGAGATGCTTGCGCTTAGGACGCGCCGTGAGCAGTTGAGAATGGTGCTGGGGGTGGTGATATGATTATGAACGCAAAACCTAGTAAAACTGAAGTGCTCCAACGCCTTAACCGCATGTGCGATAACATGAATGCCGTTGAGGGATTATCCGATAACGAACTGGCTGAAAAGCTTGGCATGTTGGGAGGCGACATTGATAGCGAGCAATGCTCTGTTATTGGAGAGGTGCTGCGCCGCTGGCGGCATCCTTGGAAACATCGGCTGGATAAAATCAAAAAACTATGCCAACGACCTTTAAAATAGCGGCACACACTGAAAGGCGCTGTGAGCCGTGCGAGTTCCTAAAGCGAACGAACATGATATGCTCACGACTGGACGGAATAAAATGCGATTATCTCTGCATGAATTCTAAATGCTACGGTGATTTGCCTGTTTCTAAAGACGAAACAGTTGCCGCCAAGCAGATTTCCATGAGGATAAAGAACGCTGGACATGGCCGGATGATAGGTAAGCAGGATATTCAACCAAGCTGGTGTCCATTACTAAATCCCCCAACCCTCCCCAAAACCACCCACCAAGTATGATAGCCAAAGTAATCCAAGTCATCGTCACTGAAACACCAGAGGGCAAAGGCATCCAATCTGACCCTGTTCGCATGGTTGTGCGACACTGGTCGTTAACCGGCGAGTTATTGGCCGAGGTTGACCCATGCAAAGTGGCTATGCTTTGTGTGCCGGTTCAAAATGCTGGCCCAAATGAGGAGTTTAAATCACTGACATGAAACCAGACCGAATTGACCTGATTTGCCTCATTGTGGGCACAATCGCAACCATTGTCGTTGTCGTGGGGACGCTGCTATGACCCACACCCTCGAAAGCCAGAAAATCATTTACCACTTGCTCAAACCAAAGGAATTTAGGGCTTGGTGTGTGCCCAATCGTCCACCCGGAAAGGACATGAGTGTGACCAATCTTCCAAGCAAATGTAATTGCGTTAACTGTCTCACCAATTACCGTTACGCTAATGGCAGACGAGCCATATTCAGGAAGAAATGGACTGATAGATTTGACCCGATTCCGACAGACCCTGTTGAATTATGAAAGCCACCTTAAGCTGTTGTGAATATAGAGTATCAGTCGTTGACAGACAGGTAATTTTTACTGAATGCGTTTCGGTTTGGAGCTACCAAACAAGCTTCACCCTCGAAAGACCTGTTGAAATTAACAACACTGGCGGAATATGGTATCTGGTAGAGGCCAGTTTGGGCGCATCTCCAATCCCCATCTCGCATATTGTCGAGGCCGTCAAATGGTGCGAAGAACACTTTGGAAAGTCTTTTGAACCGTATAAAGGAGAACTAAAATTGCCATGAGCGAAAGCCAGAAAATCAGCGCTTACGTGGAGGCTATCTCTGTCGAGGCTCATAATGAGAGCAAGCCACTTGGCGAACGTATACGCCTGTTCACGCTCATGGCCCAAGCCAGAGCGCAAGAGGCTCGTGCGCTATTGATTGAGATGAAGCATAGCCATAAGGGGAGGGTGGGGCAGGTATGAAATGGAAATCAATTAATTCGATTCCGGCGCATTGCGGCTGGTTTTACGTTCGAGACATGCGCGGCACGGTTAGCATTCGCTATTTCGATGACACCGAAAAGACTTGGTGGTTTCCATCTAGGCGCGATGGCATTAGGCCAAACAACTCTTTTGTGGAATGGTTATCAATTAAGGGTGTTTCGGATAAACAACGCAGTTAAATTATGGACGCAATTAAATTAGACGTTTGTGCTTTTTGCGGCAGTCAATACGCATCGGCAAAGCGCGACCAGTCAGCATACATAGCCGGGCACGACTGGATTGTGCTTTGTCAAGAATGTGGCGCGTGTGGGCCTAACAGAGCGTCAGAGGAAGATGCTGTAGCGGCTTGGAATAAGCGACCAAGACAAGATGCTCTTTTTCAGACCGCTCATAATATGGAAAACGCTTTAACCACAGCATTTGTTGGGTTTTCAAACCTTATAAGTGCCAAGAAATCCGCATTTTACCTAAGCACAATCAATGATTCCCGAGTTGAATATCACCGCGTTTTTAAACAGGAAAATATATGAAAGAACAAACACCTGCGGCAGAACAATATGAATCTCTAAAGACAATAGCCCCAAGAACAGCCGATGCCTGCATTGTTAGAGATGCGATAAACAAGGATTCAGTTGGGTTTGATTTGGTGGTAGGCGTCGAGTTTCCAGCTAAATTGGAATCGGAGATTCAAGAATTGACCGCCCTATGCTATGGTGCGCTTTACGACCTAAAGGACACTGATGCAAGCAAGCGCAGGCATCTGGAATGGAAGGCCAGATTTAAAGAACTGACAGGGCTTCAAACTTGATTATGTGCAAACCGCATCGCAATTCTAAAAAACCTTGGTGTAATCACATTAAATGGCAACCAATCGACTTCCGCGAGCCAAGTGGAAAATATCATTGGTGGCTGGCCTACACCAGCACGGTTCCAAATCACTGGAAAGTTTGCCCGATTTGCCTGACTAAGCGTCCTAAAAATAGGGGCGTTGTGCAATTCTAAGATGGATTTATAAACACCTAATCCCAATGCAATTTCTACCAGCGTCATTATTTGGCATCATCGCCCTGTTCAGCAAGGGAGCTAATTGCTATCCCGCGCTGGGGTTGATGGTGGTTTTTATTGGGTTGGGAATCTGGCAGACTGTTGCGGAGAGCCGTGACAAATGAAAGCTGTCCGCATTGAGCTTAAAGATGCCAACGCATTCGTGGGCCTGCATCTTAGGCTCTACGGTATGGTGCCGAAAGTCCTTGCAATATATCGTCACAAATGGTATCCGTATAACGTAAATCGGTGGAACTGGCGGGGTTCGGACCCGCATCTCTCGCTTGTAACGGGCGTTGTTTTGCCGATTAAACTACAGTCCCTAACCGGATTGAGTCTGCGAGGCGCGCTTTATTTCCTGTCACGGGCTTAGAGCGCGCCTCGGTGTTTTTTCGCATTATTGTTTAGCTTCACCAGCTTGTTAGGGCTGGCTGTTCACGCTGGTCGCGGGCGACTTAATCCCGTCTTGCGCTAATTCTTTCCTAAGCATATTTCCTATCTTAAAACCCTGATAATACAGGGTAAAATCATTATTCTCGCACCTTCAACCACCCTCGCTCGCCAACATAAACTTTGCTGGCAGGTTCAAGTAAGGCGGTCAGAATCTCATTGCTGGTTTTGAGTAGCGTTGCGTGGTCTTTGATACGTCCATTCACCTGCTGCACCCGGCACTCGCAACGCTTGCTCTTTCCTGTATCAATGTGCAGCCAGAGCCTCTAAAGAACTTGGTTTTCACAGCATCCAGACTTTCATCCTACAAACCGAGAGTGGAATCAGCTTAAGGGCTTCCGGCTGGAAATGTGAAGGTATAACCAAAGTGGGCACATGGCAGACCAGAACTGGCAGGCGAACAGACCAGCCAACCGAACAGAAAATCAAGTGGACAAAGAAATTAGCTGAGAATGTCCCATGAGCTATTAACGCTCCCTGATGCGCCGTTCGTATTCTTGACGGATTAAAGACGCCTCTAGCCCCATCCCAAGCTCAGGAAACAGGGTTTCTGTGGCTCTGGTGGTCTTATTCGTAGCCATCCATCGGTCTAGCTCTGGAAATGAGGGCGGCATGGGGTGGCTCCGCAGCACATTAACCTCATTCGTGTAATCAATGTCCGTTGATGGTGACGAGCCGGGGGGAGTAACCGTTCCATTGGGGCTTGGTGACTGGCAACTCGTCATGCACAGGAGCAAGATTGGCAGCATCCAGCTTAACTTTGAGCCAGAAATCCATGCGTAACTGCCACAATCCCACGTTGCCCTTGGCCTTGTCCCGCTCGTGCAAGGCTGCGTTGTAGGCGATTCCGGTTCTACAACGCCCGCATTTCTTGAGCAAACCAATGACTTTGGCTTGGGCTTCGACGTGGATAACTTCATGTCGCCTGAGTTCGCGCAACATCGCTTCATAGGTCATTGGGGCAATCCGAAATAACGCATCCAATAGCCCCGCACGGCCCTTAGCGCATAGAAATAGTCATTCAGGGACAAAAGCGGGTTGCGCTCCTTGACCAGAGCCATCACGTCATCTACGCAGGCGTTGGCCTTACGGCGCAGGCGGCGGATTTGGCGCGGGGACAACATCGGGAATATTGTAATCTTCGTACCTTTTCACATTGGCAAACAGGGTTTCTACGTCGCTGATGCTGATTTCCTGCTTCTTAAACAGGGCAATCAGGTTTTGGGCGAATGGAATGCCGTAGGTGATGGAGGCTTGAACAATGGTGGCTAACAATGCTGCGTTCATTTCAAAATAAATTGGTTGAGGATTGAGAGCAGAGCATTTTCCGCATTAACCACGGCTGCGTTAGCCGCTTGCACGTCCGCCGAGTCCTTGGTCTGACTGGCCAGATATTTCATCAAAGCGGCTTTAGCGGCCTGCTGGGCGTTATAGTAGACGTTATACGCAGCCTTAACCTCGTCCACCTGTTTCTGGGTGGCATTACCAGCATTCACTTGGTCTGCCCACAGCTTCATTCCAAGGTCAATGCTTTGAATAATCAACGCTTCGCCCTTATAGGCGACTTCGGCAGGCGTAGAGCCGCAACCGGTGTCCAGAACTGCCACAGCAACGATAAATGAGGCAAAGATGGCTAAGGTGAGTCGTTTCATTGGTCTTTAGGTTTGGTTTCGGCGGTTGTGGTAATTTCCGTATGGGTAACTTGCCGTGCTTCCGTTGTTTCGTCAACCCCGGAATCGAATGGAAGTTTGCCCTTGGCCACTTTGTCCAGCGAGCGGTTCAAAAATGCAAGCATCACGGTTCCCCACGACGTAAAAACACCAACCCAGACGCGCACCTTGGCATCTCCCCCAAGCTCGGAATAGTCCGCACCAGCCATTGCGGTTTGCCATGCCGTGCCAAACGACACAGCCGAGAAAAGGATGATGTAGAAGATTATCCCGTAATAAATCAGCAATTGCTCCTTAGCCTTGTTCAGAAATGTGCTCATTCCGTGTCCTTTTTGATGCGTTTCTTTATCACCGCTGAAATCAAGTCCAGCAGCGGTGTGCCCATGTAGCCGCCCAAGCCTGTCAATGCGCCAGTCAACCAGCCTTCCCAACCAAAATGACGGCAGAAACAGAACACCACCAGCCCACAAAAGATGCCCACCAGCGCACCGCCAATAAACTTCTTGAGCGTGTGCTGTCCTTCGCCTGCCAGTTCGCGTACCAATCCACCAATCATGGCAAAGAAAGCGGCTATGGCTACGGTGAACGCATTGGTATCAGGTGGTTGGATGGGTTCCATAAACCTTTCGCGCCTGCCGGATTTTGTTCAGGGCAACCACTGCCAGAGCGGTCAGGGCAAACATAACGCCGGTTCTCAATATCACCAGTTGCAAGATATTGATGGCCAAAGAGTAATCGCGCAAGGACACCAATTCAGCCTTGTACGCCTGACTGATGGCCATTACCAAGTCAGATAGCATGAGGCTGATAACAATGGTGCGGTAACGAACAGGGTGGTTAATCATTGTTCCGCCTCCACGCGATAAAACTCATTGGTTTGGTCTGCCCTAAGCGCATTGGTGAACAGTGGATACCAGTGAACAAGGTCTTTTGAGCCTTTGGTGATGACCTGAAATGTCTTGGTGAACACATTGGTAACAACCGCTGATTGCTCGCTCTCCACGCCAGACCCATCAGGGCTTAAAATGATGTAGGACGTGGCTCTAATGTGCCATTCCACGCCAGCCATGAGCCTTGTGAATAAGTTGGGCCAGTTCGTGGGGCTATCGGCATCAAAGACTGCGCTGGAATACCAAGGCTCTGCGCCAGTCGTGCAATAGAGCCGGTAATAGGTTTTACCAAACTCAACACTCCGCGCCATGTCTGGCCATGAGACAAGATGGCTGGAGGCTTGGCACGAGCAGGCAAGGAGGATGGTTAGCCATTTTACCATCGGTTTGTGAGCATGGTTGGCGCAACGGTATATGTGACCGTCACACGATTTGTAGGTTGGATGACCAGATAAGCGTCTCCAGCCAAAGATGCGTAAACAGTCGCTCCGTTTTTGGCCACGGCATAGGCAGTTCCACCGCTCAAAAAGCACTCCAGATTGTCACTTGTAGCGTTCAAAAAAGTAAAAGGCGATGCGCCAACTGTAACCGCAACTGGTTTGGCGGCCACTGTAGCCACAGAGGGGGCTTTAACTACTGAGGTAAAAATGTTTGTCCCATTATCGACATATCCACCAGTAACCACCGCAACCGAATCAACCGCTGTTCCTGTGGGCAGCATGTCAGTTCCAAGATGGGTGATAACAGTTCCATCCACGGTTAGATTGAATGTGGTCGCGCTACCAAACTTGGCAATGCCAAATGCTCCACCGCTTTGCATGTTGGTGACAACCATTGTGCAGTTTCGGACGAAAACACTACCACCGTTCACAACTTCAATCGCATGACCAATTTGGTTGCCCCCGTTAATAACAAAAGTGCAACCGTCGAAAGAAAAGTTTTTAACGTAGTGGAATGTATCGGACGCACTCTCAAAGATGCAGTTGTCCGCCGAGCCTTCAAAATTCGGCCCAACCACAGCATCGCCTTGGTGTGTTCCGGTTCGGTTGCGGATATTCACAAAGCTTAAAGTCAGCCCCGCCGTGCCGTAACTGTTAACGTTTCCATCCATATATCCACCAGTCATTTCAAAGTTCCTGAAAGTATTGTTATCTGATAGTTGAAATGTGATTTCCTTAAGAAAGGTGCCGCTCGCACTCTCTCCAATCACAGAAACATTGCGTGGCACGGCTATATTCACCGATTCAGTGTAAGTCCCGTTCGCAATGAAAATGGTGTCCCAAGGGCGAGCCTTTGAAAAGGCCGCTGCAATGGTTTTGAATGGAAATCCGTTTCTGGTTCCGGCTGCATCTGAGCCAATGTAAGCATTAACGTTGATAAAGCTGTCTCCGTAGCCAGCAAGGTTGGTATTCCAAAATGCCGTAAAAATATTGGTTGTGTAATTGGTTCCAAATTGGGTGAAACCCGCTCCAGTGGAGGCGTTTTCTTCCCAATTCTTAGACGCTGGAATGGATGAATTATTAAGAAAATAAGCTTGGTCGTTTACGCTATTTGACAACTGGAACGCGTTCGCTCCGTTTCCAAAAATAGCCGCCGTTGCATTTACATTTGTATAATACCCAACCGCTCCGATTTGGACATATCTGGTATTGGCTGGAGCATCCTCGAACCCATAACCGTAAAGCTCGTTGGTGTTCAGCGTTGGATAAACATTGGTCACTAAAACACGAACTGGGTATGCAATGTTGGTAACGGTTCCAAGGTATCCATTCGTCCCTGCCACCCCTTGGCTGATGGCCAAAGCGATGTTTGTCATCACGCTCATGGCCCCGCTGTTCGTGGCCAAAGCCTTGGCCTGATTGGTCACAAAGTTCCGGCCCACTTCGGCACTAACGGCGAATATATGTCCGATTGGAAAGGCGCTGTCGGTTACGCTGGCGTTGGTTCCTGCGACGACAGATGCAGCCATGGTGGTTATCCTAAGCTGCAAGCTGTTGGTAGCATCGTTCAAATGGCGGGTTTGAAAGTCAAAAGCCTGCTGCAAATTAGTGGACGCCTCAACCAGAGAGCCAAGGATTAACTGTCCGGTTATATCGTTAACGTAACCAAAAGTGATGAATGGAACAGGTAACATGCCGCCAACCAGTGTCAGATTGGTCGTATTCAGGCTTGGCGCGGTATAGAGAATCGTGTCATCAGGAGCGCGAATGACCCACACAGCCCCATTGTTGCTGACGCTGCCGCCGTTGTAATTCGTGGCTAGCAACGTGCTGCCAACGTAGGTGCGATTGCCAACCATTGACCCGCCGCCGTCCACGGCGATGACAATGTTCGTGCGGATGAACACAGGCAGGTTGCCCACGTAAAAGTTGGTGGCGTTGACGCTGTTAAGAAACAACTGGCGCGTATCATTGGTCAGCACGAACACGCCCGTATCATTCGTGGCATTGCCAGTGATTCCTATGGAGGCCCGTGCAGTAATTGAGTCTGTAGACACCAGAAACGTGTTGCCGATGAACGGGTCGCTAAAATACATGGCTGGCTTCCCGTTTGGGGTTTGGCCAAGAGAAGTCAGGACAGATGCCAGAAGCGCAAGAGTGATGACGAGTTGTTTCATATTTTCAGGGTCAATACCAGCCGCTGGAGCCATTTGTGTTCACCAGCGCATATTTCGGCAATCCGTTCGTAAAGAAAGTGTAGATGCTGCCCTTGGGCGCAACCAGCGTTCCGCTTGGGTCTGGCGCGGTTCCCCAATAAACAAAGTTACTGGTATAGCTGGCCGCAATGTTGGTCACTTGGTTCAATGCTGTGGTTATCAGGTTTGTTGTCCACGCATTGGTTTTTGCCGAGTTGATGTTGAGCGCGAGGATGTTGCTCAGGGTGGAAACATTATTGGAATCAGCCACGCTTAAGGTTGTGATTCGGGCAACAAGGGCGGTGTTTAAATCGTTCGTGGGATTGGTCGAGGCCGCGCCACCAACCGGAACGCCGTCAATGGTCATTCCCGCGCCGCCAGTGACCAACCGGATGCCATTGTTAAACCGAAGGCTGAGACTGTCATTGGTCAACCCCCCAAAATCCAAAGCAGTTGAGTCAGCCATGACAAATGAACCGGCATTCGTGGCCTTAGCCTGCCTGCCAGCAGCAAAACCGTAATTGGCTGACACCGTATTAAAAGAGCCGCCGGGTATGGCTGAGAATTGCGCGCCTTTTTCAACAGTGTTGTTTTGCCCGCCTGAAATCGCCGAATACAATGCGTTGGTGATTAGGTTGACCGAGCCGCCCGCTATGACATTGGCCACATTAAATCCAAGCCCGAACTCCATCCGGTTGAGAATACCGCCGCTGATAACACTATCTGAGCCTTGGTCTCTAATGAAATTATTGGCCCCAAAAACAATGGTTCCGTTGGTGATGAAAAGGAAGGTTCCATTGTTGTATTTAAAAACCAAGGCTGACGCATTGTTAAGCGTTCCGAACACGTTTCCCCCTGAAATGGTGTTCCCGGACAAAGACCAACCCCCGCCGCCAACGCCGCCGGCCAGAGTGTTGCTGATGGCCGTTACCTGCGTCTGGTTCACGAACTCATTGGTCGCATACTTGGCCCAATTCGTAAGATTTATGCTCCCCGGTTGCTTGGTAAGTTGCAGGAAATTACTGGCCGCGATGAAATCGGTTATCTTGGTGTAGTTCAGGGCTTCACTTATTGCCAAGTCGTTCGTGGCGTTTTTCACATGTGTATCAACCACGTTGCTGGCCCCTGAAACCTCTGGATGCGTGGCGAAATTCAGCCCGTTCGTGACTAGATTTGCATAGTTGGTCGCATTGGCCCCAATAAGATTCGCCTGATTGGTGTCATTAACACCCAGCAAGTTGATTCTAGCAATCAACGCCGTGTTCAGGTCGTTGGTTCGGTTCGGAGCGTTCAGTAGCGTCTCAAATGTCGCCTTAACCCATGTGGAAATATCGTTCGTTGATACGGCAACGATGTTCGTCACCTGATTGAGCGCAAACCCCAATATATTCGTTGCGCTGGAATTGGTCTTGGCTGATGCGATGGCTATGGAGAGAAGGTTGCTGAGTGTCGCCACATTGTTTGACCCTGCCAAGCCAAAGGCGTTATCCGATGCTGTGAATTGAATCACCAGTTGATTGCTGGCGTTGATAAGCTGTCCAGCTAAAACAAAACTTCCTTGGCCGTTGGTTCCGGTTAGGTAGCGGGCATCAGAAACTTGGGCAGACCACGCAAAATCGCTTGCCGGGTAAGTAGGTGCGCCAAAGACCCCAATCAAAGTAGAGGCTTGCACTAATCCAAGGTTTGTTGAACTAACCCAAATATCGAAGTCATATCTCTGCGGCGGTGCTGGAATGGTAACGTGATAAAATCCGCTGAGAAGCCCGCCAAAAAGATTGCTGAAAGTGCAAATGCCGAACCGAGATGTAACTTGCTGGACTTTGAACGGGAGTAGGACGTTAGGGCCATTAACCGAGGTTCCTGATTCGGCCTGCACAATAACCAAACGGTTGCTGGTTTGACTCACGCCAAACATGGGGTCGAGCAATTGAAACTGAACATCCGTTGCAAAACAGTTTATCAGCGACAGCAGAAAAATTAACGGCAAAATGTGACGCCAAGTTTTTCTTTTTATCAAATACCTAACAGTTTCAACATGGACTGAAAATTCGGAAGCCAAACCTTGAATTGATTCCCCGCTATTATACCTAGAGCGAATTGAGGCCACGTTTTCGCCATTGAGAACAGCGCGGGCAAAATATGGAGTTTTTTGAATGTTAAGCCTGCCTTTTTTGGCGCAATCCTTCATGTTCCCAGAATGCGTATCCAGAAAAAGATGCGCCGGATTGCAGCAAGCGGGATTATCACATTTATGGCAAACCTCCATTTTTCCCGGCTCGTTCCCTGTTGAAACTTTATAGGCAATCCTGTGCGATTTAAAAATGCTCCCGATTAATGAAAATTGTCCATAGCCATCGCTGTTCCGACTACCGCACCAATTCCAGCAAGCGTCCTTCCCTTCGGTATCATTGACTTTATATCGAAACCTCAAAAAATCATCATCCGAAAGCTCTGGAATGACCTTAGCCATACGACACCTCCGCATGGCTGGCCAGCAGGAACAGGGCAATTTTAAGGCTTTTGGTCATCACTGCCTTCGGGCACACTATCATCAGGTTTGCTTATTACAAGCTTAAGTTTTGGTTCTATCGACTCAATAAACCGCCAAAGCTCTGCCTGCGGTATCTTAACCATAGCTTTATCGTTAAAGAAATACACGTCGTTGGCGTTGAAACACCAACCCCTGCGCTGTCCGTTCACGCCCAATCCGCCTTTGGGCATGCGAACATCGGGGGACTCGGTTGATTCGCCTGTGATATTAGATATGATTTTCACGATGTAAACCCACGACTCATAACGGTAAATCCGGCGTCAGCCGATGATGTTCGGCTTGGGCAGGTGGTGGTGATTGATATTCCGTCATGGCTCCACAGGATAACCGGCGTTCGATTGCCAAGTTGGGAGCCGAATGATATGGGGTTGTAGAACACCGTCACTTGGTCGCCGGGATAGAATACCTGCCCGCCAAAGTCGGTGTCCCAATCGTCTTCGCCGGTCTGTCCGCGCCAAGAAACCACTGGTGTAAAGTCCGCCCCATGAATGCGGCGATTAACAATATGGTCATATTGAAGCTGTGTCGCCACAAGGTCTTTGCCGTTCGCTGGCAATATCAAAGAGGAGCGGCCATCCAGCCGTGCTATCGGAATCACTGCTGCTGAGTTTAAGAACGGCGCGTCTGTTCTGCCTAAAGGCGATGGCTGGTCTTCTGACCAGAGGCGACATTTGATTGTCCCCTCAATACCAGCAATCGGGTCATCGGTTATTTCCAGCCAGAATGCCGCTAGAATCGAATTAAAGGCGTCCAGTTCGTTGGGTAGAATGAATGTGCATGTGGCTCCTGATTCTGTGACCGTGTATCCAGCCGGGTCGTTTCCCACCAAGACCAACTGCGGCGGGGTCAGGACGCTTAGGCTGTTGAAATAGTCACTGGCAACAATGCTGTCATTCTGGAAATCGTAGAACTCATTCGGGTTTCCGGTAGTGGCATCAATACCAGAACACCCCCCGTCCGTTCCAGTAGTGACGGTCATCAGATATTCACTGTTACCATTGACCAGAAATCCTGAGACAAAGGATGGGATGACATACTTTGAGCGCACAGAGATAATGCCGGTTCTCACCTGCCAGCATTGCCACTTTTCAGTGCCAACCGGGGCATCAATCGGAACATCGCAGTTGTAGACTTTGAAGGGGTGAAATTCCAGAATTTGTGCCGGTATCTCCGGCATTCCGGTTCGCACACGACGGAGACGGGCTAAATCTCTTTGAAGTTTATGAATCACCCCGCCGTAGGTATCGCTCTGTTGCTGGCCGGATTGCGCCTTAAGCCACTCCTTCGAGTTTGCGCTGGAATCGCGAACTGAACGCATAGAGGAACCCTCGCTGCGCTTGGGCGTCAACCGGCGGCTAAATGGCTGGTTTGGGGTCATCAGTACGGCAGATTAAAGTCGTTGGCGTTCTGCGGGCGGTTGTTTTGTGTAAACAAATCTCTGTCCCAATTTCCTATCGGGCTTCCGAGCCATGTATGAACAATTTTAAACCACGTCCTTTCATAAACCACCTCATCGGCCTTCCTGAGCCAAGAAATGTTCACACTGCCAAGGCTGGTTCCATCATCGGAATAGCTCTGAGGATTAATTGAAGCCATGTCATCGAAAATGGTTCCATCTCCCGGAGCGGGAGGCGCAACTGTGTCAAAGTTGCCAAAAGGATTGCCCAAATCGCCACGCGCCAAGTCGGTGAGATTGCCAGACGTGCCAATGAAATAATCAGGCACAATTCCTGTCGGGTCTTCGATATATCCACCCGGATTAAGCGGCCTTGGTTGGAAAAAGTACTGGCTCCAAGTGACCTGATACCCCACCAGATATGGTGTGTCCTCCTGCCGCCAGAGTTTGGATATGATTTCCTGAGCAGCGGCAAGAGCGATTGCCAAGAAATCGTTTGGGTCTGATATGTTCACCGGAGCCGAAACTATGGAGTATTGATAATTGCCAGCGGGCTTGTTGGCCGTAACCCCATCCCAACGCGGTGGCGCAATTATGGTGGTTCCAAAATCGCAATCAGGATTGGGCACCTGAACATCAATAGTGCCGTTGGTTATCTGTGAAAGCACATTGGTCTGAATCAGCCCATTAATCTGGTTCTGCGAAGGAAAGAATGGCGAATCACGATAGGTCTGAATCAGGCGAACGATTGACTCTTTGATGCTCGCACCGGTAATGTCTGTGTCGCCAACCATCACATAAGTGCTGTTATCGGTGGCGTACGGGAGTAATGCCCACGAATAGCGGGGGTGCTTTAGAATATCAATTCCAAGCTCAACCGGAACCACTTGAAAGTCATCGGGCGGCGAGTCAAAGCTGATGGACTCAGACACAATGGAAATATCAGCATAGCCAGCGCGGAAAGACTGAACCTTGGTTGAGAGCACCCGCCATATATTCCCAACCGTATCAGCCAGATATGTGCCCCGCCCGATGGCAGAAATAATGTTTATGGCGTTGTCGTAAGCTGTTTTAAACCGATGCTGCGCCGTGCATTGCTCTGCGCGTTCGATTTCCGGCGAGTCTGCGGCTTCTTCCAGTTTGGTTCCTGACGGGTCGCCAATCACCGCAAGCTGACCGGATGGGTCTGGTGTGCCTGCTGGCGCATCCGGCCCAACCGAGCCTATTGGCTGTAACGGCAATAGCGTTACGCCATCGGCGCGGTCTTTGCCTGCTGGAATGTAAAAGGGCATTTTACTTAATCAAAACCCTTGGCTGAACATCTCGCCAGCCTCGCTGGAGGCTTTTAGGCGGACAAATTGGCCCTTGTTGACTTTGGAAACATCCAAACCCAACTTGGTTTCACCGTCGATGTTCGACCAGCTTTGGAGCACCCCAATCTTGTCGGATACCTGCCATTGGAAATCCGGCTCAAGCTCGCTCGAAATCTCCACTTTCAAATCTGATTGGCGGCGGAAGAACGGCGGATAGCTGGTCTTTGGCTCAACCCGTCCAGCAACCTCAACCAGCATGTGCAGCGGAACGGCCAGACCATTCGCAAACGCTTTGACAAAAACCGCTTCATTGGAAATCTGGACATGCCGGTGCCAAGCGTGATTGTGTGGGTTAATCCACGTAACCGTTTGTTGCTGGGCGGGGAATTTGAACTGGCCGGGGTCAGCCTCAACAATATCGGCGGTGATGGTCAATTTTCCATTGGCTACTTCAACTTTGTGATTAGTGAGTGTTTTCATGGATTGTTTACGAGGGGAAATTGGCCAAGCGGATTAATGGACTGTCCCACGGCGGCGGCAGCAATCTTTCCAATCTCTGCCGAAATCTTTTTCAGTTCACGGTTGCTGATGCGGATTAAATCGTTCGTGGCAGACCCCATTCCACCCCCCACCACAAGTCCAATCCGCTCCCAAGCCGAGGCTGGCATTTGTCGCATGTGAGATTCGGGGTTAGGCAATCCACCTCCTGCCACTATCTTGGCCGCAGCCGAGCTGACATTAAGCAAAGCGTTTAAGGCGGGCGACATGGTTCCGCCAATACCGGTCAAGGCCATCGCTTTCAAGAAACTCTTAAAGGCCGAACTATCCAGAAGCTTGGTAATGGAAACTACAATCAAATCAAGCCCTTGGGCAAAAATCTTCACAATCGGCACAACGTCCATGGCCAGTTTGGCGAACAATGCGTTTAAGTCGGCCTTGAGGATGCCGAACTCGTAAGACACTGATGCCAGTTGCGGAGTGGTCTGCGCCATTATCTTAGCCGCGCCTTGTAGCCGACTGTCCAGATAGGCCATTGCGCCACCAAATTGGACAACATCCTTTTCAGACACGCCGATTATGGACGCCATCATGGAGCGTTTTGAGGTAAATTCGAGTCCAAGACCGGACAACAGGGACTTTGCGTAAAGTTCCCTCGCTCGCTCGAAAGATTTCAAAACCTCCAAAGCCGCCTTAGCCAACTGTTCCAAAATCACCCTAAGAGTTTTGGCAACGATAAAAAACTCGCCATACCCCATTGCACCAGCCATTCCAAAAAAACTATTCCCGCCACCTTTTCCACCCCC
>JADMIO011135803.1_pt1 | contig 31014 bp, 30 predicted proteins | sample 8958161 | NCBI WGS metagenome assembly JADMIO01 (sample SAMN16585339, study PRJNA669376) | soil metagenome | isolation source: Crop rotation soil | place: USA: Cullars Rotation, Alabama | collected 2011 | reverse complement strand
GCCGCGACTTCAAGTCACGTGAATTCCAAGCTTCGGATCCCACTGTGCTGGAAAGGATCCGTTTTTCAGCAGTCGCCGAGTCGAGATCGTTATGCGTGTCAGCCGCCACGGATGGCCCGCTATTTATCAATGGCGGGAATTCGCGGAGGTCGGTGGATTGGCCAGTTTCGGAACAAACTTGTTTGAAGCCTATCGGCAAGTCGGCCTGTTTGCCGCGCGCATTCTGAAAGGCGAGAAGGCGCCTGATCTCCCGGTGTTAGTACCGACCAAATACGAATTCGTGGTAAATCTGAAGGCGGCTAAGTTTCTCCGCCTCGAGGTCCCACCCTCTCTCCTCGCCCGCGCCGACGAGGTGATCGAGTGAAAAGGAGGCAATTCATTGGTGGACTAACTTGTGCGGCGGCATGGCCGATCGCCGCGCGCGCGCAACAGCCCGAAGGCATGCGGCGCATCGGCGTGCTCATGGCGTCGGCCGCGGACGATCCGGAACATCAGGTTCGCGTCGCGGCGTTCGCGCAGCGGCTGGCGCAGTTGGGGTGGATCGACGGGCGCAACGTGAAGATAGAAACTCGCTGGGCCACGACCAATCCGGACGACATCCGCAGACACGCCACCGAGTTAGCCGCGCTCGCGCCGGATGTCCTCCTGGCTGGTACCGGCACCGCAAGCGTGGCGCCGTTGTTACAGGCGACCCGCACTGTGCCGATCGTGTTCGCGGTGGTCATCGACCCGGTCGGCGCCGGTTTCGTCGACAGTCTGGCACGGCCGGGCGGCAACGCGACTGGGTTCACGATTTTCGAATACGGCATGAGCGGAAAATGGCTGGAGCTGCTCAAAGAGATCGCGCCCCATGTGACGCGGGCGGCGGTCCTTCGGGATCCAGTCATTGCCTCCGGTATCGGGCAGTTCGCCACTATTCAGGCCTTGGCGCCTTCGCTGGGAGTGGAGTTGAGCCCGGTCGACGTGCGCAATGCACCTGAAATCGAGCGCGCCGTCACGGCATTCGCGCGCTTCGACAATGGCGGTCTGATCGTGACGTCGAGCGCGTTGGCGACGCGTTATCGCGATCTGATCATCACATTGGCGGCTCGGAACAAGCTGCCCGCGGTGTACGGCGGCCGCTGGTTCGTCACCGACGGCGGCCTACTTTCCTACGCGCCTGATTACGTCGACCAGTATCGGCAGGCAGCCGGCTACGTCGATCGTATCTTTAAGGGCGAGAAGCCCGCCGACCTTCCTGTGCAGCCACCAACCAAGAACGAGTTGATCGTCAACCTCAAAGCAGCCAAAGCCCTGGGCCTCACCATCCCACCCTCTCTCCTCGCCCGCGCCGATGAGGTCATCGAGTGAACCGCCGGGAGGTCCTCCTCGGCATTGGCGCTAGCCTCGCGGCAGCCTCTTCGCCGGGCGCTCAGCCGGGGCCGGCGCAGGTCGGCGTTCTTTTTCCCGGCGGCGCCGCAGCCATGAACGGGCGCATGCCGCCGTTCCGTGAAGGGATGTTCCCGACGGCGGGTCGGAACGATACCGCCGTCGAGATCGTCGGGCGTGCCGCGGAAGGCAATCCGGGTCGGTTGCCGGCACTCGCGGCGGAACTCGTCAACGCCGGCGTCCGAGCAATTCTCGCCGTGAGCCCGGCGGCGGTGCGCGCGGCGCGCGAGGCGACCACCACAATACCCATCGTCGCTCACGATCTTGAATCGGACCCGGTGGCCAATGGGTGGGCGGCGAGCACTGCCCGGCCTGGCGGGAACGTCACCGGCTTATTCCTCGAGCTTCCGGACGTCAGCGTGAAGTGCCTGCAGCTATTGCACGAGGTTGTGCCTGCTCAAAAGGTGGCGGTGCTCTGGGATCCGGTGATCGGATCCATGCCGCTCGACGGGGTAAAGGCCGCGGTCACGACGCTCGGCGTGAGCGCCGAGGTCGTGGAGATAAAAACGCTTGAGCGGATCGAAGAGACCTTTCGCGAGCTCAGCCGCAAACGCATCGGCAGTGTCCTGATGTTGTCGTCGCCCATTGTTGGCACCAACCCGCAACACGTAGCCGCCCTGGCGCTGCAACATAAACTCCCGGCCATTACGCTTTTTCTCGAGTTCGTTCAGAACGGCGGGTTGCTCTCATATGGTCCCGACATTCCGGGCATGTATCGCCAAGCTGGCATGATGATACGCAAGCTCCTGCAGGGAGAACGGGCCGCCGAAATCCCGATAGAGCGGCCGGCCCGTTTTGTATCGGCTGTGAACCTGAGATCGGCGAAGGCGATGGGCATTAACGTACCGGGCTCGATCTTGGTGCGCGCCGACGAGGTAATCGAGTGACGCGCAGAAAGTATCTCGCCAGCTAGCTGGTGCCGCCGGAGAATTGGGGCTGACTATCAGTCGGGCGTTCTTGCTCGGCACGGTGCATCATCAGGTCACGCTAGCACCGCTCTTATTCTCCATGCCGTGGCAACACAGGGAGGAGGAGGTGAGACGGACGGGAACTGTCGTGAAAAACATGATGAAGCGTCGTTTTGCTGCTGCAAATATGGTACGGGATGTACTCAGCGTTCGTGGCTCCTCCGATTCCTGTGGGGATGTCCATGCAGGCTATCTCGACGCAAATTCGGTGCCCTTTGCGGAAGAGATTGGCGGTTGCCATGATCTCGATTGCGTATTCATTCACCTCGCCTGGCGCGACAAGCTGTTGAGCTTCGCGGGTAAGCGGGTGCCAAGGCCGCCCCGGCAAAGACCGGTTCGCATCTACTGCACGATGCGACGCTTTGAGCCACCCTCGCGTCAATTCGCGTTCCTTGAGATCTGCGGGGACGCTCCTTTCCCCCTCACGCGCCGACCGCACTCCCACGTCCGGTCCTACGTCCTTCAGAGTTATAATCCAGTTGGTGTCCTCCTGATCGATTGCGGCAAATAGATTGAGAACTGCCGGGCCTGCTATGACCAGATCCTCCCGAAGCGGATCAGTCATGTACCTTAGCCGCTGAATCTCCGCCGTATGTGTGAGCGGCATTTGCACAAAGGAGTCAGGGGGTATGTCATCGTCCACACTTGATGGGGTGAACGGCTCCGGCCGAAGGCGGCCCCACGAATTTAAGTAGAACTTAGTCCATTGCACCTCCGGCGGCGGCCAATCAGAGGCCGTACGCCAGGCATTCTCGCCCATGACCCAAAATTTCACCGGAGGCTCATCCAACACCCCGGTGTCGAGTCCTTTGAGCCAGTGGTCGTGCCACCGCAAGATTTCATTGTGAAAGGAATGAAACGGCCGCTCGACATGAGCCGGCCCAGTGAGCAGCAGCTTCTTCGGTGCCGACAGCTCACGAAACCAGTTTTGCGCGCCATTCAGGTGGGTTTTGTAGGTGTAGGCGTACCAGCCGGAGCCGGTATAAGTCGGCACGCGTAGCTTTGAAAATTCTGCTTCGCTTCTTCGAACCGCCTCCTCTTTGTCATAGGGGTCGATAAGGAGGTCGAAATAGGCCGGCAGGTGTTGACCTTTCTGGCTGAGGACATTGAAGATAGCGGGATGAATTCGGTAATCGGGATTCTCCATCGCGGCGCGCCAGAGCTTTTCGCGCTCGGGGGGCAAATCTCCCGGCGCACCTTTGTTTTGATGGATCGCAGAGAAATGGCTGATTAAGTACCGGAACAGGTGAAGAACGCCGCCGGGATGCTCGTCCCGAAAACCTCCGAATGGCCCGTATGCACCCCGCGGATCGAAGGGAAAGATAGCCTTCAAGTGTGGGGGCTGTTGCTTGGCCACCGCGAGCTGCTCCGCGCCGAAGCCGGAAATGCCGACCATCCCTACGTTGCCGTCGCACCAGGGTTGCGCTGCAATCCATTCAATCAGGTCGTAACAATCCCATTCCCTCGAGCCGCCGGAGCCAGACTTGCCAATGCCTCGTGGGGAGCCAATGACGTGAACGTAACCGCGCGAAACAAAAAATCGTGTATCACCAGCCTCTAAGAGTCCGGCCCACAAAGGTGCCCAGGCAGGCTGCGGTGGCAGAGACGCGGCATAATCCGGCCCCTGAAGATCCTTGTTGTAGATCGCGAATGCCAGAAGGGCCGGGAACTTCCCTTCGTGGTCGGGTCGATACACATCCACGGAGAGCTGAACGCCATCGCGCATCGGCACGGGGACGTCATTTTCCTTGATGATGCTGCTGAATGTGGGCTCTCGCTCATATGAGCCCGGCGGTATGTCTGAACTTGCGAGGCCCATGCTCTGCAATGAACTCCTGTTGATTTACGCGACCCGCCAGCTCGTCTTACTCGACCGTCAGGTTCGTTTCGCGGATTAGCTTGGCCCATTTGTCGGATTCGTTTTCCAGGAAGCGTGTTAACTCCGCAGGCGAGCCGAGCATTGGCTGAAGCGCTTGGGGATCGAAGAACTGCTTCTGAAACTCAGGCTCGCGGACGATCTCCTGAACGTCGGCGTTGATCTTCTCGACGATTCCCTGAGGCGTCCCGGCACGCGCAAGGATGGCAAACGATACGCCCATTTCAAAGCCTGGGACGGCCTCGCTCACAGGCGCTACTCCTTCGAGCTGTGGGACTGGCGCTTGACTTCCTACCCCCAGGATTTTCACCTTGCCGGCTTTGAAATTCGACAAAGCCACCGTCGGGCCGATTGCGAGCAGTTGGACATGGCCAGCAAGCAGATCGTTAAAGGCTTGAGATACTCCTCGGTAATGCACCGGAGTGAGCTTAATCTTGGTCATGCTCTCGAGGAGCAGCATACCCATGTGAGGCGCAGTCCCTGGTCCGGTCGTGCCGTAATTGATCGCCCCGGGCTGGTCCTTAGCCAGAGCAATTAAGTCGCGGATGGTATTTGCCTGTAGCGAAGGATGAGCCACGAAGGCCACCGGAATTGCGGCCATTCCGCTGATCGGGATGAAATCAGTTTTGGCGTAGGCAGACCGCCCCTTCGATAGGTGCGGTTGTGTGGTATAGAACCCAGACTCGGTTGCCAGCAAGGTGTAGCCGTCAGCTGGCGCGTTTACGACGGCGGATGCGGCAACCGCGTACGCACCTCCTGCCCGATTCTCGATTACAACATTCTGACCCCATTTACGGGCCAGACGCTCCCCGATGCCGCGTGCGAGCACGTCAGGGAGTGACCCAGGCGTTGTTGCTGCGACAATCGTGACTGGCCGGGAAGGATAGTTCTGCGCGAACCCTGGCGAAGCCGTTACGAGGCCGACCAGCAACAGCATGATTGATCTTATTTTCATTTGCTTCCTCCCGACGAATTCAGCCGAGCCAGTTCGGCACAATGCGGCCGCCTCCTTAGGACGCGATACGCCCACGCACTTCCTCAAACCGAAAGGCGGCACGATGTGATGATCAACATCAACGATGCCGCCGGAAGAGCGGGGCTGCGCACGCGCGTCCAGGCGTCCCGGGGCAATGGTCGCAGTCGCGCCCGCTGCACTGCGAAACCGCCGCCTCGAAACGCTTGGGCAGCAGAGGCAGCTGTTGACACGCGGTCCCATTTGCATAGCCGTCGAAGTTGACAGAGCAGGCGTTGCGGTTTACGAGCATGTTCATAACTGAGCATGTTCAGCTATGTCAAGGCAAGGTTCAGCTGCTTCCGAGCGGCGCAAGCAAAACACGAGAAAAGAGGGATCATCTGCAAGTGCCTCGCGAGAGGCGCAACGCCAACCCAATCGCATCATCGGCTTGGGTCTGCGGGAACGGAACAAAATCGACAAGCTGCGACGGATCAAAGATGCCGCCCGCGAGCTGTTTCTCTCCAAAGGCTTCGACGATACTACTACCCGAGAGATCGCGATCCGCGCGGGCGTTGGGATCGGCACGCTATTCATTTACGCCGATAACAAGCGGGATCTACTATTCCTAGTCGCAAACGAAGAGCTGGCCGAGGTCACGACCAAAGCCGAGGCTTGCATCAAGGATGATGCATCCTGCTTACAGACTCTCCTCGACGTCTTCCGGCATCACTATCAGTTTTTCGGCCAACAGCCTGAATTATCGCGGCTGATGCTGCGCGAGATGGTTTTTTATGAAGAGGGGCGTCAAGCAGATCAGTTTCGGGCTACGCGCGAACGCATCATTCGTCTGGTTGTCAGCATCATCGATCATGCAAAGGCCGCCGGCATGTTTCAGTCGCCAGAGGACAGCGCGTTCATTGGCTGGGTCGCATTCTGCATCTACCAGGTAGAATTGCGCCGGTGGCTTGCTACGAAGTCTCTCAAGGTGGAGGAGGGAATCGCCTCCTTGCGCCGGGCGTTGGAATTGTTCATGCGCGGCCTAAGACCGATGGAAAGCTGCTTTGTCCTGCGCCGCCAGCAGCCCAGAGCGGCCCGCATTGCTCGCTAAGTCTCGTCGGGTATGCGGTATTGGCCTGCTTTCATCGGTCACAGCAACCCAGACAAGCTCCTGAACGCCTGGATTGGAGAGGTAAATGCAATTCAAAAGAAGAGCGAGAAATAAACGCTCGCCGCTGACCGGAGTTCGATCTATTGAGATTGAAACGCCGGCATTGGAACCGGCCGTGGACTTCTACACGCGAGTGTGGGGATTGGAGCCTGTCTCTACCGAGCAGGGTTCCGTATATCTTCGGGGCACCGGTGGTTATCACCACATCTTGGCGATCCATAAGGTTTCTAACGGGCCGGGGCTCCGCAGGGTTGTTTTCAATGCCGCAGACCGCCGCAGCCTACAGGCGGTGCACGATGCGGTAAAACGAAGTGGCTGCGCCTGTGAAGAGCCGCACGGCCTAAAACAACCGGGCGGAGGTTACGGATTCGGCTTCACCGATGTGGAGAACCGAAACCTTGCCGTCATTTGCGACGTCGAGGATCACCGCGCCCCGAAAAAGGTCCCAGTCGACAAACCACGCAAAATCGCACATGTGAATTTCAATGCGGTCGATGTAGAGGGCACAAATCGCTTCTTGGTGGACGTGCTCGGCCTTCGGCTAATTGATGAGACGCCTGCTCTTTTCTTTTTCCATGCTAATAACACGGACCACAACTCTGTGGTCATCTGCAAAGGCGCGGCCCCCACATTGAATCATGTGGCTTATGACATGCCGGACCTGGACTCCGTCATGCGCGGAGCGGGACGCATGCGAGATAACGGTTATCCCATTGAATGGGGAGTCGGGCGGCACGGCGCCGGTAACAATGTCTTCGCGTATTTTGCCGGACCCGACGAATTCCCGATTGAATACACAGGAGAGGTTCTGCAAATCGATGACAGCTATCAGCCGAGGGGGCCGGAACATTGGCGCTTCCCTCCCGGTCGGATGGATCAATGGGGGGTCACCAACCCGCACACCCCGCGCTGGAAGCGCATTCAGAACTTGATCCGCTTTGCGCCGAACAGTTACCGCCTTCCGCGCGATTAACGCGCGCTACCCTCAACATTGGAGCATCTATATGGAGATCAGCAAAGCTACTCGCCGCATCGTCACTGGGCATGACACCGAGGGTAAGGCCGTCGCGGTATTTGACGCGCCGGTTACGTCAAAACAACGCAGCCCGGGCGGCAATGCAATCACGATGCTGTGGGTGACCGAGGAAACCCCTGCTGACCTATCAGCTAACCAGGATCGAGCCGAGATCAAGATGGGGGTGCCTCCTCCTCGCAACGGCTCGATCTTTCGCATCGTTGATTTTCCGCCGACAACCGCGGCCGCTGGACATTCTGTCGACCATCATGAAGTCCTTAAAGGAATGGGGATCGATCCAGCCACGCAGGGGTACGCGCGCCACCCAAACACCCACCGGACCCGCAGCATTGACTATGCGATCGTGCTTGAGGGCGAGATCGACATGTTGATGGACGATTCTGAGGTGCATATGAAAGCTGGAGATGTTTTGGTACAGCAGGGCACTAATCACGCCTGGGTCAATAATGGCTCTAAGCCATGCCGAATAGCCTTCATTCTGATTGACGCGCAGGACCCTCCCGCGTGGCAAAAAGGATGGACCAAATAGCTGCTTTCGGCGAACCGATGGGCGGAGGCTGACTCGAATGACTCGTTTACAAGGAATGATAGCGGCGGGAGTGGCCGTCTCGCTGCTCACCATATCCCCTCTGCCTTTGATCGCGCAGTCCTGGCCGACCCGGACCATCACCGCCGTAGTGCCCTTCGGCCCAGGAACCTCCATCGAGGCGGCAGCGCGACCTCTGTTCGAGCAGATGGCACGCGAACTGGGTCAACCGATCATCGTTGAACATCGACCGGGCGCGGGCGGCACCACCGGTGCCGCAGCCGTCGCGCGTGCCGTGCCCGACGGGAACACATTGCTGGTTTATTCATCATCCTTCTCGATTGCACATTCCATCCATCCGAACAGGCCGTATGACACTGTCCGCGATTTCATTCCGGTGATCCCGTTCGGTGTCCAGCCAAACGTAATTGTCACTGCGCCGAGCAAGGGATTCACAACGCTGGCTGAGTTGATAGCTGCCGCAAAAGCAAAGCCGGGTGCGATGAATTACGCCTCGATCGGAGTAGGGAGCGCACCTCATGTTGCGGCCGAACGGCTTCTCCTAAGCGCCGGCTTTACCGCGCAGCATATCCCGTTCCGTGCGCCTCCCGAGGCGTTGACTGAAACCCTCACGGGCCGCATCGATTTCTACTTTGTACCCCTCGGAACCGCGCTGCCGCTGATCGGTGAGGGCAAACTTCAGCCCCTCGCCGTGAGTACATCTAAACGGGCGTCTGCCCTCCCGAACGTGCCAACGACAACGGAACTGGGCCTGAAAGACTCGGCCTTTGATCTCTGGATTGGGCTGTTCGCCCCCGCCGGAACTCCGCCCAACGTAGTCGAGCGGCTCTACGCGGAGGGTCGTCGCGCGCTCGAAACGCCCGCTGTAAAGGAAAGACTGTCGGCTCTCGCCATGGAACCCTTGCCGATGAGTTCCGCGGAATTTGCCGCCTACTTTAGAAAAGATGTTGAGGATATCGCTGAGCTGGTTAGACGCGCTGGTATCAAAACGTCTAACTGACCAGGTGAACTCGTCGCAAACACCTTGCCATGGTCCGACGCCGCCAGCTGCTAGCTCGCCCGCTTTCGTAAACCAAAGAGCTTCTCCGCATTCCCGTGTGCGATGCTTTCTCGATCTACTTCGCTGACGGGAAGTTGCTGCAGGAATGCCCGTGCCTCCGTCATTGATCCGTATGGGTAGTCCACCGAGAACATGATGCGGTCACCGCCGACCTGCTGGAGAAGGTTGAGGAACGTCGATGGATAGTTGAACCCCCCAAACGTGTAGAAGACGTTCTCACGCAGATAAGCTCCCACAGGTCGATCGAGCTTCGTCACCTCCCTGGGCAGGTTGCTGTCGAGTCTCGGCAACATGAAGGGAATGCCTTCGCCCATATGGCCTATGATCACTTGGAGATTGGGATATCGGTCAAAGACCCCACCCAGGATCATGCGGACCAGGTGGACCGCCGTTTCGATATGCCAACCCCAGCCTGAGGTCGAAAAGATCGCAGTGACGGCTGGAGTAAACCCTCCGAAGGAAGCCTCCACAACCGCTTTCGGTGGTATTGTTGGATGCAGATAAATGGGGACATTGAGCCCTTCGGCACAGTCCAAAATCGGCCAGAAGAACCGATCGTCTAGATAGCGCCCGCGGCTGTGGCCGTTGATCAGGGCGCCCTTGAACCCCTGTTGCCGAACGCGGCGGTCGAGTTCCTTGGCCGCCTTATCGGGAGACGCCACCGGCAAGGCAGCGAAGGCCGCGAAACGGGTGGTATTCTTCGCCACGGCCTCCGCGACGAAATTGTTCGCTTCCTCAGAGATCACGAGTTGCTCCGCCACGTCAGCTTGCTCGATTCCCGGAGCATTGAGCGACAGTACCTGCACGTCGATGCCTGCAGCATCCATCTCGGCGATGCGCTGACTGCCAATCTCCTGAAGCTGCTCGTAAATTCGCGCTCCACGCACTCCGCGTTGACGTATTTGTTCGGTGAACTCCTTACCGACTCCCGCCAGGAACGCCGGGCTAACGAAGTGCTCTTCAAGCGCAATTGTTTTCATCTTTATCCTTACAGTACCGTGATAGAGAACAGGCGCGAGGGGGCGCCTTGAGGGCCATGGCTGATATCGAGCCTCGACCGAACAATCAACGGTAGCTTGTCGCTGGCGGACCCGAAGGTGTTTCGGCAGCAGGGGAGACAATGTTCGGGCAAAGTTAGGGAACGCGGCTTCGTTTGTACGCACCGCAACGGCTTGACGCGAGCGCTGCGCACGGCAAGATGGCCGGGCATGCGCAAATTAGTTTTCGATGAGTGCCTTTTCCGCTTACGCGGTACAAATCGTCCAAGATTGACGCGGTTACCACATTTTTAGAGGAGGGGCCGAATGTTGCGTCTAGGGTTCTGTGCGCTCGCCTTTGTTGGTGTTGCTGCAGCCAGTTGGCAAGCTACAGCCCAAACCAAACCTCCATCGACAGAGCTCAAACTCGCTCTGCAACCGCTGACAAACTATACCAACATCCTGGTGGCGCGTGACAAAGGGTTCTTTGCCGAGGAGAACCTCAGCGTCAGTTGGACCACCGTCTCGCAGGGCGCTTGGACCGTGGAAGCTGTCTATGGCGGCAGCGTGCATTTCGGCGGCAGCGGCCTGATCGAGCCGCTGATCGCCCGCGGCAACGGCCTCGATCTCATGTTCGCGGTGGCCAATGGCCGGATCCAGCCGAATGCGCCAGACAACAATGCATTGATGGTGCGCACGAATGACACGATCAGCAAAGCCGCCGATCTGGCCGGCAAGACAGTTGCGGCCGGCCTGATCAACAGCCCGAACTACATCCACATGGTGCACTGGCTGAAGAAGGCTGGCGTCGATCCGAAGTCGGTACGCTTCCTCGAACTGCCGTTCCCGCAGATGGCGGACGCGCTGTATCAGAAGCGGCTCGACGCCGTGTGGAATGTCGAGCCTTTCGTCACCATCATGGTGAAGTCGGGTCAGGCGCGCATCATTGCGCATCCATATCAGGAGAACATCCCAAACATGGACATCACTGCCATCTATGCTCGCGAGAGCTGGCTCAATTCCAACAAGGACGTCGCGCTTCGCTTCAAGCGCGCGGTGGACAAGGCGACCAATTACTTCAATGCCGCTCCGAAGGATGAGCGCGACGAGTGGGTGGCCAAATTCACCGGCGTAAAGCAGGATTTGGTGGCAGCCATGACGCTCCCCCAGTTCGTCACCGAGTTCAACGTGCCCGGCTTGCGCGCCAATGTGGAGCTTGCCGCTTCCCAAGGCGTGGTCAAACCCTTCGACGTCGAGTCAATGATCTGGAAGCCTTGAGGAGAAGCGGTGATGTTGCGCACGCTTGCTCAAAAAGTCGATCCCAAGCACGCGGCCCTTTTGCTGGTGGATGTCCAAAACGATTTCTGCGCGGAAGGCGGCGCTTTGCATCGGGAAGGGATGGACCTGTCACTGGTGCAGGCGATGATCCCCAGGCTGGAACGTTTCGTGGAGGAGGCGCGCGCGATCGGCATGCGCTGCATCTGGATCCGCAATGTCTATAACACTGGGCCTAACTGGTACCTCTCGGAGGTCTGGCTGGAGCAGGCGGAGCGCACGCGGAAGGGGCTTTATGTCAAACATCCGGTCTGCGAGGCGGGAGAGTGGAACGGCGATTTTTACAAAATCCGACCACGCGAAGACGAGGCGATCGTCACCAAGCATCGGTTTGGGGCGTTCGAGAGCACCGATCTGGAACTGGTGCTTCGGTCGCAAGGCATCCGCACCGTGATCATGACGGGCGTTGCCACCAATGTCTGCGTCGAGACGACGGCACGGCAGGCTTTCCTCAAGGATTTCTATGTTGTCTTTACGAGCGACTGCACCGCCACCTACAGCCAGCGTGCGCACGAGGCTTCCTTAGAGAACATTAATCACAATTTCGGACAGGTGGTGACGTCAGACGAGGTCGTCGCCTGCTGGCAGCCGACCGCCGCGAGATTGCGGATGGTGACCTGAGCCCCGAAGAACGTTTCGAGGCGTACGTTGTCAGCCGCACGAACGCACTGGTTGAAGAGGTGATCTACGCTCGGCGCGGGCTTAGACGGGTAACTTGCTAAGCCTGTTGGCAGAGCAGGTGGGGTCGATTGCGCTCCTGCGGCGGCAGGAAGGCGCAACGATCGGTCGCATCATGAAGGCCACTGATTGGCAGCAGCACTCGGTGCGCGGCTTCCTGGCCGCTGTGGTGCGCAAAAAGCGGCTGAAACTCACGCCGGAGATCGTCCGGGATCTACGGACATATCGGCGTGAGAGTCATCTCCCGCAGAAAAGCCCGGATCGGCTGTCCTTACGCCCGAGAACCTTGCCTTTTCGTGCACAACGGGCGGCGTCAGCGCCCGATCGTCGACGCGCGTCTGCACGCACGAACGATTTCTGCGCTGTGATTCAAGGGTCGTGCTTTTGATCATACGATAGACAGTTGGCGCCGAAAGCCTATTACTTGGTGGGAGTACACAGCGGTACATGCGTTCGAGCTCAGAATTGTATTTTGAAAGGAAACTACGGATGCAGGGGAAAATCGCTCTCGAAGAACACTTTGCCATTGAGGCGACGCTGGGGGATTCTGAAGTATTCGGTGCTCATGTATGGCCAGATTTGCGTTCTCGTCTAGTTGATATCCAGACCAGACTCATTGCCAGTATGGATGCGCACGGCATCGGCATGATTATTCTCTCGCTCAATGCCCCAGCCGTACAGGCAATCGCCGATCCCAAGCGCGCCATTGCCGTTGCCAAAGAGGCCAACGACGCCCTTGCTGAGCATGCCTCCAAACGGCCTGATCGCTTCGCGGCGTTCGCCGCCTTGCCGTTACAGGACCCGGATGCGGCGATACGGGAGCTGGAGCGCTGCGTGAAAGAGTTGAAGTTCGTAGGCGCGCTCGTCAATGGCTTTACCGACAGCGGGGACCCGAACGATCTATTGTATTACGACATGCCGCAGTACAAAACCTTCTGGAAAGCACTCGAAGCGCTCGACGTGCCGTTCTATTTGCATCCGCGAAATCCGTTGCCGGGCCAAATCCCCGGTTATAGAGGGCACGATTGGCTGCTCGGCCCTAACTGGGCCTTCAACGCCGAAACCTCGGTACATGCTCTACGCCTCATCGGCAGCGGCATCTTCGACCATTGCCCGAACCTGAAGCTCGTGCTTGGACATTTGGGTGAGGGCATTCCCGCATTGCTGTGGCGCATAGACAATCGGAACAGCTGGATGAAAGCACCGCACAAATATGCCGCTCAAAATCCGGTGGCGTATTACTTTCGCAAAAACTTTTGGGTGACGACTTCCGGCAACTACAGCACGAGCGCGCTTAAGCAGGCAGTCGAGGAGCTCGGGGTTGAGCGCGTCATGTTTTCAGTCGATTGGCCGTTCGAGGACCCGGCGGAAGCCTGTCATTGGATGGATACGACGCCAATCGCCGAAGCGGATCGCGAAAAAATAGGTCGGGAGAACGCCGCGAAACTATTTAAGCTTCAGGTGTGACTGTGGACGCCGAGACGTTCGACATCGAATTGTGGCGGACGTCGTTCGAACGAGAACAGGGATCACTTTGAACGAGATGCAGCCCGTGAATAAGGTTGAGGAGACGCGAAGTGGAGCACCGCGGAAGACCACGGCGGCGGAGCTGATTGAGCGGGCCGGTGCCATCAGCGTTTTGGCTCGGGAGCAGGCCCTGGAAACCGAGAACCAGCGCCACGTCTCTGCGGAACTGGTCGGCGAAATGCGCGAGGCCGAGCTCTTTCGCGTTATGCAGCCAAAACGTTTCGGCGGATTCGAGTATGGCTATGACGTATTCGTCGAGCTGGTCGCAAAAATCGCCGCTGGGGATGGCTCGACCGGTTGGGTTTACAGCCTCGGGGCAGTGCATCCATGGTTGATAGCGTGCTACCCTGAAGAAGCGCAGCAGGAAGTCTGGAGTCAGAACTGCGACGCTATCACCGCAGTCTCTTACGCGCCGGTCGGGAAAGCTGTGCCCGAACAGGACGGTTATCGCCTGACAGGCCGTTTTAGCTTTGCCAGCGGTGTCGATAATGCCAACTGGAGCATTCTCGCCGGCATGCTGCCCATAAAAGAAGGTCCGAAGCCTGGCTTCTTCCTGGTACCTCGTGCGCAGTTCTCCATTCACGACGATTGGTTCACAATGGGACTTGCGGGTACGGGTAGCAAGACGATCGTTGTCGAAGACCAGTTTGTCCCAGCCTACCGTACGGTCACATTCGCAGACATGCTGACCGGCAACGGGCCGGGAACCGGTTCCAATCCCAACCCTCTCTATCGTCAGCCGATGCTCGCCGTCGTGCCGCATTGCTTGGTAGCGCCAGCACTCGGCATGGCTCGCGGCGCGCTCGCGGCCTTTATAGAGCAGGCGGCTGGTCGCACCACGCGCGGAGCGGTGGCAGGTGGCAATAGCAAGATGAGTGAGTTCGCCACAGTGCAGATGCGCGTGGCGGAAGCGACCGCATCGATCGACGCCGCCGAACTGATGATCCACCGCGATATCCGCGAGACACTTTCCGCTGCCGAAACGCGCCAAGCAGACTTGGAGCTGCGGATGCGTAATCGACTGACGCATTCATTCGCGACCAAGTTGCTGGTACAGGCGGTTGACGCGGTCTTCCTTGCCGCTGGAGGCACCGCACTGCACCTCCAACACCCACTGCAGCGCTTCTGGCGCGACATCCATGCCGCTAGTTCTCACATCAGCCTGAACTGGGATTCCGTTTCAGCCATGTACGGCCAGCATGTATTTGGGCTCGAGCCCCGAGGCCAATACTGAGCCGTATTCAAGCGCAACGAGCGGTTCAGGTGCTGTTTTCCGATCTTAGCCCAAGAAAGCATCCCGCGATAATCGGTATTGTCCCGACTTGGGTCCCGCTCCCGCGGTTCGGCAGGAAATAATGTCCCCCAGCAAAAGGCCAGGCCAGAAGATAAGACGGACTCAACTCGAGCGCCGGAACGAAACGCTAGCGGCGATATTGGAAGCATCGATAAGTCTCTTGGCGGAGAAAGGCTACGCAGGCTTCAGTGCCAGCCGTGTTGCAGCGCAGGCAGGCATATCGCGTGGAGCGCAGGAGCACTATTTCCCGAAGAAGAAGGATCTTGTAGTCGCTGCTACGCGCCACGCCATGAGGGAAGCCGTGCAGCATGCGCAGTCGCTGGCGCTCGATGCTGCGCGATCAACGGACCCCATTTCCCAGTTTCTTGTCGATTCAGAGCATTTCTTCTTTCGTCCGATATTTCGCGCGATGATCGAGGTCATGATTGCTGCGCGCTCGGAAGCTGCGTTGGCTAGGATTGTTCATCCCATTGTCGTTGATGCACGCCATACCCTGAATGGCATCTGGATTGAGACCCTTCGAACCGCGGGGTACCCACGCGAGCGCGCACAGGAGTTCATCGAACTCACCCACTATCTTTTACGGGGGGTGTTCGTGGTAAGCACATGGCTCCCCTATGAGATCGACCGTTCTGAAATCATCGGGGCCTGGCGGCGCGTTGCTCCGTTCATCTTGGAAGCTCGCGGCACCCCCTCTCGGAAAGTCCGGCACCGCAAGCAAGTGCGACAATGAGGGGTGCCCGATGCAAGCGAACCCTTGGCAAATACCGGGAGCGCTCCTTGTAAGTTGCCTTGGCAACCGCTAGCCTCGCTTTCATTCGAGGGCTAGGCCGCCAACGGTCTCGTGAGAGGAAATCGATGTCCGGGCAACAGAATACCGATCGCATCCAGACGACGCATATCGGCAGCTTGCCGAGACCACACGATCTCCTCGACGTCATGAAGGCCAAGCTCAACAATCAGCCTTATGACGAGAAGGAATTTCAGGCGAAGCTATCGAAGGCGGTTGCTGATACGGTGAAGCGACAGGTCGAGTGCGGGATCGACATTGTCACTGACGGGGAGTTCTCCAAGCCCGGCTTTTTCACATACATCCAGCAGCGGTTGGAGGGCTACGAAGCCAGACCAAACCAGAAGCTGATCTTGTTCCAACAAGAGGTCGAGGCCTTTCCGGAGTACTACGCAGACTACTTCAAGACAGCGATGTCCGGCGGCGCGTTGATTCCGATCACACCTGTGGTTTGCGTCGGGCCGGTAAAGTATCGTGGCGAAAAGCTTCTTCAGATCGATATCGACAACGTAAAGGCCGCAGCCAAAGCCGCAGGGGTTCCTTTAAACCACGTCTTCCTGCCTGCCACCGCTCCGTCGGGGGTCGGCATAAATGAGTATTACAAGTCCGACGAAGAGTACTTCCACGCGCTGGCAAGTGAACTGAATAAGGAATATCGCGCGATTGTTGAAGCGGGGCTGCTGGTGCAGGTGGATGACCCCTTTCTCCCGGACATCTTCTTCGAGCCAGGCCTGGACGACGCACAGAAGAAGAGGCGCGCGCAGATCTATGTCGAGGCAAGCAATCGCGCGCTTGAGGGAATCTCGCCCGACATGGTGCGTTTTCATACGTGCTATGGCATTAACGAAGGGCCTCGCCTTTATGAAGCTGCATTGTCCGACATCATCGATTATGTGTTCAAGATCAATGCGGGGAGCTATAGCTTCGAAGGGGCCAATCCTCGTCACGAGCACGAATATCACCTATTTGAGACGGTGAAAGTACCCGAGGGCAAGGTGCTCTGTCCTGGCGTCATTACCCATGCCAGCAACATCGTGGAGCACCCTGAGCTGATAGCGGAACGCATCCTGCGCTTTGCCAAGCTCGTGGGTCGCGAAAACGTCATGGCAGGGGCGGACTGCGGATTTTCGTCGCAGGCGCTCTACCGAACAGAAGTTCACAACACGGTCGTCTGGGAGAAATTTAAAGCGTTGCGGCAAGGCGCAGACCTGGCGACAAAGGTGCTTTGGAATTGATGTATTCGCGTCTAGGCGCAGGAGGACAGACATGCGACGTACACTTGCGACCTCAGCCGCTCTGTGGATTAGCGCGGTGCTTTCCGCTCAAGCCCAGAGCGAAGTCAAGATTGGGTTTGTGACTACGTTCAGCGGCCCCGCGGCGGCCGTCGGGAACGATCTCCGCGACGGATTTGAACTCGCGCTCGATCATCTGGGGCGCAAGATGGGCGGACTTAACGTCACGGTGATCTACGAGGATGATGCTCTAAAGCCCGAGCAAGGGTTGCAGAAGACAGAAAAACTGATCCAATCCGACCGCGTGAATTTTCTTACCGGCTACATGATGTCCCATATCCTGCTAGCATCAATCAAACCCGCCTTCGATTCACAGACATTCCTCATCAGTGCCAATGCGGGACCGTCACAGATAGCAGGCGAACTTTGCTCGCCCTGGTTCTTCAGTACATCATGGCAGGGCGATCAAGTTCCGCAAGCCGTAGGCGAATACATGAACCAAAAGGGCGTGAAATCAGCCTTCCTGATCGCGCCGAACTATGCCGCCGGCAAAGACGTGATCGCAGGCTTGAAGGCGAACTACAAGGGAACCATCGTCGGCGAGGAATACACGCGTTGGCCCGACCAGCTCGATTTTTCGGCAGAGCTTTCCAAAGCGCGCGCGGCGAAGCCTGACGCAATCTTCGCGTTCTACCCGGGGGGCGCCGGCATTCAGTTCATGACGCAATATATGCAAGCGGGACTAAGGCAGCAGGTTCCGCTATACACCGCTTTCATCATCGACGCGCTCTCGCTACCCCGGCTCAAAGAATTCGCATTGGGGATCCCCGGCGCGCAACACTGGGTTGTCGATCTCCCGAATGATGCCAACAAGAAGTTCGTCGCGGGGTTTCAGGAAAAATACAAGAGAATACCGTCGTTCTATGCAGCGCAGGCGTATGATGCCGCCGGTCTGATCGGCAGCGCCGTTTCAGCCGTGAAAGGCGATCTGACCAAGAAAGACGAAATGCGCGCCGAAATGCGAAAGGCAAACTACGCGTCGGTCCGCGGCTCGTACAAATACGGGAATAACCACTTTCCGATCCAAAACTTCTATCTCCAGGAAGCCGTTAACGACGCGAACGGCGCGTACACCCTGAGAACAACCGCGGTAGCATTGAAGGATCACCAGGACCGTTATCACCAACAATGTTCTATGAAATGATAACGCGGCTTCGAGAGGCCTGGAAAGGCGGCTGACGAGATCTGAACCTTTGGCACCTTCCCGCTGGTCTTCTGATGGCTCAGCCGGGCGCGCCCGACCATGCGCCATTCGGATTCCCATATTACGCTACTTACCTTTCCGAATAGATGTGGAGCAGGCTTGCGCTCGATATGTTGATGCCTGGATAAAGGAGGCCGCGTGATGCTTCGTAAGGTCTGTTACACGCTCTTGTTGCTGCTCGCTGCAGGCGGGGCGTTCGCGGAAAGTGCATATCCAAATCGGCCAGTGACGATAGTGGTTGTGACCGCGCCAGGAGGGGGAATGGATATCACGGCACGAGCGCTGGCCGAAAGATTGAGTCACAAGCTTGCTCAGACCTTCGTGGTGGAAAATCGACCGGGCGCCGGCGGCGTTACGGCGGCTGAATATGTCGCGCGAAGCCCGGGGGACGGTTACACGATATTGATGGGTGGTAATTCGACTCATTCCGCTAGTCCGCATCTTTTCCGGTCTATCAAGTACGATCCGATTGGAGACTTCAAACCGATCGCCCGGCTCGCCACCGCCGGCGCAGTAATCGTTGTTTCATCAAAAAGTTCGCTTCGTTCAATGTCCGATCTAGTTCGGGAGGCGAAAGCGGCGCCGGATCACTTCAACTATGGATCTCCGAATCCCGGTGGGCAGGTCATCGGCGAGAAGATTAAACAAACTGCCGGCATACAGATGTTACGCGTGCCCTATCGCGGAACCCCGCAAGCGCTTACAGATGTCGTAGCGGGAACGACGACATTGACCGTAGTCGATGCAGCTGCGGCGCTCGGCGCGTTGAACTCAGGTCAGGTCCGCGCACTGGCCATCAGTTCCGCGCAACGATCCATGCTCCTTCCTGACATTCCCACACTACAGGAACAGGGCTTTGTCGATTTCGACGTATCTTATTGGAACGGGATGTTCGTGCCTGCAGGCACCCCTTCTGAAGTAGTGGTTATACTAGAACGTACGTTGAGGGACCTGATGAACGACCACGTAATACGCGACCGGTTCATAAACGCTGGCCTCAATCCGGCCTATCTTTCGCATGAAGCCATGGACGCATACGTGCAAACAGAACTTGTCCGATGGGGTGTATTTATTAAGCAAGCCGGAATCCAGCCGGATTGATTGGGGGTGCTTGGGGCGGCTCTCCACAAAGCGGTTTGGAGGTGCAAATGCTCGTGCTCTTGAGATTGTGCGAGCGCTCGTGATTGCTTTCGCTAAAAAGCTGTTGTGCGACGCGTAGACGCCGCGCTGACTGAGGTCATTGACCTTCGGCACCATCGTTCCGCCGGCACATTCCTGGCGGTGCCACGCTGCTCGCGGGTGACACAATGACGCATGCGGGCGCCGCTCCAGAACCGGTCCGGCTCGTGCAGTCGGGTTCGTTCTTCTCGCGCGATCGCCATGCGCAAACCCACGCGGGGTGCAAAGCGCTTAGTCGCCTAAGGACGTCGTTTGCGCAAGCCGGCTTACGGTTTTGCGCTCCGTTTCAAGCAAGGCGTTCGTGCTCTCTGGGTCCCCATATCGAGGCGTCAGCCGTGCGCGCGTAAGTAGCGTGTGGAGGGCTGTGTCCTTCGCGACCTCCTTCAGAGTGTTACTAAGCAGCGTGGTAACAACCGGCGAGGTTTCACGAGGCACGAACAATCCCATCCATATGTTGAATTCCGCTTCCGGCATGCCCCGTTCCGCTACGGTGGGAACGTCCGGCAATTCTGGAAGCCGTCGAGGCGCGGTTGTAATAAGCGGGACAATTTGGCCCGCTTCGATCAGCGGCGCCGCCGCCGAATAGGCTGACGAGAGCAGCGATACGTGACCTCCAAGTATCGCCTGAGCGGCCGGCCCGGATCCTCGGTGGGGAACATGGAGGATATTGATTCCTGCGGTGCTTTTGAAGATTTCCGTGGAAATGTGCGTTACGGTGCCAGTCCCTGCGGATGCGTAATTCAGACTTTCCGAATTGCGCTTCGCGTGAAGGATTAATTCATCGATGCTTGTGATGCCCAGATCACGGCGGGCGGCCAGAATGCCGAAGTCCGTCGCATACATGCCGATGGCAGCGAAATCGTCGAGCTTATAGGGAAGATTCTTTTCCAACGCCGCCTTGACGCTGAGAGTCGGGTTGCTGGTAGCAAGAATAGTATGTCCGTCGGGCGGGCTCCGGTGCACGTACTCTGCAGCGATTGCGCCCCCGGCTCCAGGCTTGTTCATCGGCACCAGCGACGCCTTTAATGCTGGACGAAGAAATTCGATAAGAATACGGGGAGCCGTATCGGTCGGACCTCCCGGGGGGAATGATATAACGATCTCTATAGGACGATTTGGAAACGCCGCCTGGGCCGAAAGTTTACTGAACGGAAGCAATACCGGGGCTGCGGCAAACCTGATAAACGCCCGTCGACTCAGGGACTGCATATGATTCTCCATTCATGGCAGGAGTTTCGGCCCGCTGTTGTCGATCTCGCCTATCGGCGAGAGGGACAAGATTGTTGCGGCCCAGCTTGCGAGATGACGTATGCGAGTTTCCTCTCGAGATAGGTAACCGCGAAATAACTAGCTTCGAGCATCACGGGAGCGCGGATGTCCGTTTGTCTCCCGAGCCTAGCATCAAAGGTGCGCTCGCGGAAACGTGGATTGCGGACACGCGCCGAGAAAACCTGCATGGCCCGCGTTGGTCCATGCCGTAACAACCGTGCTGCCCATAGCGCGCATGCCAATACCGCGCCAGAATGCCCGCTGATCAAGGGAGGCGCCGCTCGACGCCAGTTTTGGCCCAAACATTGCTTTGCTTGAAAAGAAGAGCAGCGGTTGTCGCTGCACGCTTCGCACCCATTCCCTGCATATACTCGGCTCAATTATTCCAGTAACACACACGAGCCCGACAGTAGCCAGGCCCAGCGGGAATACGACGTCAACAGTGACCCTTATCAACGCCATCAATGGTCTGGTGAAGATAGCAGCAGTCCGCGCCCGTACTAACTGCGGCAGATCTCGATACGTCAATCTCGGTTACGTGGAAAATCACCTGAGGAAAAACATGATGAAACATTGGCGGGATGTGATTGTGGTTTGCCTCGCTTTGACATGGGCTGGGGCAAGCGAGGGCTTGCGAGCCGATAGTTTTCCGTCGAAGCCCGTCAAAGTGATTTCGGACTCTGCTCCGGGTAGTGCTCCTGACGTGATTGTTCGCATTCTGGCAGACCGCCTCAGCCAATCGTGGGGACAACAAGTGCTGGTTCTGAATCAGCCCGGCGCCGGCGGTTCGCTTGCCGCGAGGGCCGCCGCGAGCGCAAGTGCGGACGGATATACGCTTTTCATGGCGGTTTCATCGGCATTCGTAACCCTGCGGGGCGCTGCCCCCAACATTCCAATTGAGGTACCGCGCGATTTTTTGCCGATCACCATTGTTGGTGAGCAGCCGATGTTCATCACAATCGCTCCGGCGACGGGGATAACGACTTTGGCAGGGCTGATTGAGGCGGCGAAGCGACGACCAGGCGAGATCGCCTATGCGGTGTCAGGGCGTGGACGTCAAAGCCATCTTACAGGCGAGTTGCTCCAAAGCAGGGCTGACATCAAACTGCTCATGGTTCCCTATGCCGGAGGACCGACGCAGGCGCTCAATGACGTGATGGGAGGACGCGTGCAGGTGCTAATCGAAGGAGGGACAGCGTTGGTCGGACCGATGCAAGCCGGCAATCTGCGGGCGCTCGCCGTTGGATCCGAGAGTCGCCTTCCGGAATTCCCGGATTTGCCGGCCGCTGCAGAGACCATCCCGGAATTCAGGGCGGCGGGCTGGTTGGCGATGGTGGCACCGGCAGGAACGTCTGAAGGCATCGTCAATCGGGTGAGCAACGATCTGCGGACGATACTAAGCTCATTGGAAGTGAAGGCACGACTCGCAGCGATCGGGAGCTATGTACGGCCGACCTCGCCCGAGGAAGCCACCGCGTTCATCCAGCGCGAGCAGCGTACTTGGGAGCCGATCTTGGAAAAGGTGTCGCGCAGCCAATAGTCGCTCCTGTCGCCCAAAGGCTGCGAAGCGCCGAAGAGCCGCTGCGAGTTCGCCGGCTCTGCCTAGTTCCGCTGCGTTTACTGGCCGATTTTGCTTGACGCTGCTGCCTACTCATATAGCGAGAACGCCGTAATCTCTCTGTCCTCCCACAACGCTACCGTTCCAGCGTTCTCAGCAGTCGACATCACGGTCGCACGGCGGCCCGCTTTCAGCTATTCGGAGGTTTGATCCGTGCCCAAGCTGCAAATCAGCTTCGCAAGTTGCCCCTACGACCGGCTCAATCCGATCATCAGCGGGCGCGTGCCGATTGAGGGCTGCGAGGTGAATTTCTTCCCCATGCGTCCTGAGGAGCTCTTTCCGCGCATCTATCAGACCCAGGATTTCGACGTGACCGAGCTGTCCGCCAGTTCTCACATCCTCACGACGCTGCGTGGCGACGCAATGTATCTTGGCATTCCGGCGTTCGTCTCGCGCGTCTTCCGACATGGCGATATATACATCCGCACCGATCGCAACATCCGATCGCCAGAGGACTTGCGCGGAAAGCTTGTCGGTGTTCCGGAATATCAGATGACCGCCGCGCTCTGGATCCGCGGGATTCTTTCCGACGAATACGGCGTGAAAACATCGGAGATACGATGGCGCAACGGGGGACTGCAGAAACCTGGAAGAACGGAACGAACCGCGATATCGCTGCCGGAAAATATCGAGCTCCAGACAATTCCAGCGGAAAAAACCTTATCGCAAATGCTGGGCGACGGTGAGCTCGATGCCTTGATCACGGCCGTGCGGCCGAATTGCTTCTCAAACAAAGTGCCGAATGTCGGGCGGCTATTTCCAGAGTTTCGCGCCGTCGAAGAAGCCTACTACCGCAAGACCCGTATGTTTCCGATCATGCATCTGATGGGCGTCCGCCGCTCCCTTGCCGAGGCGCATCCCTGGTTGCCAGGCAGTGTGCTCAAGGCCTGTCTGCAAGCGCGCAAGATCGCGTTGGAAGAACTCGGGCTGACGGCGATGTTCTATTCGATGCTGCCGTGGCTCCCCGATGACCTTGCCCGCGCCCAAGCAGTGATGGGGCCGGACATGTGGCCGTACGGCGCCGATGCAAACCGTAAGGAACTGGAGGCGATGCTGCGCTGGTCATTTGAGCAGGGACTGGCACCGCGCCACGGGACCGTAGACGAGCTATTTGCACCTGGCCTGACGGAAGCGCGTTGGAATACCGATCATTCGCCCTGACGCTAGTCCGGCATCTTCGTGACAGGCGTGCGTCGCCGGCGGGACCCGCACGGCGACGAAGGACTAGTTGTTAAGATTTTCTCGTAAGGTCGGACCTGAATATTTCTTCTTGGACAAACCTCGCCGTTGAAGCTCCGGGACGACAAAATCGACAAATTCCCGAATGTTGTCCAAGGCCGAAAAACCACGTGCCAGGATGAACCCTCCGTTGGCACCGCTTTCATAATGGAGCGTCTCCAATTTGTCGACAATCTCCTTCGGCGTACCGGACGCTACCAAAACGCGGTCGACCAAAAACCTGCGGCCGAATTCTTCTACTGTTTGCTTCGGGTCGACGGTTTTGAGCAACTCCTCGAAACTGCCGTAGTTTCCCTTCTCTGCCTTCACCTGTTCGGCAAAGTCGGCCAGCCGCATTCCGGACTTCGCTTTAGAAAAATCGACGTTGAACTGCGCAGACATTTCGACCAGCCCGGCCTGAGGGGGAATTGCTTCGAGATAGCGTCTTTCCTTCTCCTGCGCCTCGGACGCGGAATCTGCCACTTGCACGCGCACGGACCAAAGAATTCCCACATCGCGTGGCTTTCGGTTTACCTCGGCGAGCTTGGCATCCAAAGCCGCCCGATGCTGTTTCATTGTCGCCGGTGTGCGCCGAGTGCTGAATTGCAGCTCCGCGTAACTGGCGGCCAGCGACAATCCTGGTCCGGATAGTCCTGCCTGGATGATAACGGGACGGTGTTGGGGTGACGGAAGGGCGGGCAAAGGGCCCCGCACATTGAAATACTTTCCCCTGAAGTCGATGCGATGGACTTTCCCGGGATCGGCATAAATACCGTTCTCTCGGTCTAGTATGAGGACGTCCGGCTCCACGCTGTCCCACAAAGCGCAAGCAACTTTCAAAAACTCCTGCGCCCGAAGATATCTCTCGTCATGATCCATCATCACGTCGAAGCCATAATTAGCGGCCTCATTCTTGTACGCAGAAGTCACCGCGTTCCAGGCGATCCGGCCTCGCGTGACATGGTCCAGTCCATTGAAGACGCGCGCGCAATGAAAAGGATGCTGGTAGGTCGTGGACATCGTCAGAGCAAAACCGACACCCGGTGCTGCTTTTGACATGATCGGGATCATGGGTGTCATATCGTGACGGGGCCATTTGGCACCGTATCTGACCACGGCCTCGTGACTGCCGCCGAAATCCTCGGGAGTACCCCCCGTATCTCCAAAGAATAGCATGTCCATCACGCCGCGATCCGCGATGCGAGCGATGTCTTCATAGAACTCGGAGGTGCCGTAATAGGGGTAGCCAATCCAGGAACCGGGCATGCGCCACAGATAATCGGTGTGCAGGAAAGAGATGTCGGCCGCGAGATGGATCAGTTCAGATTCCGCCATTGTTGGACCTTGGCTCGGTTGAGGGAAAAGCGGGGCGGGTGATCGGATATCCCCGAAGGCTAACAGCATCTTCGACAACTGCAACTGTCGCGGTACTCGTATGTTGCACATTTTTTTGTGCATTCACCGCGCTATGCTTTTTTCTTCGCGGTGTGCTGCGCTTTTTGCCAAGCGGCGTTGACGCGGGTCCAGGGAGTATGATCATCTATACGGAAACCGCAGTCCGTTCTAAACCGAAATCATGAGAAACCTCATGGCCGCTCCTGTGCGACGCCGCGATTTTCTTGAAACGTCCGCGCTCGTGGTGGGATCATTCGCCCTCGGCGGGTTGGCAACGCGAACGTATTCAGCGGCTCCAAAACAGGTCAGCGTACTGCTCGACTGGATCTATCAGGGCCCGAACGCCGGCTTCGTCGTTGCACGTGAGAAGGGATTTTATCGCGATGCTGGTCTTGAGGTAGAGATCACGCCCGGGAAAGGCTCGGGCAGTACAGCGCAACTGATCGCCAGCAAGACCGCAAATTTCGGTTTTGCCGATGGATTCGTCGTTGGCAACAGTGTGTCCAAGGGGATGGACCTCAAGTGCGTAGCGAGCATCTATCGCGGCAACCCGGCGGCAATCATCGTGTTGGCTGATTCGGGGATAACGACGCCAAAAGATCTGGAAGGCAAAAGCATCGCGATCACGGCGGGAAGCGCTCAGTTCCAGCAGTGGCCCGCCTTTGCGAAAGGCGCCGGCATAGACGCCAGCAAGGTGCGCGTGGTCAATATTGATCCGGCCGGCGTCGGACCTGCCTTGATCAACAATCAGGTGCCGGCGATCGCAGGGTTCGCCCAGGGTTATGTGCCGGCGATCGAGCTCCGAGGTAATAAGGCTGTCCGCGTGTTCTGGTATGCGGACTATGGCGTAACGGTCGTCAGCAACGGCATCATTGTTCACAATGATTTTCTCAAAAGCGACCCGGAGACCGTGCGCGCCTTTATTGCACCCACGGTTAAGGGCTTCCTCTATGCTCGCAGCAATCCCGACGAGGCGATTGAGCTCGTTCGCAAACTTTCTCCCGCGATCGATCCGAAGATTGCGCGACGCGAGATGGATTACTCTTGGAGGAGCTGGGTTACGCCCAACACCAGAGGGAAAGAGTTGGGCTGGTCCTCGGAAGCCGACTGGGTCGAGACCGTGAAGGTGCTTAAGGAGTATGGCGGAGTGACAACGCCGCTTACGACCTCTCAGCTTTACACCAATGACTTCGTTCCGACCGGCAGCGAATTTGTTCCGCCTCAACCGACATGACGCTAACAGTGCTGGGGTAGCGTTGAGCTCGCGAGGCCTGATCACGGAAGCTCAAGCGACTCTTCGGGGCGGCTCTGAGGAGGGTGGAGCCTGCCTCCAATTTCACGAAGTGAGTAAAACCTTCGCGACGCGCGATGGACCCGTGCATGCCCTCGACGCGATCTCTTTTGAATCGCAAGCCGGAGAGTTTTTATCCATTCTAGGTCCAAGCGGTTGTGGAAAGAGCACAGTGATGCTGCTCGCCGCAGGCCTAATCGCGCCGTCCCGTGGCAGGGTGACGGTGGACAAACGGGCAATCACGAAGCCGCGCACAGATATTGGGATTGTGTTCCAAAGTCCGGTTCTGCTCGAATGGCGCACGGCGATCGCCAATGTCAAACTGCAAGCCGAAGCCAGGAAAATGGATGCGCCGACGGCCGACATACGCGCGCGAGAGCTTTTGCACGCCGTTGGACTCAAAGGTTTCGAACAGAAATATCCCAACGAACTGTCGGGCGGCATGCGCCAACGTGTATCTATCTGCCGGGCGTTGATGCACCAGCCGGAATACTTGCTGATGGACGAGCCATTTTCTGCGCTGGACTCTCTCACTCGCGACCAACTGGTGATCGATCTCCAGGCGTTGTGGTTACTACGGAAAATGAGCGTTTTGTTCATCACTCACAACATCAGCGAAGCTGTGTTCCTTTCCGATCGCGTGGTCGTAATGTCACCGCCGCCGGGACGCATCGACCGCATCTTCAATATAGATTTGCCGCGACCAAGAAGGCTTGCGATGCGCGCGGCGCCTGAATTCCTGGAATACAGCGGCCAAATCATGGATCTCTTCCTTGCTCGCGGTGTATTACGCGAATCATCGCAAAGCGTGGCGCAATGAGCGATGGGGCGAGAAGCAGCGGAACGGAAGGACCGGCCGCGGGTAAAAGAGCATCAAACTTGCGGCGACCTTTTCCCGTGAGCACCCAATGGGGCAAAGTCCGCTCATTCCTCATTCCGACGCTCGTCATGGTCTCCGTGCTGATCGCTTGGGAGGCAGGAACGCGCGCCTTTCACGTACCTGCCTTCTTGCTTCCCAGTCCGAGCATGATCGCGGACGCCATATACCGCAATTCGACCATCCTGCTTCGCGAGAGCGCCATTACCGCAGTAGAAATCGCTGTGGGTTTTGCGCTTAGTATTCTTGTCGGAGTTCCGCTGGCGCTGGCGATATTCATGTGGCCGGCTTTTGCGCGCACAGTGTACCCGCTTTTGGTCTCGTCACAGGCTATTCCAAAGGTGGCGATTGCCCCCTTCTTTCTGGTGTGGTTCGGATTTGGACTGCTGCCAAAAGTGCTGATTGCGTTTCTGATCGCGTTTTTTCCGGTGGTTATTAACACCGTTATGGGGCTGGCATCAATCGAGAGGGAAAAGGTGTACCTCGCGCAGACGATGGGGTTAGGCCCGCTCGCAACCTTTTTTAAAATACGAATGCCGCATGCGCTTCCATCAATCTTTGCCGGCTTCAAGATCGCAATCACTCTTGCGGTGGTTGGCGCGGTGGTCGGCGAATTTGTCGCGGGGCAGGCAGGCCTCGGCTACCTGCTGCTCATTGCTAACGGCAGCATGGATACGGCCCTGATGTTTGCCGGGCTCGCGGCGTTGACGTTTCTTGGTATTGTGTTCTTCCTGCTTATTGGGGTTCTGGAACGGATTGTCCTTCCTCCACACGCGGGGAACGGGCTAGCACAGGGCCATGGCTCATTGTGAACGAGTTCGCCCTAAGGCCCCTTGCTCCCGGACGGAAGGCGCGCCGCCGGTTAGCTCGTGGAGGAAGGAAGTTACGCAGGGTAACCTCAAACCATCCATTCATTTCAGGTGCGAGACATTCGTCAGCGGCGCGGCTGATATCCGGCATGCCGCTCTATCCTTAGAAAAGCCCGTGTGGGACGCGAAGCCATGTCACTATTTCGGACCTCCACTTCGTCACATATCGTTCATGAAGCGGTTGTATCTGTTTGAGAGAAACAGACGAAGTAACATGCTTGGTGCGAGGAGTCTAACATGCGTCGTTATGATGCCTTGAAAATTATCGCGCCAATCATTGGCGACAGTCTGGTTGTGGCCAATCTTGCGAACACCTCCACTGAATGGCGTGTAGTACGCCCGCACGAGGGTAATTTATACTTTGTCGGCATGGGCATGGTGACGCCTTATGCACTTGGTCTCGCTCTCGCCTTGCCGCACCGGCGCGTTTTCGCATTGGACGGCGATGGCGGCATTCTGTTCGATCTTAGCGTTCTCTCGACGCTAGCGGAGAATGTCGCGAATGTTTGCATAATCGTATTTGACAATGAAGGCTACGTCTCCACCGGCAGATGGGCATCATCTGCATCGTCGACTGCGAGGGCGTTCAGCATTGAAGCAGTTGCTCGTGGCGCTGGACTAGTTAACGTCAGTACTGTGCGCAACGAGAATGAGTTAATTGCGGCCCTGGAGAGTTATTATCATCAGTCAGGACCGGCTCTTATCGTCGCGAAGGTCAGTGGGGAGCAGGCGTTTGTCGGCACATCCACCACAGATTCGAAAGAGAATAAGTATCACTTCGTGCGCCACATCGAGAGCACGGAAAGCAAGATAATCCTGCGGCCTTCAGCGAAGGAGCATGGCGAGGCGCCGAAGCCCGATCCAATTTTTTCGCCTGTCGAATCGACGGACGAGTTCGGGAGGGTATTGTTTGACGGATTGCGGGAAAATGGCTTTGACTTCATAGCGGGCCTGCCGTGCAGCGGTCTAGCTGCTGCGCAGAGCTACTGTATGCAGCAGAACTCGATGCGCTATATTGCCGTAGGGAACGAGGGTACTGCGTTTGGTATTTGCGCCGGCGCGTGGCTCGGAGGCAAAAAGCCTGCCGTACTGATAGAGAATTTCGGGTTATTTGCAGGGGCCTACCAGATCCTACGAGGAAACAACAGCTTCGGTATCCCGACCCTTATCGTGACCGAATACCGAGGCGACGCCGGCGATCAAGAATTTTTCGCGGAAACGGGTGAGGCAACCGAGCCGATCCTCTCCGCCCTGCGGATCAACTATCGATTAGTACGTGATCTGAGTGAGTTGAAACCAGCCATCCGTGACGGGATGCGCTGGATGAACATCGGCCTTCGACCCTATGCCGTGCTGCCGAGCTACGAACTTACGCGGTTGCGGCGCACCTAGTGCAGGATCCAGACGCAAAATGAGTTGATCGATCCCACGCGCCATGGAGGGGCCTGCATTGGTGAGCCCGAGTAGGCAGGGAAAAGGAATACATGGTCACCGAACATGGATCGGAGGCCATGGAGGCGCGGCGCGTAATCAATCGTGCGCTCATCCGCAAGGCGTCCGAATTCAGGTAACGCTTTCGGTCGCGCCATTCGTCGATCCTCGTGGAGCGGCAGAGCGCCTCATGGCGCTCGTCGGGCGATAGCCCTCATCTTCAGCGCACCCGCGAAAAAAGGCTTTGGTGAGTCTGCGACATCCTATCGCTCAGGTGGGACCGTGGTGGCGCACGAGATAATCGGTCTCGCCGGTAAGAATTCACTCGCCGCAAACATTATTTCTACTTGTACGCGGGGCGCCCGTCGCCAGATCACGTTAAGCGTCATGCACCTTCATGAATTGATCGCGTTCTCTGGCTTCGTAATATTGTGCCGTGAATTTCACCGACCATCGGTCATAAAAATCCCTCACGCGCTGGCTTAGTAGCGGTTCTCGACCCTGGTTCACTTCTTCATAATGCTGTCTATAGCGCCGCACAATTCTCTCCAACAGCGGAACAGCGGCAAGGAAATTGACCAGCCACAGGACAGCGCTGCGCCACCCATTGCCGATCGCCGCTCCACTTCGGTTCAGCATACGCAGGAGAACATCGCTCATGTGATTTAGACCTATGGCTTCGGCGTATTCTCGTATGACTGCTGTGCCAGTAGCCGTCGTGCCGTGAATCTGCCAGTAGCGAGCGTGCATTTTTCGAGCAAGGTATGCTGCCGAGACATAATGCCAGAACCGCAAGGAAGCCTGCACAAATGGATGCTTTCTCGCCTGTGGCCAAGCCGCAGGATAAACAGGCAGTACCAGAAGCTTGCTCTTGGCGATGATGGTGGCAAACGGGTGGAGGAGCTGCATCCAAGCCGGCAGAACCGCGGCCTTTGCGAGCAACGCGCCGTGTAGCAAGGTCGCCGCACCGAATGAAATGGGCAGCCAAAGCACGGCGCCGAATATCACAAGCAATGCGCTGCGAGGTGTAAGCGTCCGGCACGTCTTGAACACCCATGCCATGCCATTCTCAAAAGCGTGATGAATCCATCGTTCAAAGGCGTGATAGCTGATCTTCTGGCGTAGCCAGGCCCAGTACATGCTTATCGATTCACGCCAGGCAGCACGCCGTTGACCGCCTACAGGCAAGACGGCCACTAAGGCCTTGCTAAGTGCGACGGTACCGTCGCCGATAATGCGCAATGTAAACAAAGGAAAGCGCATTAGCTGCAGTAGAATCGGGAACAGCAAATCCATCAAGCGGAGAAGAAGGCTCAGCGTCGAGTTAACTGCCTGTTCGACGCCAAACGCTAGTACCGCGAGCGGCACAATCAGAACGTCGTCGACACCTGCCGGGAAGTTCTCGGCAACGTCACTGCGTCCGGGCGGCATGAGGTTTAATCGCCCGCGAAAATGCCTTCAACCTCGTCCATCAGGAGGTGGTGCCTGCCGCGTTCGCGATAGTAGTCGAAATTCCTCACGATGAATCGCTCCCATGTATTCAGTCGATTGCCGTCCTTAACTTCTTGCCATGTGCGGAGTTAGACCGTGCCTAGCTTCGTCCAAGCGGTCCAGAAAGATCAAGGCGACTGCTCGATGCATATGCAGCCAGACCAATCCCGGCTTTGTGGTTAGGGTGTTGAAAACCCTGCGATAGCACGCCACGCCTTTGTCGAGTTTGACGGGCACGGCG
>JADMIO011602886.1_pt1 | contig 31022 bp, 23 predicted proteins | sample 8958161 | NCBI WGS metagenome assembly JADMIO01 (sample SAMN16585339, study PRJNA669376) | soil metagenome | isolation source: Crop rotation soil | place: USA: Cullars Rotation, Alabama | collected 2011 | reverse complement strand
AAACTAAGTATTTATCCTCATTCTCGCTCTCCCGCTTTTCCAGGTTCTCTTTTACATAACTGACAATTTTATCAAGGTATAAATTCCTGACAGTATTATCTTTAGGATGTATAGCCAGGTAACTGAAATATAAATTTTTCATTTGTTCAAATAAACCGAGGGCAGAAAAAGACTCGGCAAAATTAATAATGGAACTGACAAGGCCCGGGTTTTTGATCAAAACTTTCTGAAAGTATTTCAGAGCTTCAAAAACCTTACCTGTTTCCCAGAGGACAACTGCTGCTTTTTCAAATACATTACTGTTATAGGGAAAAAGGGTAACCAGGTTTTTATAAAATTTAGAAGCTTCTACCTTATTACCTCTCAGAAATTCAACTTCAGCCTGCAGCTCAAGTAGTTCGGGGTAATCAGGAAATTTTGCCAGTAAGCCTTTGATCGCCCATGAGATAACTTCATGCCTTTTATATTTTAAAAGATCCTTTAATTCCGGGATAATATGCGAAAGCTGCTGCAGGTCCTTTTCCTTTACTTTTTCTTTGACAAGTATGGAATGGTCCCTGGTATATTTTTCAAGGTATTTGCCTGTTTGTTTTTTCATTTCAAAATCCCGGATTGCTTTTTTCCGGCACTGTTCTGAAACTTCTTCGGGATTTTCCAGGTTTAAAACCCAGTTGATACCTTCGGCAAGGCTGTCGGTATTTCTTAGTTCGGCAAGAAAACCGGTTTTTTTATGCTCGGCAATATCGGGAAGGCCGCCCGTATCAAAGGTTACGACAGGAGTACCGCAGGCTAAGGACTCTATTGCCGTATTCGGTAAATTATCCTCGGTTGTAGGAATAATGAAACCGTCCGCCATACTGTAAATCTTTGCCAGCTTTTGCTGGTCGTTGATTTTGCCATGTTTTAATACAGTAAAATCCCCCTCAATTTTCCAGTCTTCCGGTAAATTGCCAAATATGGAAAGCACAACATTTTTACTTTCTATTTTTTTCAGGGATTCAAGCATGTACTTAAATCCCTTCCTGGGGTTCAAAACGGCATCAGAACCAAAAAGCAGTACTTTCTTACCTTCAGGGATTTTAAATTCATTACGCAATTCTGCTTTATTATACGGTTTAAAAATATCCAAAGGCAGGCCATAATGGATTACATCAACCTTAAATTTTGATTTTGAGAATAATGCGCTGTCAGAGGCACATTTTGCCAGCCATTTACTGGGTGTAATTACCTGTATACTGACATCCTTATAGGCATTTAATTTTTTGTGCCAGATATGGTTGGAAGCATCCGCAAATACTTCAGAACCCAGCTGCGGGCACATGCCGCATTCAATCCTGTACTTCAGGCAGTCACCTGAATAATGGCAGCCGCCGGTAAAGGCATTCATGTCATGCAGTGTCCAGAAGATTAATTTGTCCTTGCCCAGGATACGCAGGCTGTCATAGTTTAGCAGTCCGGAAACCCAGTGGAGGTTTATTACATCTGCCTCTTCTATTTCCTTTACATCTGCCAAATCTCCGATTGAAAAAGTATCGCTGAACATTTCCAGGCCCTCCGGCCTGTTTGGATTTTTTTCATATAAATAATGCCACCTGAGATGTAATTTGCTTAAATTATCAAGATTATCAAATTGCAGTTCGGTCGGCACATCGCTGATAAATTCAGTAGGCAGTACTTTTACACCGGGTTCATCGCTCCTTTTCTGCAAAACCAGCATTGTAGAATTTATACCCTGTTCAAGCATACCTTTATGGATACGGTAGGCAGCGATTCCGGCCCCGCCAAAAGGGAAGGATGTAAGATGGACAACTTTCAGGTTTTTGTCTATATTAAAGGTAGGTTCAACCGGTTCGGACCCCGTAAGTAAAATATCGGCAAGGCTCACTTTCTGGCTTAAAAGCTGTCCTAATCCTGTTTTACCGGATTTATACAATATATCCTCAAGCTCTATTTCCTGCTTTAATAACCCCGATAATTTATTTGTTTCTGGCAAAGCTAAAATTCCTCAATGTTTTCGATAGGCTCTGATTGTTGAAAATACACCAGGAATTAAGGGAAGATGGGCCTGGGTCTGCGTCGGATCATCCGGGTATAGTAAAGGTATATCAATTAATTCAGCTTTATAGGTATTCTCCATTAATTCTTCACAGGCACGCCTTGTCCCGGTTTCGTTCCCGGCATGGTGAAAGAAAATTGCCTCCCTGTTAATATCATCAAGGGGCGGCAGGTAATCATGGAAAAGCATAATCCCGCCGGGGGCAAGCAGAGGATAATAATTGGTTATGTCATTATAAATACCTTCATAGGTATGATCGCCGTCTACAAATATTAATTCAGGCAGTATCCCGTCCCTGGAAAACTCATTATTTAACTGGACAGCAGCTTCATGCGAAAATAATCTCAGGTGTTTTATATTAGCCGGGAACATTTTTAAAACCTGGTAGAACTGCTCCGTCCCGCCCGGCTCTACGGCATAACCCATAAATTCTTTGTTTAACCTTCTAAAAGCGTTAATAGAAAGCATCATTGAGGCACCGGAAAAAGAACCTATTTCTACAAATCTCATTTTACTTGCTTTAACAGGTAGCAGTTTATTAATCAGGTAATAGAGCTGAAAGCGCTCATTTACCGACATCTGGCTGACAACGCCGGAAGAAATAATATCGTCTGATTTAAACTGTTCAAAAAAACTTTGGGAAACAGCCGGGTTAACCTGGAATTTATCAGGTTTCTGAGTCCATACTCCAGTAGAGTCAATCTGGTTCAGGCTGAATTTTATCCCCCGTTTTTTTTCAAAATCCTCAACCGCTTTGCGGCAGCCTTCCCAGTACCCATAGTCATCAATCTGGATAAAACCATCATTCAGGACACGGTCATAAAGATTGTCAAAAATTGTCATGGTAGAATCATACCAGTCGCCGTCCATATGCAGTAAAGCAATCATCCCTGTTTTATCCCTCATTTTGGGAAGTGTGTCCTGGAAATATCCTTTTACGGTTTTGACAATATCAGAGACACCCAGCTTTATACAAAGGTTCCTTACACTTTCCTCAGGGGCAGCGCAGGTACCTGTTCCCCACCCGGTTGACTCGGCATCAACCCCATTATGGGTATCATCACTGGTTGGCGGGGGCATTCCTTCAAATGAATCGAAGGCATAAACCCAGCGCACCTGTTTTGTATGTTTTTTTATTACACTGGCAATCAGGGCTGTTGTACCTCCGGCAGCAGTACCGCATTCGACAAAGTTGCCGGGAATATTTTCCTGGCATATTTTTTTGGCAAGCCTGTACAGGGAGTAGAGCCTTTCTTCACTAACCATGGTATAAGGCTTTACGGCATTTGAGATTTCCATAAATTCAGGATCAGAGATACCAACGGTAGAAGGCGTAGGCAGTTCTTTTTCCAGCTGCTGAAACAGTTTCTCTGCCTCAGTGTTACCGGGGAAAAACCTCAGTTCCTCTGCCAATGAACCTTTTGCATCATAAGGCTGGTCAACTTTTAAGAAATATACGGCCCGCAGGTAATCCAGGTTTTTGACAGGCACTTTTAGGGATTTTGCTTCAACAATTAAATTAAAGGCAGTTTTATACTGCTTAGCATCCAGCTGCTTTTCGATTTTTTCCAGTAAATCTTCCAGCAGGGCATTAATTAAATTTTTGGCTTTCTGGTGCTCAGGGAAAACATTCAGTAAATCCTTAAGCAGTTTTATAGACGCTGATTTTTGGTCAAGCCTGGCCAGGGCTATCGCCTTGCCAAAATTAATCCCGATTAGTTCCGGTGATTGTAAAAAAGCTTCGTCAAATAAGGCTATTGCTTTTTCATTTTCGTCGGAATTCAGTTTCGCCAGGGCTTCATTTATAATATTATCTGTTTTCAAAGTACTCTTACCTTTAACACCATTCTTTAATTCTAAATATTTCCCGATCAGTAAATCAAAATCATTTGCCCGCTTTTCCATGGAATAATCCCTGAGGCAGCGTTCCATTCCTTTTAAGGCAATCGCTTCCCTTTCCTCCGGGTGAGCCATATAATAATTAATTTTATCAATTAATTCACCGGTATTTTTATATGTTTCTATCTCTGAACCGGGCTGAAAATAATCGGAAAGATTATCTTTATAGTCAGTCAGTAAAAAAGATCCGACACCTGTAGTTTCAAACAAACGCATATTTCCTGCTTCGTTTTTTTTGCCGATATCGGAATGGGCATTTAGGATAATCCTTCCCCTTTTCAGGGTTTGGTACATCTCCCGGGCCCAGACAGCGCCATGGTTAAACTGGCTGATTGATTCAGGCAGGCGGTCTGTGGAAGAAGCAGGAAGAAAGAAAGCCGGCGTAAAGTTTTTAACGGAAACAGCAGCTTTTGAAACCTCAACCAAAAACTGGTTCCTTTCAGTATGTTCATAGGAATACTGGCCCGAAAAAACTACATCAAACTTTTTACCCTCGCTACCCAGGGCTTCGGTAATAAATTTGGGGTGGCCGGGAATAAAGTGTTCCACATGCTTTGCCCCCAGCTCGAGGCCTTTTTCACGGCAATAGGACATATGGGAGATTAATAAATCCAGTTCTGACCAGTCGGTGCCTTCCGGGATTGAGGCGGCACGCCAGCCTATAACCAGTTTTGGTTTCCATTCCAGCATACGGACAAATTTGCTGTCAAAATTTATCGGGTCCGACAAATATAAAATATCGGGCCTGAACTTTTCAACCTGCAGCTTAACGATTTCATGCATATTGTCGATATTGCTGAAACCATTCTCATTCAGCCATTTTGACTGGGCCATAAACCAGTTGGCTATTATTAACTGTGTATCATAGCCAAAGTCCTTCAGATAAGGGGCAAACATATGGCCGGCAGAAAAGCCGTCTTTAATAATTTCAGCAATCTGCTGATCGAAGGTTAATGAGGCTAATTTTGCATTTTTACTGTTAAATTCATCAAGATAGGCCGGATAAAATGTATGAATCTGTAATAACTTCATTTCTATCCTTTCATAAAATTATCTTAATTTAAAATTTTCCTCTATAATGTAAAAACACAAACCAAATTTGTCTAAAAGTAGATTGTATCATAAAAAATTTTTCAATTACGGTTAATAAATTACGAATATATTTAAATACAGGAGAATAGCCATTATGCCTGATAGGGACAAACACTTTTATAAATCGTATTCACAGGAAGGGGAAGATATGCTCCTCAGGTCATTTTTTGAATGCCATGCTCCCGGCTACAAGGGGTTTTATGTTGATGTCGGCGCCTACCATCCCACCAGGTTCTCCAATACCAGCTTTTTCTATGAAAACGGCTGGAACGGGATCAATATAGACGCAACCCCTGGAAGTATGGAAGCTTTCAGAAAGGAAAGGGACCGTGATACAAACCTTGAAATCGGCATCAGTAACGGAAATAAAGAGTTAACTTTTTATTGCTTCAATGAGCCTGCCCTTAATGGTTTCTCCAAAGAACTGTCAATCGAAAGGGAAGAAAATACCCATTTTAAAATTATCAAAGAAATAAATATTTCTACCCACCCTCTAAAAGAAATATTGGATATTTACCTCCCTAAAAATAAAAAAATTGATTTTCTTTCTATTGATGGGGAAGGAATGGATTTTGACGTTTTAATTTCCAATGACTGGAAAAAGTATCTTCCTGATTTTATCCTGGTAGAGGATACCAAAACTGACCTGGAAAAGCTGTCTGAATCAATGACATTTAAATTTTTGAAGGAAAAGCAGTATAAGCTGGTCGGAAAAACTAAAAGGACTATGGTTTTTCAAAAAGAACTAACCTAATTCTTTTGCCTTCTCATAAAACATTTCCGCGGTTTCATCATCACCTGTTTTTTCCAGGGACTGGGCCAGCAGCCTGCAAAGCTCTACGGTACAGGTGCCCAGTTCCAGGCAGGTGCTGAAAGAATCAACAGCTTCTTCATATTTTTCCTGTTTAAACTGGCTTATGCCAAGCTTATAAAAAGCATTGTAATTTACATCCTCATAGCTGCAGATATTGGCAAAAGCGGCTTCTGCCCCGGCATAATCGCCGCTTTCAAAACTTTGTTCCGCTTCCTGGTGCAAACTGGCCAGGGTATGTTCCAGTCCGCCACTGGTTTCTGGCGTTAAACTGGTTTTTCGGAAAATACTCCAGAATTCTTCGTTAATCCTGCCGCTGCTTATATGTTTGAACCCATAGCGGCCCATCAGGTTCGCCAGTGAATCAACATTAAAAATCTGGCAGTGGTGCGGCACAATATAAGCCCACCAGTTTTCCCTGAGCATCCTGGAACCCTGGCAGTCCCCATCCGGTGTAAGGAGCATAAGGTTGCCCCCTTCTGCCATATGCTCGCGGATCGCCAGGATAAATTCCTCGATGTTCCAGATATGTTCGATTACATGGCTGCAGTAAATAAAATCAAATTCCTGCTCTCCGTTTTCCCTGGTCAAGGGCTGGTCAATAATTTTATTTAAATGGGGATACCTTTCCTTCATTTTTTTGACATAAAAAGGATTTATTTCACAACAGGTTATATCGGTGTCAGGGCTGTTCAGCCTGATAAATTCGGCAAATCCGCCGATATTAGAGCCCAAGTCCAGGTATTTTGAACCTTCTTCCAGGTATTTGGCAATAATTGTATAAACCTGGCTCAGGCGGTTGGTCCATTCCTGACCGACAACACGCATCTCTCCGGGTGACTGGGGCCTGCTTTTCTGGATTTCGCGGGCATATGAAATATCCATTTCTTTCTGGGTAACATCCAGCCAGGGGGCAATTATGGTCTGGTGATAAACGCTTGAACCTTCGACTGTTTCAACCAGGCCTTCATAACTGGCATTGACAAAATTTAAGCGGCAGACATTACAGGTTGATACTTCAAAATGTAAATCAGAGGGAACTTCACCGAGAAAATTCAGGTAATCCTGGTCATTATATATATCCCATTTTCTAAAAGTTTCCCGGTAGGGTATCGTTGCATAATGGGATACATTTTTTGAAAGACAGGCAGGACAATCCTTTCGGAATAAATTTTTTTCACTGAACTTAACAGGCATCATAAAAAATAAAATTTTAAAAAAATTACATTAACAAAGGTTTATTATAGCTAAAAAAAGTTTTCCTTAACTGATTCTTTTAATTTTGTAAAGCAGCAGCTAAGTTATTTTCGGTATTTCCGAAAACAGGGGCCCGGTACCCCGGGAGTTATTTTCGGTATTTCCGAAAACAGGGGCCCCTTTAGGGGAATTATTTTTTTGCCGTATGAGGGTCAAGCAAATCCCTTAAGCCGTCTCCCAGGAGATTGAATGCCAGTACTACCAGGATAATGGCAATACCGGGGAAAGTGATTACCCATGGTGCAGAGCGGATAAATTCCCTGGCATTATTAAGCATTGCCCCCCATTCAGGGGTGGGCGGCTGGGCACCCAGGCCAAGGAAGCTTAAACCTGCCATTTCCAGGATAGCACCGCCAATACCCAGGGTTGCCTGGACTATAATCGGGGTCATGCAGTTTGGTAAAATATGCGAAAGGATTATCCTGGTATGGGAAGCACCGTTGGCAATTGCCGCTTCGATAAATTCATTGTTTTTAATCTGTAATGTAGAAGAACGGATCAGGCGGGCATAAGCAGGTGCATTGACAATTCCGATAGCTATCATGGCATTTTCCAGCTTGGGGCCGAGAATCGCCACGATCAGGATCGCCAGCAGGATACTGGGGAAAGCCAGTACTATATCAATACCGCGCATCAGTACTTCATCGATTTTGCCGCCGAAATAACCGGCAATTACCCCGATTGTAGAGCCGATCAGCATTGCGATAAAGACAGCCAGCATGCCGTACTCAAAGGAGATCTGGGCGCCATAGATAATCCGGCTGAGAATATCCCTGCCCAGGTCATCGGTACCAAGAAGATGTAAGGATGAAGGGGATGAAATACGGTGTTCCAGGTCCTGGACAAAAGGGTCATAAGGGGCTATTAAACCTGGCATTAAGGCTAATATTAAAAATATAAAAATTACCGAACCGCCAATCACAAAAGCTTTATTTCTTTTGGCCCTTTTTAAGAATACCTTGAATTTATTATTTTCAGGGAGGTTTACCTGTTCTTTATCGCTCCGCTCTTGTACAGCCATTTTTTATTTCTTATTCCATTTCTGCAATTATTGATTTTAATAATTTTCTAAAAACAGGACCGGCCTGGTTTGCAATTGCCAGTACTTCCTGCTCGGTAGCATGATGTTCAACATCGGGAAGGGCCATATCTGTAATTGTTCCCAGGCCAAGTACTTTCATCCCGGAGTGGATTGCGGCAATTACTTCCTGGACTATAGACATACCGATTGCATCGGCACCTATCTGGGTTACATATCTCAGTTCGGCACGCGAAAAGAAAACCGGGCCGGCAATACCGGCATAAACACCTTCATGCAGGTAAATTTGGTTTTTCAGGGCAACCTGTTTTGCCACTTCCCTTAATTTGGGACTGTAGGCATCAAACATTACCGGGAAACGGGTTCCCATTTCCGGATCATTTGGCCCGGTCAAGGGGTTCATGCCTGTAAGGTTTAAATGATCGGTAATCAGCATAAATTCACCGGCTTTAAAATTACGGTTCAAGCCGCCGGTAGCACATGTTGTAACCAGGGTTTTTGCCCCCAGGTTATGCATTACTCTTACGGGTAAGGATATTTCCTTTGCGTTATAGCCTTCATAGGCATGGATTCGCCCCTGCATAATTACAACGTTTTTACCTGAAAGTTTACCAAGTACGAGGTTACCGGCATGGCCCGGAGCAGTGGACTGCACAAAGTTAGGGATATCTTTATAGGGTATTACGGTTTTATCTTCTACTTCATTTGCCAGTTCACCCAGGCCTGAACCGAGGATCATGCCTATATCAGGTTTGAAGCTGGTTTTGGACCTGATAAAATCCCCTGCTTCTATTATTTGTTTTCTATAATTTTCTACCATTAATAAACTCCGACAGGTTTTATTCCAGAAATACTTTTATTAGTTTTAAAGATTTTAATTATAGCTTATAAGGGGGTTAGATCAAAGATAGGATAAAATAAAGAATAGGAATCTTTTATTAAACGAGGTTTAATATTTTTGCAGGGGCGGTCCGGTGGGCCGCCTCTCTTTTTATTGGGGAATATTATCTGTGGGGGTTTACCTAACATGGGATGCAATAGAAGTTATGTTTGCAAGGGACTGAAGCCCCTTGTTCAAAGCCAGCAGTGAACAAGGTGGCTTTAGCCCCTTGTCTTTAGCCTTGGTTATCTATTAATATTTATTGAAGGAAAACCTTAAAATACATATTTCTTCAATCCTGAAAATTCTGTTAATCCTGGCCAATCCTGATTCAGACAAATTAGATTGCCATCTTCCTTAATCTTGCACTTACCGTATCAACTGAAATAACCAGTACCATCAGTATTACAACTATCGCACAGGCTTCCTGGTAGGCAAATGTCCTGAAGGCATTATTCATCAGGTAACCCATACCGCCGGCACCAATCAGGCCTAATACTGCGGCAGATCTGATATTTGTCTCAAAACGGTATAAACCGAAGGATATGATATCGGGAAGCACCTGCGGCACAACTGCAAATGAAAGTGTCTGAAAATAATTTGCCCCGGTTGCCTTTATTGCTTCTACAACTCCCTCATCAATCCCTTCTATTGATTCGGAGATTAATTTAGCAAGGACTGTTGTCGTATGGAAAGCCAGGGCCAGGGTTCCGGCAAAAGCGCCAAGGCCCACTGCAGAAACGAATATTAAGCCTAATGCCAGGTCAGGAATAGTCCTTAATAAATTTAAGGCTGTCCTCACTACCCGGTATATAAAAAGATTAGGAGTTGTATTCCGGGCCGCCAGGAAGGAAATCGGGAAGGCAAATATCAGTGCAATAAAAGTGCCGGCCAGTGCCATCTGAATAGTTTGGATTGTTGCCCCGATTATAGTCTGGGGAAACTGGTTATTCCACCATTTTTCCCTGCTTTTTGCTTTTTCCTTTTCAAGGGGAATTGGTAAAACCAGTTCGGGAATAGTTAAATCCTTTGGAACGCTGTAATGTTCAGGGTCAGCCATTTTATGAAAATCAGGGGGCATCATCCTGCTGATAATGCTGGAAAGCGGTCCCGCACCGGAGACCAGTTCACTAATATTAAACTTGGCACCATTAAAGGCCCAGCCCAAAACTAAAAGGGTCAATACAACCGTTATTACTGTTTTTAATGTATTTTTTTTCGGAGGCGGTGCTTTCTGGTAAGCAGTCTCTTTCAGTTCATCGGTTCTTGATTTTGTTTTAGTAAGGTCTGTCATCTTAGTCACCCGCCCTGGCATATACTTTTTCTATTTCATCGACATTCAACTGGTCTGCCGTTCCGTCAAAAGTTATCAGACCGCCCTGAAAACCGATTATCCGGTCAGCATAAGCCTTGGTTAATTCAAGTGTGTGCAGGCTAACAAGGGCTGATATGCCGTCTTCTTTACAAACCTTCTGCAGTATCCCCAGTACTTCCCTGGAAAGTTTCGGGTCAAGGCTGGCAACCGGTTCATCGGCAAGAATCATAGTCGGGTTCTGCATGAGGGTCCTGGCAATGGCTACTCTCTGCTGCTGCCCGCCGCTAAGCTCATCTGCCCTTTTATAGGCCTGGTTCAGTAAACCAACCCTGTCAAGGTTTGCCAGGGCCCGCTTTTTATCTTCAAGGGAAAATATTCTTAAGGCTCCGGTTATGGTGCCCTGGTAGCCAAGGCTTCCTGACAAAACATTTTCTATTACACTGAGCCTTTTTACAATATTAAACTGCTGGAAAATCATTCCGATCTTTCTCCTGAGCAGTTTTAAATCACCGGTTTTTAATTTACAGACATCCATCACTTCTGTATCGGAATCCTTATCCGTAATAAAGGATTTTCTGAATATTATCTGCCCTGATGTAGGTTCGATCAGGCGGTTGATACACCTGAGAAAAGTTGACTTCCCGGCACCGCTTAAGCCTAATATGCCGACAAATTCCCCTGGTTTAAAATCAAGGGTTATCCCTTTTAATATTAAATTACCAGGGGTATATTCTTTTTTTAAATCGCGAATTTGTAAAAGAAAATCTGATTCCATGCTTTTTTCTCTCATCGACTGGACGTCATTTTGCTAATTCTTTTTTTAAATCTATTCCTGCTACTTTAAAAGCTGATTTAACTGATTCATAATCATTATCGGTAGCCGGGACAAATCCATCTATACGGTATAATTTCTGAATTAATTTCTGCCCTGCAGGGTCCTTGCCTACCTCGACAAATGCTTTTACCAGTTTATCAGCCATTTCCGGCTTTAGGTCCTTACTGATACAGATATTATCGGCAGGTATCGGCTCCGAATAAGCAATTGCTTTTATCTGGCTGGCTTCTTCCGGTTTCAAAAACTGGGTCCAGGCTCCGTCATGGCCTTTTGTATCATTCGAGAAAGTGGCACCGCCATCCACCTTTTTATTTAAAACAGCAAGAACAGTTGCATCATGGCCACCGGAATAAATAACATTTTTAAAGGCTACCTTGGGATCTATACCTTTATCTAAAAACAGTTTCTTGGGGAAAATGTGACCGGAGGTAGAAAGGGCATCACCAAATGAAAATGTTTTATCTTTAAAATCCTCTATTTTATTAATACCGCTGTCTGTCCTGGTAATGATGGCTGAGTAGAAAAAAGCTCTGCCATGCCTTTCTGCCTTAAGAACAACCTTTACGCCTGCTTCATTATTTGCCATAACATAGGCAGCCGGTGTCAAAAAGCCGATATCAAGTTTTCCGGCCCTGAAAGCTTCAACTATACCGGTATAATCTGTAGCGATAAAGGGTTTTACTTCCCTTCCTATAGCTTTACTGAGCATTTCTACCAGGGGCTGGGCATTTTTGGTAACTTCTTCCATATTTTCAGAAGGGACAAAACCAACATTAATCGGTTTTTCTGTATTATCTTCCGTCTTATCACAGCTGATCAGGCCTAAAATTAGAAGTAAAACAAAGAGCAATACTTTTAATTTTGCAAACATGGAAATCCCCCAAAATTTAAATTAAAAAACAAAAATATTTCCCCTAATGGGGCCCCTGTTTGTATTAAACTTTAAATTTTACTTCGAAGTTAATACAAATAAATTTTGAATATGAAGCTCATAATACCATGAATAATTATTTTTTTTAAAATCTACATATTAATTTACTTAGATTAAAAGATATAATATTATTTCAGGAGTAAAAAGAATTATACTTATTTATTAGTAATATGATGTAAAATAAAATAATTGAGGCATAAAACACTTTTTTAAAGGTATTTTTCATGATTAAGCGTTGTATAGTATGTGGAACTTTAACAGATTTTAATAATACCACAGCAAATTCCGGGGATCAAAATGTGGATAAGTGCCAGAGATGCCTGAATTCAACAAAAGCGGCCTCCTTAAAAAAGAATAGCCCCGTCAAATCTTTGTTTTACGTTTTTGATGGATTTAAGTATTTATTTCAAAGCAAAAAATTAATTAAACTTTCAATAGTACCGCTTTTAATTACCTTTTTTGTCCTGGCAATTATATACGGTACGTCTATATACCTGTTTATAACAGGGTTAAACCAATATCTTCCATCTGTTGAGGAACAGGGATTTTTAATAAATACTGCCAGGAGTATACTGAGTGTATTTGGTACGCTTTTAATTACAATATTAATCCTCTTCCTGTTTTTACCGGTATCCAGCCTGATCTGTATTCCCTTTAATGATATTATTTCCCTGGAAGCAGAAAATATTTTCCTTGGTGAACAAAATCAAAATTCCGGGCAGGGTAAATTCCTTGAAGAAGTAAAAGTAGGATTAAAAGAAGTTTTTAAATTACTTTTTTTAAAACTTATAATAATTATCCTCGCCTTACCTTTACTATTTATTCCGGTAGCCGGCTGGGTTTTATTTATTTTCATAATTTCATTAATTACTGCTGTTGATTTCCTTGATGTGGTAATGGCCCGGAAAAAATATACCCTAAAGGAAAAAATCGCTTTTATAAAAATGAATAAAATGGCTTTTACAATGTTCAGCATCCCATTTTTATTACTTTTCTGGATTCCTGTTATCCAGATTTTTATTATCCCCGGCGCAACAATAGGGGGTACAAAGTTTTTTCTGGAAACAGAGAAAAAGGATATCTGAATTAGGATTAAAGGAATTTATTTATAAACTGTAGAGACGCATTGCATGCGTCTCAGAATAAAGGAATTTTTTATTATTGCAGATATCCTGTAATATTTAAGATCAATATGTATTATTTTTTTGAATAAAATTAAATTTTCAGGGATGGTTGATATGGGTGTAAAAGAAAGCGAAGAAACAGTTAATAAAAAAAAACTGAAAAAAAGCTTTCAGCATAAACTAAAGCTTAGGAATACCAGGCTTTCGGATTATGAAGATATAAAAGAAATTATGGACCTGGTCTATTCCAACCTGGGAGGAGCCTGGACCAAAAGGCAGTTTGTCGCCCAGCTGACAAGGTTTCCGGAAGGGCAGATCTGTATTGAGGACAATGGTAAGGTTGTGGCTGCTGCAATCAGCCTGATTGTTGATTATACAAAGTTTGGCGATAAGCACAGTTACTGGCAGATCATCGGTAAAGGCTTTATTACCACTCATGATCCCGAGGGCGATACCCTTTATGGCGCCGATATTTTTGTTCACCCGGAATACCAGGGTTTAAGGCTGGGGCGCAGGCTTTATGATGCCAGGAAAGAATTATGTGAAAAACTGAACCTGAAAAGGATAATTGCCGGAGGCAGAATCCCCGAATATAAAAATTTCTCGGAAAAGATGAGTCCGCAGAAATTTATCGAACAGGTAAGGAACAAAGAAATTTTTGACCCGATCCTCACCTTTCAGCTTGCAAACGATTTTCATGTCCGCAAAGTATTAACCAATTACCTGCCGGGTGATACAGATTCAAAATCTTATGCAACACTGCTGGAGTGGATAAATATTTATTATGAGGAAAGAGAACAGCTGATCGGCGGGGCAAAAACTATTGTCCGGGTTGGCCTGGTGCAATGGCAGATGCGCTCTGTTGAAAATTTTGATGACCTGTTAACCCAGGTAGAGTTTTTTGTGGATGCCGTTGCCGGTTACCGGTCCGATTTTGTCATGTTTCCCGAATTTTTTAATGCGGCACTGATGGCAAAATCCAATGAAAAAAGCGCTGCCGATGCCATAAGGTCCCTGGCCGGGTATACAACAAAGCTGCGGGAAAAACTGATCGACCTTGCCCTTTCTTATAATATCAATATTATTGCCGGGAGTATGCCGGAATACCGCAACCATAAATTATATAATGTCTCTTTCCTTTGCCGGCGTGACGGCACCTGGGACGAACAGTACAAACTGCATATCACCAATGATGAGTCAATTTACTGGGGCCTGAAAGGCGGCGACAGCTTAAAGATTTTTGATACCGATGTCGGTAAAATCGGCATCCTTATCTGTTATGATGTTGAATTTCCTGAACTTTCCAGGATTCTTGCCGAAAAAGGAATGAATATATTATTTGTTCCATACTGGACCGATACAAAAAACGCTTACCTGAGAGTCAGGGTCTGTGCCCAGGCCAGGGCAGTCGAGAATGAGTGTTATGTGGCTATTACGGGCAGTGTAGGTAACCTGCCAAGGGTAGAAAATATGGATATCCAGTATTCCCAGTCTGCCGTATTTTCACCTTCCGATATTGCTTTCCCGCATGATGCAATCCTTTCGGAAGCTACCCCCAATACGGAAATGACCCTTATAGTCGATCTTGATCTTGATTTACTGAAGGATTTAAGGGTGCATGGCAGTGTTACCAACCTGAAAGACAGGCGCCATGATATTTATCGGATAGAGGTAAAAAACCCTGAAGAAACTATTGTAACTGTTAAAGGAAGTTAAAAATCCAGGAGCCTGTAACTAAGATTTAGGGACCGTGGAGAAGTACTCACATTTATTTTTTCAAATTGTTTGATTAAGCTTTCTGACAAAAGCAGTTTATCATTCAGGTCCTTATTTACTTTTTCGGCTGTCATGTAGGCATCCCTGATATTCCAGAGATAAGCAACCGCCAGTGCACCATAGGCAATACCGGTTCCGGCAGCAGTTACACCTTCCTGGCGGTTTGCCAGCCTGGGAACTACCACTAACAGTACCAAAGCAGTGAGAACGGTTCCGCCGCCAAGAATCCAGGCACCACGGGTGGTATCACCTGAATAAAGCTGTCCCAGGCCAAAATATACTGCAGATAAGCCAAGGGCTTTTCCGGGATCAACCATTTTATCAAGCAGTACTTTCCTGTATTTCTGCATATATGGGGAATTATTACCCTCATAGTCAAGGATATCGGAAGTTTCGCTAATGGTATAGGTTTCGTTATTATTTACCTGGGCTGAGTAGCCTTTGAGGCTATAGCTAAATACCAAAAGTAAAGAAAAGATTAGTGTAATTAGTTTTTTATGCATTGTTGAACTTTTGAAATTATTATAAATAACTAAGAATTTATTATAGCATGATCATTATTTTCATTAATAAAGACTTCACAGAATTTAAGAAATTTTAAGCACTTTCTCATAGTTTTTTAACTCACAACCCCGTGATATAATGCTGCAAATTATTAAATTATTTAGGAATCGGTATGAAATGGTAGTTGCCATTTAGTATTGAACCTGGAATAGGAGGAAAATTTATGGAAAATGGAAATTCTTATAATGGAAGTTGTTTTTGTGGTTCAGTAAAATTCACAGTTACTGGTGATCCGGCTGCTATGGGTTATTGCCATTGTAATTCATGCCGGCACTGGTCGGCAGGCCCAATCAATGCTTTTACCCTATGGAAACCGGATTCAGTAAAGGTAACACAGGGAGAAGATAAAATATCAGCTTACCATAAAACCGATAACAGTCACCGCAAGTGGTGCAATGCCTGCGGAGGACATTTGTTTACAGATCACCCGGCCTGGTCGCTTGTAGACGTATATGCCGCCACTATCCCGGATTTCGCCTTTAAACCCGGTGTTCATGTACATTACCAGGAAACAGTGTTGCCAATTAAGGATGGATTACCCAAGATGAAAGATTTACCTGGTGAAATGGGTGGTTCCGGCGAAGTATTGCCGGAATAATAAGGTTAATCCTTTAGGGTTCAGACAAGGTTTCAGAAAGAGTAACCTCTTTTATCCAGTTTAAATATTCAGTACTGCCTCCCTTTATTTTCAGGGCAATTATCTCTGGTACATCATAGGGATGCAGTTCTTTTATCCTGGTAGTTAAAGGATCGATTAATTCTTTTTTTGTTTTTATAATAAGGAGGGTTTCTTCATCTGTCTGGATTTTACCATCCCACCAGTATTTACTTTTTATCCCTTCGATCAGATTGACGCAGGCAACAAGTTTTTCTTCCAACAGTTTATTGGCAATTTCATCTGCTTTTTCTTTTGGCGCAGTACAAAAAACAACTCTCATTTATTACCTCACACATTTCAAATGTTTTGTGACGAGTGAAGGGTGCGCCGTTACCGGCATGCCCCGACGTTATATTAATAGGGGGGCTCGAGTGACGGGAAAGATAAAACCTCCGGTTTTCAGTAAATAAAATAATTCCTAAGATTCAGAACTATCCCTGCCGTCAATTTCCATCTCCTCCGACCCTTCACCCGTCACTCGTCACGCAGGCTATGCCTGCTAAATTAACTTATTCCTGCCAAACAGCATCAAAATATCACTTGCCGTTTCTTCTATTGCTTTCCTTGAAACATCCACAATCGGACATTTTATCCGGCGCATTATACTTTCCGCATAATCTAATTCATCCATTATCTTTTCATAATTAGCATAATCTGAACCCGAGGATAAGCCAAGGCTGTGTAACCGGGAAGTCCTTATATCAAGCAAAACTTCCGGGTCAATAACAAGGCCTATAACTTTGGAAGAAGGTAATTCAAATAATTCTTTGGGCGGCGGGACACTGTAAACAATAGGAATATTACCTGCCTTGATCCCCCTGTTCTGGGCCAGGTACATACAGGTAGGGGTTTTAGACGTTCTGGAAACTCCGATCAGGACAATATCAGCCTGAAGAATACCGCGCGGATCTTTGCCGTCATCAAATTTGATAGCAAATTCAATAGCCTCTATCCTTTTAAAATATTTGTCGTCAAGGGCCTGGTTCAGGCCGGATTCCAGTCTCGGCTGCTTTTTTACCAGATTACTGATTTTATCAATCATCGGGTAAATAATATCGACTATCGGTATATCAAATTTTTCAGACTCCTTGACTATCCTTTCCCTGAACTCGGGCACAACCATAGTATAAGCTACGAGGCAGGGTTTGTAGCTGGTCATGGCGCTCATAATCTGCGAAATCTGCTGGGTATTGACGATCCTGGGCAGTACCTCCTGGACAATATTTACTTCACCCGGCAAAAACTGCCTCATAGCGGCAAGAGCGACAGCTTCAGCCGTCTGGCCGGTACCGTCGGACATTGTAAAGATGGTTAATTCGCTTTTTCTGTTTCCCATTTTATTTACAAAAGTTTATTATCTATAAACATTATAATCTATTTCCGGAAATATATTATCTATATATTCTACTTTACCAAGCCATTCTTCATCTATCTCATCTGCTCTCAACATATCATATAATTTGTTAAACCTGGAAATATGGGTTTTTGTCCTCTTATCGGCATATTCAGGCATTGTCCCTGTCTGCATTATAAAGGCCCAGTCACTGCTCTGCGCCAGCAGCAGTTCACGGGCCATCTGGTTTAATGCCCTTTTCTGCAGCTCATATGGTGCCTGGAAAAGGTAGGTAATCTGTACCATTTTTTCAGCTGCTTTGTGTAAATGCCTGTAAATATAATCATTTTTGGTATTCAGCCAGAAACTATTATAACCATTGGCTCCCCAGCTGGAAGGTGAAGGCTGCGACAGCTGGTTGACGGGATTATGGTATAAATATTCGCTGGGCGTGGTTAATTTATAAACATCCTGCCTGGCTACCAGCCGCAGCAGATAATTTAAAAATTTGGGGCCTTCAAACCACCAGTGCCCGTATAATTCAGCATCATAGGGCGATAATACGACAGGGCTCCGGCCCATCAGGTTGTATAAGCTCTGGATCTGTTTCTGCCTTTTCATTAAAAAATCCTGGGCATGCAGGCTGGCTGTTGTACTTGCTGCTTCCAGGTTATAGGGCAGTTTTTTATCAGTTTTGCCGGTAACCTTAAAATATTTTATACCGGTATTTTTCCTGGTACCATCAGGCTGTACATAATCCTTTATGTATTCAAAAGGCATATCATAACCCAAATCACGGTAATATTCCCGGTAATTGGGATTACCCGGGTAACCGATCAGAGAGCTCCAGACCTGCTCTGAAGATTCCTTGTCCCGGCAAAAAACAGCTACTCCCGAATCAGGGCAGATAATAGGGGCATAGGCTCCGTAACGGGGCTGCGGCTCGGCATGCAGGATACCATGCGTATCAGTAAAAAAGAAATTTATACCGGCATTTTTCAGGTATACATCCACCCCGGGGTAATAACCGCATTCAGGCAGCCATATCCCTCTGGGCTGCCTTCCCAGGTGCAGTTTGTAATTATTGGCAGCTACTTCAATCTGCGCTTTTACTGCCTGCGGTACATTCTGCAGTAATGGCAGAAATCCGTGGGTGGCCCCGCAGGTGATAATTTCCAGTACGCCGTAATCCTGGAATTGTTTGAAAGCATTGACAAGGTTTCTTTTATAACGGTTTTCAAACATTTCATAAGTTGCCAGGAACCTTTCATGATAAAAGTTCGCCAGAGGTTCAAAATAAGGGTCGCCCTTGGTCCGGAACAGTTCTTTTTCAGAAAGTTCGATTAATTTGCCGAGATAGACAAGGTACCTGTTCTGCAGCAGCGGGTCGATCAGCATGGAAAGCAGGGGCGGGGTAAGGGACATGGTCATCCTGAAATCGATACCGTCGTTTATTAAACCTTCAAACATAGAGATGACAGGAACATAAGTTTCTGTTATGGCTTCAAAGAGCCAGTGTTCCTCCAGAAAAAAATCATATTCAGGATGCCTGACAAATGGTAAGTGTGCATGTAAAACCATGGCCGAATAGCCTATTGGCATTTTTAATACTCCTTATTTTCTTCGTATTTGTGACGAGTGACGAGTGACGGGTGACGAGTAAAAGTAAGAATAAGAGTAGAGAACGGTTTTAAACCTTTCTTTAGAGGGAAAAGAAAAATATGGAATTCTTTCCCGTCACCCGTCACCCCAGACCCGTCACTATTCCGCATCATCTGGTATAGATTCTAAATATCTTTCGGCATCAATGGCAGCCATACAGCCGCTTCCTGCTGCTGTTATCGCCTGCCTGTATACATGGTCCTGCACATCCCCGCAGGCAAAAATCCCGGGTATATTTGTTTTGGAACCTTTTCCCTGTGTGTGCAGATAACCCTGGTGGTCAAGCTCAAGCATGCCCTCAAATAATTTTGCATTTGGGGTATGACCAATCGCCACAAAAACTCCATCCAGATCCAGGTTACTGGTTTCCCCGGTTTTCAGGTTTTGCAGCTTAACTCCGCTTACCTTTTTGTCCCCGAGCACTTCAATAACTTCCGTATCCCAGATAAATTCAATTTTAGGATTGGCAAAGGCTTTATCCTGCATGATTTTGGATGCCCTTAATTTATCCCTTCTGTGGATAACATAAACTTTATCGGCAAAACGGGTCAGGAAAACTGCTTCTTCCATTGCCGAATCACCCCCGCCAACCACGCAGATAGTTTTTTGCTTAAAAAAAGCACCGTCGCAGGTAGCACATGTAGAAACACCATGGCCCATTAATTTTCTTTCTGAATCAAGGCCGATTAATTTTGCTGTAGCGCCTGTAGAAACTATTACGGAAAGAGCCCGGAACACTTTGCCCTCTGCCTCCACTACAAATGGCCTTTGATTAAAATCCACTCTTGTAACATCTTCAGTTAATATTCTGGTCCCAAATCGCTCTGCCTGTTTTCTAAAATCAATCATTAAATCAGGGCCCATTTTTCCCTCCGGGAAACCGGGATAATTCTCAACATCCGTTGTCAGCATTAACTGGCCCCCGGCCATATAACCTTCTATTAACAAGGGATTAAGATTTGCCCTGGCTGTATAAATTGCAGCGGTTAAACCGGCCGGGCCGGAACCGATTATTATTACATTTTCAACCTTGTTTTCTTCTGCCATATCAGCGTCTCCTACTTTGATATATGTTTAATTTTAGAATAGAGAATTATAAATTATATTTCTAATCCAAAAAAATTTTATAAATAAAACTGTTTAATTCTATCATTATTTTTAGTAAATAAACGGCAATTGATTTTTAAGCAAAAAAAAAGGATGGACCCATTTTTTTAAGCCCATCCTTTTTTAAAAAAGTTTAAAGTTTTGTTCTGGTTTCCTGTATCAGTTTCTTTGCCCGGTCAGAAGCAGAAGCACTGGAGGTATTTATCTTTCCGTCTAAAACCTGTTTATCCTGGCTGTAGCTTTTATTGATTTCATCAACCACAGACTGTGCTGTCCTTAACTCCTTTGTCAAAGGGGCATTTTCCCCGATGGTGCTTTCCCTGTGGGCAACAGCCTTATTATATGTATCCATAAATGGTTTTACCTTGGGGTTGGTGTCAGGTAAAGGATTCCTTTTCAGTGTATCCAGCTGATTGGCAAGTTCTGCCAGGCGGTTTTCCGCATTGGAATAATTGCCCCTGGCGATAGCTTCATCGGATGTGGTATTTGCAACAGCATCCCTGGCAGAATTAATATTGTTCCTGTAGGAGTTATCCTTATCCCTGATAGCCCTGTTATTATTATCCATTTCAGTTTCATTACTGTTATATTCACCGACATAACGGTTAAGTACTGCCCGGTCAGTATCTGCCAGGTTATAGCCATATCCGCTCAGCTGGCTTAAATCATTGGAATACCTTAATTTGTATGCTAAATTATCAAGCGCTGATGCCCTTGAATTTAGATATGAAACATCTGATTTCAGTTCGCTCATCTGCCTGTTCCAGGTATCAATCAAACCCTGGTTCCTGTAATTGTTACTGTTTGCAAAAGGATCATCATAAACTGAACCGTTATTTCCATTGCCTGGTTTTGGCTTGGCAAAAGGGTCATCGGTTACGGAACCGTTATTGCCGTTACCCGGCTTGGCAAAAGGATCGTCATATACTGAACCGGTACCGGAATTTGAACCTGAGTTTGCCGGCTTGGTAGGTTTTGCCGATTCTGTGTTTATCTGTCTCTGGTAGTCATAGATAAGCCTGTTTTTATCTGAAATTGCAATTGAAATTTCAGTTTTTGCCTGGCTGATATGGCTTGCCAGTCCTATTGCTAAAGAATCATTAGCGCTTTTTAACTGGTTGTTCCTGGAGCGTAGTGAATTAATTTCATCTGGTAATCTTTCTATACCTGCCAGCCTGCCCTGGGCATTAACCCTGTCCTGAATTGCTGAATCCATTTGTGATTTGGCATTATTCCTGGAATTTTCGGCATTGCTTACAGAATTTTCTAAATTATAAACACCGGGCATTTTTGCTTCCCTGGCATTTTTATAAGCTACGGCTACTTTGTTTTCTTCCTGGCTATGTGCTGTGTTCCAGGCACTATCAGCACTGGTCAGGCGCCTGGTGGGCTGTTCAAGATCTGCCTTCCACTTTCCTGTCCTTGCCTTTAATTCATTTGTTAATGCGGTTGTTTCTGTATTTTTTATACTGTCAATCGATTTGAGGTTTGTAATTAAACTTTCCATAAGCGCCTTGGTAGTTCCGGGCCTGAGAAGGCTGACAGCATTATCGGCATCCCTTGTATTGCTGTAATCGCTGTTTAATTTATCTAAAGTATTGTTAGCCAGTTTAACTTCAATTTTTTTTGGGTTGCCTGCTTCGGTAGCCATCTGGTAAGCAGTATCAATTTTATTTTTTGTCGGGGCATTTAAATAATCTTCGGCATCCTTCAGCTCTATATCTTTGGTGGTAGTGCTTACACGTGCACCAAGATAAGTTACATTATTATTTTTATCAACAATAAAAGCAGATTTTCCTTTAAAAACATTTGCTAAATTATCATCTATTTTTAAATACCCGCTCTTATTGGTGCCACGGTTTAATTCTTTGGCATCAATTGTTTTATTTTCCTTGCCAAAAAAACCGTCTTTTACTGTCAGGCTGTGGACGCTTGTGTTTCCGGCAGAGTCAACCACAATAAGTTCAGAACCTGATTTTGCTTTTGCTTTATTAATAGCATCATTAATATTCAGTCCTGAAACAAAGGGATTTTTTTCTGCTTCTACATTATTTCCTGCATCCCATAATCCTTTATCATGGACACCAATTTTTACCTTTATAGGATCAGCCATTTTAAACTCCTCAATAATCTATTAATTTTATTTTTTAATTTTTATCTTGTGGTTGCGGTCCAGGCATCAAATACAAGACCCTGTTTTACATATTCATAGGGAAGATAAAAATATCCCTTATCACCCCAGTTTTTACTCCAGCTGTTTTTAACGATTAAAACTTTTTGTTTATCATCATAGCCTACTGCAAATACGGCATGTCCGCCCTGTGATTTCTTTTTCAGGTTTGGCGGAGGCAAAGTACCGTCCTTTGTATAAAAAAGGTCGTCAAAAACAACCATGCCAAAGGCAACCGGGTTTTGTTTCGCCAGGGCATATTTTATATCCCTGAGGCCTTCCAGGTGCTTTATTTCTTTTACCCTGAATTCGCTGGCGGTATTGAAAGCATCCTTATCAGGAGATACCTGGAATTTTTCAATAGTTTTTGGGTTATTATCATTGTCATCATCATATGACCAGGTTTCTTCGGTAGAAGTACCGAGATCTCTTAACAGCTTCATCCCGTTGGAAATTCTGGCACCGCTGTCCTGGTTAATTGTTCCCTGAATTTTTCTTTCGTTGTAATACATAAAAAGCGGGCTTAAAGGGACAAATTGTTTTTTGTCTCTGATCAGTAAGAATTCCCTGAGACCTTTAACAATAGCAAAACCTGTACAGGAGCCTAACTGTCCCTGGTTGGCAACCGGGCTGGCAAACTGCCTCCAGTCAACTCTTGAAGGTATTCCGGCATTTTTCAGAATACCTGTTTCTTCATCATATTTTACTCTTGGGGTCTGCTCATCGATTATCATACCAAGTTTGAAGGGCATATCTTCATCAGTATTGGAAAATGTTGATACCTGGTTGTTTAATATCGGACTATTTAAAACAGGTGATTCAAAATTATTGCCGCAGCCGGTAACCATTCCGGTTATCAAAGCTGTTAATAATCCTGATGCCAAAGTTCTTTTTAATTTGTTGGTCATAAGCTCTACCCCTTAAAATATTAAATATATGTTCTTTATAGGTTAAAAACACCTTTTACTTGAGTTAAGGTATAGTTAATTTTCATTTAATGAGTAGTTAAGTAATATTATTTTTAATTTTGAATTTGGGAAAAAAATGATTTAATGTTCATAGTAAGATTTTTACAAAAGATTATTACTACGAATGGTACGAATGTATCGAATTAACACGAATATTTAAAAAAATTTTCGTGAACATTTGTCCTTATTCGCTTAATTCGTAGTTAATTTTTTATTTATATTTAAAATGCCGGAAATTACAGAGAACTTTAAGCTATCGGAAGATCAGAGCAAAATCCTTCATGAATATGATGAAGGCTATGCCTCTGTACTCGCCACTCCCGGCTCCGGAAAAACTACAATTATCACCCACCTGATAAAAAAATTTATTACTGAAAAAAATATCGATCCCAGGTCCATCCTGGTTTTAACACTGACAGAAAGTGCCGCCCGGGAATTTAAAGTAAAAACCCTGAAGATTTTAAAACAATACAAAAGGTACCCGGAATTTTCCACTATCCATAGTTTCTGTAACCGTGTATTATCACGATTTTACAGGTATTACAACGATTTAACCGTCCTGCCTGATTCAAAAAAAAATGAAATATTAGAAAAAATTCTCCTCAGGAAAGGTTTCAAATTACTGGAGCCAGACTCAGAAAACGATTTTCAGGCAGGGAATTCGGAAATAGACTACCTTGAGCTTTTCAGGGATTCTATAATTCCTATTTTCAGGAAAGACAAAGCAAAATTTAACCAGCTAAAGGAACTGGTCCACCTGGATGTTCAGGATTTAAGGCAAAAAGTCGGCAATATTTATAACCACCACCTGAAATGTTTTTACCATATCCCTGAAGTTGTGGAAGAATACGAGAATTTTCTGCTTGTCGAAAAATATATTGATTTTGACATGATGATTAATGAAACCTATAACATTTTAAACAGCGACCCAAAGGTCCTTAATTTTCTCAGGAATAAATTTTTATATATCCTGGAGGATGAAGCCCAGGATTCAAACAATATTCAGAGCAGAATCCTTAACTTACTGGCCGGGCCGCAGGGAAATTACATCAGAGTGGGTGATCCGAACCAGAGTATCTTTACCACTTTTACCGGGGCCGATTATAAAAACCTGATGGATTTTTATGAAAACAATACCCAGCTTGAAATTAAGCAAAGCAACCGGAGCAACCAGGAAATTATTGATGTGGCAAATTACCTGGTTGACAGCTATACGGATTCTTTCCCCTCTCACCATGTAAAAATTCAGCAGGGCAGTACAAACCCCCAGCAGGGCTGGGTAAAGTTTCAGGACTTTGGCACTATCGGCGAAGAATTAAATGAAATTGCCGGACATATTGATTATTTTCTCAAAAAAGAAAAAAATATTACACTGGCTGTTTTAACAAGGACAAACAGCCAGGCTACAGAGGTTTACCGCTATATCACCGAATCAGGCTTTGATGCTGTTCTGCACGGTAACAGGGATGAGAATTTTTTTAATAACCATGTAGTTGTAAAAATTACTACCCTGATAGGCTATATTCTTTATCCAAACCAGTTTGAGCGTTTAGAATCACTGTTAAGCCTGCTTGGCCTTTCGGAAACTACCATCAGTGAGTGGTTCCCTGACCCGGGACAAAGCCATATTGTTTTAAAATCAATTGACAATGGCGAATTTCTCCATTTTGGCGATGAAGAAACTGAAGAAAAAATCTTTGCTGTCTGTAAGAAAATCTGCCGGGTCAGTAATAATATATATAATTCGGTCTCAGAAATCCTCGAACTAATCAGTAACCTGTTTATTGAAAATATTGAAGATAAAGCTGTAGGACGTTTGCTGCACCAGATGTGGCTGCGCTCCAAACCAGGGATAAAAAACCTTGATGACTTTTATTCATGGCTTATAAAGCACTCTAATTCAAAAATTAAGCAGGAACTGCTTTATGAGGAAGAGGAAAATTTTTCAAGCCCGGGAATTGTTCATATTCTTACTGTCCATAAGGCAAAAGGCTTACAGTGGGATGCTGTATTTCTGCCAAATTTCAGTAAATGGGATTATAAGGATGAATCATGGAAAGGCCCAAGTGAAAAAAAAGATTTCCGGTCGGTAATATTGTCGCTGCTGGAAGGGATACCCCGCACCCAGGTAAGAAAATTATTAGCCTTTGAAGAAATAAAGGAAGGCAGGAGAGTTGCTTATGTCGGCCTGACCAGGGCCAGAAAATATTTATTTATCAGCTGTTCTGCGGCAGGGCTGAACCAGAGAAAAAACGATCCGGCAGAAATTTTTTGTTTATTAAAAGAATTCCAGGAAAAGAAGAATGGCAATCAGGCAGGTTAATGCAGGTACTTTTTCAGATTTTTTAATCTGTCCTTCCCTTTATTTCTACAGAAATATCGAAAACCTGGCAGAAATACTTTCAGGCCATAATGAGGAGAGCAGAAACGGTGAAATTATCCATCAGATAATTGATGCCAGTTTTAAAGGGATACCGGTATCTTTACCCTATATTGATACTAATCCCAAAATTAAACAATGGTGGAATTTTTACAAGGAAAATTATCAGCCTGCAGGCAACCATGAAATTTACAGCGAATGGAGCTTTAATATACCGGTCAGGACCCCGCTGGAACAGGTTATTATTTCAGGAAGAATTGACCGCTTCAGTATTGAGGGTGACAAAATAACAATTTATGACTGGAAATCAGGTATAAAAAATAATTTAAATGACCTGGTCAACCTGTCACAGATGGAATTTTATGCTTATGCCTTAAATAAAATTAAAGGTATTGAGGATTTTGAAGTCAAAATTGTTTACCTGGAACTCAGGGAAGAAACCACCTTAAAAATATCAAAAAATGATCTACAGTCGATTGAGGAAAAACTTTTCAGGATGGTTAAAGGTACACATCCTGATATAAAAAACTTTATACCCCACCCGGTTGAAATAGATAAAGGTGTGCCGGCCTGTACAGTCTGCCACTTTTTCAGTTTATGTGAAAACCTGCTCTGAAAATTTCAGTCCATTGAAAAAGGGGACTGTTTCAGTTAAGAGAAACAATCCCCTTTAAAAAAAATTTTCTTATTTGGTAATCAGGTTTAATTTGCTGTAATCAGGATTTCTTACCATTGCCCCTTTTATCGCTCCCACACCGGCACCGACACCGTATCCTACGCCGGCCCCAACTGCTGTTCCTACAACAACTGCCCCAAGTCCCATTTCGCCTCCGGAAAGGATACCAAGAATAGCTGTACCGACACTGCCTATCAGCATACCGATACCGGCACCGTTTTCTGCAGTATCTCCTATTTTTGGCGTGTTTAAATCAACTTCGGTATCAACATCTACAAGATTAATTTCTTTTCCTTTAAAATCAGTTTTGGAATTAGCAAAATCCACAATAATTGCACAAACATCCATTTTTTTACCATAAGCAACATATAGCTTATCTCCTGCTGTAAAAAAAGCCTCGTTTAAACCGTCTTTTTTGGTAGCTTCAACAGCCTGAGCCAGAGGAACCTTTACTTCTTTTATACCCTCATAATTAAACTTCTGTTTTGCCTGTGCACTTCCAATATCCATGATTAATACCCCATTTCTAAATATCTCTTTGTAATAATTTATCGGCATTTATTCAGGAAACAATTCTTATCATTTAATTAAAAAAAATTTAAACTTCCTTAAATTTGCCTGTTTTTTTTAAAAATAAAATACAGAAAAGCTATTTTTTCAGGTTTTAATTTTAAAAACCTGTTATGTAAAGAAATTAAAGAAACTGTATTAAAAGTTAAAATAAATGTAGAAAAGCTGATTCCGTACTGAGAATAAGGGATTCCGCAAAGTGGCAAATCATATATTACGCCTATACGAACATTTAATCTGTTTGTGATATTCCCTTAATAGATTTTTACAATGTTTTGAGATATAATTGAATCAATTATGTCAAGTTATTTTTTTACAAAAGGTCAATTTAATGGCTGATGAACTAACGCAAGAGCAACAAGATCAGGATGAACAGGAGCCCGAAAATCAACAGCAGGTACAGGCGGTTGAAGATGAGGACTTTAATACCGATGGGGATATAACCACCAGTACCCAGGATTCCCTGGCAATTAACAGGGCCCGTGCTGCCTATGGCAGAAAATCAAGCAACAGCGGATTAAGAGAGAGAAGGACCCCGCAGAGGGTTGTTACCTCTGATTATGTCCATGATGAAGATTATGAAGCTGATGATATTGATGATGACACATTAATTGCCCCGGAAAAAGGCATAATTAATAAAACCTATAAATCTTCCCTTGATCTCAGGGATCAGAAATCCTTTACACCGGTTGCCGAATCCAGCGGCGGAACAGATGTTCTTGCCCTGCAGTCTGCCGATTCCAAAGCAGGCCAGACTATTTCCTTTAAAGTAAAAGGGATCCAGTGGAAAGCAGGTTATGCCAGTGAATTTACCAAAACACCTCTGGGCCATACCATGCATCCGATACCACTGCCGCCTCCGACCGAAGAAAGGCCTGATGCCCTGAAGAAAACCGGTATCGTTATCCGTCCGGTTAACCCTAAATTACAAAAAGTACTTAACCAGTTACTGCCTTCTTCCTTTAAAAAGGAAATGGCCCGTGAAAAAGGTAAAAGGGACCGTTTAAAACAACTTTCTATTTTTTATCTTCCTTCCACACAATCCGCATCGGTAGGCTTTGTCCATGAATATATTATTCCCAGGACAGATGGCAGGGATGCTTTTTACCTTTATATTCAGACTTCGGTAGGTAAAGCTCCTGTAGCAATTATCGATGAAGTACTCCGTACCCTGGAAGCAGGCCTTCCCGAAGGTGAAAAAGCAGATATTTACGACTATACCGTCAATGAAGAACAGGATGTGGTTTTACCGGAGCCTGATTATAAGATTGCTGAAGAAGTAAATGAAGCTATGAAACAGGTTTCAAATACCTTCAATGATTCAATTGTTGTCCACTCGATGAAACAGGGTGCCACCAACTTTAAAAATAATGCTGTTGACCTGATGAAACAGTTTGATAAATATATGGCCCGGTTTGTCCGGGTTCTGGCAGCAGTTGTGCTTATCTTTATGAACAGTCTGCCGATGAAACTCTTTGTATCCGGCTTAAGGATATTGACAAAGGGTCTTGTAAGGCTTATCTGGGGAGTAAATAAAGGTTTGTTGATGATTGCACGTTCACCTGTTACAGCCAGGATACTTGGCACAATCGGTAAAGTCTTTTCCTTATTTGGAGGAGTTGTCGGCGCCTGCTTAAGCGGCCTTGCCTTTTTCTTCAGGATGATTGGAAAAGGGGTTGCCGGTGCTTATACAGCAGCTTCTGATACCTTCCGTAACCCTATGAATTTTGATCTGGGGATTTCATTTCCGGCAAGTAAAAGAAATATCTTTGGCTCAGAATCCGGTGGCTCTTCCAAGAAAAAGTCGCCTATAAAAATTAAAGGAGCCAAAAAAGCCAATATAGCAAAACCAGCTGCTAAACCTCAGAATAAAACATCTGTTTCAGTTCAGGGAACCACAAAGTTTAACCAGGTAACCAAACCGGCAGCCAAAAAGCCCCTTCCGCTTCCGCCAAAACTTAAAGGGACAGAAAATCTTCAGCAGATCCCGGGTGCCATTAGCGATGCCAATTCACCGGTAGGTGCTAATAATGCAAACAATAAAGCTCCGGGAAATAGCCCTCTTGGTTATTTTGAAGATGAGCCGTTTTAAATTTCTGACGGATGTAAGAATGATAAAAAATGAAAAATGAGATTTATGAGCAGTTAATCGGGGTTACTAACCCCTGCCGGGAATATAGCGAAGCAAATTATAAGAGCCACTTTGATCACCTCAGGGATGCCGATGAATTTTGTGCAGCCGCATCGCTTTATTCAGAAGAAAGGTCAGAGCTGCTTGCCCATAGTTTACACAGGTATCAGCAGCTAATCGATAAAGCTTCTGAAATATTGAAGTTGGATACTGATTTCCTGATAAAGAAAAAAATCTGTTTTAATTTTTATACTGATATAGCCAATTTATTCGGCCTTGGCACACAGGCTTATACCACAGAATCAGATACGCCATATATTGGTGTCAGTGAATTGAGCCTTCAGGATATTTACCTGCTCCAGCTGATTCTCCTTCATGAAATGCAGCATGCCATGGACTTTGTTTTTTTTGAAGGTTTTAGTATGGGTATTGCCGAAAGGGAACTGAGAGCAAGGATTACTATCTGCCATTCTTTAAATGAAATTCAGAAGCAGTTCAGTAAACTTTATAAAAATGCTTATATTGACCAGGCTTACTGGTATGTAATCCTCTATAACTCACCAAATGTTGATGAAAAGGTAAAGCAGGCCTATTATGAACTTCTGGAAAAACCGGCCCAGCATATATTGGCCCATGAAGAAGGGGTAGTTTTTTCACCTTTAATTATCAGGGTTTTTTCCAGGGAGTTAATCAGGGAAGGCGTAAATTTACGCTCAAATATTTCTTACAGGATAGATTCACATAAAGGAAAACTGGAAATTGAAGAAACCGAGCTGAAGACTCCCCAGGTAGAGGAACAGGTTAGCGAGATGGAAGAATTTATTTCCAGCGACCTGGAAACATCGGAAGATGAACCTTTATCTTTAAGGTTAAACAGGCTGACAGGAGAGAAAGTTGCCAGGGATAATGAAACCCTGACCCTTGTAAAAAATAGAATGATGGAATGGCATACTTATAAAGATGAATTTAAAGTATTAAAAAAGCAGGCATCGGTTGTTCTCACCAGGAATGCCGAATCATTTTCCAATATTATCCTGCCGCAGGATACAGCCCTTAGCGTACCTAAAATAATCAAGATAGAGGCTAAACCTTATTTAGAAGGTGATACTTCATTAACTGATCTAAAAAATCTGGCCATACCCAATGTTTCAATGAATGCCGGCGGTTTTAATGAAGACCAGATATTCCTGCCAAACGCCAGTAATAAAAACAGGAAGAATATTAAAAAAGAAGCTGAGGAATTTGAAGATGATATTGCCTCCAGTGTAATGTCAAATTTATCTGATTTCGTCAAGAAAAAACGAGACTAATTATGACAAACAATGCAAAAAAATATAATGCCTACAAATCGGTCAAAGTAGAAAATGAAGATATGTCTGATTATCCCCAGGATTCATATGTTAAACCGGGAACCGAACAAAAAGTAGGAAAGCTGGATCAATACAGTAAAGAAGAGAAATTCAATAAACAAAAATCAAAAATTATTTTAAACCAGTCAAAAATTGCTTCGGTAAACCAGGACAAAAAGCTTGATGACCTGATTCCCAGCGATCTGGGCGATGCAATTGATAATGTTTTTTCAACTGTAGATAATTTATTAAATAATACAGCCAAATTGTTTTTTGGCGGCAAAAAAGCAAAGCAGAAACCGGCTCCGAAACCGGCGGCACCTCCTGCCCCGAGGCCGGCAGCTAATCAGCCGAAACAACAGGCCCCGGTTCAGCCTCAAACTCCGGCACCGGTAAAGCAGCAGGCTCAGCCAAAACAGCAGTATATTGCGCCTTCGGC